>JFJP01037551.1_pt1 | contig 25962 bp, 21 predicted proteins | sample 431651 | NCBI WGS metagenome assembly JFJP01 (sample SAMN02602958, study PRJNA72255) | Microbial mat metagenome, whole genome shotgun sequencing project. | biome: fresh water; feature: sink hole; material: water; isolation source: purple microbial (photo- and chemosynthetic) mats found in...
AGCAGTTACTGAAAAAGTGAATAGTAATATGCACTGCAGAAGCAGAGCTGTGATTTTGTTTTTCATAGCAGAAATGATTTAATAATTATTGCTCCTAATTTATCGATTTATTTTTTAATGCTAATTGTTTATTACCCCCTTTTCCGTTTCCCCCAGGGGGGAAAAGCTTTGTTCCTGCTCCTTCCCCCGTGGGGGAAGGTTGGGAAGGGGGTATAAAAACGAGAGAGCCCGCCACTAGGTCCCATTCCTGCAAATCTTGCGATTCCATTATTACCCATCAATTATTTAAAATTAACAAAATGCAGATTTCTCATTTGTTTAATTATTTTTGTTAGCACTTAACACTTAAAATATGTCTCAGGAAAAGCACTTTCTTCAAACCCGGGTAAATCTATTCGATGGAGTTTCTATGGTGGCAGGTGCAATGATCGGGTCTGGAATTTTTATAGTAAGTGCTGATATTGCAAGAAGTGTTGGTTCTCCGGGCTGGCTTATGATGGTCTGGCTTATTACCGGACTAATTACAGTAATAGGTGCGTTAAGTTATGGAGAGCTGGCTGCCATGATGCCTAGTGTAGGAGGTCAGTATGTATACCTGAGAGAATCTTATCACCCGTTAATTGGTTTCCTTTTTGGATGGACAACCTTCCTCGTAATTCAATGTGGTTCAATAGCTGCAGTTGCTGTGGGATTTGCAAAGTTCAGCGGAGTTATTTTTCCATGGATATCAGAAGCCAATGTATTGCTAAGTATCGGTGCATTAAATATTTCCAGCACTCAGTTAGTTGCCATATTAATGATCGCTTTCCTTACCTGGCTGAATACGAGGGGTATTGTAACGGGAAAAATTGTGCTTAATATCTTCTCTTCTACAAAGGTTATTGCACTTTTAGGCTTTATTATTGTTGGACTGGTAGTTACCAAAGGGATTACTTCATTCGAAGTTAACAAAGCTGTTTTCTGGCAGGCTTCCCGTATTGGCGAAGGAAATCAGATAATCCCTATTGCAGGTTTTGCTCTGATAGCAGCAATCGGAACAGCTATGGTAGGATCACTTTTCTCATCCGATGCCTGGTATAATATTACTTATATTTCTGGTGAAGTAATTAATCCGAAAAGGAATGTTCCATTGAGTCTGCTTTTTGGAACCTTGCTTGTGTCTGCTCTTTATCTTCTTGCAAACCTTGTCTTTATCAGAATCCTTCCGCTTCATGGTTCTCCTGATGGGGTTGATGCTGTTGCCCGTGGTATTCAATATGCAACCGACGACAGGGTTGCTACATCTGTTATGAGTGTTATTGTTGGTGATTATGCTGCAATCATTATGGCGGTGTTTATAATGATAAGCACTTTCGGCTGCAACCATATAATGATTCTTGCCGGACCAAGGGTCTATTATGCAATGGCGAAGGATGGACTTTTCTTTAAGAAAGTAGGAAGCCTTAATAATAAAGGAGTTCCTGCATTTGCTCTTATCGTTCAGGGCGTTTGGTCCGTATTGTTATGTTTGTCAGGCACATATGGAAATCTTCTCGATTATGTAATATTTGCTGTGCTGCTTTTCTTTACCCTGACAATTCTTGCGATCTTTATTCTCAGAAAGAAAAGACCGGATATTCCACGACCTTATAAGGCTTTTGGATACCCGATAATTCCGGCATTATATATAATTACAACTTTTGTAATTATGGTCATTCTTCTGATTTACAAGCCTAATTATACTTTCCCGGGACTGGGAATTGTATTGTTGGGGATACCTGTGTTTTATCTCTGGAGAAGATTTTCAAAGAACCAGGAGAAAGAGGAAGAAATTATTCCATAACCGATTTTATTGCCCGTAGGGCATAAGGAAATAAAGAATTCTTATCTTAGTATATTAAATAAGTGTAAGATTTACACGTATTATTTCTAAAGGCTATTAAAAAACTGAAAACCTGTACTAATATGAAAAAACTTTTTTTCATTTTTTCCGCGGCAACTATTCTTTTCTATGGATGCACCGGTAAAAACGTTTCTGAACAGTCTGTCGGGACTGGTGTAATTCAGAATCCATCAGCAGAAATAACTGAAGGTTCTGTTGTTAAAGGATGGACCTTCGATGCAAGAGCACGAAATGTTATTCATTTCTATGATAATGTGGCACACTCAGGAACGAAAAGCCTTTTTATCGATGCAGGAAGAATGGCATCGGGAAGATGGAGCTCAAAAGTCCTTCTAAAACCGTGGTCAAAGTATCGTTTTTCAGGCTGGATAAAAACGGAGAACATTGTATCTGCGAATAACAAGGGCGCAGGATTCAGGCTTGAGGGACTTAATGTGGAGCCAACAGGACTGTCGGGTACAAATGACTGGACACTGGTAACATATGAGTTCGAAACCGGCAATAATGATTGTGTTACTCTTGCCTGTGTTCTTGATATAGAGAGAAACGGAAAGGGCAGAGCCTGGTTTGATGATATGAAAATGGAACTTATTTCTTCAGAAAAAATATCAACTGATGTTAAAATAAATACCGGTGTTAAGGCTGAACCAATGCCGGTATATATCTACGGACAGTTTATTGAGCATCTGGGACGTTGCATTTATGGAGGGATCTGGGCAGAAATGATTGAGGACCGTAAGTTCTGGTATGTCCCGGGTACAAGAGAATCCGTTTGGAGAGTTGGTGGTGAGCAAAAATTGCTTTCAATGGATACTAAAGATGCATTCACCGGGGCTCAGACACCTGTACTCGAATCAGCCGGTGAGAAAAAAGCAATTCTCTTTCAGGAGAATCTTGGATTGAAGGAAAACCTGGATTATACCGGAAGAATAGTACTTAAAGCAGGTGCCGGAATTGAAAAGGCAGTTGTTACCCTTAAGTGGTCCGGTAAAACTGAAACTGTTGATATTACAGGTCTTACAAATAAATATACAACTTATCCAATTAGCTTTAAATCAACATCTCTGGTACACGATGCGGTTTTGTCAGTTGAACCTGTTGGCAAAGGTAAACTATGGATTGGTACAGTCTCACTTATGCCATCAGATAATATTGAAGGATTCAGACCTGATGTCATGAATCTGCTTCGGGAACTTAACTCTCCTGTTTACCGCTGGCCGGGAGGTAATTTTGTAAGTGGTTACAACTGGCGCGATGGTATTGGAGACCGTGATAAACGTCCTCCCAGAAAAAACCCGGCATGGCAGGGCGTCGAAGCTAATGACGTAGGTATTCATGAGTTTATGAAATTCTGTGAAATACTTAACACTGAGGCGTATATTGCTGTTAATGCCGGACTTGGCAACTCTGATGAGGCCATGGCAGAAGTACAGTACACCAATGGTGATCTTAATACACCGATGGGTAAACTAAGGGCATCCAATGGTCATGATAAACCATGGAACGTTAAATGGTGGTCAATAGGAAATGAAATGTATGGTAACTGGCAGCTTGGATTTATGTCGACGGAACAATTCGTGGCAAAAAACAATGATTTCGCCGACAGGATGAGATCTGTTGATCCTTCAATAAAACTTATCGCTGTTGGTGACCTGGGTGACTGGGACAAAATGGTGCTTGCAAATTGCTCAGACAAAATGGATTATATAAGCGAGCATTTTTACAAGCAGGATTACCATGGTGGCGGACTTATGACTCATGTTAACCAGATACCGGATGCCATCAGAGAAAAGGCTGTTGCGCACAGGGAATACAGAAATACAATTCCGGCTCTGAAAGGGAAAGATATCAGGATCTGTATGGATGAATGGAACTATTGGTACGGTCCGCATATCTATGGCGAACTCGGAACAAGATATTTCTTCAGGGATGCAATGGGGATAGCTGCAGGGATAAATGAGTATTCAAAACACAGCGATATTATTTTTATGGCCAATTATGCCCAGACTGTCAATGTAATAGGTTGTATTAAAACCAATACCACACATTCTGTTTTTGATGCCACTGGCCAGGTACTTAAATTATATCGTGAGAAATTCGGATTTATTCCTGTTGAGATCACAGGAGACCTTCGTCCGCTTGATATCGGTGCAACACTGACAACAGACGGTGACACTTTGACGGTATCTGTTATTAACCCGACTTGGGAGCCTGTTGAATTTCCTCTGAATGTTTCAGGAAGCACTTTATCATCTGACGCTGAAATCTGGAGAGTAACCGCTCCAAACGATATGTCAACTAATGAACCCGGGAGAGAGCCTGTAGTTGTTATCGAAGGACCGGAACCTTTAACATTCAGCAATAAGCTTAAGGTTGGTCCGGCAAGTATCACAATTTTCCGGATTCCTTTAGTGAAGAACTGAAAGGTACTTACCACGGAGGACACGGAGTGACACGTAATAAGAATCGAAACAAGAAGCGTTGAGACTCCGTGATACTCCGTGAACTCCGTGGTTAAAAATTACTGAGGTTAAAGGATTAAAATTTCGCCAATGTTTCCGGAAGCATTTAAGAATAGAATTATTACTCAGAAGTATATTGATGCTGAGTCTCTTCTGCAGGCATTGGAAGACCCATCTCCGGTAAGCATACGGGTAAATCAATCAAAGTGGAATAAGAAACCATTAAACGGAGAATCAGTTCCCTGGTGCGAAAATGGGTATTATCTTCCTTCAAGACCCTCTTATACACTTGATCCTCTGTTTCATTCAGGTTGTTATTATCCCCAGGAAGCATCAAGTATGTTCCTTGAGCAGGCAATTAAGCAAACATCTGTATCACCTGATAACCTGAGGGTGCTTGATCTTTGTGGTGCCCCGGGTGGTAAGAGTACCCACCTGTCTGATCTGATCGGACCCGGCAGCCTTTTAATTACCAATGATGTAATCAGATCAAGGGCAGTTATCCTTTCTGAGACGATAACAAAATGGGGAGCCGGAAATACTATTGTTACCCAGAACGATCCTGCTCTGTTTGGAAGATTACAGGGTTATTTTGATATAATGCTTGTAGATGCTCCATGTTCAGGAGAAGGCATGTTCAGAACTGAGGTGGCTGTAAGTGAATGGTCGGCTGAGAATACTATCCATTGCGCTGAAAGGCAGAAGAGAATTCTGATGGATGTCTGGCCCTCTCTGAAGGAAAATGGTCTGCTGATCTATAGTACATGTACCTTTAATCCGGGGGAAAACGAGGAGAATATAAAATGGCTCATAAGTAAACACGAAGCTGAATCTGTGAAACTGGATGTGTCTGAATTTAAAGAGATTACAGAGATTGACTATCAGGGTATCAGCGGATATGGATTCCACCCGGGAAAAGTCAGGGGAGAGGGATTCTTTATTTCGGTAATCCGGAAAACAGGAAAGTGTAACGGAGTAAAAATAAAGAGCCAGATAAAACCGGAACTTAAGCCAGGTAAGACTGATTTTGTTGAGGCAGGAAGAAGTACGCTTTTTACAAAGGAAAGTTTGCTGAAGTGGGGCGATGAACTGATTTCTGTTCCTTGCGAGATGGAAGAATATACTTTTCTCTTTCAGAATCTGAATGTTGTTAAGCCGGGGACAAAGCTGTTTGTGGTAAAGAAAAATGATTACCTGCCAACACACGAGCTTGCCTTGTCACAACATATCAGAAAGGATGCTTTTACAGTTGCCGGAGTTGAACTTCCTGAAGCAATTGCGTATATGAGAAGAGATAGTTTTTCTGTTGATAATTCGCATAAAGGATGGATTCTTCTGAATTACAAAGGTATAAATCTGGGTTTTGTTAAAAACATTGGAAACAGGATCAATAATTACTTCCCTGTTGAGTGGCGTATCAGGATGAATTCTTCAGAGTCAGGAGTTGAAAGCATAATTAAATGGTAAGGTGATGTCAGTTGTATCACGTGAATTTCAGATATTTGCCAAGCCTGTGGGAGCTGTATGCAACCTTAACTGCAGCTATTGCTATTACCTTATAAAGAAGGAACTCTACCCGCAAAAAGGCCATTTGCTTATGAAGGAGGATGTGCTGGAAAAGTATATAATTCAGCACATTGAAGCAACAACCGATAACATTATAACTTTTTCCTGGCATGGAGGTGAGCCTTTAATGGCAGGTCAGGGTTTCTTCAGAAAAATTGTCAGACTACAGAAGAAACATAAGCCATCAGGAAAACTAATTCAGAATGGAATTCAGACAAATGCCACACTTCTCAACGATGAATGGTGTGCTTTTTTTGCAAAGGAAGGATTTACTGTGGGTGTCAGTTTGGATGGTCCGGGTGAATTGCATAATATGAACCGCCGTACCCGCGACGGGAGCGATACATTAGATGAAGTACTCAGAGGATTTCATCTCTTGAAGAAACACGGTATAATTCCGGAAGTACTATGTGTTGTGAATTCTGTAAATGTTAAGGAACCTCTGAAAGTATATAATTTTATAAAGCAGCTTGGACCATTGTATGCAGCATTTTTGCCTCTGGTTGAGGCGGATCCTGTTTCATCCTTGGGAGTTACTTTAAATTCAGTTCCTGCAAAAGAGTTTGGATTGTTCCTGAGCAGGATCTTTGATGAATGGGTGGAAAAGGATATCGGGGGAATAAAAATTCAGATTTTCGAGGAGGCTGTAAGACCGGCCTTTAATCAGGACCACACACTTTGTATTTTCAAAGAGAATTGCGGGGGAGTTCCTGTAGTTGAGCATACAGGTGATTTCTACTCCTGCGATCATTATGTAGACAGCCGCCATCTTCTGGGTAATCTGAAAGATCACTCTCTATCGTACTATCTCGACAGTGAGAGGCAGATAGCATTCGGCATGGCAAAATCGCTGACACTGCCTGAATATTGTAAACATTGCGAAGTTTTGTCAATGTGCAACGGCGAGTGTCCGAAGAACAGATTTATAAAAAGTCCGGATGGAGAACCCGGACTCAACTACCTGTGTAGTGGTTATAAATATTTCTTTAATCATTGCCGTCCTTTTGCGGAGGCCATTTCCATCGCCTGGAAAAACCAGTAGGGACATGCCATGGCATGTCCCTACAACATGTTATTTCAATTTTTCTTTAAAAAATCCTATTGTTCTGCCCCAGGCAAGTTTAGCGGCTTCTTCGTTATAGCGCTGAGGATTAGAGTCGTTATTAAATGCGTGATTTGCGCCCTCATACATAAATATCTGATACTCTTTTTTGTTGGCTTTGAGTGCCTCTTCAAAAGCAGCAATACCTGCATTGATTCCCTGGTCGTTCCCTGCATAATGAGCCATTATCGGGGCCTTAATCTTTGCTACATCTTCAACTGCCGGTTGCCTTCCGTAGTAGGGCACTGCAGCATCCAGATCAGGGGCATTTACTGCAACCTGATTGGTCATGGCTCCTCCCCAGCAAAAGCCGGTACATCCAACTTTTCCGGTAGACATAGGATTAGTCTTAAGATATTTAACGGCAGCAACGAAATTTTTGGTTGTCTCCTCAGGTTTAAGTTGTTTGAATAACTCACCAACATTTGTAACGTCTTCCGGAGTTCCGCCTACCGGAGACAGAGCATCCGGAGCTATTGCAAGGAAACCCTCTTTCGCCATCCTTTTTGCCACATCACGAATATGTGGTACCAATCCGCGGTTCTCATGAATTACGATAACTGCCGGGAACTTCTTTCCTGACTTTGGCCTTGCCATAAATGCTTTCATATCTCCGGTAAATGCCGGATATGTAATGAACTCAGTTACAAGGTCGGGATCATCCTGAAAAGATGCTGAGGCTTTAAGACCATTTTCTTCAAGAATTGGCAGAAGAGCTAATGCAGCGGTAGTGCTGCCGGCAAACATGGCAAGTTTTCGTAAGAAATCACGGCGATTTGTACGTCCCTGCCTGTAATCATTGTAAATAGTGGTGATTTTCTGATCCATAATCGTGAGGTTTTGATAGTTTAAAGAGTTAATTCTAAGGCCAGATATATTTTTTTATATTTGTATTTTCGCGAAAAATCATAAAGCATCAAGATACAAAAAAAAGTGAGATTTAACAATATTTCAGGTGTAATTCTGGCAGGTGGGGCTAACTCACGCTTCGATGGAAGAACAAAAGCCAATCTTGCAATTGAAGGCAGGACTATTATTTCAGGAATTAGTGAAGTACTTGGTCAGATCTTCTCTGAGATAATTATTGTTACAAATACACCTGGGGAATTCAGTGAGTACTCTGATTATAAGATTGTTGGTGACTATTTTAAAAAGGTTGGACCATTGGGAGGTATTCATGCTGCCCTAAAAGCTTCATCTCATAGTGCAGTCTTCATTGTTGCAGGTGATATGCCCTCACTAAATACAAAACTGATTGTCTGGCAGACCAATTTCTTCCTTAAAAATATATGTGATGCGCTTATTCCGTCTTTAGATCAAAATATAGAGCCACTTCATGCTCTTTACAATATTGCCATTCTTGAAAAACTTGAAGAGTATTTATCTGGTGATTCAAGCTATGCAGTAAGGGAATTCTTTACCAGGATTGACACCAGATATTTTGAATTTGAAAATGCTGCGGAAGCTAAGATTGCATTCACAAATATTAATACTCCGTCAGATTTTATTAACTTTAAATCCTCAAAAAACCGAAACATATGAAGAGATCTACATTTTACATCCTTTTTATAGCACTGTCATTTTCAGCCTGTAAAAAGTACAGCAAATACGAAGGAGTTGCCTTTACCGAGAAAGAGCCGCGTGACTGGGAAAATCCTGAATTATTAGGTATTAACAGGGAGGATCCTCATGCCACCATGATCAGTTTCCCTGATGAGCAGAGCGCACTGGAGGCTATAAAGACAAATTCTCCAAACTACGTATCTCTTGACGGGACCTGGAAGTTCAATTGGGTAAAATCACCTGATCAGCGACCATTCTGGTTTTTTAAGGATGATTATGACACACGCGACTGGAAAGATATTGATGTACCTTCAAACTGGCAGATGAGAGGTTATGACATTCCTTTATATGTTAACATTGGATATCCGTTCAAAATGAATCCTCCTTTTATTCATCATGATTGGAATCCGGTTGGTTCATACAAGCGTAGTTTTTCTGTGCCTTCCGACTGGAAGGAAAAGGAAGTATTCCTGCATTTCGGTTCAGTGAGCTCTGCATTTTATGTCTGGGTAAATGAGCAGCTTGTGGGTTACAGTGAGGATAGTAAAGTACCAGCTGAATTCAATATTACCAGTTATTTAAAATCCGGAAACAATACTATAGCAGTTGAAGTATACAGGTGGTGCGACGGCAGCTATCTTGAAGATCAGGACTTCTGGAGACTGAGCGGAATTCAGAGGAGTGTTTTCCTTCATGCCCGGCCAAAAACACGTATTAATGATTTTTTTGCTGTTGGTGACCTCGAGAATAATTATTCCGACGGACTCCTGAAACTTGCCGTTTCTCTTAAGGGATCAGTGTCTGAAGGAGGTGATTTTATTGTCGATGCATCTCTGTACGATGGTATAGAAAGGATCTACTCTGAAAAGAGAGATGTTAAATTATTTGAAGGCAAGGCAGAAGTTGGATTTCTAAAGAGTTTCCCTTCAGTCAAGAAATGGTCAGCAGAAAAACCATCACTTTATTCTTTGGTTCTTATCCTGAAAGATAAAAACGGAAACATTCTTGAAGGAGTAAGTTCAAAGATCGGATTCAGGAAGGTGGAAATTATTAATTCACAGCTTCTCGTGAACGGAGTTGCTATCTATATAAAAGGAACAAATATGCATGAGCATCATGATGTAAACGGGCATGTTATTGATGAAGCAACTATTCTTAAGGATATTAAAGTGATGAAGAGTAACAACATTAATGCAGTCAGAACATCCCACTATCCGCAACAGGAGCTCTGGTATGAGATGTGCGATAAGTATGGCTTGTACCTTGTCGATGAGGCTGATATTGAATCACATGGTATCGGATATAATAAAGATGTTACTATTGCTGACAAACCTGAATGGGCTGCTGCACACCTCGACAGGATGAAACGAATGGTTGAACGGGATAAAAATCATCCTTCTGTTATTATCTGGTCGATGGGTAATGAAGCCGGCGACGGACATAATTTCCTTAACGGTTATAAATGGATCAAGGAGAGGGACAATAGCCGTATGGTTCAGTATGAACGTGCTGAAAAACAAACAAATGCACCGGAGAGACATACTGATTTGTGGACTGACATGTACGCAACAATCGATTTTATTGAGTCATATGCAAAAGACCCAAAGAATGACAGACCATTGATCATGTGTGAATATGCTCATGCAATGGGCAATTCAACGGGTAATCTTCAGGATTACTGGGATGTAATTGAAAAATATCCAAAACTGCAGGGAGGATTCATATGGGATTGGGTCGATCAGGGTATTTTGAAAACTAACGAAAATGGTGAGAAATACTGGACATACGGAGGTGACTATGGTGAACCCGGAATGCCAAGTGATGGGAACTTCTGCCTGAACGGACTTGTTTGGCCCGACAGAACTGCTCACCCCGGATTATATGAAGTAAAAAGAGTGTATCAGTATGTTGGATTTGAATCTGTTGATCTTAAAACAGGGCTTGTTAAGATTACTAATAAGTATGATTTTACTGATCTTGCAGAGTTTAATTTTGACTGGGAAGTTATTTCAGACGGCAATGTTCTTCAGTCTGGAAAGATTCCATTATCTGATTTCAAACCTAAGAGCTCAGCAAACTTCATGATTCCGTTTGAGAAAATTGTGCCTGCCCCCGGGGCAGAATATTTTCTGAACCTTAGATTTTCAAGAAGTGATGAGTGGAATTACGTTCCTGCAGATCATGTTTATGCTTCTGCTCAGTTCAAATTACCTCTGGAAGCAAAACAAGAGACAGTAAAGAGTGATCCGCTTGCAATGCTTCAGACCAAGACCATAGATAAGAAACTTGAGGTTAGTGGCTCTGATCTGAAAATTGTTTTTGATCTTGAAGCAGGAAGAATGGAGTCATTTAATTACAAAGGAAAGGAGTTCCTTAAAAAAGGTCCTGAGCCTGATTTCTGGAGACCTCCAACCGATAATGACTATGGTTATAATATGGATAGGCTTTTTGGGGTATGGAAAAAAGCAGGGACGAGAACTGCTGTCACAAAAGCTAATATAAGCCAGCCGGAACCGGGGAAAGTAATAGTCACTTTTAATTACGATATCCCTGATAATGAAGGTAAGAAAATCGCAGGATATGCAAGTTCATATACAATTCTGGGATCTGCTGATGTGATTATTAAGAACCAATTCTCAAAGATTTCATCAGCAATACCTGAGATTCCAAGAATGGGAATGCAGATGCAGCTTCCCCAGGAATTTGTTAATCTTACCTGGCTTGGGCGCGGACCTCATGAGAACTATCTTGACAGAAAAACCTCTGCAGATGTAGGATTATACGAAAGTACTGTTGCTGACCAGTATACTCCATATATCCGTCCGCAGGAAAATGGTTATAAGACTGACACCCGCTGGTTAACCTTAACTGATGAAAATGGAACCGGTGTTTTGGTTAGCGGGGCTCCATTAATTTCATTTGCAGCCCTTAATAATATTCATGATGATTTCGAATCACCGGGTAAATTGTCACAGTACAGAGCAGATGCTCTTACAGCAAATACTCATACAGTGGATGTTAAGCCACGCGACCTGGTAAATCTGAATATCGACCTGGGGCAGATGGGTGTTGGAGGCGATAACTCATGGGGCGCAAAAATACATCCTCAATATCGCATGGACGATATGAAATATGAATACTCTTTCAGAATCAGACCTCTTGTAAAAGATGATGATATTCTGAAACTGGCAAAACAGAAATTCTGAAATATTTTAACCACAAAGGACACAAAGTAAACTCAAAGAGCACAAAGTAAAATCATATTCTTAATACTTAGTGACCTTCGTGTTAACCTTTGTGACCTTTGTGGTTAATGGATCACAACTTCCTGAAATCCAGGTTCCAGAAATGAAAATCGCCTGATGGAAGATCGATTTTGAATCCGGTAACAAAGCCGGACGAATCAAAGCTGAACGTTATAAGACCAAAGGTTAGGTATTCATCTTTGAAAACAACCTTAAAAGTATCATAGTGCCAGTGCTCAAGTTCTCCTGTAAACACTTTTTTTGAGGGAAGAAAAGTCAATACAAGCTTGCCGCCTTCAATTTTTATTTCTGCATCACCATAGCTTTTATCTCGGAAAATGCCAGTATAGCCGGAAGGATTAAGTGAAGGTCTCGTGTCAGGCACCCTGCTTTCCATTCGTTTTCTGTTGCTGCTTTCTTCGTAAGAGTCAGACCTTGTTTTTATTGCCGAATATTCACCTATCCAGTCGAATTCCTTTCCTTTCACAAGTATATCCATCAGATCTCCGATCAGAGCACTGTTAACATAGAAGTCGTTTCCGTTATTCAGAATAATTATTGAGATCTTCTGTTCCGGTATCAGAGTTACTTTACTTATATATCCAGGCATTCCACCATCGTGTTCTGCAATTTTTTTGCCATTGTAATCATATATGAACCAGCCCATTCCATAGGTGTAAAAATTTATACCGTGTTGTTTCTGTGAATTGGAAGCCCCGAGTATTGTATGCGGTTCCAGGATGCGGGTTGTACTTGCTGGGGATATGATCTGATTTCCTTTATACTTACCCTTATTAAGCATCAGCATTGTCCACATACTCATTTCATCAACACTTGAATACATCGACGCTGCAGATTTTGCAGCATTAAAGTCATACACACTCAGAACTTTATTGCTGATATGTCCGTATGCAATATCCTGATCTTTTGTAAGTTCATCGTTCGATGGTCTCGTCTGAATCATTCCCAGCGGCGAAAAGATCCTTGAATCAACAAACTCAGACCATGTTTGCCCTGTTACTTTTTTAATAATATCACCGGCCATCATAAACATGATGTTCTGATAACCGAATTCAATACCAAATCTTCTGGTTATGGGTTCATTACGCATCCTCATCATCACCTCTTCATCTGTGTAATCAGTATTGTACCAGAGCAGGTCGCCGAAGAAAGTGCCCAGGCCGGAGCGGTGACACAGAAGATCCTCAATTGTGAGTTGACGTGTTATATAATCATCAGCAAGTTTAAACTCAGGGAAGTAATCAGTTACCTTGTCGGTCCATTTCAATTTGCCCTCATCAACAAGGATCCCGATACAGGCTGCTGTAAATGCCTTGGAACACGACGCAATATTGAACAGAGATGATGTATTGAGCTGTTGTTTTATTCCGGCATCTGCGTATCCAAGTGCGGTACGATAAATTACAGTGGAATCCTTAACTACAGCGACAGCTAGGCCGGCAGGTTTAAATACATCAAATGCTTTTTTAACTGTTTCATCTATACTGGAAAGATCCTGCTTTGATACCTGTGAAAACAGGATTGAAAAAGATGTAAATAATAAAAGGTTCAGGAGGGTAAGAGTCTTTTTCATATCATACTTTTTCATAAAAATAAGCTATTTTAAGATCGGCATCATCCCAGGTATAAATCTTTTTTTCACGGTTCAGAAAATAAAAATTAAGAAGCGCAATATCACCTGCACACATAGTTGCATGAGCAAACAGGAAGAGCGAGAGACTCCATTTCCATAAGCCCGGCAACAGCAAAATCAGAAAAACAGTGACAGCACTTATTATGATAAACGGGATGATGGCAACAATTTTAAACTGTAAAGGAGATGCAACATACCTGTGAGCTGTAACATAAAACAGGTATTGTTTCAGATCCATTCCGGCCCGTATATTTCTGGCGCCGGAAAAATAATATGGAATAATATGTAAAAGTTCATGTATTGGAATGCATAATATTGGAAAAACGACAAAACCCAGTATTGAATGGAAAAAAATATTAATCCCCGGAAAGTATCCTGAAATATTGAATCTGATTGAAACAGCAAAAAGCAAAAAAATAAAACATACTGACCAAAACATAATCGTTAGTCTGGTGCTCTTCTTCAGATGCTTAAATATAAATGTGATAAGTTCATTATAGGGGACTGTTAAGATTGGCCTGAATTTTGTCTGATCATCAAGATCTTCCACACTGAATGCCATATTTTGATACATTTGTGAAAAAATATCTTACGTGAAACTGATATTTTCAATATTAGCAATCTTTATTCTTATAACTGATATATCAGGTCAAAAAGATACAACCAAACCTAAAACTGATACTATCCCCACCCGTGCTTATCTGATTCAAAATGTTCAGCGGGACGGCGTAACATTGCCTGAGATAGAGATAAAGGAAGTTACAGTAGTTGCCCGTCCCAGAACAGGAAAAAGAAACGAATACCGGCGATACGAACGTCTTATTCTCAATATTAAAAGGGTCTATCCTTATGCATTGATGGTTCGGAGCAGGCTTGATCAGGTTAATGAGGCTATGAAAAGTCTTCCTGATGAAAAATCCCGTAAAGAGTACATGAGAGATGTTGAAAAGGATGTATTTGCTGAATATGAAGGTGATATGAGGCAGATGACTATGACCCAGGGTCGTCTGCTGATAAAGCTTATAGACAGGGAGACTCAGAATACCTCTTATGAACTGATAAAGGACTACCGTGGAAAACTGACGGCTGCATTCTGGCAGGGTATCGCGCGCATTTTTGGTACAAATCTTAAGGAAGAGTATGATGCATACGGGGATGATGCTCTTATTGAATTAATTATCATGGAGATAGACGCAGGAAGATTATAGCAGTATATATTATACTCCCTCTCCCTTAAAAATGATCCCAAGAGTATAGATGGCAATCTTCAGATCGAATAACAGGGATCTGTTATTTAAATAATAGAGGTCATACTCAAGACGCTCCAGCATCTGATCAACATTCCCGGCATAACCGTACTTTACCTGCCCCCATGATGTTATTCCCGGTTTAATGCTTTGAAGTAGTTTATAGTCAGGGTTTTTAGAAACGATCTGATCTATAAAGAATTGTTGCTCAGGTCTGGGGCCGATAATTGACATATCCCCTTTAAGAACATTTACAAAATTTGGAATTTCATCAAGTTTGTGTTTTCTCATGAACCGGCCAAAAGAGGTTATTCTTTTATCATTCTTTCCGTTAATGAGAGGTACTCCTTCCTCTGTGCCGATATGCAATGATCTGAACTTGTATAGTATAAACGGTATTCCTCCCTTTCCAATCCGGTTCTGCTCATAGATGAAAGGCCCTTTTCCTGTTGTCAGAAATGCTATTATAAGTATCATAATAACAGGCATTAGCAGTATTAGAAAAACTAAACTAAACGTGTAATCAATGACTGTTTTTATGAAGTTATGGAGAGGTTTTATTTCTAAAATCATGGCATAAAAATACAAAAATAAATGAGTAGAGGTTCTATAGCCAGAGGTCTTACATTTTTTATATTTTTGTGAATTAATTTACCCCTGAGAATATCAGATGACAGATTCATTCGAAGCAAAAGGAAAACGCAAAAAACTTGTTGCTGAACTACGGCAGAAGGGGATAACAGATGAAGATGTTCTCAGGGCTATAGATACAGTTCCCCGGCATCTTTTTATGGACCCTGCCTTTCTGGTTCATGCTTATACTGACAAAGCTTTTCCGATATCATCCGGACAAACAATTTCCCAGCCTTACACGGTAGCTGTTCAGTCTTCCTTGCTCAGGGTGAAAAAGCGGGATAAGATCCTTGAGATAGGAACAGGATCAGGTTATCAGGCTGCTGTGCTGGCAGAGATGGGGGCAAAGGTTTATACAATTGAACGTTTCAGGGATTTGTTTATGAAGGCACAGTCGATATTAGCTCCTCTTGGCTATTCAATCGATTTTTTTTACGGAGATGGTTATGAGGGCAAGCAACAATATGGGCCTTTTGATGGTATTATAATAACAGCTGCGGCTCCTGAGATACCGGAGAAACTGCTAATGCAGCTAAAGATCGGAGGAAGACTTGTAATTCCTGTTGGCGGCACAGGTTCGCAGGTGATGAAGGTTGTGGAACGGACAGGTGAAGACAGTTATGATTATTCTGATCATGGTAATTTTGTTTTTGTACCCATGCTGAAAGGTACTGTGACTGGAAAATAAGGACGGAAGACCGAAGACCGAAGACGGAAGACAAAAGACAAAAGTAAGTTTAAAAGGCAAATTTATATGGAGATATACCGGCTTGTATTTAACCCGATTGATGAAAACACTTATATTTTAGCTGATAAATCAGGCGATTGTGCGATAATTGACTGCGGTTGCTATGACAAACAGGAATCAGATCAGCTTGAAATATTTATTACTGAAAAGAAACTCAATCCTGTTCTGCTCCTTAATACTCATTGCCATCTCGACCATATATTCGGCAACAGGTTTATGCTTGACAGGTATAATCTAAAGACTCTGTCGGGCGAAGCAGACGAACCGAATAGAAAGAATGCAGCTCAGCATGCAATGCTCTTTGGTCTTTCAATGGAGATTCCTCCTGAACCAGGCGGGTATTTATCAGATAATCAGATCATAACATTTGGAACTACTAGCCTGAAAGCTCTGCATGTTCCCGGACATGCTCCAGGCAGTTTCGCTTTTTACAGCGAGGAAAACGGATGTGTCTTTACAGGGGATGCTCTGTTTGCTGGCAGCATAGGCAGAAGCGATCTGCCGGGAGGAAACCATGACACTCTGATAAAAAGTATCAGAACCAAATTATTCGTCTTGCCTCCATCAACTGTTGTATACTCAGGACATGGAAGTGAAACCACAATAGGAAGAGAGATTAAAACCAATCCTTATTTTTCCTAATTTTTATCATACTTTATTCCGCCTGAAATTAAGTTCTTTGCATTCTCAGATCACAAAGTAAAAAAACAATATTTACAGATATACAGAACTATGTCATCAGATAAATTTGTCAGCAGACATAACGGACCCCGCGATAATGATTTACCCCTTATGCTTAAAGCAATTGGTGTAAGCTCCCTGGATCAGTTGATTGAAAAAACGGTTCCCCCCTCATTGATGCTCAAAAAGCCTTTGGCACTGCCTGACGCAATGAGCGAATTTGAATATCTTAATCATATCAGAAGTATAGGGAAAAAGAACAGGATGTTCAGGTCGTTTATCGGACAGGGATACTATGGCGTTGCTCCTTTATCCGTTATTATAAGAAATGTTCTTGAGAATCCTGCGTGGTATACTTCTTACACACCTTACCAGGCAGAGATATCACAGGGAAGGCTTGAGGCTTTGCTGAATTTCCAGACGATGATCATCCAGCTCACTGGTATGGAGATTGCAAATGCATCATTACTCGATGAGTCTACAGCAGCGGCAGAAGCAATGATTATGATGTTTAACGCCAGATCGAGGGCTGCGGTAAAAGCAGGTGCAAATAAGTTTTTCATCGATAATGATGTATTCTCCCAGACTCTTGACGTCATAAAGACACGTTCGAAACCATTAGGGATTGAGCTGATAACAGGTAAGTATACTGAGATTGTATTCAATGAATCATTCTTTGGAGCCCTGGTACAATACCCTGCAGCTTCAGGCCAGGTGAGGGACTACAAATCATTTGCAGCAATGGCACATTCTTCAGGCACTCTGGTAGGTGTTGCAGCAGATCTGATGAGTCTTGCATTGCTTGTACCTCCAGGTGAATGGGGGGCAGATGTTGTTGTTGGTTCAAGCCAGAGAATGGGTCTCCCCATGAGTTTTGGCGGCCCTCATGCAGGCTATTTTGCTACTAAAGATGAGCTGAAAAGAAGCATGCCGGGAAGGATTATCGGAGTATCAGTTGATGCCCAGGGAAACAGTGCTCTGAGGATGGCATTACAAACCCGGGAACAGCATATAAAACGTGAAAGAGCTACATCAAATATATGTACAGCACAGGCTCTTCTTGCAACAATGTCGGGTATGTATGCCCAGTATCATGGACCGGAAGGATTAAAAAACATAGCAACACATATTCAGAAGTCAGCCTGCACTATCAGCTGTTCTCTTACCAGTCTTGGGTTTAAACAGGTTAATTCTGAGTTTTTCGATACTGTCAGAATTGATTTGGGACAGAACATATCTGCGGATAGTATCAGGAAAATTGCTGAAGAGGCAGAAATGAATTTTTTCTATCCTGATGATCATACAGTTCAGATCAGTACAGATGAAGTAACTACTTTTAAAGAGATAAGTATCATAACTGAGATATTTGCAAAAGCAGCAGGAAAGAATTCTGGTAAGGTTACTGCCTATGGTAACTGTACTTGTCTGGATAGTAAATTTTACAGGAAATCTGAGTTTCTGAAAGAGGGTACCTACAACAGGTACCATAGTGAAACAGAAATGATGAGATATATTAAAATGCTTGAAAGAAAGGATTTTTCCCTTACGCATAGTATGATCTCACTGGGTTCCTGCACAATGAAACTTAATCCTGCAAGCTCAATGTTTGCAATGAGCTGGCCTGAGTTCGGCAATATTCATCCTTTTGTTCCTAAAGATCAGGCAGAAGGCTATTATCAGATAATGGATGAGCTTGGTGAGGCACTTAAAGAGATTACAGGGTTTTCAGCCATTTCATTCCAGCCCAATTCCGGCGCTGCAGGTGAATATGCCGGATTAATGGTAATCAGGGAGTATCATCTGACACATGGTGATGACCACAGGAATATAGCTCTGATACCATCTTCAGCCCATGGTACCAATCCTGCAAGTGCAGCAATGGCAGGTATGCAGGTTGTTGTCGTGGAATGTGATGAAAAGGGAAATATCAGTGTTGATGATCTCAGAAAAAAAGCTGAAGAAAACAAGTCTAACCTGGCTTGTTTCATGATCACTTATCCTTCAACTCATGGCGTTTTTGAGTCTGCAGTCAAAGAGATGAACGACATAATTCATTCCAATGGCGGATTGGTTTATATGGATGGTGCCAACATGAACGCTCAGGTCGGACTTACAAATCCGGGTTCTATCGGAGCTGATGTCTGCCATCTGAACCTTCATAAAACATTCGCCATACCTCATGGCGGCGGCGGACCGGGTATGGGACCAATTCTTGTTAATAATAAACTTGCTGAGTTTCTTCCGTCTCATCCTCTGGTTAAAACAGGTGGAAGCCATGGTACAACAGCAGTAGCCGGAGCACCATTCGGAAGCGGACAGGTACTAACAATCTCACATGCCTATGTGATGATGATGGGTTCATACGGTTTAACACTGGCTACAAAGTATGCCATACTGAACGCAAATTATATAGCTGCTTCACTGAAAGGATTTTTTAAGACCCTATATACAGGAACAGAAGGATTTGTGGCGCATGAAATGATACTTGATTGCCGTAACTTTAAGGCTGAGGCAGGAATCACTGAAGGCGATATTGCCAAAAGACTTATGGACTACGGATTTCATGCACCTACACTTTCATTTCCGGTTCACGGTACGCTAATGGTGGAACCTACTGAATCCGAGTCCCTTCAGGAACTTGATAAATTCATCAGTGCTCTGAAATCAATCTGGAACGAGATTCAGGAAGTCAAAGAAGGAAAAGCTGACAAAGAGGATAATGTTCTTCATAATGCACCTCATACTGTGAAAGTATTAACAGCAGATGAGTGGAAGCATTCTTACGACCGCCAGAAGGCTGCATTCCCGCTTAAATGGGTGATTGAAAATAAGTTCTGGCCATCTGTCGGCAGAATTGACGATGGTTTCGGCGACCGTAATCTTGTTTGCACTTGTGCTCCGATTGATTCATACAGAAACCTATGAAAAACTCTTTTTGGAATGATCTGACAGCAATGATCGATGGGAAGAAGCTGAACTATCAGCCTGTCGGATTCATTATTGACAGTCCATGGATCCCGGGATGGTATGGAACATCCAACATTGATTTCTATGCCTCTGATGAAGTTTGGTTGAAATCAAATCTGAAAGCAATCAACACTTTCCCTGATGCCTGGTTTTTACCATCGTTCTGGTCGGAGTACGGAATGTGTACCGAGCCCTCTGCATTCGGTTCACGCATGGTATTTCTTGAGAAAAGTCTTCCTCATGCTGAACGAATACTTCCCGGTATCGAGGCTGTTGATTCTTTACCTCAGCCAAATGTAAAGACTGATGGGCTTTTACCATTTATGATCAGCAGGCTTAGAAATAACCAGGAAGCTATTATCAAAGCTGATCACCAGATAAGGTTCGCCGTGGCACGCGGACCACTGAATATAGCCAGTTTCCTTATGGGGACAACTGAGTTTATGATGGCCCTTGCAATGGATCCTGAAGGATCGCATAAACTTCTTAAAAAGATTACAGATTTTGTCTGCGATTGGGTGGCATGGCAGAAAGAGTGTTTCCCATCAATCGATGGTGTGCTTATTCTCGATGATATTATCGGATTTGTAGGAGAAGTTGAATTTGAAGAATTCGTTCTTCCATATTTTAAACGTATATTCGAAAGTGCAAACGTTAAAGTAAGGTTTCTTCATAACGACGCTGAAGGATTAATTACAGCCAGATATCTTAAAAAGATGGAAGTTAATATGTTCAACTTCTCATTTAATCACACTATGGGTGAGATCCGGGAACTGGCCGGACCAGAAGTTGTTTTGCTGGGTAATATTCCACCCAGAGATGTTCTTGCCGCAGGCACACCTGAACAGGTTGATGCTGCTGTGGCAAAAGCTTTCGGGGAAATAAAGAATCACGATCGTATAATCTGGTCAGTAGGAGGCGGTATGCCGCCCGATGTGCAGAATGCAAATATTGAAGCATTTATAAATGCAGTAAAAAAGTACTCTAAATAATGCTGATTATGAAGAGATTAACTTTTCTGACGATCCTTATTATTAGTGTCACATTAACTGCGGGTGCTCAGAAAAATGAAATCCTGCATTTCACAGTAGAATCCGGATTATTTCAAAGATTAAACACCCCTGTAAGTGTGACCCTTGATGGTATCACAATTGTTGATACTTTATCATATCAGCTAGTCGAGAGAGTGAATGGCAAGTTTGTGGAAAAGCCATTTCAGATTGAGCCGGGTTATAACACCTTGTTATGGTTCGTTCTTGATGGTACCACATTAGCGGGAAGGGCACGGGAGTATTTCCTGTTTCAGAATCAGAATAGCCATTTTGAAAACAAAATTACAGCCGGGGTTACTGCTTCAGGGATCATTCTGAGAAATAGTAATTCGGAAATTCTTAATTATCAGACTGCCGTTCATTACCCTCCTGCAAAAGTTGATACTGCCTACAGGAGAAATGGTTTTATTCATCCTGTAAAGACCCCTTCAGGTAATGTCCTGACAAGGATAGATGCCCCAGATCATTATCATCATTTCGGGATCTGGAATCCCTGGACCAAGGTTAAGATTCGTGATCATGTTACAGACTTCTGGAACCTGGCATCTAAACAGGGAACTGTAAGGTTTGCAGGTATTAACTCAACAGTTAATGGTCCGGTTTACGGTGGTTTTTCTGTTCGTCAGGAACACATCGATTTCCTTGGAAAAAAACCTGAAGAGCTCGCTATTAACGAAGTATGGGATGTAAGGGCATGGAACGTTGAGCCAGTTGCAGGCATAAAAGCATGGCTGGTAGACCTTACTACCTTCCTGACAGTTGCCGGTGATTCTCCAATAGTATTTGTAGCATACAGATACGCAGGCGGAATAGGCTTCAGGGCCACTGCAGAATGGAATAAAGACAATAGTACAGTACTTACTTCAGAAGGAAAAACACGTGTTACAGCCGACGGTTCGCATGCAAGATGGGCGGATATTAACGGGGCATTCAAAGATAATGGTCAATCGGGAATAACTTTTTTTTCACATCCGTCGAACAGGGCACATCCTGAACCAATGCGTGTGTGGCCCGAGTCACAAAATGGAAGGGGAGATGTCTACTTTGAGTTTTGTCCGACAAGGTTTACCGACTGGGCTCTTGATCCGGGAAAGATTTACAGACTCAAGTACAGGATGCTTATTTATGATGGCAAAATTGACAAGTCAGCTGGTGACAGAATCTGGAATGATTTCGCTTATCCTCCGGTTGTAAAAGTTATTGGTAAATGAGTTTTTAATTTACCCCCTTTCCTGTCCCGCTTAGGCGGGATGATGGACTCCTTCCCCCCTGGGGGAAGGTTGGGATGGGGGTAATGTGTTAAAAAATAATTAGTTATCTTAAATTTTATGAATATGAAAAACCTCACTTTCTTACTTCTCGTAGCCCTGATTCTCACTTCCTGTGGATCAGGAGGCTCCAAGCAAACTGACAAATCTTCTGAAACGATGGAAAAAACTTATCAGGTAAATCTTCTCACTGTCGACCCGGGTCACTTTCATGCTGCCCTGGTTCAGAAAATAATGTACGATCAGGTTTCCCCAGATGTCCGTGTTTATGCACCTGAAGGTCCTGATTATCAGCAGCATCTTAATAGAATTAATTCCTATAATACCAGACCTGCTGATCCAACCAAATGGAATGAGATCGTTTACACCGGTGGTGATTTCTTTGAAAAAATGCTCTCGGAGAAAGCCGGTAATGTCGTAGTTCTTTCAGGAAATAACAGGAAGAAAGCAGAGTACATTACAAAATCAATAAATGCCGGGCTAAATGTGCTTGCTGACAAGCCAATGATAATCTCACCTGAAGATTTTCCATCTCTTGAAGCTGCGTTCGCATCAGCAAAAGAGAAGGGTGTTTTGTTATATGATATTATGACAGAGCGGTTTGAAATAACAACAATACTGCAGAAGTTGCTTTCACAGAAGCCTGAGGTATTCGGAACTCTTAAAACCGGTACAAAGGAAGATCCTTCCGTTACCAAGGTAAGTGTGCACCATTTTTCAAAGATTGTGTCAGGCACACCTCTTCTTCGTCCGGCATGGTTCTTCGACGTAGAACAGCAGGGTGAAGGTATTGTTGATGTTACAACACATCTTGTCGACCTGGTTCAGTGGGAATGCTTCCCTGATCAGATTCTAAGTCCGGCCGATATCAAAATGGAAGCTGCAAAAAGATGGCCAACAATAATCTCACCTGAAGAGTTTAAGGGTGTTACAAACCTTGATACCTATCCGGATTACCTTCAGAAAGATATTAAAGACGGAAAGCTGAATGTCTTTGCAAATGGTGAGATGACCTACCAGATAAAAGGTGTATTTGCAAAAGTATCGGTTGAGTGGAAATTCCAGGCTCCTCCGGGAGGCGGCGATACACATTATTCAGTAATGCAGGGAACAAGTTGTGACCTGGTTATTAAGCAGGGAGCTGAGGAGAAATTTCTTCCGACTCTGTATATTGAAAATATAAAAGGAGCAAAAATGGCTGATTTTACAGCCAGATTAAAAGAAGTTGTTGGCACATTACCTTATGATAGTCTGCAGGTTGAGGCAGCGGGTAAAACTTCTTTTAAGATATCTGTTCCTAAAAAGTACAGGGTTTCCCATGAAGAACATTTCGGACAGGTTACTGCCAAATTCCTTGAATATATGAATGCAGGAAAACTGCCGGAGTGGGAAGTGCCGAATATGATAACTAAGTACTATACAACTACCAGTGGGCTGAAAATGGCAAAAGAAAAATAGCACAGAGCACAGAGCACAGAGCAAAACCTGCCACTGCGCCCTGTGCCCTGCGCCCTGCGCCTTTATTCGAACATATTCTCCACCACCATTGAGTATAGCTCCTCGTGGCTAATCCCTGCTGCATCTGCCTGTTTGGGTATAAGGCTTTCTTTAGTCATGCCGGGGATGGTATTTATTTCGAGGAAGAATGGTTTCTCATTTATTACTATAAAATCGACCCTGACAATTCCCTTGCATCCGAGAAGATCGCATATCAGAAGGCTGAGTCGCTGAATCTCATTTGTAACATTTGAAGGCATGTCTGCAGGCGTAACTTCATCTGACATCCCGGGTGTGTATTTTGCCTCATAGTCGAAGAATTCATTCTTGCTTATTATCTCAGTAACAGGTAGGACTATTGTTTTGTCTTTTGTTTTGACAATCCCGCATGCGACTTCTCTTCCCTTCATAAATGATTCTATCATCACTTCATTACTCTCTTTGAAGGCTGTTTCAATGGCTGACAGGAGATCTTCCTTCTGCTTCACCTTAGTGACGCCAAAACTTGATCCGCTGTCGTTAGGTTTTACAAAACAGGGAAGTCCGGTTCTTTTTATAATGCTTACAGGATCAAGGCTTTCGCCTTTCCTTATAAGAATTGCATCGGCCATTGGTATGCTGTATTCTTTCAGAAATAGTTTGCAGGCTTGTTTGTTAAAGGTAAGAGCGGAACAGAAGGCATTGCAGCTGGTGTAGGGCATGCTCATCATTTCGAAATATCCCTGAATGAAGCCATTCTCTCCGGGTGTGCCGTGTATAGCAATAAATACACCGTCGAATCTGATTCTGTGCTCGTCGGTGACCAGCGAGAAATCATTTTTGTCAATATTATAATACCTGCCCTTCTGATCCTCCCAGTACCAGTTTGTACCACGTAAAATTACGAGGTAAACAATATATTCAGATGAAAGAACTTTCTCTACTTCCATAGCGCTCTTCACAGAGATCTCATATTCCGAAGAATCGCCTCCGGCCACAATTGCAATAGTCTTCATATTTATTCTAATTTTTCAATCCAAAATTAGTCAATTTTATGAAACCCCGAGGAAATACTGACTGCTCTGCGCTCTATGCCCTGCACCTTGCACCCTGAGCCCTGTGCCCTGAGCCCTGTGCCCTGTGCCCCATGCAATATATTTTTTATATCATTTGGCTAATAAGGTTCATATGTATTACCTTTGATAAAATTTTAAAAATATAAAAATGAAAAAAGGTTGTTTAATTTCAATTATTATAGGTGCAGTTCTTGCACTCGTTGTTTTATCAGTTGTTATCTGGGGCACCAGGGTTTATAACACTATGGTAACGATGAATGAGGGTGTTACAAGTCAGTGGGGAAATGTTGAAACTTCCTATCAGCGCAGGTCTGACCTTATTCCCAACTTTGTGAATACTGTTAAAGGTGCGGCTAATTTTGAACAGACAACACTTACACAGGTTATAGAGGCCAGAGCCAAAGCGACTTCAGTAACTATTGATCCTACAAAAATGACTCCTGAAAGCATGGCACAGTTCCAGCAGGCTCAGGGTCAGGTCTCTTCAGCACTTGGCAGACTGATGGTTGTTATGGAGCAATATCCCGAACTAAAGGCAACTCAGAATTTCAGAGACCTTCAGATCGAGCTTGAAGGTACTGAGAACAGGATTTCTGTTGAAAGAAGGAAATTCAATGAGGTGGCTCAGGGTTTCAATACTTATGTCAAAAGGTTTCCGCAGAACTTTATCGCCGGAATGTTCGGATTTGCTGCTAAACCTTATTTTGAAGCTTCAGAAGGATCTGAAAAAGCACCTGTCGTTACATTCTAATTAATTTATACATATTAAATGAATGCTTCATCGTTCTTTACCAAAGAGCAGCAGGCTCTGATTCTGGCTTCTGTTAAAGAGGCTGAAAAAGAGACTTCAGGAGAGGTCAGGGTTCATATCGAAACCTCACTCACAGGTGATGTCCTCGACAGAGCTGCCTGGGTGTTCAAAAAACTCGGGATGCATAAAACAGATGAAAGAAACGGGGTGCTGTTTTATCTTGCAGTTAGCGACAGAAAATTCGCAATCATTGGCGATGCCGGTATTAACTCAAAGGTTCCGGCCGGATTCTGGAATGAGATCAGTGAGCTGCTTATAAAGAATTTTAAGGAAGGAAAGTTTACTGAAGGTTTGTCAGAAGGCATTCTAATGGCCGGGAAACAGCTTCAAACTCATTTCCCGTTCAAAAAAGACGATGTTAATGAACTTTCAGACGAGATCTCATTTGATAAACTAAAAGGGGAGTAATTTTTATGAGAAACAGATTGTATAAATTGCTCGCCCTTACTGTTATTTTTTTCACAGTATCTGCCAGTTATGTCTTTGGTCAGGAGATCCCGGACAGACCTAATCCACCAAGGCTTGTTAA
>JFJP01037587.1_pt1 | contig 25960 bp, 20 predicted proteins | sample 431651 | NCBI WGS metagenome assembly JFJP01 (sample SAMN02602958, study PRJNA72255) | Microbial mat metagenome, whole genome shotgun sequencing project. | biome: fresh water; feature: sink hole; material: water; isolation source: purple microbial (photo- and chemosynthetic) mats found in...
CTGTTTTGCAAAGATAAGTCAGTTGTACCTATAAACAAAACCAGCTTTATTTATATGTCGCCCCGTAAGTAGCGCAGGCCCTGTAATCTGAACCTTCCTTATCCATTCCGAAGGCATTCCATGAACTTGGTCTGAAGATTTTTTCCTCAGCAACATTATGCATACATACAGGAATTCTTAATATTGATGCCAGTGTTATAAGGTCGGCTCCAATATGACCGTAACTTGATGCACTGTGGTTCGCTCCCCAGTTGGCCATTACAGAATAAACATCAGTAAATGGTCCCTTGCCGGTAAGACGTGGTGTGAACCAGGTTGTCGGCCATGTCGGGTTTGTCCTGTCGGTGAGGATCTTATTCATCTTTTCAGGTAGTTCAACTGTCCAGCCTTCAGCAAGCTGCAACACTGGTCCCAGCCCTTTTACAAGGTTGACTCTTGAAATTGTTATCGGCATTGTCCCCTTTGTATTGAACTGGGAGGAGAATCCTCCTCCCCTGAAGTACCCTGTATCAGCAGGTTCCCAGGTAGTAGCAGCAAGACATTCTTCTGCATCTTTCGATGTAATTTCCCAGAAAGGTTTTAGATGGATGACTCCGTTTGCGGCAAGACCTTCGGGTTTCATTTTTGTGACACGTTTTATGGCCTCAGGACTCCAGTAAGTGCGGATATCGGAGAACATCTGTGATGTGTTTGAAAGAAGGTAGCCAAAGAGCATCGGAACTCCGTTCATTGCATCATTCTCAGTTGCAACAAGATATGGAGGCCTTATCCCATTCCAGTCGAATGAGGAGCAGAGAATTGCTTCAAGAAAATCGCCATTGGGCATATGATCGGTCCACTGCCTCTGTCCCTGAAATCCTGAGAGTATGGCATTATGCCCGAGAGCCTCCTCACCGAATCCCAGTTTCTTAAGTTTCGGATTTCCAACCATAAGGTCGCGGGCAATAAGTGTCATTTTCACAACAGTTTCCCACTCCTTGTCCTTCTGTTTTCTCGATTTTGGTTTAAGGTTTGTATCCTTTCCTTCTTTGCAATATTTCTTTGTCCATTCGAGGGCTTTTACGTATTCAGCCTTGTCGAATATCTCTTCATTGAGCCGGCGATTAAATTCGCTCATATCGATATACTCATTTCTCATTCCAAGGTACTCCTGGAAGAAATCCTCACGCACTATCGATCCTGCTATACCCATTGACACCGAGCCCATTGAGAGGTATGATTTTCCCTTCATGAATGATGCGGCGAGTGCCGCCCTTACAAATCGCAGAATCTTTTCGCTCACATCATCGGGAATCGACTGATCGCCCGAATCCTGCACATCGTGACCATAAATTCCGAATGCCGGAATCCCTTTCATCGTATGGCCTGCAAGAGCTGCTGCCAGATAGACTGCACCAGGACGTTCTGTTCCGTTGAAGCCCCAAATGGCTTTAGGCATATCGGCGTTCATGTCAATTGTCTCGCTGCCATAACACCAGCAAGGAGTTACTGTGAGACTTACGCCAACACCTGTTTTGCTGAATTTTTCAGCACACATGGCAGCCTCTGCCACTCCTCCTATGCAAGTATCGGCAATAACACATTCAACAGGTTTTCCGTCGGGATAACGCAGGTTTTTAGAGATCAGCTTTGCGGCACTTTTTGCCATGTTCATTGTCTGATCTTCAAGTGATTCACGCACTCCCTGCATTCTTCCGTCAATAGTTGGACGGATCCCTACTTTAGGATATTCACCTATAACTGTCTGGTAATTAGTATTTACCTTTAATTCACCTTTAGCCATTTTGAAATATTTTAAATTTATTTTTTCTGATTTGAAGCTTAACAAATATAAGTTTTTTTTAATGAAAACATCAAAAATATAACCAGTCATCAGGTACTGAACCAAACACTGCAAATTTTGTTTCTAATTAGAGTTATCTGATTTTAACTTTAACATAATATTATTAAATTGCAGATAATGAATGCGAAGGCATAAAGGTTAATAAATGGGTTACATGAAAAAAAATCTTACAGGTCTGTTTATTCTGAGTCTCATTTCTCTCTTCCCTTTATCAGGTCAGGAGGTAAATCCTGAAACAGGGAAAACGAAATCTGATCTTCTGACCGATAAATTTGCACTTTTTGCAGATGAAGACCTGTTAAATGTAACAATGCGGCTCGATCTTACCAGTTTCATCAGGAAAAATTTAAATGGTTCCTCGATAGATGCCGGTTTTACGATTCATCTGAATGAAACAGATTCCATATTCAATAATATAAAGGTTAAGGCACGGGGAAAGTTCCGTTATGAAAACTGTAGTTTCCCTCCGATGGAGCTTAGTTTCAAGAAGCAGATACATGCTTATTCAGATTCAGATTATATTAAGAAAATAAAGCTTGTTACACATTGTGTTACCGGAGAAATAAGCGACAGTTATGTTTTGAGGGAATATCTTGTATACAAGCTTTTTAACGTTATTTCCGACACCAGTTTTAAAGTCAGACTTGTAAAAATAACATATATAGATACCCAGAAAAAGAAGAAGACAGTTACTCAATACGGTTTCCTGATTGAGCCCGATGAACTGCTGGCTGAAAGATTGAAATCTACTGTAGTGAAGACAAAGAATCTTACTCAGCGCCATATCTTTCCTGAGATTATGGACAAAGTATCGATATTCAACTACATGATAGCAAACTGGGACTGGAATGTTCCTTACCTTCAGAATGTTATTATTATTAAACCGATGATAACTGCCAACTACTCCCTGGGGTTATTAGTGCCCTATGATTTTGATTTGAGTGGACTTGTTAATGTAACTTATGGCACAGTACCTCCTGAATACGGATTAAACAATTCCCGTGACCGGATCTTTCTGGGAATCTGCAGGAGCAAAGATGTATTTAATAAAGACCTGAAATTTTTCCTCAGTAAAAAGGAGGAACTTTACAAAACAATTAATGATTTTGAGTACCTGAATCAAAGAGCTAAAAAGGATATCACCGGTTTTCTCGGACAATTCTTTCGCCAGATAGAGGATGAACAAAATCTTGAATATCTGATTGATACTTTTATGGGTACCTGTAAGAAACTTTAATTGTCACAATTGGGTAAAGGCTGTTTTAAGTTTAATTTTTTGACCTGCCTTTTTTATACCTTTGAAACCTCATAATAATTTTATTTATGCAAAAGGAGAGACGTTTGCCTCCCTGGCTGAAGATGCAGAGGGCCAGCGGAGAGAATTACTCAAAGGTTAAGCATGTTGTTCTTGAAAATAAACTTCATACAATCTGCACAAGCGGAAATTGCCCGAATATTGGGGAGTGCTGGAATGCGGGGACGGCCACTTTTATGATACTTGGCGACATATGTACCAGAGCCTGTAAGTTTTGCGCCACAAAAACCGGCAGACCGTTGCCTCCAGAGAAAGACGAACCACAAAGACTGTCGGAATCTATAAAAGCAATGAAGCTAAAACATTGTGTAATCACTTCCGTCGACCGTGATGATCTGCCCGATGGAGGTGCTTCCGTGTGGGCTGCGACAATAAAGAGGGTCAAAGAGGTGAATCCAAAAACAACAATGGAAACACTTATCCCCGATTTTGATGGAAAAGGCGAAAATATTCAAATGATAATTGATGCCGGTCCCGAAGTAATATCACATAATGTCGAAACAGTAAGACGCCTGACCCCGGTTATCAGGACAAAGGCAAGGTATGATATGAGTCTGAGTGTGCTCAGGTTTATCTCTGAAAATGGGAAGGTTGCAAAATCTGGATTCATGCTTGGCTTAGGTGAGAAAGAGGAAGAGATAACAGAGACTATAAGGGATATTTACGCAACAGGTTGTAAAATACTTACCATAGGTCAATATCTGCAGCCGGGTAAAGACTACATGGAAGTTGTTGATTATATTACACCTGAGAAGTTTGAGGAGTACAGACTACTGGCACTCGAAACCGGCTTTTCTTTTGTTGAAAGCAGTCCGCTTGTAAGGTCATCTTTTCATGCAGAAAATCATGTTAGGGCTCATTAAAATTCATTATATTGGCATCTATTAACAATAGTTTGAAAATTGAGGTATAGAGTTGTATATAAGGATATTGGATTAAAGGATTATAAGGAAACCTGGGATTATCAGACGGAAATTTTTACAGAACTCGTCGAGAGCAAAAAGAGCAGTAAGGATATGTCTTTGACAGATAAAGATCTTCCCGGAACACTCATTTTCGTAGAACATCCTCATGTTTACACACTTGGGAAAAGCGGGTCGGGTGATAATCTTCTTCTTGACTTTATCCAGTTGCAGGCAAAGGACGCCTCTTTCTACAAAATCGACAGGGGAGGAGATATTACTTACCATGGTCCGGGACAGATAGTTGGATATCCGATATTTGATCTTGAAAAGATTCAGATCGGACTCAGGGAGTATATTTTCAGACTTGAAGAGACGATTATTAAAAGTGTTGCCGAACTGGGAATATCAGCTACCCGACTTGAGGGAGGAACCGGTGTATGGCTCGATCCGGAAGTTCCGGGCAGAGCAAGGAAAATTTGTGCAATAGGTGTAAAAGCGAGTAAGTATGTCACAATGCATGGTTTTGCCTTTAACGTGAATACTGATCTGGCCTATTTTAATTATATAAATCCATGCGGATTTACTGATAAAGGAGTTACTTCACTCGAACAGGAGCTGGGAAGTAAACAGGATATGAAAAGTATAAAAAATATCGTCAAAAGAAATCTTCTGGAAGTATTTGATCTGGAGTTGATTAATTAAAAGGACAGGATGGAAAAGAGATGGGTTGTGAAGGAAAAAGGTGATACTGCAGTTGTAAAGCAACTTGCTGGCTCGCTTCGTGTGTCTGAATCTCTTGCCAACCTTATGGTTCAAAGAAATATAACTTCTCCTGAGGAGGCAAAGGCTTTCTTCACTCCAAGTCTTGATTACCTGCACGATCCCTTCCTGATGAAGGATATGAATATTGCAGTAGACCGTATTTCAACAGCTATAAAGAAGAATGAGAGAATACTCGTTTATGGCGATTATGATGTTGACGGAACAACTGCCGTGGCTCTTATGTATTCCTTCCTGAAGGACCAGTATTCAAATGTTGAATATTATATACCCGACAGATATAAAGAGGGTTACGGAGTATCTTTTCAGGGACTCGACTATGCATATCAGCAGAATTGCAAGGTTGTAATAACTCTCGACTGCGGGATAAAAGCAGTCGAAAAAGTAAAGTATGCCCGAACCAAGGGTCTCGATGTAATAATCTGCGACCATCACTATCCGGGCGATGAGATCCCCAAAGCGATTGCCGTTCTTGACCCTAAGCAGCCCTCCTGCAACTATCCGTATAAAGAACTTTCAGGCTGCGGTGTGGGATTCAAATTAATTCAGGCATACTCGAGGGTGCACGGAATTCCTTTCAGCAAAATCTACAATTATCTCGATCTGGTTGCAGTCAGCATAGCATCTGATATTGTTCCACTGACAGGTGAGAACAGGGTACTCGCTTACTACGGACTGAAACAACTTAATGAATCACCCCGGACAGGTCTTAAAGAGATTATAAGGGAATCTGATGTAACACGGGCTCTGACTATAGAGGATGTTGTTTTTAAAATCGGTCCCAGAATAAATGCAGCCGGCAGAATGGAAACCGGAAGCAAGGCTGTTGATCTGCTTGTTTCAAGCGATACGCGTCTCGCCACGGGCATAAGCAAGGAGATAAACAATTTCAATATTGAAAGAAGAAGTGTCGACAGAATCATCACAACAGAAGCAATGAGGATGATTTCGGAAGACCAGAGGACCGTTAATTCGAGAACAACTGTACTATATAATCCAACATGGAAAAAAGGGGTTATCGGTATCGTTGCGTCACGCCTGATTGAAACATATTACCGGCCGACTGTTATTCTTACCGAGTCAAATGGTTTTGCCACAGGCTCGGCAAGATCTGTTCAGGGCTATGATCTCTATCAGGCAATTGAAGCCTGCAGTGATTTGCTGGAAAGTTTCGGCGGACATATGTTTGCTGCAGGACTGACCCTGAAAAAGGAGAATATAAGGCCATTTATGGATCGCTTTGAGAAGTATGTTCACAGCACTATAACAGAAGATCAGCTTACTCCAAGGGTTTTTATAGATACCGACCTTCTCTTTTCTGAAATAAATGAGGATTTCTTTAAGGTAATGAGTCAGTTCCAGCCTTTCGGTCCCGAGAATATGTCGCCATTGTTTGTCTCACATAATGTATTTGATACAGGTTCGGGAAGAATGGTGGGATCAAGCGGCGAGCATCTGAAGCTTGATCTTTGCCAGGAGTCGTCGGGACAAAAAAGCTTTTCTGCGATAGCCTTTGGTCAGGCTAATCATTTCGAATATATAAGAGGCGGGAATCCGTTCGATATCTGTTATTCACTCGAAATGAATGAATTCAGGGGCAATAAAAATCTTCAGTTAAATATTAAGGACATTAAGACTCCGGTGGGGTAGGTAGAAAAGAAAAATCCATTAACCGCAAAGGTCACAAAGAATTAAAAAAAGGTCGCAAAGAGAAAAGCAACAGAAATATAGCTTTGCGTCCTTTGCTTCTGCTTTGCGTCCTTTGCGGTTAATTTCTTTTAGCTGTCAACTATAAAAATCAAAACCAAATTCTGAACTGAGCCTTTATTTCACTTTTTTCTTCGAATATTTCAGACTCAGATTCTAAAGAAGTTAACCCGTATTTGATTCTGAATTCTGCACTTTTACCGATTTCATATTTTAGCAAAATATAGCTTCTGGTTCCTTTTCCTGATAAAGCCGGGATTGAAAAACTGTAAAGCAGATCGTTTTCATAGCAGTATATTCTTGAATCCCAGTCATCTGTTGAGAAGAGACAATACCTGAACCAGATCGACAAAGGGATTTTTCTGAGGCGGTAATTCAGATCCTGAACCAATACGACTCCCTTGCTCCCTGAGGGCTCTACACAATTATAATCGAGCCTCGAGGTTATAGTAGTGTAGTCGTTTATAAGATAGCGGAATGAGAACCTGTAATGCCTTGTATTTGTTCCCGGCTGTTCGGGAATTCCATTTGAATATCCTGAATCATACATTCTCATTCTGTAATTATATGTAAGGTCAAAAGTCATTGTTTCTGCCGGTGTATATTTAAGCCTGATCTCTTTTTTGATTCCTTCTGAAGGCCCGCTGTTTCTGTATTTCAGCCAGTCGGATCTGTAAACATCAACGCCACCGCTTAAGAAAAGATGTTTTGCTGCTTCGAATGCAAAGGTGCCGGTTAATCCTTGTTCATTTTCAGTTGAGGAACCTGATCCCGGACCTTTTCCATGAAAACTAAAGAATCCTGCATCGTAGTCCCTGTAAATAAAGTTCAATGACAACCTGTCGGACGGACGAAGTGAGATTCCCTGTACGAAGGCACTACTTTCAGTATCATTAAGTGAAAGTTCGCCGAAGAGCATGTTTCTCTTAATTAGAGCATTATACGACAGGGTGTAGATGTTGTTTTGTGTCCCTTCAAAGTCAAAAAGTGATTCGGCTGAGCTTCTGTCGGGTTTAACAGGAAGGGAAAACCGGTCGCCCGACCATGTAAATCCCAGTCTGACATTTTTATAGTTGCCAGAGAGATTTACACCAAATGCTTCATCAGTAACGGCATCTTTTTTATTAAGCAGTGAGTTCGTATTGTGAATTCCACCGGTAAGAAAAGTTTTTACCGACCGGTCTTCCAAAGTGTCTGTTTCATTACAGGAAGCATCAATATTGTTTTTCGAATAAAGTAAGGTAAGATCAAAATATTTATATGAAAAGGAAGCCCCAACACCTCTGAAGAAATTGTTTTCATCAGATGAGGTATATTGTTTTATCTCATTCCGTGTTGATATGAATCCCGGGGCAGAGAGGGACAAGCCAGTTCTTATGCCGGAGTTTGTGTTTGTACCCAGACCGAACCTGGCGGAATAATCGCCGATTATTATTTTTCTAATGATACCGTTGCCGGTGTAGGTGAGATTGGCTGAGAGAAAATCGGGCAGAGGAGGAATTCCTGATAAGAGCTTCTCACCCTGATCTTTTTCGACTGTGAAACCTCCTGAGAATCCTCCTGCCCTGAAGCGGTACTTTGTTAAAAGTTTAACAGATGATCCGACAGAAGTTGTGTCATTCTCTGAGGGCTTGAATGAAAGATTAGTGAGGAGGTTGTTATTCCATCTTATTGTATCTTTTTTTTGTGCAGGTGTTCCTTCAAGGGTAATAAAGGGGATCATCATCTCAACACTCTGTCTGTCGAATCCGGAGATGGCGGCGATTTCGAATACTGAAAGGATCTTACCTGTTGAGTGGATATAATCGATTAAAGAGCTGATCTGAAATTCAGAAAGAAAAAACAGTCGTGAGAGCTCTGATTCAGAGGCTGAGTTAAGTATCACCGGATTCTCGGAAAGTTCACCCAGCCTTTCAGTAAACTCAGCAACTGCTTCAGGATCTGTATCATTTGTGGCAAGTTCCTCCGCAATTGTCAGTATAATATCTGGTGTAATTTCTGACTGACTAAATCCATTAATATTTGTAATAAAAAGTACACATAGAAAAATATATTTATATTGATAGTTTTTTTTAACCGCAAAGATCGCAAAGGTTTGCGCAAAGATCACAAAGTATTTTTTGTAAGGGTTTAATTGACACATTTCGTAGATCAATCTTCTATGAAGTTTGCTATTCTTTTAATGCCATCTTTAAGTAAGGAGACATTGAAATTAACTAGTAATCCAAGTTTAAATCCCCCAAGTTTCATATAAGTAAGTACCTGAGCAGTATGTACATCATTTAATGCTTCGACACTCTTGATCTCAACAACTACTTTATTCTCGACAAGTAAGTCTATTCGGTATCCGCATTCCAGCTTTACCTCTTCAAAAACAAGAGGCATTGGTTTTTCCTTTTCGACTTTAAGATCAGTCTGTAGTAATTTGAAATACAGACATTCTTTATATGCACTTTCAAGCAAACCTGGTCCCAAAGATCTGTGCACTTCAATTGCCAATCCAATAATTCTCTTTGATATTTCATTCTCATTCATAACTCAATTTTATTAATTCTTCCTTTGCGATCTTTGCTTCACCTTTGCGCACTTTGCGGTTAACGGATTTCCTTTGCGGTTAATGGATTTCATTTGATTTTAAACACCATCGAGACTGAAGTAGTAACCCCAAGTTTTTCGTGAGTTACGAATGCAAGATCAGTCTGAACTATTTTTGTGAGGTACCCGATACCGAAACGAAATGAGTTGTTTTCACTGGAGTATCCACCCCTGAGCCACAGGTTTTTAGCGGTGGAATATTCAAAGCCTGTTCTGAGAGTGAGTCCGTAAACAGAACTCATTTCAGCCTCAGCACCGGCATAAATTACATCGTTAAGTTTTGTTCCGGCTCCGATAATAAGTTTTGAAGGCAATGAGCGCTTTCTAAGGGAACCCGGAACCGCATTAGTTATATGTATTCCGATCGCAGTTTTTCCGTCAGGTCTGACAACTAACCCTGTCTCATAAGTTATCGTGTGATGTACAGAATAGTCGCCTGCACCTCTGTCAAAAAGGTAGTCGATTTGCATGCCGCCTGAAACCTTTTCGGATAATTTCAATCCGCAGGAGACGCCTGTATAATTTCTTGTGTATCCCGAATAGCCAAAATCAGACCAGATAACTCCAAGCGAAGTTTTCCCTGAAGGTATTATTAAGCCGATTGTACGGGTTCCGAGTTCTTTGAGCGAAAACCTGTTCTCATAGTTAATTCCGGCTGAAAAATTTCTATTATCTGACAGAAGAGCCTGATTTCTGAATGACCCCCAGAATCCACCCTCAGTAAGGCATACAACTCCCATCCCCGACTCTTTTGCGCTGTACGAAGAACGAAATGGATCGTTGCTGTAAGCCGACAGATTCAGGGTAATAAATAAAAAGGAAGCAGTTATTTTAAGCAGCGAGCTCAATATTTTCAGTTTCCTGACACTAAAATATTAAAGTTTCAGGATCAAACCTAAAAAATACGGCTTTTTTTTCGAATGAAAAGTGTACCTGACTTCTTATCAGTTCGTTTTATAAGTATATTTTACTTTTTTTAGTTCCTCATTTGCCTGAACGATTTTCTTTTTAAGGCTCTCCTTGAATTTAATTACCTCTTTTGCAATTTCAGGGTCACCGGTAGCAATTATCTGAGCTGCAAGAATACCTGCATTCTGAGCTGCATTAACACCAACTGTGGCTACCGGAATTCCGGGAGGCATCTGCAGGATAGAGAATATTGAGTCGAGGCCTTCGAGTGAGGCTTTTATAGGCACGCCAATTACGGGAAGTGGCGTCATGGAAGCAATTACGCCCGGCAGATGTGCGGCCATACCTGCAGCTGCAATTATAACTTTTATGCCTCTTCCTGCTGCATTTTTTGTAAATTTTTCAACCTCTTCAGGTGTACGGTGTGCAGATAGTGCATTTATCTCAAAAGGTATCCGGAAGTCATTGAGGATCTCTGCTGCTTTTTCCATAACAGGCAGGTCTGATGTGCTTCCCATTATTATACTTACAAGTGGCTCCATTTAAAATAATTTAATTTAACTTGCTGATAAGGACAAAAATAAGGCATTTTTTTCATACTTTCGCACCTGCTTATATCACAAAATTTCCTTCATGAAAGAAATCCGGATTCTGGACAAAAGCTTTAGTGAGATGATCACTGAAGAACAGATACAAAAAAGAGTTGAAGAGCTTGCAGCTCAGATAAATAAAGATCTTGAAGGAAAAGATGTTGTCTTTCTGGGTATCCTCAATGGTGCCTTTCTTTTTGCAGCCGACCTTTTCAGGAGAATTACCATCGAAGCCAGAATCTCATTTGTAAAACTTGCCTCATACGAAGGAACAAAATCGTCGGGTTCGATAAAGGAGCTTATAGGCTGGAATGAAGATATAAAAGGTAAAACAGTTGTTGTTATTGAAGATATTGTTGATACAGGAAATACTCTGGAAAGAATTGTCGGAGAGCTTGTTATCAGAAATGCTGCCGAGATAAAAATTGCTGCTGCGCTCTATAAACCTGAAGCATATAAAAAGAAATTTGCACTTGATTATATTGGTTTCGAAATTCCGAACAATTTTGTTGTTGGATATGGCCTCGATTATGATGGTTACGGACGTAACCTTCCTTCTGTTTACACGTTAATAAAATAATATATAATTCGTAATTCTAATTGCTTTATGGTTAACTTTTTGATTTTTGGCCCTCCCGGATCAGGCAAGGGAACACAGTCGGTAAGACTTGCAGAGAAATTCAATCTTATTCATCTGTCAACAGGCGACATGCTGCGCGCAGAGATTACAGCAGGAACAGAGCTAGGCAAAAAAATGAGCCTTATTATGTCAAAGGGAGAGCTTGTTCCTGATGAGGTTGTTATTGAAATGATCGCATATAAAATTGATAACAGCAAGGGCTCAGCAGGATTCCTCTTTGACGGATTTCCGCGTACAGTTGCCCAGACTGCATCACTCGAGAAGATGCTGAACGACAGAAAGATGAAGATTGACCAGATGCTGGTTCTCGATGTTGATCATGATGAACTTGTAAAAAGACTTATCGCCAGGGCGGAACTTTCAGGCAGACCCGACGACAAAGATCCTGCTGTTATTGAAAACAGGATTGATGTTTATAAGGAAAAAACTGAGCCTATTATTAATTATTGCAGGGAAAGAGGGATCTACCAGCCAGTTGAGGGGATGGGAACTATTGATGATATCTTTAACAGACTCTGTGGTTATATGAAGAAACTGGTTTAACCCCCCTGCCCCCCATTTGGGGGGTTCAGGAAACACTGACTCCGCTTGTTTCCTTTGGGTAGGGGACATACCGAAGATCATAAACCCCACATTTGAGGGGTTTCGGAGGTACCGAAGGTTTTAAGCCCCCCATTTGATAATGCCAAATGACATTACAAGGGGATTGGAAATCTGTCATTAAAACACATATTGACAGTGAGTTATAGAATTTAATATTAAAGGAAATGTCAGGATCAAACTTTGTTGATTATATCAAAATTTACTGCCGCTCAGGTATGGGTGGTGCAGGATCTGCACATTTCCGCAGAGAGAAATTCGAACCAAAAGGCGGACCCGATGGCGGTGATGGCGGACGTGGTGGTCATATTATATTATGTGGCAATGATCAGATGTGGACACTTCTCCACCTGAAATACCAGCGTCATATATTTGCAGGCAATGGTGTCGGGGGAAGTAAACAGCAGTCGACAGGTGCCGATGGTAAAGATGTTTATGTTCAGGTGCCTCTGGGCACAATTGCAAAAAAAGCTGAGTCAGGTGAAGTTCTATTCGAAATTACCGTTCATGGTGAAGAGAAGATACTTGCCAGAGGCGGCAGGGGCGGTCAGGGTAACGTTCATTTCAAATCACCTACGAATCAGACTCCACGATATGCCCAGCCGGGAGAAGCGGGTGTTGATGAGGAGTTTATACTCGAACTTAAAATACTTGCAGATGTTGGCCTCGTTGGTTTTCCTAATGCCGGTAAATCAACACTTCTGTCGGTTGTTTCAGCGGCAAAACCAAAAATTGCAGATTATCCGTTTACAACACTGGTTCCTAATCTCGGAATAGTAAGCTACCGCGATAACAGGTCGTTTGTTATGGCTGATATCCCCGGTATAATAGAAGGTGCTCATGAAGGTAAGGGATTGGGAATAAGGTTTCTGAGGCATATAGAGAGGAACTCTATGCTGCTCTTCATTGTTCCTGCAGACAGTAAAAATATAAAGGAGGAGTATGAGATTCTTGTCAATGAACTCAGAATGTATAATCCTGAATTGCTCGACAAGAAACGGGTAATGGCGATTTCCAAATCCGACATGCTCGACGAGGAGCTTATTAAGGAGATACGGAAAGATCTGCCCGATATTCCCAGGGTTTTCATTTCTTCACTCACGGGTGAAGGGATTGTAACTCTAAAAGATATGATCTGGAAAGAACTCACACATTAGTAATTCTTGTTTTATGATTGAACGTCTCGATCAGCAGCTTTTTCTGTTTCTCAATTCGGTCAATTCACCCTTCTGGGATCAGGTAATGCACGCAATAAGCGGAAAAGTTATCTGGGCGCCTCTTTATCTGGCGATACTTATTTATCTCGGGATTACATATAAAAGAAAATTCCTTGTAATAATTATATTCATTATTCTGGGTGTCGTTCTTGCCGATCAGATCTCCGTGCAGGTATTCAAAAATACTGTACAGCGGCTGAGACCCTGTCATGAACCAGCCCTTTCGGGATTGGTTCATCTTTTCAATGGAGAATGCGGTGGTCTTTATGGATTCGTATCTTCGCATGCCACAAATTCATTTAATGTTGCTCTTATAAGCCTGCTGTTTATTCGCAGACGCTGGTATACAATAAGTATTATAGTGTGGGCCCTAGTAATCGGATACAGCAGGATCTATCTCGGAGTTCACTACCCGGGTGATGTTATCTGCGGATCAATGCTGGGGGCGCTGGTGGGCTGGAGTATGTATAAGCTTTATATGTTGACTGACAAGAAGATACTTGTAAATAAGCCTTATTTTGGTTAAAGTTATTATTCCCGATTCAGATGACCCCTTCCTTAATCTTGCTCTTGAAGAAAATTTTCTGAAGAACAGCATTGATGACTTTATAATTCTTGGCATAAACAGGCCATCTGTAATAATAGGAAAGCATCAGTCACCACACAGGGAAATAAACACACGCTATCTTTGTAATAATCAGATACCTGTAATTCGCAGAATTACCGGGGGCGGAACAGTATATCACGATCAGGGCAACATAAATTTCTCGTTTATCAGGCAAAGCGAGAGCGGAAAGCAGGTAAATTTCAGACTATATACAACACCTGTAATAGATTTTCTTGCTTCCCAGGGTGTTGAGGCAAAATTTGAAGGGAAGAACGATCTGAAAACAGATGGATTCAAGATCTCAGGAAATGCAGAACATGTTTTCAGAAACAGGGTGCTTCATCACGGGACTCTTTTGTTCAATACCTCACTCGATGTTCTGAAGGAAACACTTCGGAATAATAAAACGTGCTACGAGACAAGAGCCGTAGACTCAAACCCCTCGCATGTTATGAACCTTTCCACAATACTTAAAAAGTTTGGTACTGCTGACGATCTCAGGCTGGCAATGAAGGATTTTTTTCTGGAGTATTTCCCCGGAAGCGAAATGTACAAACTGACTCCCGCTGAACTCAGGGAAGCTGAGCTTCTCGCTGAAAAAAAGTATAAGACATGGGAATGGAACTTCGGCTACGGACCCGAATATCAGTTTGCAAATAGCTTTGAGTTTTCAGGAAAAGATGTCTCGTGCCGGTTTAATGTGAAGGATGGTACTATCCTGAGTTTTGTACCGGAGGGTTCATATGAGCTATCTCAGGTTGCAGAGAAACTTATAGGTTGCAGGCATATGCCTGGTGAAATGAAAGAAGTTTTCAGAAAAGAAAATCTTGAGTTTTCTGATGATGAGATCTTTAATTTTTTCTAATTTGGCTCTATGGATATTATAAAATCAGGTTTGGTCTGGGCAATAGCAGTTTCATTTCTCGTAATTCTTTTCCCGCTTACCTTTATTATATGGTTGCTTGTGCTTCCTTTTGACAGGAACCGTGTTATTACTCACTGGATGCTTGTTTACCAGGGAATTGCACTTTCAAGAATCCTTCCGATCTGGACAATAAAAACAGAAGGAAAGGAAAAAATTGTGAAAGGAACAACCTATGTAATTGTTTCAAATCACCAATCAATATTAGATGTACTGCTTCTGAACAATATTCCTTACAGATACAAATGGATCTCCAAAATCGAAAATACCAGATTGCCTGTTCTCGGGTGGTATTTAAAAATGGCAGATTATATTACTGTCGACAGGGGTAACGAAGAGAGTAAAGTTGAAATGCTCGATAAATCATACAGATGCCTGAAAAAGGGCACTTCAATAATAATTTTTCCGGAAGGTACCCGATCGTTCGACAAGGAAATAGGGTTTTTCAAGAGAGGTGCCTTTCAGCTTGCTCTTCAGGCAAATGTTCCCCTGCTGCCAGTTGTTTTGGACGGTAGTGGAGATGTGCTTCCTAAACACGGACTGAAACTGGGTAGTCATTACCGGATAACTATAAGGGTGCTTGATCCCATAATGCCACAGCATTTTTCTTCTCAGAATCCCAATATCCTCGCTGAAGATATAAGCAGTATTATGAAGGAAGAATTGAAAAAAATAAGAGAGAAACAGAATTAATGTCACACAGTACAGAATACCGGAGAATACTTGCCCGGCTCGGTTACTATGATTATCAGAGCGGACTTATTTACCGTCATCTCAATCAGGAAGGGGGCTGGGATACTCACCTTGAAAAAAGCCGGGACTACATAATGAGGATGATAGCTCATTTCAGGCCCGAAAAGATTACTGTCCTGGGAAGCGGATGGCTTCTTGACCTGCCTGTTGCTGAAATTATTGAACAGACCGGAAATCTCACTCTTGTAGACATAGTTCATCCTCCGGAAGTTATTAAACAGGCAGGTGCATATAAAAATGTAACGCTTATCGAAGCTGATGTTACAGGCGGACTTATTGAAGAAGTCTGGAATAAGGCAGGAGGAATCTCCCTTTTCAAAAAACAGGTAAAACTTAATGAAATAGTTATTCCTGAGTATACACCCGATACCGTTCAGGGATTTGTAATCTCGCTGAATCTGATTACACAGCTCGAATCCCTGCTTGTTGATTTCCTCAAAAAAAGAATAAAAGCTACTGAAGAGGATTATGCAGCTTTCAGGACTGAGATTCAGAAAAAGCATCTTGAATTCCTTATGAAACAAAGATCAGTTCTGATTACTGATTATGAGGAAATATTTACCTCCAGGTCGGGTGAGACTAAGATAGTCCCGACACTTCTGACACAATTGCCTGAAGGCAATTTCAGTGAAGAATGGACCTGGAATTTTGATCTGCAGGGAGCTGATAACTACAACAGTACAAGTCTTATGAAAGTGATTGCAAAGAGTTTTTGAAAAAATGGACAACGAAAAACTAAGACAAAAATATGTGTCGGCTGCAGAAAGCTACACTGCATTATCATCTAAGGAGGAGAATACTCTTTTCTGGCTTTCAGTATTCAGACTTGTTTCCTTTTTTGGCGGATTGGCCCTCATTTGGCTTGGTTTCGGGGCCAGTATTTTTATTGGATTAGTGACGGCTTTTACAGCAGTTATTGTTTTTCTTTTCCTTCTGAAAAAATATTCTTCCCATTCTCAAAAAAAGGAGTTTCTCGATAATCTTGTTATAATCAACAGAAATGAGGGCATGGGATTATCCGGTAATCTTTCCCCTTTCCCGGATGGCAAAGAGTACATAAGTGCTGATCATGATTTTTCAAATGACGTTGATGTTTTTGGCGACTTGTCGCTGTTTCAGTATCTGAACAGAACAGTCACCTCATATGGCAGCGATATACTTGCAAAATGGCTTTCTGATCCTTTTGCTGTTTCGGCTGATCTGTCACAGAGGCAGGAAGTTATAAAGGAGCTGTCGCTAAAGAAAACCTGGAGGCATGAGTTTATGGCCACAGGGATGAATAAGCCTCTGGATAAAGGTCACATAAGGGATTTGTATACATGGCTTAACGAAAAAAGCTTCATAGGATCATCAAAGGTTCTTAGAATTTTGATGATGCTTCTGCCCGGACTGACATTGCTGTCATTTATTCTTTTTGCTTCAGGTATTATTCATTATTCATTCTTTGTATTCTTTTTTCTGCTTAATCTTCTTCTGATAACTTTTTATCTGAAAAAAATTAATGACATCCACAACGTTCTTTCAAAGAAGCACAATTATCTGTCATCAATAGCCAGACTGCTGGAGGTGTTTGATAAAGAGCAGTTTGATTCAGTAATTCTGAAAAATATCAAAAGAAATCTTGCAGAAGGTGATGTTTCTGCAATAGCTTCACTTCATAAACTTACGCGTCTTATTCAAACTTTCGACAGCAGGATGAATATACTGGTCAGTTTTGTACTTAACGGCCTTCTTTTATGGGACTTCCACACTGTTACAAAACTGGAAAAATGGAAGCAGCAATACGGGAAGCAGTTTCTGCAGTGGCTTGAGATGGCCGGCGAGGTTGACGCTTTCATTTCATTGGGAAATTTTGCTGCAAATAACAGCCTGTTTGTGTTTCCCCTGATTTCAGAATCTGAGGTTGTTTTTCATGCCTCTGAACTGGGGCATCCTCTTATTGAATCTGAAAAAAGGGTTAGCAATGATTTTTCAATCTCTCACCCCGGACTAATAAGCATTATTACAGGCGCCAATATGGCTGGAAAAAGCACTTTCTTAAGAACTGTTGCCGTAAATTATATTCTGGCAATGACGGGTGCTCCTGTGTGTGCTTCTGCAATGATATTCAGACCACTGAAAGTTTTCACAAGCATGCGCACAACTGATTCGCTATCACATAATGAGTCATATTTCTATGCCGAGCTGAAAAGGCTGAAACAGCTTAAACTAAGAATAAGTACAGGGGAACCAATTCTGTTCATTCTTGATGAGATTTTAAAGGGAACAAACTCCGCTGATAAAAGTCTCGGCTCACACCTCTTTCTTAAACGGCTTGTTGAAATGGGAGGAACAGGTTTTATTGCAACACACGATATCTCAGTTGGTGAGATGGAGAAGGAGTTCCCGGAATCTATTGTAAACAAATGCTTCGAAATAGACATCGACGGAGAGTTAATAAAGTTTGACTATAAGCTGAAAGACGGAATAGCTTTCAGGATGAATGCAGCATTGCTTATGAAACAGATGGGGATTCTGGATTAAATGGGAAGCATTTATTAACATTTTAAATATATTTTTAAATGGCTTTTTGCGGGCTAATTATTTTAAAGCCAAAGCCTTTATGCCATTTTGCCTGTTGAAATCCCTGCCGATTGTTGAAAAATTGACGAAAAAGGGGCCTTCTAAATGGTTATATTTGCCCAAAATTCTGCAGAATGTCAGTAGCATATTCAGAAGAACATATTAAAACCCTCGAATGGAGAGAGCATATCAGGCTGAGGCCCGGTATGTATATTGGTAAGCTGGGTGACGGGTCATCGCAGGATGATGGTGTCTATGTACTGCTGAAGGAAGTAATGGATAACGCCATCGACGAATATATGATGGGTTATGGCAAGAAGATCGATGTCACAATAAACGGCCAGGAGGTAAGGATCCGCGACTATGGAAGGGGAATCCCGCTCGGAAAAGTTACCGATGCGGTCTCCAAAATGAACACCGGGGCAAAATACGATTCAAAAGCGTTTAAAAAGTCAGTGGGACTAAACGGAGTTGGGGTAAAAGCTGTAAATGCCCTCTCCAGCAGCTTTGTAATCAGATCAATACGCGAAGGACAGGTTAAGGCAAGTGAATTCGAGCACGGAAAAACTGTTATCGATTATCCTCTTATGCAAACAGGCGAGGAAAACGGAGTTGAAGTAATATTCAAGCCCGACGAAAGTATGTTCGGGAACTACTACTTCATTTCAGAGTATGTTGATACGATGCTCAGAAACTATGTCTACCTCAATGCCGGACTTGTTATCAATTTCAACGGTAATAAGTTTTTATCAAAGAACGGCCTTTCCGATCTTCTTAACGATAACATGAGCAAGGAAGGTCTTTATCCGATTATTCATCTTAAGGGAGAAGATATTGAGATCGCCTTTACTCACGGACTTCAGTATGGTGAAGATTACTACAGTTTTGTAAACGGTCAGAATACATCCCAGGGAGGAACACACCTCATCGCCTTCAAGGAAGCTATAGTAAAGACAATCAGGGATTTTTACAAGAAAGACTTTGATCCGTCAGATATAAGATCATCTATAATTGCTGCAGTAAGTATAAAGGTTGAGGAGCCAATCTTCGAGTCGCAGACTAAGACAAAGCTTGGCTCAAAGGATATTGGTCCCGAAGGCCCATCAGTAAGAAACTTCATAAGTGAATTCATCAAGAAACAGCTTGATGATTATCTGCATAAGAATCCCGAAACAGCAAGGATAATCCTGAAGAAGATTCAGGATTCAGAGAAAGAAAGAAAAGCCATCTCCTCAATCCAGAAAATGGCAAGGGACAGGGCTAAAAAAGTGAGTCTTCATAACAAGAAACTCCGCGACTGCCGGGCACATTATAATTCAAACGACACGAATAAGCTTGACTCCACACTGTTCATTACAGAGGGCGATTCGGCGAGCGGATCAATAACCAAATCGAGGAATGTTGAAACTCAGGCAGTGTTCAGTCTTAGAGGTAAACCACTTAACTCATACGGACTTACAAAGAAAATTGTTTATGAGAATGAGGAGTTTAACCTGTTGCAGGCAGCATTGAACATTGAAGACGGAATCGAAAATCTAAGGTATAATAACGTTGTAGTTGCAACTGATGCTGACGTTGACGGAATGCACATCAGGTTGCTTCTGCTGACATTCTTCCTTCAGTTTTTTCCCGATCTGGTACGAAAAGGGCATGTTTATATACTGCAGACACCACTTTTCAGGGTCAGGAATAAAAAAGAGACACGCTACTGCTATTCTCCTGAAGAAAAGGCGAAAGCAATATCGGCACTCGGACCATCACCCGAGATAACACGGTTCAAAGGACTGGGAGAAATATCACCCGATGAGTTCCAGCACTTTATCGGCAAGGATATGAGGCTTGAACCTGTAAGGATGAACAAGGCTGACTCGGTAAATGCATTTCTTGAATTTTATATGGGTAAGAATACACCTGACAGACAGGATTTTATAATAGAGAATCTGAGAATTGAAGAAGATAAAGTTGAAGAACAATAGCCATATTTAAAGGGATTAATGTTGTTTTATGGAAGAGACAGATCTTGAAAAAACCGGTGCAGAAGGCGAAGAGGAAGAGAAAAAAGGTCCAATAGCTTTGCATTCCGTTACAGCCTTATCGGGTATGTATCAGGACTGGTTTCTTGATTATGCCTCGTACGTTATTCTTGAAAGGGCAGTTCCCCATTTGCATGATGGATTGAAACCTGTTCAGAGAAGGATACTCCATTCAATGAAAAGGATGGATGACGGGCGCTATAATAAGGTGGCGAACATAATTGGCCATACCATGCAGTTTCATCCGCACGGCGATGCTTCTATTGGTGATGCTCTGGTACAGCTCGGACAAAAGGATCTTCTCGTTGATGCACAGGGAAACTGGGGAAACCTGCTTACAGGAGATGGTGCTGCGGCCCCCCGTTATATTGAAGCTAGGCTCTCAAAATTTGCTCTTGACGTCGTTTTCAATCACAAAACTACAGAGTGGAAGTTATCATATGACGGAAGAAACAAGGAACCTGTCACCCTGCCGGTTAAATTTCCTTTATTGCTTGCGCTTGGTGTTGAGGGTATTGCAGTAGGACTTGCATCAAAGATTCTTCCTCATAACTTCAATGAACTTATTGATGCTTCGATTGATTATCTTCAGGGTAAGGATTTTGTTTTGTATCCCGACTTTCCGACAGGAGGTATGGTTGATGTATCAAAATACAACGATGGACAGAGAGGCGGGGCGATAAAGGTCAGGGCAAAAATTGAAAAAGGCGACAAAAAGGAGCTTGTAATCACCGAGATCCCGTTCGGAAGAACAACATCTTCTCTTATTGAATCGATTATAAAAGCCAACGATAAGGGCAAAATAAAAATTAAGAAGATTGACGATAACACATCGGCCAATGTTGAAATAGTAATTCATCTTATCCCGGGCGTTTCACCCGACAAGACAATTGATGCGCTTTACGCATTCACCGACTGCGAATGTTCCATATCGCCGAACACATGCGTAATTGTTGATGATAAGCCCTCATTTATGGGTGTCAGTTCGATACTTAAGCATACAGCCGACAAGACTGTAGAGCTGCTTAAAAGGGAGCTTGAGATAAGAAAAAATGAACTTCAGGAAGAGTGGCACATGTCGTCGCTTGAAAAAATATTTATCGAGAAAAAGATTTACCGCGACATTGAAGAAAGCGAGACATGGGAAGCTGTTATAACTGATATTGATAAAGGCCTCAAGCCCTATAAGAAGCTCTTATTGAGGGAAGTAACGAGGGAGGATATTGTACAGCTAACAGAAATCAAGATCAAGAGAATCTCGAAGTTTGATGTTAAAAAAGCTGATGAACATATTAAAGGACTTGAGACAGAACTGGAAGAAGTTAAAAATCATCTGAATAACATAATTCCTTATGCCATAAACTATTACAAGCAGATAAAGAAGAAATACGGGAAAGGCAAGGAGAGAAAAACAGAAATCAGGAGTTTTGATACTATTGAAGCTGCAAAAGTTGTTGCAAATAATGCAAAACTCTATATAAACTACAAAGAAGGATTTATTGGCACCGGACTGAAAAAGGATGAATTTATTTGCGACTGTTCGGATATAGATGATGTTATCGTAATCAGAAAAGATGGCGTATATCTCATTACAAAAGTCGCCGATAAAGTCTTTGTGGGCAGCGATATAATTTATGCCCAGATCTTCCTTAAAAATGACGAAAGAACAATCTATAACATTGTATATCAGGATGGAAAAGATGGTCCACTGCTGGCAAAAAGATGTGCCATTTCAGGACTTACCCGTGATAAAGAGTATAATCTGACCAGAGGGACAGCAGGTTCTAAGATTGTTTATTTCAGTGCCAATCCGAATGGTGAGGCCGAGGTTATTAAAGTTCATCATAAGCCAAAGGCAAGGCTTAAAAAGCTTGTATTTGATTTTGATTTTGGCCAGATGGCAATAAAGGGAAAATCTTCAATGGGGAATATTCTCACAAGAAATCCTGTTCATAAAGTCACACTTCTTGAAAAAGGACTTTCGACCCTTGGAGGAAGAAAAATCTGGTTCGACGATTCCGTTCTGCGACTTAATGCTGATGGGCGAGGACAGTATCTTGGTGAATTCAGTTCCGACGATAAGATTCTTGTTATAACCAAAAACGGATTTTACAGAATAGCGGGTTTTGATCTTTCCAATCATTTTGAGGAGAATATTCTGAAGATTGAAAAATTCAGAACAGGAATTGTTTATTCCGTAATTTATTGGGATTCAGAGCAACAGTTCTATTATGTTAAGAGATTCACAGTTGAGGAATCAGAAAAGCCCCAGTGCTTCATTCATGAGGACCCGGAGTCCAAATTAATAGCCCTTACAGAAATTCAGCATCCAAGATTTGAGATTAGTTTCGGAGGAAAGCACAAGGATCGTGAAAATGAAATTATTGATGTAGCGGAATTTATTGGAATAAAGGGTCATAAGGCAAAAGGAAAGAGGATCTCAGGGCATATTGTAGATGTAATAAAGGAGATTGAGCCCCTGATCAAGGATGAGTTACCTCCTGTTATTGAAAACGAGGAAGACGATGAACCTGAAGAGCATTCAGAAATTGCCGATTCACTGCCACCAGTTGTTGATGATGACGATCCTGCTCAGATGAAACTCCTGCTATGATTCCCGGGAATCATATAATATACTTAATCGGATTCATGGGAAGCGGAAAGTCAACCGCTGGTCGTAAACTTGCCTCATATCTTGGTTGGAGTTTTGTGGATCTGGATGAAAAAATAGAATCCCGTGCGGGCAAAAATATAAAACAAATTTTTTCAGATCATGGCGAAGAGTATTTCAGAGAAATGGAGTCTGAAGTTCTGAAAGATTTTCAAAACCAAACTAATATAGTAATCTCCACCGGTGGTGGAACACCTTGTTTCGGCGACAACATGGAATACATGAACCGGACCGGCTTAACTGTTTATCTTAAGCTAACACCGGGACAGTTAAAAAGTCGTCTTGCCGGAACTAAAGATGAACGTCCGCTTCTGAAAAATTTAGATGAAAATGCACTCCTTCCATTCATTGAAGAAAAGCTTGAATTGCGTGAAAAATGGTATAGTATGGCAGATCTGACCGTTGATGGTTTCAGTGCTGACATTATAAAAACCGGTAGTCTCATAAGACTGTCGATTACAGTTTAAACATCAGTAAACTTACTCCTGTTTACTAAACAAGTCATCCTGCACTTAATATCCAAAATGAAGTTATTTCTTAATCCGTTCATATAGTACTGATTTTGTGTGCCTTCCTTCGTCAAAAAAAATCAAGTTTTGACTTTGCTATTAATTTTATATTATTAATTTAGTATTCTTGAATTTGTAACGGGAAAAAAATATGAGAGATAAGTTGTTTTCTCTCCTCGGAATTGAGTCCGGGGAGGAATCCATGGTATCAATGCTTCTGACTCAGTCGGTATTTTTGGGTATATTTTTCGGAGCTTTTGATATAAGTGCACATTCGCTGTTTCTCTCAATTTTTGATGAAAAGATGATGGCCCGGGGTTATGTTGTTTCGGGCCTGGCCGGAATACTGCTCACTACATTGTACACCTGGCTTCAGACCAGGATGCAGTTCAAAAATTTTGCAATCTTAAATCTAATAGCAGTAACAACCCTGACCTTTCTCCTTTGGGGAGCATTAATCTTCTCTCCATCTAAGTGGATAGTTTTCCTCGTTTTTATAATGCTTGGTCCACTCAATATTCTGGCTATGCTTGGATTCTGGGGAACCACAGGACGTCTCTTTTCACTCAGGCAGGGTAAAAGATTGTTCGGACTTGTAGACGTAGGATTAATTATCGGAGTTATTGTTAGCTGTTACACTATTCCTGTTCTTCTTACTTTAAACTTTGAATCTCATAACATATTGCTTGTCAGTGTTTCAGCTGTTTTGATTGCAACCGTGATCCAAATTATGATCGGGTCAAGGTTCAAATTTTCTTCGGGAGGAGGTGAACAAAAATCCGACAGGAATAAGGAAAAGAGATCTGTCCTTAATGTTTTCCGTCAAGATCCGTATACAAGAACAATGGCAATATTCATTGCACTTTCAGTTGTAACTGCTTTCTTCGTCCAGTACTCATTCATGGCCGTCACCAGGGAACAATATCCCTCAGAGGAGGATATGGCCCGTTTCCTTGGAATATTTACAGGCAGTATGATGATCTTTACCCTGCTTGTAAAATTGCTGGTCTTCTCATACCTCATCAGAAATTACGGGCTGAAAACCTGTCTTGCAATTTCACCGATCCTCGTTGCCGTGTTTACAGCAATTGCAATCGCCATTGGGATATTAATGGGCTATACTCCAGAGGCGCAAAGCGGATTCCTGATATTTTTCCTTCTTCTTGCTCTGAGCAGACTATTCTCAAAAGCACTTAAGGACTCAATAGAATCACCTTCATTTAAAGTTATATACCAGACTATTGATGAAAAAATAAGGTATGAGATCCAGTCAGGAATGGATGGTACAGTTAATGAAATAGCGGCTTTGTCTTCAGGACTTATACTTGCAGGACTTGGCATTCTTAGTTTCATAACGCTTATTCATTTTTCATTTGTTCTCTTCTTCATTATAATTATCTGGATTTTTGTTGCAGTACGGCTCTATACTGAGTACAGAAAATCTATCAGAAAAGCACTTGAAGCTGACAGTACAGGAGATTCCAACGAAAGAGAAGTTAGTGATCTGAAGGGGTTTAAAAACAGATTTTCTGCCCAAAGAGCATTCCGTGGAGACTATTTCAGTCTGGTTACCGGGGATTATGCGGCTGTCGAAAAGACAACAAATGAGTGGTATTTCAAAAGCATAATTGATTTCTCTGCCTCAAAAATGGATTTTAACCTTATATCTGTTCTCAGGAAGATCTCATCAGATACCAGGCTTTCGGAGAATATTCGCAGAGAATCTGGTGAAACAGCTGCAGGCATAGAGGAGAAACTTGCTACAGGCACCAGCCATGATGAAAAGACACTCTTCGCTCATAAGATTCTGTCGGGATCCAGAACACCGCAGGCAACCGAGATACTCAGGCTTCTGAGAGACAATTCATATGAATCAAAAAGGCAGGCGATATTTATGATCGGAAAATTCAAAATTGCCGATTTGTTGCCTGAAGTTTGTGAATGTCTTAATATTCAGGAGCTGGAAACAGATGCATTCGTTGTGTTGAGTTCCTTTGGAAGTGAAGCAGCAAATGAACTAATCCGTTTCTACCTGGTTTCATCGGGTAACACTAATACAAGCAAGACTCTTCTCCGACTGCTGGGAAAATCGGGTAACCCAGTAAGTGATGGATTTCTTTTCTCCCGGCTTTGGTCTAATTCACGTCAGTTAAAAGAGGTAGCTCTGAATTGCCTTATTGAAAGGGGATTTTCTCCATCAAATGAAGAAAGAGACCGGCTTCATCAGTATATTTCTGATATAGTTGGTGTTATGACATGGAATCTTTCAGCAAAAATTTCATTGGTAAGAAATAATGATACGGTTATTCTTGAAGCTTTAAAAAGGGAAATTTACAGGTGGAACAGGTTTCTCTTCAATATTCTGTCTATTACTTACGATTCAGGATCAATCACAAAAATCAGGCAAAATCTTGAAAGCGACACAGTTGAAAGCGTAAATTACGCTCTTGAAATGATAGATATTGTTATTGACGATTCAATAAAACCTAAATTAATTGCACTTCTTGATGTATTACCCGATGAGGAAAAGGTTAAAGGATTATATCATTTTTTCCCGGGTGAAATTCCGTCCTACAGTAAGGTAATAGAAGATATAATAAACAGAGATTACAATCTTATCAGCATATGGACAAAAGCCTGCACACTCTGGAGCCTGAAGGAGATTGAGGGAGATGATCTTGCCGAATCGATTGTTGCCCTTCTTTTTAGTCCTGAAATACTTATTCAGGAGGAAGCTGCCAGACTTATTGCCAGGTCGAGCCGCGAACTGTACAGGGCTGCTTCGCAGCGAATACCGGAAGG
>JFJP01020362.1_pt2 | contig 25958 bp, 28 predicted proteins | sample 431651 | NCBI WGS metagenome assembly JFJP01 (sample SAMN02602958, study PRJNA72255) | Microbial mat metagenome, whole genome shotgun sequencing project. | biome: fresh water; feature: sink hole; material: water; isolation source: purple microbial (photo- and chemosynthetic) mats found in...
TTGCGCACCCGGCCGAAGCCCCTGGGCGGCGGGTCGGACGGCAGGGCGATCTTGAAGCGCAGGATGCTGACCGAACCGGCGCTGGTGGTCTTCGTGCCCTGGTAGATGGTCATGCCTTCCGGGATGGCGATGGTCCGGTCCATCTTGGGCACGAACAGATGGGTGACTTGCGCCCCTTTGCCGGTGCCCTGGTCGGAACCGATGCCGGCCGAGGCGAGTTCGGGGATCTCGGGACAATCGAAGAGGATGCCCTCGACGTCCGAGAACGCCGAGCCGCCCCAGGTGACCGCATTTTCAAGGTAGCGCTTGACGTCACCCGCCATCGACTCGCGGACCTGGCGGAACTGGTTGGCATCGTCGGATATCTTTCCGAGCTCGGTGAGATGGGCGAGGCGGTCCTTGACGCACACCGCGACCTGCGAGGCCATGCGCGCCAGTTCGATGCCATCAAGCGTCTTCTGGCCATAGAGGTACTTGTTGGCGGTGCCGCCCATCGACAGCCCGAGCACGATCATGGCCGCGGCGGTGACGCCGGCCATGACCAGCATGAACTTCATCTTCAACGCGACGCGTGGCCCGCCGCGGATGCTGGTCGCCTTGGCTGGCGGCTTGGCCTGCGGTTTGCGATCCGAGACGTTCTGACGCCCCGGGCTGCGCGGTCCGGCCGGCTGGCCCTTGGCCTGCTCGCCGGTGCGCGTCTTCGCGCCTGCGATCGGCTTGGGGGCTGCATCGGGGTGGTTCTGCGGTGCGGGAGCTCTGCCGGAAGCGCTTGCTGGATTGGCCGCGGGCTTGGGGGGAGGCAGAGGCTGGGTCTTGCGGACGGCCTTGGTGGCCTGGCGCTGGCGACCGCTGGGTGCAGGTTGGGTCATGCGGATCCGTCAGCCCAGAAGGGCGGTGGCGAGGCAGCCGGCGAGGAGGCCCGCCGCGAGGTCATCCGCCATGATGCCCCAGCCTCCGGGCAGGTGCTCGCACCAAGTGACCGGCCAGGGTTTGGCGATGTCAAACACGCGGAACAGGGCGAAGGCGGCAGCCACGGCGAGCAGCGGCTGCCCGAGCAGGTGACTGGGCATGATCAGCAGGGCCAGCCACACGCCGGCAACCTCGTCGATCACCACCTCGGGCGGGTCGGCGACGGCGAAGTACCTGGCTGCAGCACCGGCGCAGGCGACGCCGGCCCAGCTGGCGGCCACCACGCATCCGAGCAGGACGGCCCGTCCGGTGTCAGGCCCGGTCATGAGCAGCAGCGGCAAGGCCAGCAGGGCTGCGGCAGCGCTGCCCCAGGTCCCCGGTGCCGGGCGCAACCGTCCGGTGCCGAACCAGGTGGCCAGCGCCACCGGCCAGCCGGCTTTAAGCGTCGACATCCAATTCGCCGAAGCGGGTTTCGATGAGCGATGCAATGGCCTGAACGGTGGCCTGGGCATCCGCACCATCAGCCTGGATGGTCAGTTCTGACCCACATTCAGCGGCCAGCATGAGCAGTTCCAGGACGCTCTTGGCGTCCACCGTCATATCGTCTTTGGTGATCGTCACATCGGAGCCGAAGCGGCTGGCGGCGGTGGCGATCTGGGTCGACGGACGGGCGTGCAGGCCCATGCGGTTGGTCAGCACGACCGTTTTTTCCGCGTGGGGCATGGAGGGATTGTCGGTGCTGGCCAGGCTATCGTCAAGGCCGCGCCTGGGGCTATGTAAGGCGGACTTGCGGATGAAGGCTCAGCGGATTCTTCATCAGCAATTCAGCCCCTGTTAACCCAGGTCGACACAAGACCGGGACACTCTCCACAACTGAGGTCCACCCCATGGCCGTCTCCCGCACCCTTCTTGCAGTTTCCCTGACGGCTGCCGCTATCGCCGCCGCCGACACCACGGCTCCGACCGTCCGCAACTGGGGCTTCGGCGTCCGCCGCGGCACCACGACGGAGCTGCGGACCTGGGCCTTGCGCGCCACGGACGAGACCGCCGCCGCCACTGCCGTCACCTACACGGTGACCGTCCTCCCGACCAAGGGTGAGTTGCGCCGCCTGGGCACGGCCATTGCCGTCAACGGCACCTTCACCCAGGATGACATCGACCAGCGCCGCATCGCCTACGTCCACACGACTTCGGCGACGGACGCCTTCGACCGCTTCTCCTTCACCGTCAGCGATGGAACCAACACCACCACCGCCGCGAAGCTCGAGATCTCGGTCGGCGAGGGCCTGCGGGTGCAGAAGGTCGGGGCGGCCAAGGTCGGGGCGTTCAATGCGGATGGCGGCGTGGCCGAGATCGTCGCCTTCGACGCGGCCACCGACCGGCTCTTCGTGGTCAACGGCGCGACCGCCAGCATCAACATCCTGAGCCTGTCGTCCTCCGGCACCCTGAGCGTGGTCGGCAGCCTTCGTCCGTCGCTGATTGTCGCGGAGGCCGACGACATCACCAGCGTCGCGTGCAAGAACGGCATCGTGGCGGTGGCGGTCGGCAACGCCCCGGTGGATGGTGTGGCCAACGACGCTGGCGACCGCGGCTATCTGTTCTTCTACGATGCCGCCACCGGACTGTACCTGGATCACGTGGACTTCTCCACGCAGCTCAAGAAATCGGACGGCACGTCCGCCACGGCGAGCGATGTCGGCGTCCAGCCCGACATGGTGACCTTCAGCCCCGACGGCAGCAAGGTGCTGGTCGCGGTCGAGGGCCAGCCCAGCCAGGACTACACCGTCGATCCCCAGGGCGGCGTGATCGTCGTCGACCTCTCCGACGGGGTGCTGCAGGCGCGCAATCATGCCACCTGGTGCGGGTTCGGTTCCTTCGTGGTCGCGACCCTGCGAACTGCAGGAGTGCGCATATACAACAACGAGGCCACCCCGGCGGCTGCGGCCAGTGTCACCGCCGACATGGAACCAGAGTACATCACCGTCTCGGCCGATGGAGCGACGGCCTACGTCACCTGCCAGGAGAACAACGCCTTGGCGGTGGTCGACCTCAGCGTGCCGCAGATCGCCTCGGTACTGGCGCTGGGAACCAAGGATTGGAATACTGGGCCGCAGTTGGATCCTTCCGATGAGGATGATGGAGGCGGCGACGCCGCCGTGAATCTGGTCAACAGGCCCGTCAAGGGCATGTACATGCCGGATGCCATCGCCTACGCGAATCTTGCCGGCGCCGGCCGCCTGCTGACCGCCAACGAGGGGGACGCGCGCGAGTACACCGCATTGGAGGAGGAGGAGAAGGTCAAGGACCTGAATCTCGATGACACCGCCTTCCCGACCGAGTTGTCGCTGAAGCTGGATGCGCAGATCGGAGAACTGCGTGTGTCCAATTCCGGCCCTGGGACCTTCGGCGGCGACAGCGACAACGATGGAGACTACGACTCCCTCTACGCCTACGGTGCGCGCAGTTTCACCATCTGGAATACCGATGGCACCCGGGTCTGGGACAGCGGTGATGCCTTCGAGCAGTTCCTGGCCACCTACTTCACGACCACATTCAACGTCAGCAACGATGATATCGAACTTGACAGTCGCAGCCCCAAAAAGGGTCCAGAACCGGAAGGCCTGACCGTGCTGGATGTGGGCGGTACAGCGCATGCCGTCATCGGACTCGAACGCCAGGGCGGCTTCTTCCTCTACAACATCTCGACCCCGACCGCCCCGACGATGACGGCCTACTACACCGGCCGCCATCTCGATCTCGATCCGGATGATTCGGACGAGGCCGAACTGGCTGGCGATCTGGCGCCGGAAGGCATTCTCGCCATCTCCTCGTCCGACAGCCCGACTGGCAAGCCGCTGGTCGTCCTCGGCAACGAGGTCAGTGGCACGATCGCCGTGCATGAAGTGGTCCTGGCCGCCAGCGATACCTACTCCGGCAGCGGAACGGGCATGGGCGGGGAGACCTCTGGCGGTTCCAGCAGCACCGCTTCCGCCGACGATGACGACGGCTCCGGCTGCGGCGTCGGCGGTTCCGGCATCATCCTGCTGACCGGCATGCTGGCCTTCCTCGGCCTGCGCCGGCGCCGCGACTGAGCGGTTCCATCGACGATGCGCTGGCGTGGCCTGACCAGGCGCGCCAGCGTGTCATTGTTTCGCTGAACGACGCTGCGCCGGGCTTCGCCAGGGAATCGCCTTGTCCGGCGCGCTGGCCGGCGAGCATCCCCACCCCATGACGCCCCAGCCCGTCCCTGCCTGGCGAGCCGCCATCGTGCGCGAAGGGGGCTGGGTGCTGCTCAACCTGTGGGCGTTGACCCGCGCCACCGGTGGAGAGGTCCGTCGGCGCCCGTGGCTGGCCGGCGCTATGCTCGTCCTGGTCGTGGCGGCCGGCGTTGTGGGCGGGGCGTGGGATTCCACCGCCGATGCCTGGGCCAGGGCCAACGACCGCCCCGGCGATCCGTGGCAGCGTTTCGCCTTGTCCATCCGCACCTTCGGCGCCTTCACCGATGTGCTGACGTGGACCGGTCTGCTCCTCGTCCTCGGCCGCATCCTCGGCCGCGAGCGCTGGCGCAAGCTCGGCATCGCCTGCCTGTGCGCCGCGTCGCTGGCCGGACTGGCCGCCAATCTCGTGCGACCGACCCTGGGCCGGGCGCGGCCCGACACCGATGCCGGGGTCTGGGCGGTGCGCGGGCCGGTACTCAGCGCACGCTGGCAGAGCCTGCCGTCCGGGCACACCGCCACCTCGGTCGGCGGAGGTGCGGCCCTGGCTGCGCTCGGCTCACCGCTTGGCATCCTCGCCGTCGCCCAGGGCGGCCTGGTGGCCTGGGCAAGCGTGCGTCTCGACCGCCATTGGGTCAGCGACGTCGCCGCCGGCCTCGGCCTCGGCCTGGGCGTGGGCGTGCTCGTCGCCCTGGCCTGGCGCCGGCTGGAGCGCGAGGGGGGCTGGGTGGCGGCGCCGTGATCAGCCTGCGCTTCGAGGACGGCACGCTGCTGCTCGACGGCCTGCCCGAGGACGGTGGGCTTCTGGCCGGGCTGTGCGTGTGGGATGACCGGGTGCGGCTGCACCGCGCGTCGGCCTTGCATTACGCAGCGATCCTGCGTCGGCTGCATGGCAAGGCGGAGTACCGCGACGAGGCCCGCGCCTACCGCGAGGTCGATCTGGTCGAGGCCGTGCCGCGCGTGATGCGCCAGTATCAGCGTACCGCCTTGGATGCCTGGGAGTCGTCGCAGCGCCGCGGCGTCGTGGTGCTGCCGACCGGCGCAGGCAAGAGCTACGTCGCCCTGCGCGCCATGCTCGCCTGCCGGCGTACGGCCCTGGTCCTCGCGCCGACCATCGATCTGGTGGTGCAGTGGGCGACCGATCTCGAGGCCCGCCTCGGCCGCCCGGTCGGCCAGTATGGCGGTGGCGAGAAGCGCATGGAGGACGTCACCGTCTCGACCTACGATTCCGGCATCCTGTTCATGCCGTGGTACGGCAACCGCTTCGGCCTGATCGTGTTCGACGAGTGCCATCACCTGCCGTCGGGGGTGACCAGCCAGACCGCGAGCATGTGCATCGCGCCGTTCCGCCTCGGCCTGACCGCCACGCCCGAGCGCACCGACGGGCAGGAGGGCCGCCTCGACGAGCTGATCGGTCCGATCGTCCACCGCACCCGCATCGACGAACTGGAAGGCGAGTTCCTCGCCAGCTACCAGGCCGAGGTGGTCGAGGTGGCGATGGATCCCGACGAGGCCGCTTCCTACGCCAGCCACCGCGCGCAGTACCTCGCCTTCCTGCGCGGCAGCGGGGTGCAGCTGTCGGCCCCCGACGGCTGGCAGAAGTTCCTCGCCGCCGCCGGGCGCGATCCGCGCGGTCGCGCCGCCCTGCGCGCCTGGCGCGAGCAGAAGCGCCTGGCCCGCGCCAGCCGGGCCAAGCTGCGCGCGGTGTGGGAGCTGCTGCGCGAGCATGCCGGCGAGCGTTCGCTGGTCTTCACCGACGACAACGACACCGCCTACGAGATCGGCCGGCAGATGGTCCTGCCGGTGCTGACCCACCACACCAGGCCGGCCGAGCGCCGCGCCATGCTCGGCAATTTCCGCGGTGGCAGCTGGCCGGTGCTGGTGACCAGCAAGGTGCTGAACGAAGGCGTCGACGTACCGGAGGCCAGCGTCGGCATCATCGTCAGCGGCTCGGGCAGTGTGCGCGAGCACGTGCAGCGCCTCGGCCGCATCCTCCGCCCGCAGGCCGGCAAGGTGGCGGTGCTCTATGAACTGGTCTCAGCCGGGACGGCGGAGGGATTCACCAGTGAACGCCGGCGTTCCCACGCCGCCTTCGGCGAACTCGATTGGCGGGACGGCTGATGCTTACGCGCAATCTGTTGCGCTTCGCCGTGCGCGGCGACCGCCTCGAACCGCGCTGGCTGAAGCCGACTCCGGCCGTGCGCCAGCTCGCCGAGGACCTGCTGGCGCACTGGCGTGGCGGCATCGGCCGCATGCGTGGCGAACTGGACGAGGCGGAATCGGCCATCCTGCACGGCTCGCACCAGTTGCTGGTCGGGCGCGGCCTGTCCAAGGTGCTGACCGACGCCTGCGACTTCGGCGATCCGGCCTCGGCCGAGGCGCTGCGCACGCGCGCCCTCGTCGCCAGCTTCGCCCGTCTGGCCCAGCCGGCCGCCAGCCCCGAGGCGCATCGCTCGGCGGTGGCCGGCGAGTTGGCGCTGACCCCCGAGGCGCTGGCCGACGGCCTGTATGCCGATCTGCCCGACCGCGCCGTGCTGGCCCAGGTGCCGGGCTGGGACGCGGAGAGCCTGATCGCGCGCTGCAACCTCGCCCTCGCCCAGGGCCTGCTGCTGGGCGCCCGCGAACTGCGCGTCCACCTGCGCGACCGCGAGCGCGGACTCCAGCGCCGGCTCCTGCGCGCGCTGTCGCGCCGCCGGCTGGTCGCCGAGGTGGCCTCGGCCGATGGCGGCGGCCTCTACCTGACGGTCAGCGGGCCGGCGGCGGTCCTCGACCAGCGCAGCGCCTACGGCATGCAGTTGGCGTTGTGGCTGCCGGCGCTGGCCTGCGCGCAGGCCTGGACCGCCACCGCCCAGGTGCTGCCGCCGCGGGCGACCGGCGACGCGACCCTGACCCTCGACGCTGGCCTCGGCCTGCCCGGCGATCTCGCCTTGCTCGACTGGGTGCCGCCCGAGCTGACCGCGTGGCTGGCCCAGCTAGCGGCCAAGCTGCCGGGCTGGAATCAGGTCGAGGCCGAGCCGATCCTGCTCCCCGGGGGTGCCGTGGTGCTGCCCGACCTCGCCCTTGACGACGGTCGCGGCCTGGTCGCGATCGAGCTGTTCCATCGCTGGCACCTTGTCCAGCTGCGGACGCGGTTGGAGCAGCTGCGCTCGGGCGCCCTCGAAGGCCTGCTCATCGGCGTCGATCGCGGCCTGCAGCGGCTGGCCGAGGCGCGGCCGCTGCTTGAGGATCCGCTGATCGGGAGCCGGGGCTTCCTCTTCTCCGATCTGCCGGCCCCACGCGCCCTGCTGGACGCGCTGAAGCGGCTCAGAAACGCAGCGACCCCGGCCTGATGGCCGGGGTCGCGTGCGAGCAGCCTGTGCGGCGGCTCAGAGTCCGAAGGCCTGCGCCAGGGCGCTGAGGAACATGCCCAGGCCCTTGCCGATGCCGGCGACGCCGTTGCTGACCAGGAAGCTGACGCCGATCAGGATGCCGCAGTACAGCACGCCGATGGCGACGTTGTTGCCGGACAGCTCAGCCTTCTCGTCGATGCCCTTGGTCAGCTTGTCCATGACCTTGAAGGTGACGGTGATGGCGAAGCTGGCGACCATGATGGCCACGGCCAGATTGATCACGCCGGCGACCAGGCCGACGATGCCGTTCCAGATGCCGCCCTGGACCAGGGTGGTGAGCGCACCGGTCATGCTGTCGATGCCGGAGCCGATGACGTTGGTGTAGCTGATCACCGCGCCGGCGGCGAGCAGGGCGACGGCGGTGTTCTTCTTGGCGATCTCGGCCCAGATGTCGAGGCCGCCGAGCAGCTTCGAGACTACCTGGAGTCCCTTGGTGATGGCGAAGGCGGCGATGCCGAGGCCGACCGCGAGCTGGATGATGCCGAGGACCAGTCCGCCGAGCGAACCGGCGACCGCCATCCAGGGGCTCGGAGTGGCGGCAGGCGAACCATCGGCAGCGAACGCTGCGGTGGCGCACAGGGTGGCCAGGGCGAGGGCACGGGTGGCATTGATCATGGTGAGAGACTCCGGGTGAGGAGGTGGGTGAGGGCGGGGACTGTATGACGCACCCGGCGTTGCCAAGACCCATCCCGCCCGGTCTAGCTCTTCACGTCCACGACACCTTGACCACGCATTTCCTGAATGGGGCGGATGCGTCGGCCAGCAGGCAGCATGGCTTGTGCCCCTCGAGGGGACGGAAGATGGCAAAGCATCCCGGGGTGACGGTCACCAGGTGCGATGCCGACGGTTCCGGGTGGAACCACAGGTCGGGGCCGGCCTGCTCACCACTGGCCATGCCGGCGGCAGGACACCAGCCCATGCGCTCGCCGCCGCTGATCACATACTGGATGTCGAGGTAGCGCCGATGGCTTTCGAATCGACGTGCCGCCGGTGCGAAGGTGGTGCCCGTCTCGGTGATGGCGAAGAGGTCCTCGCCCTCGATCGCCTGCCGGCCGTCGGGGACGCGGCTCCAGTCCTGGGCCTCCAGCCAGGCGAAGGCCGGCTTGAGACGGTGATGCAGATCGAGGTAGGCGGCGTGGTTGGCGAGCAGGTCGAGGATCATGGCGGCGGCAGGATGCACCCCCGCCCCTCCGGCCAACTGGCATTTCCCAGGCCGGCGGCATGCTGCCGCCCCATGCTTCGCGCCCTCGCCCTCGCCACCGCCGTCCTGCTGACCTTCACCGCTGCCGGCTGCAAGAACCGCACCAAGCCGGTCGTCCAGACCCCGAACTACGCCGCTGAACTGCCGCCTGGGCAGGCCGCCCTGCGCGAGGTCGATACGGCGAGCCTGCCGCCGTTCCGCCTGACCCCGGCGGAGCGCACCGCCCTGCAGCAGGGCATCGTCCACAGCCTTGCCTTCCTGGCCAAGCCGTCGTCGGCGGTGCGCTTCCCCAAGGAGCTGCCGATCACGCGCGACCTGGTCCAGGCTTCGCTGGCCGATCTCGCCAGGCTCCTGGCCACCGCCAGCGATGACGAGCTCGACCGTGCCCTCCGCACCCGCTACCGCGCCTTCATGTCGGTGGGCTGGGATGGCAAGGGAGGCGTGCTGCTGTCCGGCTATTACACCCCGATCCTGGCCGCGAGCTGGCACCGCGAGGGGCCGTACCAGTACCCGGTCTACACCAGGCCGGAGCAGCTGGTCGGCGGCTCGGTGCACGAGCAGGCCTCGTGGAAGCGCCTGGACGGCACGCTGATGCCGTGCCCGCCGTATGCCGAGCTCGAGTCCAGCGGCCAGCTCAAGGGCCGCGAGCTGGCCTGGCTGACCGACCCGTTCGACGCCTACAACGTCCGCGTGCAGGGCTCGGCCAAGATCCGCCTGCCCGACGGCAAGGTCGCCGACATCGGCTATGCCGGGACCACCGGCCATGAGTACGTCTCGATCGGCAAGCAGATGGTCGCTGATGGCAAGATCGCCGCCGACAGGCTGTCGGCCCAGTCCATGCGTGCGTATTTCGCAGCCCATCCGGAGGATCTGGCGACCTACGCGGCGCAGAATCCGCGTGGCATCTTCTTCACCGTCACCAGTGGCGGTCCTTTCGGTTCGCTCGGGCAGCCGGTCACCACCGATGTGACCGTGGCCACCAACAAGCAGATATTCCCACCTGCAGCCATCATGCTGGTGCAGACCTCGGTCGTCGCCGCCAGCGGCAAGGTCGAACCCTACACCGCCCTGCGTCTCGACCAGGACACTGGCGGCGCGATGCGCGCGCCAGGTCGCGCCGACCTGTACATGGGCGTCGGCGAGTCGGCCGGGCAGCGCTCCGGTGGCCAGTGGTACGAAGGCCGGATGTGGTACCTGGTCCTGAAGTGACCTATCGGGTCAAGGATATCTTCGGCCCGACCATCCAGGGCGAGGGCCTGCATGCCGGACAGGCCTGCATGTTCCTGCGCCTCGCCGGATGCAACGCCTGGGACGGCCGGCCTGAGACCCGTGCCGCCTCGGCCTGTCCCTACTGCGACACCGACTTCCGCGGCGGCGAGGCGATGGCGCTGGAGGCCGTGCTGGACCGGCTCAAGCCGCCAGCCGCAAGCCGCGAGCCGGTTGCGATGGGCTGCGTCCTCTCCGGCGGCGAACCGCTGCTGCAGGCCGACGCGGCCCTGCTGGACGCGCTCGGCGGCGCCTTCGCCTGGGTCGACATCGAGACCAACGGCACCAGGGCCTGCCCGCCGCGCCCGGCCAACGTATTCGTGTCGTGCAGTCCCAAGGCGGTGGCGGGCCAGCCGGTGGTCGTGGAGCCCGACTGGTGGAAGGTGCTGATCCCCGCGCAGGCGGCGTTCCTCGATCGCGCCCTGGGCAGCGGCAAGCCGGTGTTCGTGCAGCCGGTGTGCCCCGAGCACGGACCGGTCGGCGACGACTATGCCGCGAATATGCAGCGCTGCGTGGGGTTATGCCTCGAGCGCGGCTGCCGCCTCAGCCTGCAGTTGCACAAGTACGCGGGCGTGCCGTAGCTCAGCGGAGGACGAGGAACAGGCCGCCGGCCAGGGCGAGGCCGAGGGCCAGCAGGCCCATGCAGCCACCCTTCTTCTTCTCGCCGGCGGCGCGGGCGGGCGCCTTGCGGGCGGCTGGCTTGTCCAGCGCGTCGATCAGGGTGATCAGCTCGTCGGCGCTCTGCGGACGCTTCGCCGCATCCTTCTGCATCATGTGCTCGATCAGCTGACGCACGTTCGCCGGCAGGTCGGGCACCAGCGTTGCCAGCGACGGCGGCGCTTCGCGCAGCACCTTGGTCAGCACCTCCGTGCCGGTCTTGCCGTCGAAGGGCAGCTTGCCGCTGACGATCTGGTAGAAGGTGGCGCCGAGGGCATAGATGTCGGCCGTGCGCCCGGCGTCACGGGCGTTGCGGATCTGCTCGGGCGGCATGTATGCCGGGCTGCCCAGGGCCATGCCCTGCATGGTCAGGCCGGCCGCGTCGTTGTTGTCGATCTGCTTGGCCAGGCCGAGGTCGGCGAGCTTGGCCACCCCATCCTTGCCGACCAGGACGTTGGCCGGCTTGATGTCGCGATGGATGATGTCCTTGCCGTGGATGAAGGCGAGGGCTTCGGCGCACTGGCGGATGTAGCCGGTCGCCGACTTGGCGTCGAGACGGCCGCTCTCCGGCTCCTCGCTCAGGCCGGCCAGGGTGTTGCCGTCGACGAACTCCATCAGCAGGTAGTGCACTCCGCGATCCATGCCGCAATCGAACACGCCGACCACGTTCTTGTGCTGGATGGCGGCCGACAGCTTGGCCTCGCGCTGGAAGCGCTGCACCACCTCGGGCTGGGCGGCGGCGCGGCTGCTCAGCATCTTGATGGCGATGCGCCTGCCGACCGAGACCTGCTCCGCCTCGTAGACCACCCCCAGGGCGCCGGCACCGAGACGGCGGATCAGCCGGCAGCCGCCGACATCCTTGCCGACCAGCTTGTCCTCGACCTTGGCCGCGGCGATGGTGATGGTGCGCTGGCAGCTCGGGCAGTTCAGCTGCTTGCCGGCCACGCGGGCCGGGACGCGGAACTCGTGCTGGCAGTACTTGCAGATGGTCAGGAGGTCTGCGGCGTCCGTCATGGCGGCGGATCCTGGGGGTCGGGAGCGCTTTGCCAACGCACATGCCTGCCTACAACCCCCCGGCGTGAACGACCCTATCGGCCCCGAGACCCGCCTGGAGTTCGCCGAGCGCGTCCTGGGCCATCGCTTCGCCAATCCCGATCTGCTGCTGCAGGGCTGTACGCACGCCAGCCGCCTGGGCGCCCAGGCCACGCCGGAGGATCGCCGCCGCAGCGCCAACGAACGCATGGAGTTCCTCGGCGATGCGGTGCTCGGCGCGGCCGTCGCCATCGCCGTCTACCGGCGGAATCCGCAGACCGACGAGGGCTGGCTGTCGCGGGCCAAGTCCAACCTGGTGTCGCGGGCCATGCTCGCCCGGGTGTGCGAGCGCTGCGGCCTGCTGGCCCACGCCGTGATCGGCGGCCAGGTCGGCCCAGAGCCACCGGATTCGGTGAAGGCCAACCTCGTCGAGGGGGTGATCGGCGCGGTGTTCCTCGACGGCGGCTGGGAGCCGGCCGTGCGCGTGGTCGACCGGCTGCTGGAGGCTGAGCTGGCCGACCGCACCCAGGGTGACGCGGATCCGCGCATGGCGCTGCAGGAGTGGTCGCTGGCCGCGAACCAGAAGCTGCCGGTCTACGCCTGCGTGCGCAGCGGTGGCACCGATCACGCGCCGGAGTACCGCGCCACCGTGACCGTGGGCGAGCGCTGCGAGGCCGGCACCGGGGTCAGCCGCAAGAAGGCCGAGGCGGCGGCCGCCAGCGCCATGCTGGCAGCCATCGCCAAGCCGTCGTAGGCTCAGGCCGCCCGTTCGCGGCGCAGCTGCCAGCTCGCCAGCGCCCCGCCGAGGAAGCCGCCGAGGTGCATCTGCCAGCTGATCAGCTGGACCTTGTTGGCGGTCGTCGGCAGCATGCCGGGGATCAGGCCGGACAGCAGCACGCCGACCGGGATGGCGAGCAGGAACGCCCCCCAGCTGCGGCGGAAGAGGCCATTGCAGACCAGGAACCCCACCAGGCCGAAGACGATGCCGCTGGCGCCGATGTGCGGGACGCCGGCCGGGGCGATGAGCCAGGTCAGGCTTGCCGAGACCAGTGCGCTGTAGAGCACGGCGAGGCCGGTCAGGCCCTGGCTGTACCAGCAGCCGAGCAGGCCGAGCACGAGCAGGCCGACGCTGTTGCTGGCGAGATGGTGGATGTCGCCGTGCAGGATGTGGCAGCCGAGGATGCCCCACAGGCCATGCGCCGTGCGGGGCATCAGGCCGAGCCAGCCGACCAGCCAGATGTCCATCACCCGGAGGATGACGTCGGCGACGAAGACCAGCCAAAGGACCCCAAGCCACGAGGTGACGAGGATCAGGCTCGACGTCTGCTGGCTGCCGCGGTTGGGCATGGCGGCAGACTAGCGGGACTCCAGCCGCGAGGCAGGAGCGAAGCCCCGGAGCTACGCCGAGGCGAGTGCCTCGGTCGCCGCCTCGGCCATCGCCTGGACGTTGGCCGGCGGGACGTCGGGCAGCACGGCCTCGTGGCTCGGGCTGATGATGACATGGGGGCCGAGCACGTCGCGCACGCGGCGGACCTCGTCGCGGATCTGCTGCGGCGAGGCATTGGGCAGCATGTCCTGCGCGTCGATGCCGCCGAGGAAGGCGATCCTGCCGCGGAAGTCGCGCGCCAGGCTGATGGCGTCCATGCCGCGCGCCTTGGCCTGCAGCGGGTGCAGGCAGTCGACGCCGGCATCGATCAGGCGGGGGATGACGCGGTGGATGGCGCCGCAGGAGTGCAGGATGACCTGCAGGCCGTGCTGGTGGCCCTGGTCGGTGAAGCGCTTGAACCACGGCATGACGAAGCGATCGAACTCGCGGGGGCCGCAGATGCAGTCCTGCTGGGTGCCGAAGTCGTTGCCGAAGAAGAACGCGTCGATTTCGCCCTTGGCCTGCGGGAAGAACAGTTCATTCGCCTCATGGTAGAACCTGCAGACGCGTTCGGTCACCGCCTCGACCACCTGCGGATGCGTGTGCATCTTGGCGAGGTAGTCCTCGAAGCCGAACAGATCCATGACGTTATGGTAGAAGCAGGTCCACATGCCGCTGGCGCGGTAGTACGGTCCGGCGGCACGCAGTTCGGCGAGGGTGCCGCTGAAGTCCATGTACTTCGCCTCCGGCCAAAGCGGCCAGGCCTCGACCTCGGCCACCGATTCGCAGTCGGCGAACGGTCCAGGCGCCCCGTGCGCGGTCTTGCCCACCGCCCACATCGGCCTTCCCTCGGGGTGCTTGTACGACCAGGGCGCGATCCAGCGCAGGTCGTCGCCAAGCCGGCGGCGGATGGCCTCGCCATCGGTGCTGCCGAAGTGGCGGTGCAGGATCGGCCAGGTGGCGCCGTCCGGATTGCCCAGCCAGAAGCCGGTGCGGTCGGGTTCGCCGCGGGCGATGATGGCGCGGATGCGGGAGCGTGAATCCATGTCTGGCCTCCGACCGCGATCATCGGGCGTCGCAGCTGGCGTCACTTGGCCGACTTGTAGCTTATTGGTATGAATCCGTTGTTCTCTGGCGTATTCCCCTGGCCGTCCCGTGGGCTGTCGGTGCCGCTGGTCGCCGGACATTTCACGCTGAGAGACCGTGATTTCCAGACGACCTACCGTCTTCCTTTCGTCGCGGTGCATCTCTATGCCTATGCGGCTGTGGTCCGTTTCGATGATGCCGAGTCCCGCCTCGAGCCTGGCGACCTGACCGTGACCCCGCCCGGCACGGGCAGCCGCTACCATCTGCCGAAACCAGGCTCCCATTGGTGCCTGCATGTGCCGGTGCCGGAAGCGGATGGCGGGAGGACGCTGGCGCTGCCGTGGCAGGTCCGGCTGGGCGATGAGGCCAACATGGTCCGGGAGCGTCTGGTCCGGATCATCGATCACGTCGGTCGGGCGCGCGGCTCGCCAGGCGGTCCGGCCGAGGCGGCGGCGGCCGGCGGCGTGCTCGAGCTGTTCGCCTGGTTGGCGGAGCGGCCGGCGGCCGGGGCTGCGGGAAACCGTGGCGAGCGGGCCGTCGTCCAGGCCGCGGCGGAGCTGCGCCTGCGTCCTGAGCGCTCCTGGCGCATCGCCGGCCTGGCGGCGAAGGTCGGGGTCACCCCGGCCTATCTGGCGCGACGCTTCCGTCAGCGCTTCGGCCACACCCTCGCCCGCTACCAACTGATCCAACGCGTCGGCGCGGCCCAGGCCCTGCTCGCCTGCACCGAGGACCAGGTCGGTGAGATCGGCGCCCGGGTCGGTTTGCCTGACCCGCATCATTTCAACAAGCTGTTCCGCCGCATCACCGGGGTCCCGCCGAGTGTATTCCGTTCGGCGCATCGCGCTGGCGACCGCGCGATCGGCCGCTAGGACGCCGCCATGCCCGATCCGCTCGCCCATCTGATCGAGAACAACCGCCGCTGGGTCGAGTCGATCACCGCCCAGGATCCGGAGTTCTTCGGCAAGCTCGCCAAGCAGCAGCGTCCGGAGTACATGTGGATCGGCTGTTGCGACAGCCGGGTGCCGGCCAACGAGATCATCGGCCTGCTGCCGGGCGAGGTCTTCGTCCATCGCAACGTCGGCAACGTGGTGCTGTCCAACGACCTGAACTGCATGTCGGCGGTGCAGTACGCGGTCGAGGTGCTGGGCATCCGCCATCTGATCGTCTGCGGCCACTACAACTGCGGCGCGGTCAACGCCTCGATGGAGGACATGGCGCATGGCCTGATCGATTTCTGGATCTGGCCGATCAAGCAGATCCAGCGCAAGCATCCCTGGCTGTCGGCGCTGCCGCCGATGCGCCAGCGCGAGGTGATGTGCGAGCTCAACGTGGTCGAGCAGGTCTCCAACCTCGCCGAGTGCAAGGTGCTGCGGCGGGCCTGGTCCGAAGGCCAGCAGGTCGACATCCACGGCTGGGTCTACGACGTGCAGGACGGCCGCCTGCGCGACGTCGTCGTCCAGCTCGAGCGCGATGGCGACACCCGGGCGCTGATCGCCGCCGCCGAGGCCGCCATCCGCGCCCGTGCCCAGGCCTGATCCCGGTTGCGCCCGTCGTCGCAGGCCGAGCATCCCGCCCCATGAGCGATGCGGCCAATCCCTGGACCCCCGGCGGCGGTCTGCGCTTCCAGCTGCTGGCGAGCAGCGGCAGCGCACGGCGTGGCCGCTTCTGGACCAAGCACGGCCCGGTCGACACCCCGGCCTTCATGCCGGTGGGCACGCAGGCGGCGGTGAAGTGCGCCTTCCCCGGCGCGGTCGCCGACACCGGCGCCCAGGTCGTGCTGGCCAACACCTACCACATGGCCAACCCCGAGCGCGTCCAGCTGGTCGAGCGCCACGGCGGGCTGCATGCGCTGATGCGCTGGGAGCGCTCGATCCTCACCGACTCCGGCGGCTTCCAGGTGTTCTCGCTGCCCGAGCGCACGATCACCGAGGAAGGCGTGCAGTTCCGCTTCACCCAGGATGAGGCCCCGACCACGCTGACGCCCGAATCGTCGATGGACACGCAGAAGCGGCTCGGCGCCGACATCGTCATGGCCTTCGACGAGTGCGTCGCCCATGACGCCAGCGCCGCCTACGTCGGCGAGAGCCTCGGCCGCACCGAGCGCTGGCTGAAGCGCTGCACCACGGTGCAGCTGCAGGAGCACCAGCACCTCTTCGGCATCGTCCAAGGCGGCATGGATCTCGAGCTGCGCTCGCGCGCGGTGCAGCAGGTCGCGGCGCTCGGCCTGCCCGGCATCGCCATCGGCGGCGTCTCGGTCGGCGAGGGCCACGCGGCGATGGTCCGCGTGGTCCGCCACACCGCTCCGCTGCTGCCCGCCGACCGGCCGCGCTACCTCATGGGCGTCGGCCTGCCCGAGGACCTGGTCGCCTCGGTCGAGGCCGGCATGGACATCCACGACTGCGTCATCCCGACGCGCTATGCCCGCGAAGGCACCGCCTTCACCTGGGACGGCAAGATGCGGCTGAAGGACAAGAAGTTCCGCAAGGACCGCTACGCCATCGACACCTCGTGCACCTGCCCGGCCTGCGCCGGCGGCTTCAGCCGCAGCTACATCCGCCATCTGCTGTTCGCCGGCGAGACCCTGGGCGAGATGCTGATGACCCTGCACAACCTGCATTTCTACCAGCGGCTGATGGAGGCGATGCGCCTGGCCATCGAGCAGGACCGCTTCGCCGCCTGGGCGATCGACTTCCGCACGCGCTACATGAAGAGCCGCGACGATTGATGAAAATAACTGTGGTGCAGACTGGGCGGTTGAGGGACGCCCACGTCGCCGCCCTGCGCGACGAGTACGTCAAGCGCTTCGGCCGCTTCGGCAAGCTGGAGGTGGTCGAGCGCGAGTCGAAGGGTGGTGTGCCGCTGTGGCCGACCGGCGCGCGCTGGCGCGTCGCCCTCGATGAGCGTGGCGAGCAATACGACTCGCCGGCCTTCGCCAAGCGGCTGGAGAAGTGGAGCGCGGCGCATGGTCCGCTCGCCTTCCTGGTCGGCGATGCCTACGGCATTGATGCGCCATCGCTGGCCCTGGCCGATGCCAGGCTGTCGCTCGGAGCGATGGTCCTGCCGCATCAGCTGGCGCACCTCGTCCTGGTCGAGCAGATCTACCGCGCCGCGACGATCCTCGCCGGCACCGGCTACCATCACGGCTGACCCCGGCCTGGCTCCCGGATCCGCAGCAGTGGCAGCACGGACACGGCGCTGAGCACCAGGCAGGCCACGGCCAGGCCGGTGAAGGAATCGTGGCTCCAGGCCGACCAGACGGCGGCGGCGCCAAGGCCGGCGATCAGCGCGATCGGCAGCTGGGCAGCGGCCATCACCGCCAAGCGGTTGGCCCGGCCGTGGGCCGGCAGGATGGCGAGCTGCAAGGCATGCATGCCGATGTTGCCGGCAGTCATCGCTGCCCCGAACAGGGCGAACAGCCAGCACCAGGCCGTACCGCCGGCGGCCAGCGGGGCGCCGGCGCATACCGCCAGCCAACCGAGGCGTGCCGCGATGCACACCGGCCTGGCGCCCCAGCGGTCGCCGGCCCAGCCGGCGAGCAGGCCGCCGACGACCGCGCCGCCCATCTGCCAGGCGATGAGCTGGCCGAGGAAGCTGTCGTCCTGCCCGGTGCCATGCACGGCGTGGATGCCGAGATACGGGACCACCGCCGCGGCCAGCCCGCCGCTTGCGCTGGTCCACAGCCAGCGGCGCATCTCGCGATCCCCGGCGATCACCTGCGGCAGGCTGCGCAGGTTCTCCCACAGGCCGGTCTCGCGTTCGCGCGTCGCATCCTCCGGCGGTTCGCGGATCATGGCGAACACCGCGTAGCTGACCATGAGCACGGCGAAGGCGTACAGATGCAGCAGGCCGTAGCCCGCCTGCCCGGGATGCTCAGCGAGGGTATGGGCGATCACCCAGCCCGCCGGGATGCCGAGGATGGCGCTGATGGCGAAGCGGACGGCGAAGAGCGAGGCGCGGCGTTCCGCCGGAACGGTGCGGGCGACCAGTTGCTGCCAGGCGGTGGCGCTGATCCCGCCGAACAGCCCGCTCAGCAATGGGGCCGCCGCAACCGCGATGATCGCCAGCAGCGGGCTGTCCACCAGCAGCAGCACGAGCGCGGCGACCAGGAAGGGCAGGCGCTGCGGAATACCGGTCCACAGCAGCAGCGGTTGGAAGCGTCTCAGGCCGCCGATGCGATGGGCGAGGAAGATCGGCGGCAGCTGGAAGCCGATCATCATCAGCGCCGGCATCAGCGCGACCAGCGACTGCGGTCCACCCAGCCCGTTGACCACGCTCGGCAGCAGGGTCTGGGCGTTGACCAGGGCCAGGGCGCCCATGAACAGGCCGCCTTCGACGGCGTGGGCCAGCCAGTTGCGTCTGAAGTCCGCCTGATGCGGCACAGCCATGGCGGTCATCGGGTCCTCAGGCTACGCCACGCCTCGGCTGGGGCCAGGGGAGGCGCTTCAACGGTTCCGACGGGATCGTACCTGCAGGGCGGGCATGGATGCGGAAACTGCACGCATGGACTTCATCCGCATCGAGGGGCGCGACCTGGTCGACGGGGGTCGCGCCGTGTGTCCGCGTGGCGCCAACCTGGGCAACTGGCTGATCATCGAGCATTTCATGATCGGACTGCCGTCGGTGGAGCGGGACATGCACCGGGCCATGGCCGACGTGTTCGGTCGGGAGACGTCAGCCGAGTTCTGGCGGCGCTACCGCGACGCCTACATCACCGAGGCTGATATCGCCTATCTTGGCCAGCTTGGCGCCACCCTGGTGCGGCTGCCCTTCAACCAGACGTTGCTCGAGGATGACGCTGCGCCGGGCGCCTGGCGGCCGGAGGGGCTCGCCCGTCTCGACGCCTGCATCGGCTGGTGCCGCAGCCATGGCATCCGCGTGCTGCTTGATCTGCATGCCGCCCCCGGAGCGCAGGCGCTCGATTGGAATGCCGATTGCGACACCGGGCGTACGCTGTTCTGGGAGCATCCCGCTCTCCGCGCACGGGCGACGGCGATGTGGCGCATGCTGGCCGAGCGCTATCGCGACGAACCGGCTGTATTCGGCTACGATCTGCTCAATGAGCCCGTGGCGCGCGGCGAGGACGGGGTGCTCAACGGCTGGTATCACGAGACGATGGCGGCCATCCGGGCGGTCGATCCCCGCCACATCATCTGCCTGGAATCGAACATGTGGTCGAAGGAACCGGCGCGGCTGGATCCACGCCTGTTCACCGATCCGCAGGTGATGGCCCAGGCGCACCTCTATCTGCAGCAGTATCTGCCGTGGGACCGGCTGGGGTCCTGGCCGACGTCGATCGAAGGCCGGGCGATGGATCGTTCGTGCATCGTCCGCGCCCTCGACGCCCAGGTCGATGCGGTGCGCTTCCCGCGTCCGTGGCTGATGGGCGAATTCGGCCTGCACCACGGCGGCCCGGATTCCCCCATGGGCATGGGGGAGACGCTCGATGCCCACTACGCCGCCTACGCTGAACTCATCGACATCATGCGCGAGCGCGGCATGCCCTGGACGATCTGGACCTACAAGGATGCCGGAATGGGGTGGGTGCGTCCCACCGGCGACCGGCCATGGCTGCAGTTCGCCTGCCGCGAGCGTTTCAGCAAGCAGCGGGCAGCGCTCCGCCGCCTCTGCGGCGTGCACGACTGGAGCGAACTCGGCGAGCGTCCGGAACTGTACCATCGCCTGGCCGAACTGGCGCCAGGTCTGCACTCCGGTGAGATCCTCGCCCGCGTGCGTGAGGTCGAACGGCTGGGCGAGGGATTGCTCCTCCGTTCGCAACTGCTGGCACTCAAACGCGAACTGGGGGACGATGCCCTGCTCGCCATGGCCGAGGATTGGCGTTTCGATCGCTGCCAGCGGCTGCCGGCCGGAGAGAAGCTGGTCCGCGCCGGCCTGGCTACCTGAGCCAGGCCTCCAGCCCGATCTGGTCGGCCGCCTCCAACGCCGTCATCACCTGATGGATGGTCGGTGGATCGGCGACCACCAGCAGGCAGCGGCGCCACGCCAGCGCCGCGATGGCCCAGCCCGGCATGTCCCAGGCAGGCGGTGCGACCCGAGCGCCCAGCTGGGCGCTCAGCTGGACCATCTGCGCATCATCGCGGCAGAGGTGCCCGATCGGCAGGATCGCGACGGCGGCGCGCTCGGCGGGATGCAGGCGGTCCAGCGGTTCCGCCAGCCCGATGCAGAGGCAGCCATGATGCAGGGCCGCGGACAGACCACCGGCAGCCAAGGCGGCTATGGCCTCGCGCAGGGTGCTGACGTCGCCAGTCGGGGCTGGCGCTGCGGGATCGCAATCCCCGGACATGGCGACAGCCAGGCCCGAACAGGCGGCCAGGTCGAGGCTCCAGGCGCCAAGAGCCGCACCGCGCGGGCTACGGGCGAACACGCCTGCCGGCAGGCAGTCCGGCAGCAGATGGGGCGCACGCGGAGCGGGATCCGCGAGCGCCCCGAGCAGTTCCTCCAACCGGGCGAGGCCGCTCGGTGACGCCGTGGCGTTCCAGGTATGGTTCAGGGTGTCGAGAGCCAGGCCGCCGTCGCCTGCAAGCCACGGATCCAGCAGCCGACGGAGCAGGGCTTCGCCGTCAGGCACGGTCAACGGCAGGGGAGGGTAGGTGCGCACCCCGGCATCAGCCGCTGACAACCGGGCGTTGCGGGTCAGCTGCCCGCTGGCTGAGCTGGTCCACCAGCAGCCGATGGCGTGGGCGAGGGCCTGCCGCGCCGGGGCCGGATCGCGCCCGGCCAGTGCGAACCACACCGGGCGCTTCCCCAGCCCCGGATCCAGGCGCAGCAGCTGGCCGGTGCTCGAGACCACCGCCTGCACGGCGCTCGCCGCGTCGAAGCCGCGGCAGACCAGCGGCTCGCCGGCGGCGAGGACGGTGGTCAGCACAAGCAGGATGATGTGTCGGGGCATGGCGCCTATGGTCGATGACCCCGGCCGTGCAGCCAGGGTCATCGGATGGTGCCCAAGATAGGAATCGAACCTACGACCTTCGCATTACGAATGCGCTGCTCTACCGCTGAGCTACTCGGGCTGACAATGGGTTACGAAAATGATCTGGGAACCTGGGAACGGATCTGGGAACGGGGCTTGAGAGACGCGAGTTTGCCCAGGGCCTCCGCTTGGAGGTCCGCGTTGCTCTTGGCGTAGCGGAGGACTTGGTTCACGTCGAGGTGTCCGGTGAAGAGGGCGACCGTGGCGGGGTCGATGGCGGCGCGCAACATTCTGGTGATCGCCCATCGTTTCAAGTGGTAGATGCCAGCGTGCCGGCCGAGCTTCAACCGCTTGGCGATGGTGTTGCGGTACCACAGGGTCAACTCATCAGCTCGACCCTTGGAGATCCGCCACGGCCTGTCCTCCTTGTAGTGTGGGAACAGGGGGCTGTTCCCATCGCCATCCGGCAGCGCCAACCGCTGCCAGTCATCCATGTGCTCCTGCTGGACGACATGGCGCCACCCGCCGCTGTGCTTCTCGTTGGGCAGCACCAGTTCGCCGGCCTCCACGTCCAGGTCGCACTGGCGCAGCCGGCAGGCGGTGATGGGTCGAGCGCCGTAGGTCAGCAGGTACTCGACCAGTGCGGCCGCACGTTCGCCGTAGCCGGCCGCGCAGTCGCGGATCGCCTCAACCTGGGCATCGGTGAGCAGGGGGGCTGGAGCCTTGCGGACGGGCCGGTCAGGCCGCCACGCCAGCACCTCGGGCCGGATGTCCACGTTCTTCTCTTTGGCCAGCCAGCGCAGGACGCCGACCAGGTACACGCCGGGCTGGCGGTGCGCGGGATCGGCCTTGGCCCAGGACCTGAGATCTGTTGCGGTCAGGCGGTCGGGCTTGCCCCATCCGCGCTTCCTGACGACGGCCGACAGGCGCAGAGCTGCGTCCGTCCGATGCGGGGTCGGGTCGTCTGCCCTCCAGAGGTCGATCAGCTGGAAGAAGTGTTCCGCCGTCACGCTGGGCAGATGCTCGCGCATCCAGACTTCCGCGCCCTCATGGGTCGGGAAGGATTCGGACTTGAGCCGCTTGCCGTCCTTGACGTAGTGGACGCGGAAGCCGGCGCCGTGGGGTTGGATGGATGCCATTACCTGCCCTCGTATGCCCGTAGGGCGGCGGTGATGCGATCTATGTAGTCTTCGACTTCTTTAGCCACCGAAACGGTGCTGCCGGGTTGTACGGGAAGACGCAGGGATGGCTGGCGGGCGCGGACAAGGCGCATGAGTGCCTGATGCGCCAAGTCTTGCGCTGTTGCCCTGAAAAGAGCGGGGAAGTTGGGGTCAGATGCGATTGCGCTGAATGCAATTCGGGCGATAATCAGATCAAGGACGCTTTGTAGTTTGACGTGGAGTTTATCGGCAATGGGAAGTCGTAGCCCATTAAAGTAGTCGTCGTGTTCCCGGCCTTCCTGATCTACGGCATCCGGGGTCGACATGCCTCGCGTCCACGCTTTGGTTATCATCTCCGGAACACTTCCGCCTCTGCTGCTGCGACGGGAGGCCCTTCTAATCTTTTGCAGGTATTCATCCATTACGGCGTGGGTTGGCGCATCGAGTGAACTGCGGAGAGACGACAGGGGTACCTGCAATATGTCCGCGAAAGCTTCCATTGTGATGGTGCTTGGGGGACCGCGGCGGCGTTGTCCGCTGCGGCGCGGCGGTGCATTGAGCACCTGCGAGATCCGGGCCTTGGTGACACCAAGTCGGGCCGCTATCTCCGTCTGCGTGAGCCCAGACGCGGCGATAGCCCGCTTGATCAGCTCTTGGGTCTGTCGTGTCATGCTTAACCAATCTCTAAATGTTTAGTGTTAGGTCAATTGTTATCCGTTAGCGTGCAGGCATGAGCGTAGCATTACCTGGAACAACGCGCGACCTCGCGCAGGCGGCCCGAGTCACCGAGTGGACGGCGCGTCAATGGTGCGTGCGCGGGCGCGTGCCGGCCATCAAGGTTGGCAAGGACTGGCGGATCAACGCGGCGGTCATCGAGGCCATCGCCGCGGGCCGTGACCCCAAGGCGGTGCAGCTGTGAGCGGCGCCGAACGCCGGGCGGCAGCGGCGCAGTCTATTCGCGAGGCTGGGCATCAGGCCCTGGTGGAGCGCGCCCAGCGCATCATGCCGATGCTGGAGACGGTAGACGCCGAGGTGGTTCGCCGCGCCATCCTCGCGGGTCCAGGCTGTGGATTGCGCCAGGCCCTGCGCGACCTGTGGCGCAGGGGGGTGGCCGCGTGATTCCCAGCCGCATGCCCATCCCGATTGACCTCACGCCGGGGACGCTGCGGACGCCGACGCCCGCTTTGACGGCGTACCAGGCCGCCCTGTGCGTCCCGGCCTGCCCGTCCTGTGGTCACGCCACCTCCAGGGTGCGGGGCTATCAGGCCGTGCGTTCCTGCCCGCACTGCCACGCCCTGTCGCTGGTCGTCTGGACCCGCGATGAGAACGGGTCTGACATCTGGGCCGTGGTGCCCAGGCCCGACCCCAAGCGGATTGCCTTGTGACCGCCACACCTGAGCGGCGGCAACCGCACGCCGTAGGCGTGCAGACCCCGGTAAAAAGCGCAATGCAAGCCTCCAAGGTCGGCAGTTCCCGGCTACGGGTCCTCCGACCGGTGTACCGGCTCGATGAAAAATTCCGCATGCATCGTGCACACGATACCGGCAATGCATGCATTTCAGTCATGGAGACGGCGTGAGCTACATCGGCGATGACCAGATCCGCGAAATACGCGAGGCCACTAACCTCGTAGAGCTGTTCGGCGAGCGCACCAAGGTGGTCAAGGCTGGCAGCGATTACAAAGCCTGCTGCCCGATCCATAAGGAGCGTACCCCCTCGCTGCACATCTACGGCGACGGCCACTGGCACTGCTACGGATGTAATGAGCACGGCGACGCCATCGACCTAGTGCGGAAGCTCGACGGCCTGGACCTGGTGGACGCCGTCCATTTCCTAGCCCGCCGGCTTGGCATCCAGGTGAAGGCCGTCGGTGGCAAGCGTGCCCAGGCCAAGGCCGACGACCGCCAGCGCCGGGTCGCGGTGAATGAATGGGCCGCGCAGTGGCTTGCTGACCAGTGGGGCAGCGCCCCGGCTAAGCCCGCCCGCGATTACCTCGCCGGCGTCCGCGGCTTTTCCGACGATACCATCGCCGCCTTCGGTCTCGGCTGGGCCCCAGGATACGGCTCGATGGTCAAGGCCGCGAAGGCAGCCGGCCACTCGGACCAGGATCTGGTCGAACTGGATCTGGCGCTGTCCAAGGACGGCCGGTTGGTCGACCGTTTCTTCGACCGCATCACCATTCCGATCCGCGATCGCCGCGGGCAGGTCGTCGCCTTCACCGCCCGCCTGCTGCCCGAGGCCGAGGCCCGCGCCAAGGAGCAGGGCCGCAGCCTCGGCAAGTACGTCAACAGCCGCGAGACCCCGCTGTTCATCAAGGGCGAGACCCTGTTCAACATCGCCGGCGCCCAGCTGGGCCGCCGCGCCGGCCGCTGCTTCGTCGTCGAGGGCCCGCTCGACGTCATGGCATGTTGGCAGGTCGGCGTCCGCGAGGTCGTCGGCACCATGGGCACCGCGCTGACCCCGCACCACGCCAAGCTGCTGCACGGCGCCCTCGGCGACGATGCCGACCTGGTGCTCGCGCTCGACGGCGATGACGCTGGCCGCGCAGCTCTGGACTCGGCCGTAGTGGCGTGCCTGTCGGCCGGCCTCTGGCCCAAGGTCGGACTGCTGCCTGGTGGCAAGGACGCGGCGAGCCTGCTGGCCGTGCAAGGTGTGACCGCATGAGCACCGTCCTCCCCGCCGCCCTTGAGACCTGCCACCGGACCGCAGTTGACCCACTGCGCTGGATCCTGGATCAGCACCCGATGGCCAACGTCACCGGCAAAGGTCGCATCGACGCCTTGGACCTGATCATGGGCATTGCCTCCAAGGTCGCTGACCAGCGCGTGGTCGAGGCAGATTGGTTGCAACGGATCAGTGACCACCTCGGGGTCCCGCTGAAGACCGTGCGCGCCACTTGGAAGCAGGCCACGGAATCCGCCCGGCCGGTTCCTGCCGGGGATCAGGCGCCTGCGGCGCCGACTGGAGCAGCCGGCGGCGGCGACTACGCTGCCATGTTCAAGGAGTTTGTCGGCTACGTTGCGGCCAGCGACGCGAAGCCGGATGGCATGTGTAGCTGGAAAACGGCCAGCGATACCCCCGCTGACATCAGCGACGGCGATGTCATCCTGCGATTCAGCCATGGCCAGCGCATGGCTGGCCGGCGCATCATCGACCAGGAGGTGAGGCAGGCCGCGCAGGTCATCTTCGATGGCTACCGCCAGGATCGCCGCGCCGCCCTGCTGTCCCGCATCGTTGGCCGCCCGTCCACCGACGCCGGCCGCGCCGAGCTGCGCAAGTGGATGACCGGCGCCACCGGCGTCTGCCGCGACCTCGACAATGCCGTGATGAGACAGTTTATCTGGCAGGTGAAGCGCCTGGCCACCGGCCAGAACGCCGACTGGCCGATAATCCCCGTCCTCGTCGGCGACCAGGCCGTCGGCAAGTCAACCGCTAATGAACGCTTATGTGCGCCGCTCGCCGAGTTGTCCTTCCCCATCGACGCCACCGCCATCACTGATGAACGCAAATCGCTGGTGATCACCCGCGGATTGGTTGGACGCCTCGATGAGATGGCCGGCATGGCCAAGGCCGATCAGGAAAAGTTGAAGGCGATGGCCACGGCCAACCACACCATGTTCCGCGAACTTTACAGTATGAGTTTGCAGCAGCGCCGCCGCACCTGCAGTTTCATAGCTAGAGCCTGTCCCATTCGGCGTGGTTTCTGAATCCTCCGGCTTCCATGCCCAGTGACCTAGCCTGAAGCGCAC
>JFJP01027110.1_pt1 | contig 25956 bp, 23 predicted proteins | sample 431651 | NCBI WGS metagenome assembly JFJP01 (sample SAMN02602958, study PRJNA72255) | Microbial mat metagenome, whole genome shotgun sequencing project. | biome: fresh water; feature: sink hole; material: water; isolation source: purple microbial (photo- and chemosynthetic) mats found in...
CCTTTTCCCGGATTAATCTCAGGTTTTCTTTCAGGCATGCAATCAGCCAAAACTGACAACGATTATTCTATTTCATTTGAATTAATATCAAAGGAATATTCCATAATAGATAATCATTTGCCAATTTTGATCGGAAATTCATTGATACCTCTCTATAACGGAACCTATCAATTATTTGAAAGAAATATCACAATAAACGAAACATTGAGCTATAATTTCCTTCGATTCAAGCCAGCAGATTGCGATAATGACACTTCTAAGTCTTGTGACTCAAAAATTTCGATAAAACTCAAAACAGAAAACATATCTTTTACTATCGCCAATGAGACAATTTTTCAGAATCTTATATTTTTGGGCAATGATTTACCATTTAGACATCAAAATATTTTAAATCCAGGAGTCCCATCTATTGATAGTTCCTGTTTGTCTAACGAATCGACTGTTTGTTGTTCCCTCGATAGTCTATATAATAATAAGACCTCTAATTCTTGCTATGTTTTAGGGGCAAATGATAGTCAAAGAGCTTTTGAAAGGAAACAAGATTATCAATATGGTCTTTTTCAGCATAAACATGACTATACATCGCTGATTATTCAAGGATGTGAATTTAGATTTTTAATTGGAATAGGAGACAATTCAGTTGATACTTTCAGCTATTTAATCGGAGCTTTTATAGATCCTAATATAAAATTAAGCTCTCAAAATGATTTGAAAAAGAATCTATTGGGACTTTCTTTAAAGATGAAAGACAGCATTTTTTTGGGTGATTATTTCTTTTTTGGGCTAATTTATTATACTAATAATAATGCCAATGGCACTTATATTGAGATTGTGAATTCGAATTTCGATAATTATAATGGCTTCCTTATTAAAGATCAAGTCAGCTATTATAATGATTTTTTATTTATCATAAGCAATGCCACTCAGATAAATTTCATCAATAACACCATAAATAATTGCTTCAAAGTATTTTATCTCGATAATTCAAATAATCTCACAATTGATTCAGTCAAATTTTCTTTCAATGATAGCCTCCAAATACAAAACATAACCCCTGTTTATCAGAACATCAATTTTATCAATGGAGACAATGACAATTTTTATAAGGTTTATAATCTTAGCATTACAGTAAATCTTATAGGCCCTTTTTCAACTAGTGATTCTCATATTCTATTTCAAGCAAAAAATAACAATACCTTAATTCTTCAAAACCATAATTTCAGCAACCTAACCAATTTTACCTATATCAAATATAATTATTACAATAAGATCTATTTAAAAAATGTTCATTTTATGAACTCACAAGTTGTTAATGTTGATCTGATTTCTTTTGATTTTGACAATGTTCTTCAATTGATAAATTGTTCTTTTATAAATTTCCAAATTAATAAGGGAAATTACATCTCTTTTCAAAACAGCTCCATTGTTACAATCACCGATTTTTCTTTAAGAAACTCGATAAATCAAGCAGATGGCAGTTTTTTGAAATGCATAGTATCCAATTGCTCAATCACAATGAAAAACGCACTTATAAATAATATATCAACAATGAACAACCCCCCGATTTTCTTTTTTGAATCATATTGTTTTTTGACCATTAATTCAAGTAATTTTTCTCAACTTACCTCAATTTCTCAAGGAGGTGTGCTATATGGTGACGCTTATAATATTATAAGTTTTTATGACCTCATATTTGATTCAATATCCTCTTCTGAAGGTGCGATCATCTACATAAAAAAGAATAACATTTTTAATATGTCTAACATTATCACAACAAAAAGCACCTCAACTAAAGATGCTTTTATCTACTATGGTAGAGAAAACAACAATTTATTATGTTTATCTAATTGCTATTTCGCTAATAATAATGGTACAGCCATCGCTCAATTACTAGAGGGTGGAATCAATATCACGAATTGCTCTTTTATAAATAGCACAAACGCTCTCCAAACGGCTGTTATAATTTATACAGGGTCCAAAACTCCATTAAATTTCATCAATTGTAATATCACAAATAGCACTTTAGATTCAAAAGGCTATGCCATTTTATTTTTTCGGATTTCTTCTAATATTCTAATATCAAATTGTAATTTTCTTCATATTTATGGTTATCTTGCATCCATAATTTATGCATCAAACAGCATAAATCTTACAGTTTTATCAATAAGAGTCGAAGATGTGATTTCTTCTAAAGAAGGTGCTATTTACCTCGAAACAAATAACGTCGTTACGATAAGAAAAAGCTTTTTCAAAGATATAAAATGCGATTCCAGTGGTGGAGTTCTTTATATATCAAGTCAAAATAAATTGAATTTTACAGAAAACACTGTTTATAATGTCTCAGTGAATTTTTTTGGAGCCTTTGCGATGGCTATTGATAACAACATTGTTTCAATCTATTATTCTATAATCTCTGTCATTAATGCTCAATCCAAAGGTGGCTTTTTCTACGCCACTGGAAGCAATAATATCACTTTAAAATCCTTAAATATAAGTAATATTTCATCAGAAACTGGTAGTTTTGTAGCCTTAAACACAAAAAATTCCCTTTTGGTGAATGATTGCTATATTTTCAACTCAACAGCTGTTAGATATGGAGGTTTGATTTATGCTTTTACACAAAATACAGTTGAAATAATTGGCTCGAATTTTAGTGTTGTGGTCAGCAAAATATTAGCTGGAGGATTTTATTTGGATATATTAAACAATCTCACAATTAAAGATTCTAAATTTCTTAATTTCACTGCAGTGGAGTCTGGAGCTATTTTCGTCACAATATATGAAAATAATATTCATTCTGAAAATGTTCAGTTCGAGAACCTCTTTTTAATGGAAGGTAATGATGGAGTTGTTGGGAGATTTGGGATTTCAACCAATATAACAATCATAGGAAACTCTTTCAAGGGACTGTTTAATCAATTGACTTGTTATGTTTTTATGATGAATACTAATAATTTATTGAAGATAAGTCACACTGAATTTTTAGAGGTTAACCTGTCAACTGCATCAGGCTTTTTGCAAGCTAGCAGTGATAATATCCTCTTGTTTGATTACTCCAAAATTGATTTCAGGAAAAATTTCAGCAGTAATCAAGGAGTTTTGTTCTATTTCTTGACAGGCAACAACCTTCAATCAATGAAAAATTCCACATTATTGGTTGCTTTTTTCGAAAGTTTATTTGATTTTGAAGCAAATTGCCAAGGAACTATTGAGAACCTTACCTTGAAAGATAGCACTCAATACATAAATTTATTTTTGATTAAGAACAATAGCAATATAACAATTTCTTCTATGAGATTAAAAGTTACTTCCCAACAAATTACTATCTCAGATTCCATTGTCCTTCTTAAATCAATATCAATTGCCTTCAATCAAGCGAAATTTCCAAGCAAAAGCTTCATTATAATTTCTAATACCACGTTAGAAATCCTGAATAGTTATTTCAAAGTTGTAGATAATTCCTCTCAAGGAAATTTCCTCATGGCTGGACAGAAATCCTCTTTGAAATTTATTAAGACCACTTTTATTGGATTTAATAGCGCAGGCAATGATTTGTCTGGGGTCATCAATTGCATTGATGCTCTAACCTTATATATGAAAAGTTGTTTATTTCTGCTGAATCAAGCAGGCTCAAATGGAGGAGTTTTGTCTTATAAAACCTCTTTAGAAGATGTTAATGCGGTAACAGGCAGGATTTTATTACAAGAAAGTTTTTCTCAGCAAAATATTAGATTTTCTAAGAATATTTTGCTTGAAAATAAGGCTGTTAATGGTGTGGGAGGAGCCATTTATATCTCTAATGAGAATTATGGAAAGATTGATATGTGGGCTTCCGTTGATAAGACAAGATTTTTAATGAATAAAGGAAATTCAGGTGGGGGTTTATATGTAGAGCATGTCATTGGAATACAAATCAATAATTCAGATTTCTCTCGTAATAGTGCTTTGATAAAAAATAGCACAATTTCAAGTATTACAAGAGCTAATGGAGGTGCTTTTTACTTTAATGGAACCTCAGCAGCATTTTTTCTGAATTATAAGAATATTTTCTATAGAAATAAAGCTGATATAGGAGGAGCTTTATATCTTTCCCCTTTAAATTTGAATAATTTAACTCTTATGACAACATTTGATTCTAATTATGATAAATTTTATGGCTCAGATTTTGCTACTCCCATCTATAGAATTTCCTTTAAACCTGTAAATGAATCTATCACATTGACGCAAAATCAATCAATAACTTCACTTTCTCTTGAAAATTTACAAGCTGGATATTTATACTCAGGCTGTTTAACGGAAATCATTGGAATTGACAATTATGATAACATCGCCTATATGACTAACCAGGATTTTACATCACAAGTGGTCTTTACTGAACAAACCTCGGGTTCCTCTCCAACAACAAAAATAAAAACATCACTAATTTCTGGAGCAATTTGTCTAAATTACTTTGAGAAAACAGGGTTGCCAATCAAAAGCACTGCCACTTATAAGATAAAATATCAAAGATATGACAAAACTTATGATGAATTAACCTTAAAAATCTCTTTTAGAGACTGTCAAATCGGAGAGAAATTAACAGAAAACTATCAATGTCAGACATGTCCTGATGGCACTTATTCTTTAGTGAAGGATTTCAGTTATATTAATGATAATTGTAAAGATTGCTTTGGTTTAGATTTTTCATGCCAAACTGGAGGTCTTTATACTCCAAATCAAGGCTTCTGGAGATTTAGCAACTCCTCTAGTAATTTTGTTCAATGTCCAAAAGAACAAAACTGTTTAGGAGGAAAATTACTTCTGAATGAATCTATATTATTAGCTAGTGAATTTTCAAAAATTTTTCCTAAAAATAGTCAAATTGGAGATGAAGCTTTATCAGGAGTTGGATTTTGCAAATTGGGATATAAAGGTATTCTTTGCAATGAATGTGACGATGATTATGGGAAAGTGAATGCCTATACTTGCTTACAATGTGAGGAATCAGGTTATGTGGCATGGGTGATCTTCCAGATTTTATTCAAAGTGGCAATTTTGTTTGCAAGTTGGCATATTTCCTTGAAAACAAGTGTTGGACTATTTATGGAAGATATCAGTGAATTAGATATTAAATTGACCAACTTGATAAAAATCATGCTGAATCATGTGCAAATGCTTATTGTTTTATTCACTTTTGTGGATTTTAGTCAAATTTACAACAATATTATTAGTTTTTTCCTTGGCATTAACTCAAATATGGGGGAATCATTCAATATTGAATGTTTGTTGAAACAATCGAATTGGAATTTAAGTCCTCTTTATTTCGAATTCTGGATTACAGTTCTTTATTTCTTCCCTTTGGCTTTAGTTTGTTTCATTTATGTGAAGCTAATTCACAAGGTCTACGAGAAAAAATATATGAAACCTTTAAAATTCTCTCATTTATATTTGTCTTGTCTTCTGATTGTGCTTCAACTATGCTATTTCGATATAATTAATGTCACATTTAAGCTATATCCCTGTTTTAATGTTTCTGATGATTATGACCCTGAAGCTCGACTTGTTTTTGATTATTCTATTCGATGTGAAGATAAAAATCAAATAATAGTGAAATATGCAGCTGGTTTACCAATAATTCTTGGCTTTGGACTTGGTTTCCCTGTAATTTTGTTGATGATTCTCAAAAGTAAATTAAAAGATGGCACTTTAAGAACTGATGAATCGTTATTGACTTATGGATATTTCTTCTTTATTTATGAAGAGCAGTTCTTCTTTTGGGATATTCTGCAATCCTTAAGGAAATTTTCAATGACTTTAATCCAGATTTTGTTAGCTTCAAGCATAGTAGTGCAGAATTTCGCTTCTCTAGAAATTTTATTAGTCGTTGTCTTCGCTTTTCTTTGTCTTCAACTGAAATTGCGACCCTATTTAAAGCCAAATTTTGATATAGTTAATACTTTAGAAAGGACTTCATTGCTAGCATTGACTTTCTCTTTCTATTTCGCACTATATCATACAGGTCTTGCAATGGTGGCAACTGAAGATATGTTTGGTGCTGATGTGGCTCTTTTCCTTTTGTCTATATTGATTAACATAATTTTTATTTTATATTGGAGCTATGTTTTTCTTCCACAACAACTTTCATCAACATGTGCACGACTTAAAGCTTGTGGAAGTAAAGCAATGTCTTTAGTAGCTAAAAAAGAGAAAAAAAATGGGAATGACATTGTAAATCATGATGGAAAACATACAGATATTCTTTCGAATCGTAAACTGGAGCCGATTTCTTTGACAGTATTGAATTTTGAAGGAAATCCCACTTTTCTACAGCCAATGCCTTCAATTTCAATAATAGACGGGACTCACCAATCTATACAGGAAAAAAACGGAACAAAAGCTGAGATAACGAAGGGAGATTCAAACACTAATTTAGGGGTGGATTTTGGCTCGAAAAACTCGTTATTGGATTCTGGAAGAAGAAGTTCTCAAAGTGAAAAAAAATCTTTCTTGTTTCCAAAAAGTTCTGGCAAAAAAGATCCAAATTATTTTGCTCCAATTGATCAATTTTCTTTTCCCTCTCTACCTGATTTTGAAGAGGAAAACAGTGATTTAGGATTTGTTGGAATTTTGAATTGGGAATATATGGAAAAAGAATGCACAAAATTAAGCTTTTTGAGATATGCTCAAGAAAAAAAGAATGGGTCGTTAAGGGGATATCAGGTTGAATGCGAAAATTTCAATAAAATAAATTTCTTCAATAAAAAACTGAAAAAAGCTATGTTTACCAATGAAGGAGTTTTATTTGTGGATGATAATTGCGAAATTTCATTTAAAATAAATAAATTTGTGCAGAATACGAATTTTTTGAGATTGGAATGTTTGATACTAAAGAAAAAAACAGATTTAGCTATTCAGGGACTAAAATTCAAAAAAGATGCATCAGAGTCAAGTAAAATTTATTTGTGTTATTTTTCTTTTGTTTAAAAAAAATACTAAATTATTAGATCTTGAGATTATCGATGAAGATAGTGAGATGGATAGAATGGACTCTAAAGATTCAGTCTATAGTTATAAGGTGATTTTCACAACCACTCATTTAGCTTTCTCAAATCTCCCAATATTAAATCTCAAAATGAGGTGAATTCTTTTATTAATTTTTTTTATTTATTTTGAGGTAACTTTTATATAGTATAGGGAAAAATGACATATCAGAAGTTAATATAAAACTGCCAATGAATCTATCAAAATTCATCGAATTCATTGAAATTACTTCGTTTCAAGATTATTTTAAAACATGGATCAGTATTCATAATCTCTATGTGTTTGATTTGAAGAAAATAGAACCCACGTTTCTTGGCATGAATGCTGTGTCAGAACTATTGGGATTATTTCCCCGCAGTCATTTACTTGAGAAACCAAATAATGAAATCGTTGGCGTTTTTAAATTGTTCCTTTTGCCAAAAATAAAAATTTTCTATCGAATCAAAATTGTTACGAAAACTAAAAAAAGCTTATTTGAAAAAAATATGGTTCTTTTAAAATATCAACTAAAAGTGATTTTTGGAGTGAAAATGAATGAAGAGACACCAGAGATTTTTAAAAAAGAAAAAGGTTTCATAGAAAATTGTGTTAGGATTGTGTTTTGTGATTTGTTTGGAGCTTTCTATGTGGAAAGCAAAAGATTGTTAGATAATAAGTTAGAGACGTTGAAAGAAGAAGATGAAGCGATGTGGGAAACTACGAAATTGAAATAATGATTTTTTGTTTTTTAAAAATGGATTTTATATTATCCAATTGTGAAGTTTATTATTTAAAGAAAAACACATTATTGATAAAAAAATCGAATTATTTTCAAATATATATATTAAAACTTTTATAATATTAAAAACTTTTGGAAATTTAAACCTTTGATGAAAAATCAAAATTTCTAATATTATGAAAGCTTTGCAAAATCTAAATAAAAAAACACAAACTTTATTTTTTCTAATTTTTTTTTCTCTAAGCAGGAGAATTTCATTGAAAATTTCATTAATTCAACAATTATGAGGAGAATTATGAAGAAGAATCAATTTTTAGATGATCATATGGATTTTGCTTTAGAAAACAAAAACTCTAAAAAAAATTCAAATCAAATAAAGAAGAGGCCCAACAATAAGTTGATTTTTTTGAGAAAATAAATCAATAAGCTCAGAAACAAAACTCAAATTTTTTAAAAGAAAAAAAGTAGTAATTTTTATTTTTTAATACATTTTTCGAATAATTTTATTGTCAGAACATGATAACAATACAATATTCAAATATCCAAACAAAAAAAAAATATGTCCCATCCTTAAAAATTAAAAAAACTTTTTCGCATTTAGCCAAAAATCTTTAATAAAAATAAATTTCTTTCAAATAAAAAATCAAATAAAATTGTTATTACCTCCACAAATTCCTTTTAAATGTTTTCTGAATCAAACCCAATTGCGGAGCAACCTCAAGCAGAGTTTAAAGTTCTTTATCAAATTCAATTTCTTTTCAAATATTTTTATAGATAAAAATGATGGTTAGTGATCCATTAATCAAAGATGGAGTTCAAAAATATGTTGTTTACACTTTAAAAGGTATTGATCTAGATGGACCTTTCGAAACATATCGTCGTTTCAGCAATTTTCATTATATAAGAGAGATTTTGGTTAAAAGATGGCCAGGATGTTTTATTCCACCAATTCCTGAAAAAAAGACTTTGGTTTGTTTCAAATTTAAAAAGAAATTTTGTGTTTTATATATTTTATAGGGAAATTTAGATCCAGAATTCATTGAAGAGAGAAGAAGACATCTAGAGAAGTTTTGCAATCAAATGACTGAATTACCTCATTTGTTCTATTCTGATGAATTTAAGATATTTTTAAGACAAAACAACATTGATTTGGAAAAGGTTTACTTTAGATTATTTCAGCATAAGAATTTTTATTTGTTTAGGTTTTAAATACGATGCCGAGTCAAAATGCAGAGGATTTGATTCAAAAATATCAATTAAACTTTAAACATTTATCAGGAGTCTATAAAATATTTTTGAAACAAATATTTGATTATTTGATTTATTTAGAAAGAAATCAATACTGAATTGGTAATGAAAATAAGCGGATTTCAAAATTTCTTGAAAAAGGTTTCTCAAATGATTGGGGTATAATAATTTTGAGTTTTTCATATTTAATTTTTAAATGAAAATCATATATCTTTTGTAAAGAATTTTAAAGACATGGCAAAAAATACAGGGAAAGCTCGTCGATCATTTAATGAGCAATTTAGTTGATATTACTCCTAAAACAAATTAATATTTACATTGAATTTCTTTTTTCTAGATACCTTTTCTAATTTCCTGCTTCCAGAATATGAAAAAAATTGTTTTGTTGAATATGTTCATGGAAATGAAGAAAAACTAATTTATGCCAATCCTAATGAAGTGAAATTGACTTATTTGTTAAATTTAATGGTAAATGAATGATTAAATTAGAGTTTAATTCTTATTTATTTGGAAAAAACAGAAAGATAATCATAATATCAATTCTTTTGATGAACTTTCTAATTTATTTAAAGCTGAAGAATTAGATATTGGAGTAAAATTCATTTATTTCTTAGGAATTTGAGGAAATTCTTTTTTTAATTTTAGGCTTTTCTTGAAGCTTTGAACCAAAAAAACATATATGAACAATTAAAGGACAAAACTGAAACAAAATATAAAGAACAACAACTGGATTTGCAAAAAGTTTTATCAGGTAAAACAATGATTGGATCAATTTTTTCGAAGGGAAGCAAAGAAGATAAAATAACCAATATGGAAAAATTGATTTCCAATGTAATATTCATTAAAAAAAAAGTTAAATTTGAATTAATTTCGTTTTAAGACCAAAACCGAAGTTGAAAATTTTCAATTTCTTTGTGATATCATAACAGTTATAATCGGCTACGTTGAAATCGATAGATTCAAGGTTAATAACTATAATAAACATAAATTATAAATTTTGAATCATTTTATATAAATTTACAATTTGTTTAGTTGGAAAAACAAGAAAAATATTATAAAATGTTGAAATATATGGCTCAAACTGAGATAGAATATTCAAGAGGAGTAATCTTATTTTTTCTTTTAATTTCTTTGATACTCATCACATCTATTTCAGATGCAAGAATTTTGGCTTTATCTTGGAGCAAATAAAAATCTAGAAAAAATATGAAAACTTAAAAAATAAATATGAATAAAATTATTTTTAAAAACCTTTTAGTTAAAAAAACCACTTAAAAAAAAACTTAAATTTATATTATAATTTGTTAAATATTCAAAGCAAAATCAATGCACTCTCCGAGAAATTTCGAAAGCCATGAGAGTCCAGACTATTTGAAGTCTTCTTCAAATAACTCTAAAAATAATGCTTTATTAAATTCCAAAAATATGAAAACTGAGACAAATGATTCAGGGAAAATAAAGAGGAATTTAAATTTTAATAAAGGAAAGAGCTATGAAGCACCGACATATTTTATATCAAAAGAAAAAAAATTTTTGTTCTGGCGAAATAAAAAAAAAGAAAAAAAAATTTTGTTCTGGCGAAAAAAACAAAAGAAAAAAAAATGAGAAATTAGATAAAACCATTTCTATTTTCAGAAATAATATGGGAGATTCTAGAAAAGTGAAAAAGAACTGTTTCTTCATTTGTTCGACCTTTGTAAATGAATCCAGATAAATTCCTGGATCATGATCAAAAATATTTAAATTCTTTCAACAATAATATCATCAAATTTGAAATGAAAACAATGATGGATTTACAAATCAAAAAAGAAAATTTTCATTATTTGTAAAGTTTATTATTTTTTTAACAAAAATTAAATAATTTTGTAAAGCAACATTTCAAAAATTTTATATTTTGAAACAATCTTTTTTATATTTTGATGAATTTTCACCAAACTTCAACAAAAAAAAACAAAAAAAGACATTTTTTTTTTTTTAACAAAATTTTTGAATTCTAATATAAAAAAGTAAATTTACTTTGAAATAAAAAATGCATTTTTCGATTCTCATTTAATTTCAACAATAATTTAATACATTCAAACAACAACAATAAGAAAAATGCCTTACACAAACCAATACGATTATCTCATATTTCTTGACGAAGCCTTTGATTTTTCTCAATCGTTTTCCATCCAAAACCCATCATTTCTCTTTATTTCTTCAATAATCCTCCTTTATTTTTTGCTGATAGCATATACTTTACATCGTTCTAAGCGTGATTTCTCCTCAAATGCAGAACCTGATGAAAATATGAGGAAAATACTCCAAGATTACCGCAAAGAAATCAGTGAAGTGAACCAGCATAACACAACAAGCTTTATTTCTTTATCAACAGAGCCTCACAACATCAATACAAGATCAGGAGAATCTTATATTTTAAGATCAAATATTCAAGAAACTGAACAAAAAACTTTAGCAGCAATCGAAGAACACACGAACCCCACAAGAGAGCTTGATTTTAAGGACGTTTCAATGATTTCCCAAAATTCAAACAATATGTCTATCATACAAGAACAGAAATTAATACATGATTTAGACCATAAATCATCAGATGATAGTAAACCATTTGAATCATTTGAACAAGAAAAGAAAATAATTGAAGAAAATAAACCATTTGAACAAGAAAATAAACCTTCGGAAAAAATTGAAAAAGAAGCTTTTTTTAAAAAAGAGGAAAAAAATATGATTCCTCCTCCCACTTTCACTGATAGATTCGATATTATTCAAAATAACCTGGCCAAAAAAGAATTTTCTCCTCATACTTTGAACAAATCCATCAATCTGGATTTCACCATTAACACTCCAGAAGATCTCAATGTTAAGACACAATCATATAACAATCAAAAATCACCCAAATTTGAACAAAGTAGATCAGCAGGGAGTTCAAAGAAAAAGAAAAGAGTCAGACATAATGTGAATTCAAAATTCAGACAATTAATCAAAGTTAGCAATCCTGTTTATTCAACTTTTTTGAAGGAAAGCAGATTTTTTCCTAAACACATAAGAATCACTTTAATTTATTTTGAGGTGATTTTTTGTTTATTTTTAACAACTTTAACTGCTATTAATGAAGAGAATTCAAGACAAAAAGATTTCGTTAATTTGATAATGAAATCATTTTTTGCAAGCTTATTGTCTTGGGGAGTGTTTTTATGTTTCACTATGTTCTTAACGACGGACAAACAAAAATTGATTTCTGCAAGAAATGATAATGATTTCTATTCAGCACTTGTAAGTTTTGAAAAAGAATTTAAATATAGAACAGCATTTGGTTATTTCATAATACATATTTTAACAATCATGTTTTTTTTACAAATTCTTGCGTTTTGCACGGTTTTCAATCGGAATATTGTGTCAGTGTGGATGTTTGTGAATGGTATTGTTTTGATATCCCAACATATTTTTTTGGACTTTGTCTATTATTTTCTCTTTTCAAGCATATATGTACAAGCTTATAATTCAAGAAATTTTAAACAGATTTACAATTTTTTAAAAAGCTTTAGGGTTTGGATTGTTTAAATAGTATAAAAAAAGAAAGACTGAAATTTTTGTTTTGTTTTGTTTTAAAGAAAAACATAAGGTTTAAATCTTCAAAATCATTTAAAAAATAAAATATTTTTACAGAACAAAAAATTTAAATTTCTAAATTTGAAAAGTTGAAATTTATATTTTAAATAAAAATTTTAAGCTAAATTTTGAACTCACTCACAGAAATTTAAAAATTCTCTTCCGAATTTCAAAAATTAATGCAAAATATTTAAAAAAAAAGTGATATTTTCTTTGAAAAAATCTAATATTCCCAAAAAATTCAGAACTTTCTTTTCAATAAATTAATTTTTGTCTGTCTCTCTAATCCTCCAAACTTACAAAATGTTTAAGATATTTCGAAAAACCAAAATTGTTTTCAATCACTTCTCCTTTAGCGAAACACTTAGTCGTGGTCTTGGTTCTTTATTTTCTGATTCCATTCAAATAATTTAAATTTCATACAAATTAAAAAGAAAAATATAGGCCACTTTATTTAGATATGCAAGCCACAACCCCATTGGATTTTCGAGTCCTAGATGCTATGATGCCTTACTTAACTAATATGTATGGAAATCCCCATTCAAGAACACATGAATATGGTTGGGATACAGAAAATGCTGTTGAAATTGGAAGAAAACAAATCGCAGATTTAATAGGAGCTGATTCAAAAGAAATCGTTTTTACTTCAGGAGCCACTGAATCCAATAACGCAGCATTAAAAGGATTAGCAAAGTTTTATGGAAACAAAAAAAAGCATTTTATAACGACACAAACGGTTTTTAGGTGAAATAAAGGGTTTTATTAAAGATTTTTTAGGAGCATAAATGTGTTTTGGACACTTTGAGAAATTTGGAAGAAGAAGGGTTCAGAGTGACCTATTTACCAGTCGAGACCAATGGATTGGTAAATTTGAACGTTTTAGAGGAAAATATTAAGTAATAAGTTGTTGGATTATTTTTTAAATTTATTGATGCTTTCATAGAGATGATACTTTATGTGTTAGTGTCATGTTTGTGAATAATGAGATTGGCGTAATTCAAGATATGAAGAATATAGGTAAAATATGCAGAGAAAAAAAAGTGTTTTTTCACACTGATGGAGCGCAAGCGCTTGGAAAAATTCCGATTAATGTGAACGATTTAAACATTGATCTCATGTCTATGAGTGGACATAAAGTATATTATTCTTTGCTATATTTTTTATCTGTTTTATTTTATAGATTTATGGTCCAAAAGGAATTGGAGGTTTGTATGTGAGAAGAAAACCGAAAGTCAGATTAGTCCCTATTATCAATGGAGGTGGACAAGAGCGAGGTTTACGAAGCGGAACATTAGCCCCTGCAGTTCTTAATATTTTTTGTTTAAAATTTATAAATTTTATTCAAATCAGTTAATTGTGGGCTTCGGTAAAGCATGTGAGCTCGCGCAAAAAGAAATGGAAAATGATCAACGCCACATCGAAGGCTTATATCAAAAGCTTGTGACCCAATTACAAGAAAAAATTTCTCATATAAAATTCAATGGCGATCTCACTAAAAGGTATTTCGGCAATTTGAATGTGTCTTTTGCCTATGTAGAAGGAGAAAGTCTACTTATGGCTATTAAAAGTTGTGCTGTTAGTTCTGGCTCTGCTTGCACAAGTGCTTCCTTAGAACCTTCTTATGTTTTGAGAGCTTTGGGTGTAGAAGAGGATATGGCTCATACTTCTATTCGAATTGGAATTGGGTTTTTTTTTTTTTTTTTTAATTTGATGTAATTTTTCATGAAATGAAGGAGATTTACAACTGATGAAGAAATTGATTTTTTGATTGAAAAATTAAAGGTTAGTGTAGAGAATTTGAGAAAGATTTCACCTTTATGGGAAATGGTTCAGGAAGGAATTGATTTGAAAACAATACAGTGGAGCCAACCTCATTAAATAGGAGAGTTTGGAATGAAATTTTAATTAGTTGATTTAAAAACCTCTTATTTTATAATTTTGTTGTAAAAAAACAATGAATAAAAAAAAAAATTAAATTATGTTTGAATCAGACTTTGGTAAAATAATTCTCAGAAAATAAATTTTCTATTTTCCCTAGTAATTTTTTTTCAAATAAATTAAAAAAAATTAATGATTTTTTTATCTCTGAAAATCCAATTTTTTTAAATCAATAAGCAAAAAGTGCATAAATATTAGATGTCCCGAATGCAAGATTCTGAAGAAGAATTGATTAAAATGTCTCGTAAAAATGAAAATCTTGAAAAAATCAACAAAGAACTCACTGATTATGTGACGATTCTCAAAAAAAACGTTGATGAGAACAAAAAGAAAGTTGTCCCCTTACAAGAAGAAAATTCGACTCTCACCAAAACCATCATAGAGAAAAATGATAAAATCCAATTATTAGAGTCCCAAATCACATCTCTTCTGAAAGAAGATAAAACAAAAGACAATATAGTGCAAGAACTTAGTGATAAACTCAATAAATATAAAGAAATTTTTCAATTTGTGACAATGAAGACAAAAACTCCAAATAAAAAGGTACAAAATGAAAGCTTGACTTATTCAATTCCTTATGATTTTCCAATGAAAAAACATGTGACAGAAAGCCCTTCATTGACTGATCTTGATCATGGCTCTCCCCCTGGCATGGCAAGAGCTTATTCTTCTATTATATCGAAGAATTGCGAAACCAAGCCTGATTTTCGTCGAAAAATCACTGTGAAAAAAGCCACTAATGATGATTTTATTAGAGGTAATAACAAAAATCAAGAGTTTCAAAAAGAAGTTGAACAGTTTTATAGTTTTGATAAGAAGAAAAGCGGTTTTTATTTGAAAAACTTCCCTAACCGATTTAAAAAATTTTTTTTAGAGAAAAGGATCTTCGAAGATTTTGACAGCGTGAGTTTATTTTTATTTGAATATTTTATTTATTATGGAAATTTAGAAAAAATTTTCAAACTCCAAATATTTTGTTGAGGAAGAAAACCATTTAAAGCCCAAGGTAAATCCTCAGGATTTATTTGCATCGAAAAAAGCAGAGGATTTCAACTATTTTGTACCTCCAGTTGAAACTGAAAAAGGCGAATGTGAGTTAAGTGGGATCTCAAATAAAGAAGCACCTCCCATGAAGGAATCAAATGTTTTAGTGGAAAATGAACCAAATATTAAAATTAGTAAATAGATATATTAAAAAAATGAATGAAAATTATTTAATGGGATGAAGGTGAAATGAAGCAATATAATACAATCAACCATAAAATGGAGAATTTTTTCATTAAAAAAACATCATTTTGCGAACCTTCAGCTGAAACTTTAAATAATGAAATCAGATTATTTGAAGAGTTTTTGATTGTCGGAGTGAATAAAAATGAATTCGAGAAAAAAATCTTGAGTGAAGACCATAAAGGGAAAATAACGTAATTTTAAACATATTTTTTTTTTAAAATGTTTAAATTTAGGCAGGATTCGACCTTATTGTATAATTATCCGACATTGGATGATGAAACCCAAAAGTATTTATTTGTTTTCATTTCATTTAATCTATATTTTTTATTTGAATTTATTTTTTCACAGAATTCGGAGAAATTTTGCACCCACATTTTGTTTCCCTTTTGGCGTTGATCTAAAGAAAATTAGAGTCACCAATTCTTTCAGTCATTTTCATGAGTAATTAAATCAAATTTATTAAAAATTCATAAAATTTTAACATTTTATGAAAAAGAATCATTTTTCCCAACAATATTAATGAATTAAATGGTAATAGTTTCATTTTTATTCTGAAACCAGATGAGAAATTCACAAAATCAAAGAAAAATAAGATAAAAAATGAATATTTGAAAACCTGTAACAATGATCTCCTCTTATATTGCATCTGCTATGTCGCAAAAGATTTCATTGGAATAAAAAAAGATCCTAATAACAAAAAATTTGAGTTTTGGTCAACCAAAAAAGTCTATTGCTTTATGACATATTTCCCATTTTTTTCCTTTTTCCTGGAAATAATTGTTACTTTTCTAAGTTCTTTTTAAATTATTTTGGAAATTTTGGAAACATTCCTTTTAAAAGATAATATGAAATTAAAAAGAATGTTTAAAAACAATGATGTCATGCAACAAAAGGACCTTTTTGAAATAGACTCTGAATTTTTCTATAAGGTTAAAAATTTTTAAACATTTGTTTTAAATAATTTAATTGAGAAAATAATGAATAATTTTTAAACATTTTTTATGAATTTTTGAAAAAAATTTTTTGTACAAGTCGATAAGAGAGGATGTTGAACATTTTTTAGAACAAATGAGAACTTGTGAAATGCCAACATTCTCCCAAAAGATTCCTTTTAAAATTTCATCTGAGGATAATTGCAGTTTAACAACCCAGAATCAGTCTTTGACAATTAGACAAGAGGCATTTTGGGGAGCTTATTACACCCTTTCTTCTATATCTTTAGAAAATTTCGCTTTTTTATTTTTAGCCATTATGCTTGAAAATTCTATGGCTTTCTTTTCTTCAAATGCCTCGCTTTTGAGTGCTTCCATGTAAAAATTTTTTAGATTAAAAAATTGATAACTATAAAAAAAATGAAAATATAATTTAACAGGTTAACGTTTCACAATATGCTTAGGCCTTTCACTTGGCCTCATCCTTTGATTTTTAATCTGCCCAAAAGTTTCTTAGAAATTTTTGATTCTCCTGTGCCGTTCATTGCTGGAATTAATAAACCTTATAGTTTCGCCGAGGAGAACAAATTCTGTTCTCATAGCCCAAATACGATTTTTATCGACCTTGACTCTGGTGGCAAATTTTACTATGAAAGCTTAGTAAATGAAGTGCCTTCCGGAATTTTGAAATCATTGTGTTCGGAATTAAAAAAAGATTGGGGCTCTTTGGAAAAATTCAAAAAAACAGATATTCATCATTTGAAAAATAAAGAAGAAGAAATCTGTTTTCCTATATTCACAGCGTTTGAACTTTTTATTACCACAAGGATTTTGAATTATTTGCCTAATAAGCCAGTTTTAAATGAAACTCAAAAGAAAGTAAATTTTAATTTAAGTCACAATTATTGATTTATGTTTGTGCGTATAGGTAGTGGACAGAAATTATTTAAAACAATCAATGCTCAAAGATAATACAGCCGAAAATGCAGAATTTATTGAAAATTTGTCAAAAACACAATTGTTTATTCTTTACGTTGAGGAATATTATGACATCAACCCTTAAAAAACAAAAAATAAAAATTAATTTTTTTTATATTTTTGCTTTTTAAACCCCGAATCAACAGAAAACAGAATTGCTAAGATTTAATTAATTTTAATTTTTTTTTCTTAATTTTTTTATTTAATAGGAAGAAAAACGATTTCTTTTATAATTCATTTATCTGCTAATAAAAAAAAGTTTTATTTTTCTAATCTTCATTTTCAAATCCAAAAATTCCATGAGTGTCACAATTTCTAATTGCAATACCATTTGCAACTCCCCTCTCAACACTTCAAAATCAAAAGCTCTCTTTTCATTTCCCAAGTCTTCTCGATTTAGAGACTTTCCACCGAAATACAAGTAGACCCTCAATAAAATTTAGAAATAGCAACTCGTTAAAAATAATTAGTTGTCAACAAGCTTTCTATGATTTGCCTACAGCGAAGATGGAAAGGTCTGCTGGTTTTGGTTATGGCACAAAATTCGATTTTACCAAATCAGCTGGCAAGGTTCCTGCTCCTGATACTTACAATATTCAATCAATATTTGAAAACACTGGAGGGAAAGTTAAAGGCTTAAGTATAGGAGTTGGCAGAGAGGTAAAATTTTTTTTTCTATTCAGATTTCCATTTATATTTTTTTTTTTTCTGTTTCATTTAAACGAATTTTTCTTTAATGTTTTTTGTTTTGTTTTAAAGAATATGAAAAATCAAGGAATATTTTATAGAGATCCAAAAGTAAGTGTTGGCCCTGGAAGCTATGATTTCCGCCCAGCCTTAAGCAATATTAAATATACCATGAGACCAAAAACAAACTTGGATTTTTCACCAAACAAAAAGTTCCCGGGTCCTGGAACTTATGACGTTTTCCCTTCTATCTCGAAAGATGGCAAATATTCAAGTTCGAAGTTTAAAGCATCTGGAGCATCAAATTTCAATCCTCCAAGCTCCAAAAGATTCGACCAATTAGATAAAAGTAAATTTAATAACAATTTCCTAAATTTTTTTTTGTTCGCATAAAACTTTTTAAATATAAATGCTTAAATTGAAGAAAAATACATACCTGGACCTGGTAGCTATAACCCTAAAACTGAAATTGATATTTCTGGCAAGTATTTTATCTCGACTTTCCATAATTCAAGATGCAGAACATTTTCACATGGAGAAAGAGGATCATTAAAACAAAAAACTGATACGCCTGGACCTGGAAATTATAGATTGCCGTCTGAATTTGGATATTATGAGTCAGCGAAAATTACTAATAGTTCAGTCCAATCAAATGAAAAAACGAAAACCATGCCTAATTAAAATGAAAGAGAGTGACAAATTAGTTAAATAAACGAAAATTTAAATTAAGTTTCGTTTCAGAAATTATTCTTTTTTCAAAAATATGGCCATAAATAATTATATTTTATTTAAAAAGGTTCAATAAAATTTTTTCAAGGTTTATGAGATAAATAAAATTAGCAGTATAGTAAAAAAATTTATTTGCAAAATTAATAAAAAAATTCATTATAATAGAACAGAATGAAAAACCTAAGTTTAAAAGAAAAAATTTCTAAAAATTTTCTTTTCGATGGCGATATAGCAATTTTCCATGAAATCGACAAACAAAGGATTTTAAGGAATAACTTGAAATTGATTTTTTTTTTAAGTTTATTTCCTTTTTTTGGCACATTATTTTCTTTGATTTATTACAGATGGTACAAATTAGAACTATCAAATAATTCTTCATTATGGTTTCATTTGATTTTTGTTTATGACGAAGCCAATGGTTCACAATATTTTTTCGGTGAATTTATTGGTGAAATTTGTAGAAAATATGTTGAATTAATCGAGAAAAATGGATGTTCTTTTTATAATATTTTCCAAATATCAGGAGTCATTAGTTTTATATGCATTTGTTGTAGTATAATTTTTTATTTTCTATTTCTTTTACAACTTCTATTGACAATAAAAAATCGAGGCAAATTTTTGTCAAAGTTTTGTTTCAAACAAAAAACCAAACAAATTTTTAGTGTGATGATGAATATTTTGGGGTTGTTTTTTTGGTTGATTGTTTGCATTTTAACAGAGTTTTCAATTGAAAAAATTGGAATCAGTGTTTATGTTCTTTTTATTTCTTCAATGTTTATGATGCCACTCATTTGCTATTATATGTATATGAAAAAAAGATTGATGACTGAAAATGCGATTTCAAATTTGCTGAATCCTGAACAAGTGTGGAAAGAGGATTTTGAAACAAATCAATATTAATTAAAAATCTTTGTTAATACTTTGAATTAATGCAATAAAAATATACGAAAAAAGTCTTACTTTTTTGTTAAAAAATTTAAATTTTTGGTTTTATAATATAACACATTTAGTTCTTTTTAATATAAGTTCATTTTTAAATTACTTGGACAAGCAATTTCTTTTTCAAAGAAAATTTTTCTGTAAGTTTGATTGTACTTATTAAAAAGAATTTAAATTAAATATTCAGTTTTTATTTTGAAAAACTTCAATTGCATAAGAAAAAAGCCCTGAAAATCTGTTTGTTTCTTTCTTTTCTGGATGCAATTTCCTGTTATTTAATTCACTTTGAATTTTTTCCAATTTTTTATTATATAAATCATCATCATTCAAAACTAAAAAAAATATTTTTAAAAAATCTACTTTACAAATAAAAAATATAAATTGTCAATCACATGAATAAAACTTTATTTCATCAAATCTGTTATCTTTGCAAAAAAGAACCTTTTTCAAGCATGCTCCACAAAAAGTTTGCATGAATTTGAAGGTCAATTTATATAGGAAATATCTTAAAAAAAGTAATACTTCAGAAAAAAATATTTTTAAAAAATAATAATTTTAGCAGAAAATTAAAATAGTTAAATGTTTACTTGCAAAACAAGAAAACAAAGAATAAAATAAATAAAACGCTAAAGCCATAAGTTTGAATTTTTGTGGTTCTTGAAAAAAATTCTGAAAGATAATCCCAATCAGAAAAACTTTGTCCTAGATAATCATTAAGTCCATTTTTCATGAATGTATATTGAGATAACTCATCATTTGACTAAAACGCAAATTTATTTCAATAAAAAATTCATTTCAACCTCATAAAAAATTGTCGAATTTCCCAAAGTCCAAACAGAAAACAATAGATTGAAAATAATAGGTATGAACAAAACCTCTTGTACGACAACAGAAGATATTCATTGGATTTTGGCGGGATTTTACAATAATTGAAAACTTTTTTATAACTTATAAAGAAATAAATAAATAAAATTCACAAATGTATTTATCCATGAAATAAATCAAAATTAAATGAATCAAGATCACTGTAAAAAGTATTGGAAGTGCAGTTCCATATAAAAGACAAACGAAAATTATATTCAAAACCTTTTAAAGTATAATAAATTTCAAATTTTATAATCAAGAATACTTGGGCGTATCGCCATTCTAATGAAAATTCTGCACCCATATACATTTTCTCATAATCTTTCTGGCTTCTGCATCTAGTTTTTTTTTTGTTTAATGTGAGTTTTCGATCCCAAAATCGTTTCAAAAAAAGATAGACATAAAAGACCATAACACGAAATGGATAGGATACTGCATTTACTCCCATTGTAATTATCTAATTTAATTAATTTTAAATAGTAGTTGTAAAAAATGGCGTTTTACGATTGTAGTTCCTACATTGTTATACCATAATGGAGTGAAATCTTTATATTTCCCTGAAAACAAAATGAAAAATGGAAATTGATTGATTGAATATTTGTTCAAGTTGAAGTTTGTATTAATTATAAGAACCAGTAGTCCCTTTTTTAATCAAAATATTAATAATTAAGGAAGAAATACAGTGTTGAGAAATTGTCCAAAGAAAATTTTTATCATTCTTGAAGCTTGTTCTTTTGATAAATATCTATGCTTTTCAAATTTGCTCAAAACTTAGTGAAATTAATTATTTATTAAAAAATTAAGCATTTTGGCACTAGTAAACATAGTTTTAATCGTCAAATTTATGATTACAATAATAAATGCAGCCATGAAACTCAAAAATGTGATTATAAACTTCTGCAAAGTCCAGGTTTGGCACAAAAATGAATCAGCTAAAAGGAAATTTTCATAATATCTATGAATTGGATCTTTTTTGCAATAACATTCAAGATATCCTTTAGGATATTCAGAATTATAATCCAAAGCAACCTTATTCAATAAATAATTTTGAAAAAAGAAAAAAATATTAAACATATCAACAAACCTGATCATTTGTTAAATTTTCAAGTTCTTTTAACGAACAATTGATGTATGGTTGTTTGTTTAACATTTTCTCTTGAACATAGCCCAAACCACACACACATATATAAGCTTCAAAAAAACCCTTTTTCAAGAATATCAATTAAATTTTACTGCAAGCCAAAAGAAGAAAAGTGAAAAAATAACTGAGAAATCTTCTTAAGGTTTTCTCTTTGACAGATATCTCGAAATTTTCCCATTGAATATTCTCTGGATCAGGAGCTTCTTTTACGCTGATATTACTCAAACTTAAAAAAATAATTGATTGAAATTTATCAAGAGTTATTAATCAATCAGAAACTTTTTCATTTCGTTTTTAGAAAAGACAGAAAATAATTTATTGCAAAATTCATGAAAAGGTGTCTTAAAAAAATATTCATAGGCTAAATCTCTTTGTTTAATCGTTTCGAAAGTTACCCATAAACCAAGAGACTATGCATTATAAAATTGATTTATTCATTAATTTTGCAATTTTTTATTAAATAAAACCTTATCTTGAAGATCTTCTTCAGAACCTAAAAACTCTTCTACAATTTTTCGCACTGCTTTATCCAATTTTTTTATTTCATTCAAATCTTTAAGAAAATCTAGATCAGCTTTTTCTTTTTTGGACATTTTGTAAAAATCTTCTATTTTAAGCTCATTAGGCAATGTTTCTTCAGGGAAATAAATTTTTAGGAATCTTTTAATGAGAAAATTTCTCTAAAAATAAAAAAAAATAAAAAAATTATTTGAATTTTTTGTAACTTTGATCAGAAGCTCCTGAGATTTCATGCTTAAAGTTAAAACTCTTTTTGGAAACCCGACTTGTATATCGATTATTTCAAATTGCCTCTGAAATTTTAAACATAACTCTGATTTCAGAAAATCATAGAGCTTAGAGATAGTTTGTTCTTTATCAGATAATTTTAAAGTGAGAGAAATTTCTAATGAGAAAAAAGATAAAGATATGGAATCATGATTAATCAAATGAGTCGATTTTTGGATAGAAGTTTTCAAACTAAAATAAAAAATAATATGATTTAATAAAAACTTGAAGGAACTTTTAAAATTACGAGATAACCATAAAGAAATATATCAGGATTAAGAAAAAGTTTAAGAAAGAAATAATGAGAGAAATATAACTTTTTTTTAAAGAAAAAAAACGACCAATTTTAATTTCTGCATCTTTTTTTTTAAATCAAATTTATTAAATTAAAATTTATTGTATTTTACTTAGACATTGAATTTTGGCGATTATGATATTTTTATTCATTAGTTTTTGTTGGCATTCAGCAGTGGGAAAAAAAAAAGTTTGGTTTATAGTCTTAGAGCATTCAGATTGGTTGAAACAATAATTGTATAAATAAGATTTGGATATGTTTTTTTGATTGCAACTTTTATCATAATAAGCCTTTTGTTTTTATATATTTTTTATATTAATTGCTTTATTTTTTTATTTACTTCATCCAAATAATAGCAATTATAAGATTTCAAAAATTCTTCGTTTTGATCAACTATATTTTTTTTATATTTATAATGCCAAGAAATATAATTTTATCATACGTAAACCATATTCAAAAGATTCAAGCGCCAATAATCCTGAAGAACATTTAAAATTAAATGAATTTTCTCCATAATTTATGGAATTATTTGTTGATAAAAGGTCTATATTCATTGTCAATTTGGAGCACAAATTATAGTCTATAATTTTCTCAAAATTTCAAAATTAAGTTTTTTTAAAAAAAAACTTTGTCCTATGCTTCCAATAGTTGATGCCATTAAAATGGATTTAAAATCTTCGCCTGACAAATCATCAGAATCAGAATAACCTTTAAAATAAATTTTCAAGTATTGAACAAAATTTTTTTAATATCACTTCTAAAAGTTAGGATTAAAATTGGCATTGTAATCATTGAGAAAGTTGCGAAAAAAACAGCCAGATATTTGATAAATTTGAAATAAAGACTGACACCAATCCCATATTTATTTAAATCTCCAGTTTTGCTTGTTGCGAAACAACAATGATATCCAGTATCAATATCACACAGAACATCTTTTAATTCGGTTTCTTTATTTTTTGCGTTTTTCGGCTTCAATTTAATAGTTTTTGCTATCATCTTTCGATTGTTATTTATGTAAAAATTTAAATTTTTATAAAAAACCTGGGAATAATCTAAAGAAACTTCATCCAAACCCTTCAAATTAACAATTTTAGGATTTGAATGCAAAATGATTTGTTCAAATTTCGCAAGACTTTGGATACATTCTTGATCGAGGAGAAATTTCTTTTCTGATAAAATAGAGCTATTGGCTTCTTGAGTTTGTGATTTCTGAAGGTTTTGATATGCGTCTTTATTTTTTTCTAATTTATAGAATTTTTTTTTCTTTATTCAAGAAAAAAAAAGGATAACGGTTGCCAATTTCTGAAATTAATGGAATATTGATAAGTTTGTCAAAATTTTCTTCGTCTTTTGGAATTTTTTGGTTATTATTAAAATTGGTGGGATCAATATACACATTTTTGAAATTTGGTGAAGGAATCATTCCAGGAATTAGATCCTGAGTCGCATCAGACATCTTCACAAATAATACTAAAAATTAGAATTGAAAAAGTGAGATCTTTATGAGATTTAGATGAGTTTATATATAATCTCATTAATCATTTTTCTTTAAAATCAGGGGTTTTGAAATAAAAATTAAAAATTATAATGGATTAAAAAAATAAAAAAAAGTAATCTATGATTTCTGTTTTATTTAATCAAATTTAGCTTATTTTTTGAAGAACAAAAAAATAAACTATATTTGCCAAGTTTTTAAATTAAAGAATTTTTTTCAAAGCGCTGAAAATTTAACTTTGTTTTTTTTTATATAAATTAAATCTTCTTCTTTTTAATCAATCGAACAAGTCCAGTCTTCATTTCATCCTCATTAAAATTCAAATGTTGTTTCACATCTTCCAAAATGGCTTCATACTTTTCCATATTCTCCTTATCCTTTAACTCCTTATAAATCCTTATCAATATATTTAAGCTTTTTGCTACAGAATTATCATTTTTTCCATATAAATTAATTCTAATATCATAAGCTTTCTTTGAGAATTCCAAAGCCTGATCTGGTTTTCCTTGTTTATAATAAATAACACCTATATTCATAAAAATATCAGCTATTTCCTCAGTTGGATGTCTATAAAGTTTCTGCAATAAATCCAAGGCCTTTTCCATATATATCAAAGCCTGCTCATATTCCATCTTATCATAATACAAGCCTCCTATGTAATTCAGTGTAATTTTCTTGATTTCAACTTCTTCTTCATTATTTCTAACAAGAAACCTCTCCTGAATATCAACGCATTTCGCTAGATATTCAATTCCTTTTTTAAAAAATTCACTTCCTTTCTTATTATCATCTTCATTTTCGCCCTTTAATATCGTCAATTTTGCCAAATGTTCCAATAATCTAATTATCTCCACATGATTTTTCATCTCATTTTGCTCATAGATCTCTAAAGCACTTTTGTAAGTCTCCATCGCTTGATCTCCATCATCGAATTCGAAATATAGATTTCCTATTCGCTCATAAGCTAAACCCACTTCAGAACTAAGTTCACCATAAACGTCCTTTCTCATTAAAAGACCTTGATAATAATAAGAAAGCGCTTTGGCTTTGTCATGTTGCATTACGTATAATGAACCAATATCTTCTAAAAATCGACCCATATCTAGATAAATTCCAACATCTTTCTCATTGATATCTTTGAGCATCTCGAAGGCTTTGGTATAATATTCTAAAGATTTCCCATAATTTGGTTTAATGGTGTAGGCTAATCCAATTGCATTTATAATCAAAGCCTCTTCTCGGGTGCCTTCTCTCAATATTTTTCTAGTGACTTCTAAGCTTTTTTTTTTTAAATTAATTATTTATGAAATAAATTTTATTACAAAAACAATTTTAAAATTTTTTGGAAAA
>JFJP01020427.1_pt1 | contig 25954 bp, 24 predicted proteins | sample 431651 | NCBI WGS metagenome assembly JFJP01 (sample SAMN02602958, study PRJNA72255) | Microbial mat metagenome, whole genome shotgun sequencing project. | biome: fresh water; feature: sink hole; material: water; isolation source: purple microbial (photo- and chemosynthetic) mats found in...
TAAAATGTTACAGCGCCAGCTTAATAGCATTGGGCGCAGCCCCTGCAGCAACAGCCAGCTAGCGGGGCGACGCCCATAATCAGCCTCGGGCGGGGCGGAGCCCCGCTAGGAGAAATGAACCACGACGCCGTCGAGCGAACCCGCATGCTGGCCAGTGAGCAGCTCATACGCTCCCCGATCAGCGTGGCCAAAGCAGCGCCGGTAGGCGAGGCGATTCCGGCGCAGCACCACGACCTCGACCCCGACGATGGCCTGACCGTCGACCGCATCCGCCAGCACAGCGTCCGCCCGGGCTTTGTCGCAGTTCGGTTCCGTCGCATCCGATCCAGAACCGCGGCGGCATCGGCTGCGCCGATTGTATGCCGCCACCACTGCTCGGCGCCCGCCCCATCGGCAAGCGATGGGCCCCCGCCTGAGCAGTTACCCACCATCAATCCCAATCCCGCCCAAGGGCGGGTCGGATCACTTGTCCTTGAACGCCTTCACCAACTGCCACACAGCAGCGCGCTGTCCGGCATCGAGTTCGCCGACCGCACGCACCAGGCGCTGCGATTCGCCGTCCTCGCCGTCCGGCTTGGCCGCCCTGCGCGGAGCCGGCGCATCTTCGCCGACGTGCGGCGTCGGCGGCAGCAGCGCGGCATAGGCCGCCGCATCGAGCCCCAGCACGGTGCGCAGCTTGTCATGCGTCGGGCCGCGACCGGGCAGCTCGCCCTTCAGCAGCTTGGCCGCGGTCGGTGCGGCCAGGCCGGACTCCTGAGCGAAGCGCTGCTGGCTCCAGCCGCGTTCGCGCACCAGGCGCAGTAGGGCCTCGTGCAGCGGATGATCGGCGACCTGATCGGTGGCGTCGCTGCGGCGCAGGGCGCGGCTGCCGCCCGAGGCCGCGGCCGGAGCAGCCGAAGCCGACGTGGCTGCCGGGGATGGCGAAGCGACCGCCGGGAAGGCCGCGCGCAGCTGCTGCAGCGTCTCGGCGTGCTCGGGCTCGATGCCGGTGGCAAGCAGCTTGGAGAGGGCGAGATAGGGCAGATCGTGCGTGCGCGCGAAGGCGGCCACCGACAGACCGCTGCCCGCGACCCGTTCGCGCGCGATGCGCGCCAGTTCCTGACCGGTCGCCTCGGGCATGACGTCCACCGTGGCAATGGCGGTGATCGTCGCGGTCGGCGGCTGATCGGTAAGGCCCGCATCGTCGGTGACCTCGACCTCGTGACCGGCAGCCTCGGCCTCGCCGCGCGTGCGCGACGACGCTTCGCGCACCGCCTCCAGCGACAGGCCGAGGGCCTGGGCGAGACGTTGCAACGCATCCTGGCGTGGCACCGCACCGCGCCGCGTGATGCCCATCAACGTGGCGTAGGGGACGCCGGCGATATCGGCAAAGGTGCGCTCGGTCAGATTGCGTTCACCAAGATGCTTGAGCAGCAGTTGGCGCAGATCGAGCGGCCCTTCGTGCGGAATATCGATCGGTTCCTTGGAACTGGCCGCGATGATGCGCGCGAACACATCAGGGGCCAAGGCGAGTTCGCGACGCAGGCCCTCGCGATGCTCGGCCTTGCGCGGAACGCCGCCCTTCGAGAGCCACGCCAGCACACTCGGATAGCTGGCATCCAGACGTTCAGCGAGCGCGCGGGCGCTGCTCCCGGTCGAATCGAGGTGGCGCTTGAGCAGATCGGCGAGGAGAGGGATTTCGGACATGGCACGGCTTGTAGGCCCGTTCAGACCGTGAGCAACGATGGACCGGTGTGTCCTTATGAACCCATCCACACAGGCGTAAACCGAGTCACAGCAACGCTCTGCAGCGGTAGTTACTAGTTGCAATTGGTAGCGAGAGGTTGCATAAACCGCCCCTAGGCAAATTCCCCGTGCTTCCATCACCTCCCACCAACCGCCTGTCGCCGAAGAATCAGGTGACCTTGCCGCGCGATGCCGCGGCTTTGGCCGGGGATCCCGCGCAGATCCGCGCGTTGGCGTATCTGATGCCGGGCAAAGCCGACCCGGCACAGCGCTCGCCGGTGGTGCTGCTGATGACCGAGGCGGATCTGCGCAGGCGTGAACGCCGCATCATCGAAGCCCCGGACATCACACCCGAGCGCAAGCAGGTGCTGGTGCAGGACCTCAACGCACAGGCGGCGACCCTCGCCATCGACGACCAGCGCCGCGTCGTCGTGCCGGCGCATCTGGTGGACTATCTGAAGCTCGACCGCGATGTGCTGTTCGTCACCACCGGCGACCTGATCTATCTGTGGAATCCCGACGAGTTCCGTTCCTGGAGCGCAGCTGCCGCGCCGGCCGATGCGCCCGATCTGTCCCGTTTCATCCTCGTGTGAAGAAGGAATCAGCCATGCTCGATGCCGTCTCCGCGACCCTCACCGCCGCCCTCGACGCCGCCGATCCGCGCGCCCTCGATGGCCTGGGCGAGGCCCTCGACACCTCCGCCGCCCGTCGTGCCGCCCTGGCCGACGCCGGGGTGCGCGTCGATGAAAGCCCCTACCTCCACTTCCTCCGGCGCTTCGCCGGCGAGACGGCCCCGTCCGTGCTCGCCGCCAGCGCCTGATGCCATGCCGTCCGATCAGCCTCATGTCAGCGTCCTGCTGCGCGAGACGGTCGGACGGCTTGCACCGGCTCCGGGTCTGCGGTTCCTCGACTGCACGCTTGGCGCCGGCGGCCACACCGCGGCCCTCCTCGCCGCCGGCGCGACCGTCATAGGGATCGATCGGGACCCGCGCGCCCGGGAACTCGCGCGGGGACGCCTCGCCGGCCACGCCGACCGGTTGACGGTGCTCGACATGACGTTCGCCGACGCGGCCGAGGGGCTGGCCGCGGAAGGCGAACGTTTCCACGGCGTCCTCGCCGACCTGGGGGTCAGCAGCATGCAGCTCGATGATGCCGGCCGCGGCTTCTCGCTGCGCGATACAGCCCGCGCGGACATGCGCATGGGCGACGGCTGCCCGCACGATGCGATCGGCCTGATCGACGCGCTGACCGAGAGCGATCTCGCCGACGTGATCTACCGCTACGGCGAGGAGCGCCTCAGCCGGCGCATCGCCAGCGCGCTGAAGCGGGCGCGCAAGGCCGGCGTCGAGAGCGCCAGCGGCCTGGCCGAGGCGGTGCGCGGCTGCATCGGTGGCCATCAGCCGCGCCATCCGGCGCTACGCACCTTCCAGGCCCTGCGCATCGCGGTGAACGACGAACTGGGCGAGCTCGAACGGCTGCTCGCCGCACTTCCACGACTGGTCGCTCCGGGCGGCCACGCCGTGGTCATTTCGTTCCACTCGCTGGAAGACCGCCAGGTGAAGATCGCCTTCAAGACGCAGCAGACGCGCGGCGCTTGGGATGAGATCGCCCGCCGCCCGTCCATCGCCGACGAAACCGAACTGGCCGACAACCCACGCTCGCACAGCGCCAAGCTGCGCTGGGCCAGGAGAGCAGCATGAGCCGCCCCGATTCCCGCTTCCATCTGATCCTCGCCACGGTGTGGATCGCCGCTGCGATCTGGCTCGCCATCGGCATCGCGGTGGCCAGTGGCGAGAAGACCGCGCTGGAGCGCCGGCGCGGCACCGACCACAAGGAGCGCCGCGAGCTGATCGCCCAGCAGGAGAAGCTGCGCGCCGAGATCGACTGGCTGGCCAGCGCCCCGTCGATCGCCGACGCCGTGAACCGCCTCGGCCTGCCACTCGAGCCACCGACCCGGCTGGCTGCGCGATGAGCCACTCTGGCCCCCCTCCCCGCATCTGGCGCGCGGCACTGCTGCTGGCCGTGTTCGTCTGCCTGTTCGGCGTGCTCGGTTGGCGCCTGCACACCCTGCAAGTGGTGCAGCGCGACGAGCTGACCGCCTTCGGCGAACGCCAGCGCGTGCGCTCGTGGAACCTGCCGGCCAGCCGCGGCGCGCTGTACGATGGGCAGGGGGCGCCGATCGCCGTCTCGCAGACCGCCTGGACGCTGACCGCCGATCCGGCGATGATGGACGACCGCATGCGCGCCACCGTCGAGCTGGAGCGCCTCATCCCCACCGTCGATCGCGACGCGCTGCGCCAGCATTTCCAGAGCGGCAAGAACGGCCGCACCCTGGCCAAGGGCCTGAGCGATGAGCAGGCGACCGCGATCCGGGCCCTGCGCCTGGTCGGGGTGCAGCTGACCCGCGAGGCGGTGCGCATCTGGCCGGGTGGTTCGATCGCGCCGCATGTCATCGGCTTCGTCAACGCCGATGGCAAGGGTGGCGGCGGCATCGAGCAGACCCTCGATGGGCGTCTCGCCGGCACGCCAGGCAAGGAGACGCTGCAGGTCGATGCGCTGGGCAAGCCGGTGCTTGATGCCAGCGGCGAGACCGTGCCGGCTGTAAACGGCGCCAATGTCCAGCTGACCATCGAAGTGCCGGTGCAGCTCGAACTGGAGGCGGCGATCGCCGAGGCGGCCCTGAAGCACAAGCCTTTGGGAGCCGCAGGCATCGTCATCCGCGCAGCGACCGGCGAGATCATCGCCATGGCGAGCTGGCCGACCTTCGACCCGCTCGACCGCTCGACCTTCGCGCCCGATGCGCTCAACAACCGCGCGGTGCAGCTCGTCTATGAGCCCGGTTCGACCTTCAAGCCGCTGGTCGCCGGCGCCGCCGAGGCCGAGGGCCTGACCAGCTGGAACGAGTCGATCTACTGCGAGCGCGGCCGCTGGACCTACCGCGCGGGCAAGGCGGCACGCACCATCACCGACCACTCGGTGACCCATGGCGGACACGGCAACCTCACCGTCACCGAAGGCATCGCGCTGTCGGACAACATCCTGATGGCCAAGCTCGGACTGCGCATGGGGCCCGAGAAGCTGTACGAATGGGTCACCCGCCTGCACTTCGGCCGCAAACTCGGCCTGTGCCTGCCAGGCGAAGGCGCCGGCATCGTCAACGCGAAGTCGAAGTGGAACCAGCTCGGCGCCTGCATGTCGGTGCCGATGGGCCACGAGATTGCCGTCACGCCGCTGCAGCTGGTCATGGCGCATGCCGCCATCGCCAACCGCGGCGCCTGGCTGCCGCCACGCCTGGTCAAGCGCGTCTGGCAGGATGGCGCCGCCGGGGACACCGAACTGCCGTTGCCGCCCAGCGCCGGCGAGCCCGGCCAGGTCTTCGCGCCCGAAGACGCAGCGCAGATCGAGCAGGCGATGACCCACACCATGACCGAAGGCACCGGCAAGAAGGCCGACCTCGATGGCTACATCGCCGCCGGCAAGACCGGCACGACGATGAAGCTGGTGGGCGGCCGGTATTCCGACACCGAACATGTCGGATCCTTCGTCTGCTGGGCTCCGGCCCAGGCCGGAGCCCCGGTCGGCGACAAGCTCGTCTGCCTGATCGCGGTGGATGATGCGACCCAGAACGGCCACTACGGCTCGGAGGTCGCCGCCCCCTATGTCCAGCGCGTGCTGCAGTTCGCCCTGGAGCGCGCCCGCGTCCCCAAGATCGACAAACCGGCGCCGGTGAAAAAGGGGAAGAAGGGGTGAAGTCCCGCGACCTGTTCGTCGATCAGGCCATCGCCAGCCCGCTGCCCGCGGAGCTGGCCGGGGTGTGCCGCGACAGCAGGTCGGTGCGTGCCGGCGAGGTCTTCATCGCCCAGGCGGACGGCGCCGAACAGGCAGCGCATCGCACCGAGGCGGCTGCGCGCGGCGCCGCTGCCATCCTCGCCGAACCGGAGGTGGCGCATGCGCGCTACGCCTTCGCCCGCGCCTCGTGCGCTGCGCACGGCCTGCCGCGCCCGGTGCCCCTGGTCGCCACCACCGGCACCAAGGGCAAGAGCACGGTCACCCATTTCGCCTGGGCTGCGCTCGGCACCGGCGCGGCGCGCATCGGCACGATCGGCTGGCACGACGGCGTCAGCGAACGGCCCAATCCCCAGACCACCCCGCCGCCCGACGACCTGCACCGCTTCCTCGCCGGGCTGCCCGCCTCCTGCCCCGGCGTCGCGCTCGAAGCCAGTTCGCATGGCCTCGACCAGCAGCGTCTCGCCGGGTTGCGCCTCGCCGCCCTCGCCGTCACCGGCATCGGCCGCGACCACCTCGACTACCACGGCACCCAGGCGGCCTACGTCCACGCCAAGCTGCGCGCCGCCCGCCTGATCGCACCGGGCGGGCTGTGCGTGGTCAACGCCGATGACGAGCACGCCGAGTTGTTCGCGCACGCTGCGCAGGCGGCCGGCGCGCGCGTCGTCGCGCTGGCGGTCGGACGCGGTGGCCATCCCCGCCTGCCCGGCTGCGCCGCCGCCACCGCTTTCCGCCATGGCCAAAGCTGGCTACTCGACGCCCCTGGCGCCGAGGTCGAACTGCCGGTGCGTTTGCCCGGCGGATTCAACGCCTGGAACGCCGCTGCCGCCGTGCTGTTGGCCGAGGCTGCTGGCGTACCCATCGCCACCGCCGCCCGCCGCCTGGCCGATGCCCCGACCGTGCCCGGCCGGCTCGAACTGCTCGCCAACGCCCCGCTGACCTACGTCGATTACGCGCACACCGCCGAAAGCCTGGCCAAGGCCATCGCCGCGCTGCGCGAGGCGCACCCCGGCCGCCGCTTGGCGGTGGTCTTCGGCTGCGGCGGCGACCGCGATGCCGGCAAGCGGCCGCTGATGGGCGCCGCCGCCTCCACCGCCGATGCCGTGGTGCTGACCGACGACAACCCGCGCAGCGAGGATCCCACCGCGATCACGACGCAGATCGCCGCCGGCAGCATCGCCCCGGTCGCCGTCGTGCACGAGCGCGGTGCCGCGATCCTGCAGGCCCGCGAGCTGGCCGGTCCCGATGGCGTGGTCCTGGTCGCCGGCAAGGGCCACGAGACCGAACAGAAGTTCGCCGACCGCGTGGTGCACTGGGACGACCGCGCCTTCGTGCGCGGGCTGGGGGCGGCATGACCTTCCCCGGCACCGCCACCGTCAACCTGTCGCGTCCCGCCCCCTTCCGCCTGCGCGCCGAGGACGCCGAGCGTCTGACCGGCGGACGCTGGCACGGCCAGCCGCGCGAGGCGACGGTGCGCGGCGCCGCGATCGACAGCCGGCGCGTCTCGCCCGGCTGCCTCTTCGCCTGCCTGCCCGGCGAGCGGGTCGATGGCCACGACTTCGCCGCCGCCGCGGTCGGTTCGGGCGCCTGCCTGATCCTCGCCAGCCGCCCGGTCAAGGTCCCCGCCCCGGTGCTGGTGGTGCGCGATGTCGCCGCCGCGCTGGCCACCCTGGCCGGCGAGTTCCGCAGCCGCGCCCAGGGCTGCACCTGGATCGCGGTGGCCGGCGCGAACGGCAAGACCACGACCAAGGAGTTGATCGCCGCCGCGCTGCGCGCCGGCACGCGCGAACCCGTGCTGGTCACCCAAGGCAATCTCAACAACCACCTGGGTGTTCCCCTGACTGTGCTGTCGCTGCCCGAGCGCGCACGCTATGCCGTGGTCGAGATCGGCACCAACCATCCCGGCGAGCTCGCCCCCCTCGCCGCCATCGTCCGCCCGGACCACGCCTGCGTGGTGTCGATCGGACCAGAACATCTCGAAGGTTTCGGCGACTTGGCCGGGGTGACACGAGAGGAATGTGCGCTGTTCGCAGCCCTGCCCGCCGGCCGCCCCGCCTTCCTCGGCGTGCACGGTCTTGATGCCCAGGCGGCGGCGCATGGCACCAGTGCCGAGGCGCTGATCGGCCTCGCCCGCAGCCTGGCCGCCGGCCGCGACCTGCGTCTGTCCCTGTTACCCGACGGCGAGGAGCTCGCGACCCCGGCCGGCAGCGCCTCCCTTGGACTCATCGGCGAGCACAACCGCGCCAACGCCTGGCTCGCCTGGCAGGTCGCCGTGGCGGTCGGCATCGACGGCCGCGATGCCCTGGGCGGGATCGCCGCCGTGCGCGCCACGCCCGGACGCATGCGTCCGCTGCGCCTGGGCGAGCACCTGGTGATCGACGACTGCTACAACGCCAACCCGGCGAGCATGACGGCAGGCCTCGCCGTGCTGGCGGCGCGTTCCGGCCGGCGCCTCGCGGTGCTCGGCCACATGGGCGAACTGGGCGCGGCCAGCGCGCACGGACACGCGCTGGTGGGCGAGGCGGCAGCGCGCGCCGGAGCCGCCCTGATCGCAGTCGGCCCCCTCGCCCAGCCGATCATCGCCGCCTTCCGCGCCGCCGGCGGCGCCGACGGGCAGGCCGCCACCGACCGACAGGCTGCTGCCTCCGCCGCCGTGGCGTGGCTGAAGGCTGGCGGGCCGGCCACGGTGCTGGTCAAGGGCAGCCGCTCGGCCCATCTCGAAGATGCGCTGAGCGGCATCTGCGAAGCCTTCGGCAGCCGCTTCCCGGGCGGGGTGCACTGATGCTCCCCTGGCTCGCCGCTTGGTTCCCTGGCCTCAACGGCGTCACCCCGCGCATCCTTGCCGCCGGGGCGATCGCCTTCATCTGCATGCTCGCGGTGATGCCGCCGCTGATCCGCTGGCTGCGCGCCAAGAAGCTGGGCGAGAGCGGGGCCAAGAACGAGGGCGCGACGGTGGTCGATGAGGCGCGCGAGCGCAAGAAGGGTACGCCGACGATGGGCGGGCTGGGCCTGATCGGCTGCATCGCCTTCGCCACCCTGGTCTGCTGCGACCTCACCGAGGCGCGGCCGTGGCTGCTGCTCGCCGGCATGGTCGGCTTCAGCGTGCTCGGCTTCCTCGACGACCGGGTCAAGATCTTCAAGGGCGCGCACGGCATCAGCAGCACGACCAAGCTGGTGTGGCAGATCGCCCTCGCCGCCGGTTGCGGCTATGGCCTCTATCTGGTCGGCCAGCACGACGCCGCCACCCTGCTGCCCGGCAACGCTCCCGCCGGCCTCACCGAAGGCTTCTACAAGAAGGAGCTGGGCACGATGGAATACACCGTGCGCCTGGCCACCGATCAGCTCGCCTTCCCGTTCATCCCGGTCGAATACGCCATCGCGCTGGGCTGGCTGCTGGCGCCGTGGGCCGCCTTCGTCGTCATCTCGTGCGCCAACGGCGTCAACTTCACCGATGGCATGGACGGCCTGGCCGGCGGCACGGTGTTCATGTCGCGCGTCGATACCGCCGACCATCTGCAGGCCCTGTACGTCTCCGGCGGGCAGGAGGTGGCGGTGTTCTGCGCCGCCATCGCCGGCGGCTGCCTCGGATTCCTGTGGTTCAATGCCGCGCCGGCCGCGGTGTTCATGGGAGATACCGGTTCGCAGGCCCTGGGCGCGGCCCTCGGCCTGGTCGCGGTGGCGACCAAGCAGGAGCTGCTGTTCGTGCTGGTCGGTGCGATCTTCGTCGCCGAGGCCGGCAGTGTGCTGGTCCAGAAGCTGGTGTTCAAGGCGACCAAGCGGCGGCCGCAGGGCGGCTACCGCGTGTTCCTGTGCGCCCCTCTGCATCACCACTTCCAGTATCTGGGCTGGCCGGAATCCAAGATCGTGACGCGCTTCTGGATCATCGCCGCCTGCTGCGCCCTCCTCTCCCTCGCCACCCTCAAGCTGCGTTGACATGGACAACACCTCCAACCGACTGCGCATCGCCCTGATCATCATCGTCGCCGCCCTGTGCGGCTTCGGCATGGTGATGATCGCCTCCTCGACCGTGATCGGCACGGCGGGCGGCAAGACCGACGGCACGGTCACCTACGCTTTCATGGTCAAGCAGGCCCTGGCCATGCTTGTCGGCGTCGGGGCCGCAGTGGCGATCAGCTGGTTTGGCACCCGCCGCCTGGCCGACTGGCGCTGGGTCGCCGTCATCTTCGCCGTTGCAGTCGTGTCGCTGCTCGGCGTGCTCGCGGTCGGCCGCTCGATCAACGGCGCCCGGCGCTGGATCGACCTCGGACCGATCAACCTGCAGCCGGCCGAGATCGCCAAGTTCGCCGTCGTCATCACCATCGCCTGGCTGCTCGGCCGGGCCGCCGAGCGCGTCCGCACCTTCAACCACGGCCTGGTCCTGCCCGTGATCGCCTTCGGGGCGCTCGCCATCCTCGTCTATGCGACCAAGGACCTTGGCTCGGTCGTGGTCATGGGTGTGGTTCTGCTGTCGATGATGCTGATGGCCGGCGCACCCTGGGGTAAACTGCTCGGCCTGGGCCTGGCTCTGCTGCCCGCGGTTGCCTACTTCGCCGTCTGGGAGGTCAGCTACCGGCGCGAGCGCTTCTTCGCTTTCATCGATCCGTGGCACGCCGATGGCCCGGCCGCCTACCATCTGCAGCAGAGTTTCGTGGCGATCGGCAGCGGTGGCCTCACCGGCGCCGGACTGGGCGAGGGCGGGGCCAAGCTCGCCTTCCTGCCCGAGCGCCACACCGACTTCATCTACGCCGTCATCTGCGAGGAGTTCGGCATGGCTGGTGGGCTCGGCGTGGCCACCGCATTCTTCGCCCTGATCATCGTCGGCCTGATGATCGCGCACCAGTCGCGCGATCTGCACCGCCGTCTGCTGGCGACCGGCGCGGTGATGATCCTCGGCACCCAGGCATTCTGGAACATGCTGGTGGTCACCGGCGGCGCCCCAACCAAGGGCCTGACCCTGCCGTTCATCAGCTACGGCGGCTCGTCGGTGGCGATCTGCATCGTCCTGGTCGGCATCCTCGACGCCTGCGCGCGGGCCAACGCCCGCGAAGCCGCGGTCAAGCCGATGATCAGCCGGCCGCTGGGCGCCACCACGACCCGCCGCCTCACCCCGGTCCCACTGCGCCGCCCGACCACGGAAGGTGCGTGATGCGCGCCGAAGGCGTCCTCTTCTGCGGCGGCGGGACCGGCGGCCATGTGCTGCCTGGGCTGGCCGTGGCCTCGGCTCTGCGCGCCCAGGGCGGCGGGACGCTGCGCTGGATCGGCGATCCCGAGCGGATCGAGGCCCGCCTGGTGCCGGGCGCCGGCATCCCGCTGCTGCCGCTCGGCCTGTCGCGTCCGCGCCTCGCCTCGCCGCGCTGGCTGCTCCACGCCATGCGCACCGCCTGGGGCTGCTGGCGCGAGATGCGCTCCCGTCCGCCGCAGGCGGTGGTCGCCCTGGGCGGCTACGCCTCGCTGATCCCCGGCCTGCTCGCGCCGCTGACCGGACGCCCGCTGATCGTGATGGAGCAGAACGCACGTGCCGGCCGCACCAACCGCCTGCTGTCGCGCTTCGCCGCCCGCATCATCACGCAGTTCGACGAGGCGAGCGAGCATCTGCCCGCTCCGCGCGTGCGCCGCTTCGGGAATCCGGTGCGTACGATCCCCTGCCGGCCGCGCGGTGAAGCCGCGACCTTCACCGTACTGGTGGTCGGGGGCAGCCTCGCCGCCAAGAGCCTCAACGACCTGGTCGCGCTTGCCGCCAAGCAGTTGAAGGCCATCCCCGGCCTGCGTCTGGTGCACATCGCCGGCGAGCAGGACCGCGCACGGATCGCCTCGATCTACGCCGATGCCGGCCTCGATGCCGAGGTGCTCGGCTTCGTCGATGACATGCCGACGCTCTACGGCCGCATCGACCTGGCGGTGACGCGGGCCGGCGCCACCACCGTCGCCGAACTGTGCGCGGCCGGCATCCCGGCGCTGTACATCCCCCTGCCGTGGGCCGCCGACGACCACCAGACCGCCAACGCCCGCGCCGTCGCCGATGCCGGTGGCGCGCTGCTGCTGCCGCAGGCCACCACCCGGCCCGAGGACGTGGTCGGCCACCTCGCCCGCCTCGCCGGCGACCGCGCCGCCGTCGCGGCGATGGGCCGCGCCGCCGCGGTCCTCGCCCGGCCCGACGCCGCCCGGCGCGTCGCCCGGCTGGTAACCGCCCTCGGCACCACCCGCGCCCGCCGCCTGGGGGCGCGCAGCGAGGCCCGCCGCGACTTCCGCACGCGGCTGCAGGTGGCGCGATGATCACCACCCGCTTCCGTGGCCTGCACATCCACCTCATGGGCATCGGCGGGGCCGGGGTCTCGGCCCTGGTGCCGCTGCTGCGCCGGGTCGGCGCCGAGGTCAGCGGCTGCGACAGCCAGGATTCGGCGGTGCTCGGCCGACTGCGCGAGCGCGGTGTCGCCTGCTCTATCGGCCATGCCCCGGCCCACCTCGCCGGAGTCGATGTCGTCGTGCATAGCGCGGCCATCCCGGCTGATCATCCGGAACTTTCCGCCGCCCGCGCGCGCGGCCTGCCGGTGCTGACGCGCGGCGAATGCCTAGTCCGCCTGATGGAGGGCAGCCGCACGGTCGCGATCAGCGGCAGCCACGGCAAGACCAGCACCTCGTGGATGACTGCCCACCTGCTGACCGAGGCCGGCCTCGATCCGGTGGTGATGGTTGGCGGCGCGGTGCAGGCCCTCGACGGCGGCGGTGCGCGAGCCGGGGCCGGTGACCTGTTCATCGCCGAGACCGACGAGAGCGACGGCAGCTTCGCCGGGGTAGAACCCGAGATCGCGGTGGTCACCAACCTCGACCACGAGCATCTGCGCCACTATGGTTCGTTCGCCGGACTGGAGCGCGCCTTCAACGCCTGGCTGGCGCGCATCCCCGCTGACGGCGCGGTGATCATCCCGAACACCGGCCTGTCGCCATCGGTCACCAATGGACTGCGCTGCCAGGTGGTGCGTTGCGGTCTTGATGCCGGCGACTGGCACGCCGCAGAACTCGAACTCGGCGCCGACGGCAGCCGCATGCGCGCGATCCACCTCGGCGTCGATCAGGGCGAGGTGCGGGTCGGCATCCCCGGCGCGCACATGGCGCTGAACGCGCTGATGGCCTGCGCCGCCGCCCGCCTCGCCGCCCCCGGTTGCGACCTCGCCAGCCTGGCGCGCTGCGAGCGCGTCCGACGCCGCTTCACTGTGCACGGCCAGGCCGCCGGCATCCGCGTGGTCGAGGATTACGGCCACCATCCCACCGAGGTGCGCGCGACGATCGCCGCCGCCCGCCTCGGCGGTGGCCGCGTGCACGTCGTGTTCCAGCCGCACCGCTACACCCGCACCGCCGACTGCTTCGAAGGCTTCACCACCGCCTTCGACCAAGCGCATGGCGTCGCCATCCTGCCGGTCTATGCCGCCAGCGAGACGCCGATCCCCGGCGTCGATGCCGCCGACCTCGCCGCCGCGCTGCGCGCCCGCCGCGCCGGTCTCGGCGACCAGACAGTGACCTACTGCGCCGACCACGAGGCGGCCATCGCCCACCTCGGCGTGCTCGCCGCACCTGGCGACACCGTGCTGGTGCTGGGCGCCGGCGATGTCGGCAGGCTGGCCCCGAGACTCCTCACCCATTTTACGCTCGCCCCGGCGCGTGAGTCGCCGGGGCTCATCCCCGCCCTTCGGACATGATCGTGCAAGCCCCCTTCTCCAACGGCTTCGCGTGCCGCAACCGCGTCCAGGTGCAGCGCCTCGCCGAGCTGACCACCTTCCGCATCGGTGGTCCGGCGACGGTCGCCGTGCTCGACGACCGCTCCGACCTGTCCGAGGTGCTGGAACGCAGCGCGCGCTGGCTGGGCAAGGGCGCCAACCTGCTGGTCGGGGACGAGGGCCTGGCCCAGCCAGTGGTGCGCCTGGGCCGCGACTTCGACTTCTTCCGTCTCGCCGGGACCCGTGAAGGCCGCAGCATCGTGCAGGTCGGCGCCGCCGCCGACCTCGCCAAGGTGATCAGCTTCACCATCGCCAACGGCCTGGCCGGTCCGGAAGGCCTGGCCGGCGTGCCGGCGACGGTGGGCGGGGCGCTGCGCATGAATGCCGGCACGGTGCATTGCTGGACGCTGGACTTCGTCAGCCGGGTCGAGGTCGTGCTGCCCGGCCGCGACCGTCCCGAGTGGATCGAGCGCGCCGCGCTGCCCGCCGCCTACCGCAACTCGGGCTTGCCCGCTGGCACCGTGTTCCTCGGCTGCGAGCTGGAGCTGGCCCCCGGCGATCCGGTCGCGCTGAAGGAGCGCGGCGCCAAGCTCAAGAAGGCCAAGGCCGACAGCCAGCCGTTGGCCCTGCCCAGCGCCGGCTGCGTGTTCAAGAACCCCTCCAAGGAACTGCCGGCCGGCAAGCTGATTGATGGGCTCGGCCTCAAGGGCACGCGCATCGGCGGCGCCGAGATCAGCACCGTGCACGCCAACTTCATCGTCAATCCCGGCCGCGACGCCGCCGCGATGGATGTCGTTCGCCTGGTCCGCCGCATCCGCCGCACCGCCTTCCGCGAGCGCGGCGTGGTGGTCGAGATGGAAGTCGAGGCGTGGGCCTGCCCGGAGGAGTTGCGGGCGCATCCGTCGGAGTTGGGCGATGATTGAACTGTTCGGCGTTCGGCGTTCGGCGTTCGGCGTTCCGAACCCGTCGGTACACGCTCAATCCTGCGGAACGTCGCACGTCGAACGTCGAACGCCGAACCCGTCAAAGGGGCAATTCCCATGCTGATCGATGTCCTGATGGGCGGCCCTGGCCGCGAGGCCGCGGTCAGCCGGCGCAGCGGTGCCGCGATCGCACGCGGCCTGCGCACCGCCGGCCACGACGTCGCCGAACTCGACCTGCCTGGCGAACTCGACCCGGCGCGGCTGCGCCCGGGCGCCATCGCCTTCAACATCGTGCACGGCACCTACGGCGAGGACGGCGCGCTGCAGGCCGCGCTCGAAAAGTTGAGCGTGGCCTATGTCGGCTCCGACGCGGCGGTCAGCCGCCTGTGCATGGACAAGAGCGCCACCAAGCGCCGCTTGGCCGAGGCTGGCGTGCGCGTGCCGTGGGGTGTCGAAGTCGATCTCGGCCGACCATTCAAACCCAGCGACCTCAAGCTGCCGCATCATGGTGGCCTGGTGCTGAAGCCGGCTGATGACGGCAGTTCGGTGGGATTGAAGATGGTGCCCAATCCCGGCTGGGTGCTGCCGGCGGTCGAGGAACTGCTGCGCGAGGTCGGCCCGCGCCGCTACCTCATCGAGGAGCGCCTGCCCGGGCCCGAGTACACCGTCGCGGTGATCGACGAGGACGCCGGCCCGCGCGCCCTGCCGCCGCTGGTGATCAGCACCACCACCGGGGTCTTCGACTACGACGCGAAGTACAACCGCAGCGACACCGTCGAGGTGCCGGTGGCCGACGCCGCCCTCGCCGCGCGCCTGGGCGCCATCGGCGTCGCCGCGCACCGCGCCTGCGCCTGCCGCGACATCTCGCGCGTCGATGTCATGGCCACCGCCGATGGCGATCTGGCCGTCCTCGAGATCAACACCCTGCCCGGTTTCACCGACGCCAGTTTGACGCCCAAAGCGGCGGCTGCCGCTGGCATCAGCTTCTCCGAACTGGTACACCGACTCGCCTGCCGGGCCGCCCGGCGCGCCCTGCCCCCGACCTGAACCATGCCCGCCGATCCTTCCGACGATAACCTGCGTCCCATCACGCCCACGCCCAGCGACAGTGCCAACGAGCTGATCGCGGTGGCCGAACGCAAGCGGCGCAAGGCCGCTGACGAAGCGCCTGCCCCGCCCTCGACCCGTCGTCGGCGCAAGCCCGCCGCCCCGCGCAGCGCTACCACTCCGACCGAGGCCGGTGAAACCGCCGCCGCCGCCGAGGCTCCGGCCCAGCCAGTCGCCGCGCCAGCTCGCCCGACGCGTGCCTGGACCGCCGTGTGTGTCTGCGCCGCCCTTGCCCTGCTCGTCCTGTCGGCGGCCGGCGCCGCCAACCTGCCCAAGCCCCTGCCGGTCGATCGCGTGGCGGTGACCTGGCTGGAAGGCCCCAAGGCGCCACAACGCGAGGTTGATGGCTGGCTGGCCGCGTTCCCCGGCCGCGAACAACTCGCCGAAGCCAACGGCTGGGTCATGGGCAAGCTGTCCGAGCATCTGCTTGCCCAGCCCGGGGTCGGCGAGGTGCGTTCGGTGCGCCTGCGTCACGACCGCGTCTCCGAAGCCGGCCGCATCCGTCTGGTGCGCGTGCTGGAAGTCGAGATGGGCATGCGCCGGCCCTACATGCCCGGCGTCCTGGCCAGCGGCCAGCGCGTGTGGATCGACCGCGAAGGTGTGGTCCTGCCCGGCAGCCTGCCCGGCCCTGATCGCCGCCGCCCGCTGCTGCGCCAGCTCGAACTCGGCGGTGGCAATCTGCGCGCCGCAGTCACCGCCTGGCAGCTGATCGAACCGCACATCGAGACCAACCTGATCGGCACGATCGATTGCGCCGCCCCGCTCGACGAGCGCGGTGCGCGCGGCATCGTGTTCAATGCACTCAGTGGCAGCCGTCTGGTGTGGGGGCGCCCCGACGAGACCACCCTCGGCCGCGACCCCGAGACCAAAGCGCGCGACCTGGTGCACACCCTGCGCTGCCAGGGCGACCTGACGCGCATCGCCACGGTGAATGTGCGCTTCGCCAAGCCGTTCTATACGCTGCGCTGAGCATTGCCCCTGAGGGTATTCATTGCCCCTGGGTTTAGGGGTTAGGGGTTAGGGCCCAAGGCATGGCCAACCCACCCTTGCATACGGGTTCTCGACCCTAACCCCTAACCCCTGTCCCCTAACCCCTAGGGGCAATGAATGGGCAATGGACCATGCTCGAACTCCCCGCCGAGAACCTGATCGTCATCGCCCTGGTCAGCAGCCACCACCTCGGCATCACGGTGGCCGCCCTTGATCCGCGTCACGGCGAGGAGCCGCGCCGGCACAAGGAGTTCGCGGTGCGCTGGGCCGAGCTCAGCCAGGCCGGACGGGCCGAGGCGCTGCGCGATGCGCTCGAACAGACCTGCCGGCCGATGAACCTCGAACCGCGTTCGATCTTCATCGCGTGCAGCGACCCGTCGCTGTCCGCGACCTCGGTGACCGGCTGGTCGGCGCTGGGCGAGGACGTGCGCATCTCGGCGCACGAACGCGCCTTCGCCCTCGGCCGCGCGCGCACCCACGCCACCGCCGACGACCGCGAGCAGCTCGACGTCGTGCCGACCTACTGGACCATCCGCACCCGCGACGGCCAACTCGACTGCGATGATCCGGTCGGGCAGATCGGCAACCACCTCACCTGCCACGCCATGCGCGTCACCTCGCGGCGCGGACTGCAATCCGAGTTCCGCGCCATCTGCGAAGACCTCGGCCTGCACCTCGAAGGCCTGATCCCGCAGCCGATCGCGCTCTACCGCGGAATCAGCGGCCGGATGAACAAGGGCGGCACCCAGCTGGTCATCGACCTCGGCGCCCGCCACACCACCCTGATCGTGCGCCGCAAGGGCCGCCTGCTGCACCTCGAGACCCATCCCTTCGGCGGCGACAGCGTGACCGAGCGCATCTCCGTCGCCCTGGGCGTCGATCTGGTGCGCGCTGACGACATCAAGCACGAGATCGATGTCGATGAGGTGCCGGGCGACGATCTCGAAGGCCAGCAGTCGATCTTCGGCGAGATCCAGGAGCGCCAGCGCCAGCACAGCATCGCCGCGCGCACCGCCGCCGAATGCCTGGGCGCCTTCTTCCGCGACCGCGCCCGCAACCTGCGCGACGACGGCGATCTGCTCAGCCAGCGCGGCCAGGTCCATCTGGTCGGCCGCGGCGCCGCGATCCGTGGCCTGGTGCCTTTCCTGTCGGCGGTGTTCCGCCTTGAAGTCGTACTCGGCACCGGGTCGAAGAACACCGATCCGGGCGCCGAACTGGACGGTCTGCTGGTCGCCGGCGTGGTGAAATGCGCCGCCGACCGCCGCATCGAGCATCTCGTCGAGCAGGCCAGCTCGATCCGCGGCGCCGCCGGCGGCATCGCCGCCTGGCTGATGCAGCCGCTGGCTTAGCCTCTGCGACGCGCGACCGCCGCAGCGAGCTCATCGAGCATCGGCACGGTCTCGTCCCACGATACGCAGGCGTCGGTGATCGACTGGCCGTAAGTCAGGCCGACGCAGCCACCGCTGGCCGGCACGTTCTGCCGCCCGGCGACGAGGTGGCTTTCGATCATCGCACCAAAGATCGAGTGCGATCCAGAGATGATCTGCGCCGCGATGGCGCTGGCCGCCTGGGTCTGCTTGCGGTGGTCCTTGGCACTGTTGCCGTGGCTGCAGTCGATCATCAGACGGGCCGATTGGCTGGCCGCAGTCAACGCCGCAACCGCCTTGGCGACGCTGGCCGGGTCGTAGTTCACGCCGCTGGCCGCTCCACGCAGGATGACATGTGTATCAGGGTTGCCACGCGTCGCGACGATCGCGGCGACGCCCTGCTTGGTCACCGACAGGAAGCGGTGCGGGTGGGCGGCGCTGCGCATCGCATCGATGGCGATCTGCAGATTGCCGTCCGTGCCGTTCTTGAAACCGACTGGCACGCTGAGGCCCGAGGCGAGTTCGCGGTGCACCTGGCTTTCGGTGGTGCGCGCACCGATCGCGCCCCAGCTGACCAGGTCGGCGATGAACTGCGGGGTGATCGGGTCGAGGAACTCGCAGCCGGCGGGCAGGCCGAGGTCGGCGAGGTCGCACAGCAGCTTGCGCGCGGTGCGCAGCCCCTTGTTGATGTGGAACGAATTGTCGAGGTCGGGGTCGTTGATCAGGCCCTTCCACCCGACCGTGGTGCGCGGCTTCTCGAAATAGACGCGCATGACCACGAGCAGATCGCGGGCCAGGCGCTGGGCGACCGGCTTGAGCCGAGCGGCGTAGTCGAGGGCGGCAGCGGGATCGTGGATCGAGCACGGCCCAACCACCACCACCAGGCGGTCGTCCTCGCCGCGCAGGCTGCGCGTGACTGCGGCCCGGCCGGCGGCCACCGTCTCGGAGGCACGCTCGGACAGCGGCAGCTCCTCCATGAGGATGGCCGGGGGAAGCAGGGGCGAGAGCCCCTCGATGCGGAGGTCGTCGGTGCGATGCAGCATGCGGGCGGGGATGCTGCCGGGGTCTGCGCCCCGGTCCACCCCCTGTACGCCCAGGCCTCAGCCGCGGCCTGGGGGCCGACTACCTGACGCGGCTATATCCCAACTCTTCGACCTGCGGCATCACGCCGGCTTCCTTGCCGTCCAGCACATAGACCTGGATGCGCGCGGTGCCGTCGCGGCCGTGCTCCATCACGACATTGTGCACGCCGGGCATGGCCTTGATCGCGGCCTTGTCCTCGGCGGCCTGCGTATCGCCAACCTCGGCCTTCATGTAGTTGATTGAGAGCGTGCGTGGTGGCCCGCCGCAGGCGGCGAGGGCGAGGGCGACGGCGAGGATGGCGAAACGGGTCATGGCGGGTCTCCGGGCGGCAGCCTGCCAAGTCTCGGAGGGTCGCCAAGTCCCCCTTCTATGACCGTATGGCCCATCCAAGCTGGGGCTTGAGCCGGAACGGCCCCTGGCATCCTGCGACCCCGTCAGGGACGACTGGCGCTCACAGCCCGCCGGGCTGGACGCGGGCAACCGCGAGGGAGCCCCTGATGCATCCGCCGCGCGCCTGGGCATCCGCACGAACCCGCCCCACAGGGAGACGCCCGATGTCCACCCAGCCCGCACCCCGCTTCACCGCCCCCCGCCCCCTCGCCAGCACCGACCCCGAACTGGCAGCGATCATCGGCCGCGAGGCCGAGCGCCAGCAGCACACCATCGAACTGATCGCGTCCGAGAACATCGTCTCGACCGCAGTGATGGAAGCACAGGGCTCGCTGCTGACCAACAAGTACGCCGAAGGCTATCCGGCGAAGCGCTACTATGGCGGCTGCGAGTTCGTCGACCAGGCTGAAGACCTGGCGATCAAGCGCGCCCAGCAGTTGTTCAAGACCGACTACGCCTGCAACGTCCAGCCGCACTCCGGCTCGCAGGCGAACATGGCGGTGTACATGGCGGCCGGGCTCACGAAGGGCGACAAGGTGCTGGGCATGTCGCTCGACCACGGCGGCCACCTGACGCACGGCTACAAGCTGAACTTCTCCGGCCTCGACTACACCATCGCCAGCTACGGCGTGACCAAGGAGACCGGCCGCATCGACATGGCCGAGGTCGAGCGCATCGCGGTTGAGTTCCAGCCCAAGATGATCATCGCCGGGGCGTCGAACTACTCGCGCACCCTCGACTTCGCTGCCTTCGCCGCGATCGCCAAAAAGGTCAATGCGATCCTCTTCGTCGATATGGCGCACATCGCCGGCCTGGTCGCCGCGGGCCTGCACCCCAGCCCCTTCGGCCACGCCGACTTCGTCACCACGACGACGCACAAGACCCTGCGCGGGCCGCGCGGCGGCATGATCTTCTCGCGCAGCCCCGAGCACGCCAAGAAGGTCAACAGCCGCGTATTCCCCGGCATCCAGGGCGGTCCGCTGATGCATGTCATCGCCGCCAAGGCCGCCGCCTTCGGCGAGGCGCTGAAACCAGAATACGCCGAGTACATGGGCCGGGTGAAGGCCAGCGCCAGCGCGATGGCCGACGAGTTCATCAAGCTCGGCTGGCAGGTCGTTTCGAACGGCAGCGACAACCACCTGTTCTCACTCAATGTCATGAGCCAGGGCGTCACCGGCAAGCAGGCCGAGGACAAGCTGCACGAAGTCGGCGTGACGGTGAACAAGAACCTCATCCCCTTCGACACCCAGCCCGCCCAGCAGGGCAGCGGCATCCGCATCGGCACCCCCGCCGTGTGCAGCCGCGGCTTCGGCGTCGCCGAGTGCATCCAGGTCGCGCGCATCATCGACAAGGCGCTGAAGGGCCGCGACGACGCGGCCGCGCTGGCCGCCGCCAAGGCCGAAGCGCGGGCGCTGTGCGACCGGTTTCCCATCTACTGATTCATTGCCACAGGGGTTAGGCCGAGCCATTGCCACAGGGGTTAGGGTTTAGGGGGCCGACACCTCGACCTAACCCCTAACCCCTAACCCCTAACCCCTCGGGGCAATGACAACATGCCGTCGCTACGCGGGGCGCTGATCGATGCGGGGCCGTGCCCCTATCTGCCTGGGCGGCGCTTCCATGCCTTCCATGCGGCTGAGGTCGTCGATGGCGAACTGTACCGCGTCCTGCTCGACAACCGGTTCCGGCGCAACGGCGGGGTGTTCTATGCACCGATGTGCGACGGCTGCCAGGCCTGCCAGCCGATCCGTGTGGCGGTGGCAGAATTCCAGCCGCGTCGCGACCAGCGGCGGGTCTGGCGGCGCAACGCCGACCTGACCTACGCCTGGCAGCCGCGCGGCTGCGACGAGGAGCGCCTGGCCCTGTGGCGACGCTACCAGGCAGCGGTGCACGACGACCACGAAGTCGAGGCGCCGGTCCGTTTCATGACCGAGGACGGCGGCATCGCGGGCGGTGAACTGCACGCCCGTGACGCCAGCGGACGGCTGCTGGGCGTGGCGATCTGCGATGTCGTGGGCGACGCGCTCAGCAGCGTCTATTGCTACTGGGAACCAGACGAAAGGGCACGGGGTCTGGGTACCGCCTTGGCGCTGGCCGAGATCGCCAGCGCTGCACAGCAGGGCCTGCGCTGGTGGTACCCCGGCTTCTGGGTCGCCGGATGCGCCAAGATGGCCTACAAGGCGAGATTCGGGCCGGCGCAGGTGCTACAGGATGGGCGCTGGCAACCCATGTGACCACCGGCGCAGCAGCGCGGGCGGGGGCGCCCGCACGCCGGTCGGGCGGGGGCGCCCGCGCTCCTCTAGGCGCGGTTCTGCAGGCGCGCGATGCGGTCGTCGAGGTCGGGGTGGGTCGAGAAGAGCTTCATCATGCCACCACCGCTGATCTTCATCGCAGGCGTGCCGCGGCCGTCATTGGGCACCACGCCATAGACCGCCTTCAGCGCGGACAGGGCAGCGATCATGTTCTGACGACCGGCGAGATCGGCGCCGCCGATGTCAGCCCGGTACTCGCGCTGGCGCGAGAACCACGCGACGACCATCATGCCGACAACCGACAGGGCGATCTCGAGGACGATCACGACGACCGGCTGGATCCAGGCCGGCGGGGCCTCGTTGCTGCGGCTGGCGAGGAACTGCATGACCGCGAAGGCGATGACGCGGGCGATGAACATGACGAAGGCGTTGATCACACCCTGGATCAGGGTCATGGTCACCATGTCGCCATTGGCGATGTGCGCGACCTCATGGCCGAGCACGCCTTCAACACCGCGACGGTCCATGCGACCCATCAGGCCGGTGCTGACCGCGACCAGCGAGCGCTTCTTCGACGGGCCGGTGGCGAAGGCGTTGACCTCGTCGGACTGGTAGTAGCCGACCTCGGGCATGTGCAGCAGACCGGCCTTGCGCGACAGGTCGTGGACGCGCTCGACCAGCCAGCGCTCTTCCTGGGACTGGGGATTGTCCGGGTCGATGACTTGGATGTTCATCGTCCACTTGGCCACCCAACGGCTGATGGCCAGCGAGATGAAGGCGCCGGCGAATCCCCATACCGCGCAGAAGGCGGCGAGGGTGCCGTAATCGAGGCCGCCATCCTTCACGTAGTTCCCGATGCCGAGAACATGCAGCAGGACGCTGACCGTGACGATGACGACCAGATTGGTGAGGAGGAAGAGGATGATGCGTTTCATGGTTCTGCACCTGTCAGTTGGGCAGGGTTCTAGCGGGGTTCGTGCCAGATCAAATCCTGTCGGATCGACCCGTTACAGGCACAGATTCGACACCGACGGACCTGAACGCTTGTGGACTCTGGCCGGATGCACAGCCTGCCGAGTCACCATGAACCACCCCCTGCTGAGCGAAGCCCTCCAGCGCTGCGCTTCCCGTCGCGGCTGGGCAGTCACCCAGACTGCGGATCTCGGCCTGACCCCGGCGCAATCCAGCGAACTACTGCCGCCGTCCCACCTGCCCCCCTTCGGTCGTTGGCAGGCCCTGGCGCGCCTGGGCGGCGGCGCGATGGGCGCGGTCTGGTTGGCGGCCGCCACTGACGGCCCCCTGGTCGTGGTCAAGACCGCCGCCGCTCCGGCACGCTCGCCCCTGGGCGGCGACCCGGGCGGATCGGTGTGGAACGGCGGCGATGATGCCTTCCGACGCAAGCCGCAGGAGAGCGAGCTTGCCGCCCGCTTCGAGCGCGAAGCGCGGATCACCGCGTCACTGCAGCATCCACGCATCGTCCCCTGCCTGGACGGCGGGGTGGCAGCGGACGGCACGCGCTATCTGGTGCTGGAGTGGATCGCCTCGGGTGACCTGGCTGCAATGCTGCGGCGTCATGGCCGCCTGTCGGCGGACTGCGCGCTGGCGATCGCCGACCAGCTGGCGGATGCCCTCGACCATGCCCATGCCCGCGGCGTCATCCATCGCGACCTCAAGGCGGCGAATGTCTTCGTGCGCGACGATGGCGCGGTCCTGCTGGGAGACTTCGGCCTGGCCCGGCCGACCAGCATCGGCGCCAGTCGCCTGACCCTGGCCGGCGTCGCGGTCGGCACGCCCAACGGCATGGCTCCTGAACAGATCGACGGCCGCGACAGCCTGGACGGGCGCGCCGATCTCTACGCCCTCGGCTGCCTGCTCTTCGAATGCCTGGCCGGGCGGCCGCCCTTCAGCGGCCGCAGCAACGAGGTGATGCACGCGCATCGCACCGCCGCGCCGCCGGATCTCGATCGTCTGGTCCCCGGCCTGCCCACCGGCGTGGCCGGTCTGGTGACCAGCCTGATGGCCAAGCGTCCGGAGGATCGCCCCGCTGATGGCGCCGCCGTGCGCGCCGCCCTCGCTGCGTGCGGCGTCATCGCCGGTCGCCTCGTACCGTGCACCGGGCCGCAGGTCTCCTGCTCCGCCATCGTCATTGAAATGGGCGAGCAGGCCGCCGTGTTGTGGGCGCAGCCACGCATCGTACTTGGCAAGCAACGCGGTCCGGGCACCGATCTGGTCGTGCGCGACTATCCCGAGGAGCAGCATCGCGAACGCCTGCAGCGCATCAGTCGCCGGCATGCGGTGATCAGCCGGCATGAGGACGGCTGGTGCGTGGAGGATCTCGGCAGCAGCAACGGCACCTGCATCAACGGCACGCGCCTGACGCCAGGCACGGTGCAGCGTCTGGTGGACGGCGACCGCATCGAGCTGGCTGGCGTCACCTCGCTGACCGTACGCCTGGCGCCTTCGGCGGTCATCCTGCAGCGCCCCAATAACCGGACCTCACTGTCCTATGCCATCGTCGATCAGCGGATCAGCCTGGGCCTGCAGGCGGATCTGCCCCTGAGCGGCGCCGACCGCCGGATCGAACTCGCCCGCCACCCTGGTGGTTGGCAGGCCGGCGGCCAGCCGCTTGCAGGCGCGCTCGACCTCGGGGCCGCCTGCGGCACCGTACGTGAGTTGGGCGACTGGCTCTAAGTCGTTATTAACGAAACCATTACACAATGTTCATCAATTCTTGATATTTGTCCGCGGGTCGCTCGACTGCGCACCCCATGCTGAACGCCCTGCTCCGCCTCATCCGTCCGCGCTCTGAACACTTCTACGGCTTCCTCGAGAAGCAGGCCCAGCTCGCCCTCGACGGCGCCAAGGCGCTGGAGGAGATCACCAAGCCTGGCGCCAACGCCGAGGCGGTGCGTGACCGCATCCGGGAGTTGGAGCATCAAGGGGACGCCCAGGTGCACGCGATGATCGATGCCCTGTCCGAGACCTTCGTCACGCCGATCGACCGCGAGGACCTGCAGCGCCTGAGCAAGCGCATCGACGACATCCTCGACCTGACCAACGCCACCGGCAAGGCCTGCGTCACCTTCGGCGTCGAGCAGCCGACGCCGGCCATGCGCTTGCTCATCATCAAGCTAGTCGAAAGCACCGATCTGCTGAACCAGGCGGTGCCCAAGCTGCGCATCCACGCCTACCCCGAGGCGCTGCGCATCTGCGCCCGCGTCACGATCAGCGAGAAGGACGGCGATGTCGTGTACCGCGACGCCCTGTCCAAGTTGTTCCACGATCCGGCGATCGACGCCAAGACCATCCTGCGCGAGCGCGAGGTCCTCGATGATCTCGAGAAGGCGATCAACCGCTGCGAGCAGGTCGCCGACCTGATCACCACCGTGGCGGTGAAGCAGTCGTGACCCTCGCCCTGACGCTGCTGCTGGTCGTCGTCCTGGCCGCGCTGATCTTCGACTTCATCAACGGCTTCCACGATGCCGCCAACGCCATCGCCACCACCGTTGCGACCGGCGCGATGAGTCTGGGCGCGGCAGTGGTGCTCAGCGGTGTGTGCAACTTCGCTGGGGCGATGATGGGCACCGAAGTGGCGAAGTTCTTCGTCAACGGCTTCGTCAACGATCCCCTGGCTCTCGGCCAGGTCGCGGTGCTGTCCGCCCTGGTCGGAGCCTCGGTATGGAACCTGCTGACCTGGTGGTGGGGACTGCCGTCGTCGTCGTCGCACGCGCTGATCGGCGGCATCGCCGGCGCCGTCGTCGTGGGCTCGGGCTGGGAGGCCTTCAACTGGATGACCCTGCTGCAGAAGCCGATCCTGTGGCTGGTGCTGTCACCGCTGATCGGCTTCATCGTCGCCTTCGTGACCATGATCGGGCTGTACTGGGTATTCTGCCGTTCGCGTGCCTCGCAGGTCGATCGCTGGGCGCGTGGCCTGCAGATCGCCTCGGGCGCCGCGTTCTCGGTCAGCCACGGCCTCAACGACGCGCAGAAGGTCATGGGCATCATCACCCTGGGCATGATCACCTATCTCGGTGTGGTGCAGGCCTCGGGCGCACCGACCGGCCTGCCCGATTGGGTGCTTCCGCACCAGACGATCGATGCCAAGGGCAAGACCAGCTACGGCATCCCGTACTGGGTCATGTTGTCCTGCGCCACGGCCATCGGCCTGGGCACCATGGCGGGCGGCAAGCGCATCATCAAGACGATGGGGGCCAAGCTGACGCGCATCAGCCCGGTCCAGGGCCTGGCGGCGCAGACCAGCGGCACCGCGACGCTGTTCGCCACCGCCGCCTGGGGCATCCCGGTCTCGACCACGCACTGCATCAACGCCGCCGTGCTCGGCGCCGGATCGGCGCATCGCTTCAGCGCCGTGCGCTGGGGCGTGGTCGCCAACATCCTGGTCGCGTGGGTGCTGACCATCCCCGCCTCGGCGGCGATGGCGGCGATCACCTATGTGATCCTGCGCAACCTCATCGGCCAGGCCTAGCGGGGCTCCGCCCCAGCCCGAGGCTGATTATGGGCGTCGCCTCGCTAGTGTCCCGAACCTGAAATGTCTTGAAGAATCTCTGGCCGGTGGGCGTTCAATGTCTTCAGGCAGAACCGCTCGATCGAGGCCAGGA
>JFJP01037552.1_pt1 | contig 25954 bp, 27 predicted proteins | sample 431651 | NCBI WGS metagenome assembly JFJP01 (sample SAMN02602958, study PRJNA72255) | Microbial mat metagenome, whole genome shotgun sequencing project. | biome: fresh water; feature: sink hole; material: water; isolation source: purple microbial (photo- and chemosynthetic) mats found in...
ATACTGGGGAGGATATTGAGGTTTGTGGAGACTTTTATTAGTGGGATGGGGCAGTAGATAAGGTAATTCAGCCCATTTAGTTAGTTCCTTCAAAAAAGCATATGAAATTTCATACTGGTTATTATGTTACATACAGATCTGGTAATTTTACTCCAGAAGAATACTCTAGTGCTCTAATTGAAGACCCAAATCAGAAATTAGTTCTTTCAAATTATAAAGGAGATAATTGGGATATTGAATGGATATATAACCCTGATTTGAAAGGGTTAGAGTTTGTAATTAGCGCTGAAACATTTGAAATAGCTCAGAATGTATTGTATAACGTTATGTGTTCAGCAACTGTTAGTGATGGAAGTATTACGGCTAGTATTGAACCACATTTTCCTCATGTTCTTGGATCAACAGATGGTGTTGAATTTAAAAGCGTTATCCATTTGAAAGGTATGCCGATTCTATATTACAGCAGCCCTGAAGTACCTTCATATTTCTATCTCACAGCTAAAGCCAGCAATAATTACAAGCTTCAAAATGCAATTATCAAGTATCATCTAAGTGCGGAGATATATAAAGAACAGTACGGAAAATGACTTACGTTTCATGTGCTTTTTTGTTAAAAAAGTGTGCTAAAAAGCGTCTTTTGCCAGGAATGCAAATCAATGTAAATCAGTGCTGTAAGTCCTTATTCGGTGGTTTAAATTTCTAAAATGGAAAAACCACCGATTTGTACACCATGAAGGTACACCATGAAGGTACTTTTTTGACAATTTTGGTGGGATTTGCTGAAAATGAAAAGACCTGTAATTCAGTAAATTACAGGTCTATCTCTTAATTTAAAAAAGCATTTCCGTGGAGATAAGGGGTTTCGAACCCCTGACCTTGTGGCTGCCAGCCACACGCTCTAGCCAGCTGAGCTATATCCCCTTTTTGACTGCCCAAAAGTAAGAGTTTTTTGGATATCTCACAAAAAATGAGGAAAAAAGAAAAAACTATCTTGGAATCAGGCTCATGGCATTGTTTTTTAACAAATTCTATCCGAAAAAACTTAAAGAAACAGCATACTTTGGTTTAATATTTGTATTTCCTCTAATAACAACAGTTGTTTTTGATCCCGGTACCGTAACTATCCTGCTTACAGGAAAAAGGTTTTTCGGATATTGAATAGGCTCATTTCTTTTCTTAATGGAGTGAAGCCTGTACCATTCCAAGGAGCGCACGCATGAAACCTGCGGGTTGCATACTCTGTCCGGATTCCTGATACGTTTTGTTCGATCACCCTTAATAAACACTGTCATGTTACAAAAAAAATCAAAAAAAGCTGACCTTGAAAATAGCAGAGCCATATTTTTAAAAATAGGCCTGGTTACTGCTTTATCGCTAACCCTTCTGGCTTTTGAATGGAAATCAAAACCTGATGAGGGCCCTCTGGATCGGTTTTTTGTTGAATCGGTTTTTGAAGAAGAAGTCGTTGTTTCAATACCCAGGGAAGAAGTTAAGCCCGAGATAGTCACACCCAAAGTTATTGAGATTCTGAATATTGTTCCTAATGACATTGCAATAGATAAGAATTTCATTGATTTTGGCTGGGAAGTTAATCCTGATGCGAGCATCAGTTTCAACAACAAATTTGAGGATCCGGAAACTGTTCCCGATGATAATCCCTTTATTGCTGTGGAAGATATGCCCCTCTTCAATGGAGGCAAACCGGAAAAGGAGTTTGTAAAATACATTTCCCAAAATCTTGTGTATCCCGGTATTCCTGCTGAAAACGGCGTCGGGGGAAGAGTAATCGTTCAATTTGTTGTGAACAATAAAGGCAAAGTTGTTGATGCCCATGTAATTGTGTCTGTTGACCCTGAGCTGGACAAAGAGGCACTTCGGGTAATCAATTCATCACCACTTTGGACTCCCGGTAAGCAAAGAGGTAAACCCGTAAAAGTTCTCTATACCTTTCCGATCAATTTTGTTTTGCAATAAAAATTATAAAATGGTTGAAATACTTTGAAATTAAACAGATAATTCACTACTTTTAGACCCGCAAAAATCCTAAACCATGGAACTTAAAAAAGCAAAAAAAGCTGATCTTGAAAGAAGCAGAGGAGTTTTCCTTCAGATCGGTCTTGTACTGGTTCTTGCACTGATGTTGATCGCTTTCGAGTGGACAACCAAACCCGACCAGGCTAATACGGATAAGTTGGTTGCCGACGCATCCTTCGAAGTGGAAGAAATGCAGATTACAAGACGTGACGAGCCTAAACCTGAGCCCATTCAGCAGCAGCAGGTTGCTGAGATTCTGAATATCGTTCAGGATGACGCTACCATTGATGATGATTTTGATTTTGACGTAGAGGCAAACGCCGAGACCGAGTTCAAATTCACCGGTTTTGCTGATGAAGAAGAAGAGTTTACCGAAGAGGAAGTATTCTACATTGTGGAAGACATGCCAACCTTTAACGGCGGAGATCCTGCGCTGGAGTTCAGAAAATATATCGCCCAAAACCTTCGTTACCCTGAAATCGCATCCGAAAACGGTATCAGCGGAAGGGTAATTGTTCAGTTTGCTATCAGCTCCAAAGGTAAAGTGGTTGACGCCGTTGTTGTTGTTCCCGTTGACCCGGCCCTCGACAAGGAAGCTATACGTGTGGTTTTGGCTTCTCCCCCATGGACTCCCGGTAAGCAAAGAGGCCAACCTGTAAAGGTCCTTTACACCTTCCCGATCAACTTCGTTCTGCAATAAAATTCAAATCCCGGCCGACTGACCGGGATTTTTTTTTATGACTTTCCGAGAGTTCACTTCCTTTTGCAGGAAAAAGCCTAAAAACTTTACTCCAATCAATATCTTTTTATATATTAGTGAGGTCAAATTTGTATTAAAACAAGGCTATGAGAAAAATTCTACTTCTTTTGCTTAGTGCCATTCTGCTGTCATCCTGCGGAGGCACCAAGAAACAAATGCAACGGGGAAATTACGATGGGGTCATCAACAAATCCGTTAAGAAACTAATCAAGAAACCCGACAGCGAGGAATATGCCCGAGCCCTCGACAAAGCATACAAGCTCGCCAATGAGCGGGATATGGAAAGGGTCAGATACCTTAAGATGGAAAACAACCCCAATAACTGGGACGAGGTTTTTGCGCGATATGAAAACCTCAAGTCGCGTCAATCAAGAGTACGGACTGTCCTCCCCCTTAACCTGAACGGAGGAAGTTACAGTTACCCGTTTGTTGATTACGATGCTGAAATCGTTTCAGCTAAGCGAAAGGCTGCAGAGTATTTCTATGTAAACGGGAAAAAGCTGCTGCAGAATCCCGATAAACTATCTCACCGCGAAGCCTATTACCAGCTCATCAAAGCACAGCAGTATTCGGGCGATTCGTATCCCGACCTGAATGAACTTATCACACGTGCAAGGTATTTGGGAACAAGCCGCGTATTGGTTCAGGTGGAGAACAATGCCAGAATACTCATATCACCCGATTTTCAGGATGAACTGCTTGCTTTTAGCGCTCAGGACCTGAACAGCGACTGGGTAGAATTCCACCTTCGCCATCTGAATGAGAACATCGAATATGATTATATGGCTGTTATCCATATAATCGACATCGTTGTTTCACCTGAGGAAACCAAGAACATAGACAAAGTCTACAAAAAAGAGGTTGAGAACGGTTTTGATTACGCCAAAGATGCCCGCGGCAATGTGATGAAAGACACTGCCGGAAACGACATAAAGATTATTCGTTACAAAACCCTTCAATGCTCGCTCGTTGAAACAACACAACGCAAAGCCGTAAACATTAGGGGCGAGGTTGAAATACTGGAGCTTGATCCCATCCGGAAGCTTTTGGTAAAAGAACCTATTGGTGCCGAAAACGTCTTCATGCATTCTTCCGCCCGTGCTATTGGCGATTTGGAAGCCCTCGATGAAGAAGCCAAAAAGAAAATCGAGAATCAGTTTGTTCCCTATCCCAACGATTTGGAGATGATCTATAGAACTGCGGAAACTCTCAAACCCGCTATCAGAAACTCCATCTTCAACAACCGTAGATACGTGAACTAAGTTCCGTCGATACAGAACATTGGCGCTGAGTGCCTGAAGACATGGTTTTTCCCTGACTTCAGGCACTCTGCATTTAAAGTATTCCCCGCTTCAAACTATTTTGTACCTTTGCAGCCGAATCTGAAATTCTATGGCTGAACTTTTTGAAACCAGTACCCAAACCGATAAAGCTATTCTTGTTGGGGTTATAAACCAACAGCAGGATGAAAAAGAAGTAGCTGAATATCTTGATGAACTTGCATTCCTCACCGAAACTGCGGGCGCCATCCCTGTTAGAAATTTTACGCAGAAGCTCGAATCCCCCAATCCCCGAACCTTTATTGGTTCCGGAAAACTCGAGGAAATCAGGAAATATATCCAGGAAAACGAAATCAATATTGTTATTTTTGACGATGAGCTTACCCCAACCCAGCTGAGAAATCTGGATAAGGAACTCAATATCCGTATCTTGGACCGAACCAACCTCATTCTCGATATTTTTGCCACCCGGGCCAAAACAGCGCATGCAAAAACCCAGGTGGAACTGGCGCAATACCAATATCTGCTGCCCCGACTTACCCGGATGTGGACCCATCTCGAACGGCAGAAAGGGGGGATTGGGCTCAGGGGTCCCGGTGAAACGGAAATCGAGACCGACCGAAGAATAATTCGCGATAAGATTACTCGCCTTAAAGAACAACTTGGGAAAATCGACAAACAAATGGCCACCCAACGCAAGAACCGCGCGAAAATGACCCGTGTGGCTCTCGTGGGATACACCAACGTTGGAAAATCAACCTTGATGAATCTCATCAGTAAATCGGATGTGTTTGCCGAAAATAAGCTCTTTGCAACCCTCGACACCACCGTGCGCAAAGTGGTGATCGAAAACCTGCCATTTCTTTTGTCAGATACCGTGGGATTTATTCGCAAACTGCCTCACGACCTGGTTGAATCCTTTAAGTCAACCCTCGACGAATTAAGGGAAGCGGATATTTTGCTCCATGTGGTTGATATTTCCCACCCGGGTTTTGAAGACCAAATTAAGGTTGTAAACGAAACCCTGAAGGAGATCGGGGCAGGTGACAAGCCAATGATTATGGTGTTTAACAAGATTGATGCATACAGCTATATCCACAAGGAAGAAGACGATCTTTCTCCCGCCACTGTGGAAAACCTGACACTCGATGAGCTTAAAAAAAGCTGGATGGCCCGGAACAATTCTACTTCAATGTTCATCTCGGCCATCCGCAAGGAAAATATCGACGATTTCAAGGATCTGCTATACCGGCAAGTCAAAGAGATACATGCGGTTCGTTATCCTTTTAATGACTTTCTTTATTAGCAAAATTTCAAATTAATTTCTTAGCCATAAGATACTCTGCAATCTGAACCGCATTCGTGGCTGCACCTTTGCGCAGGTTATCGGAAACAACCCAGAAGTTCAATGTTTTGGGCTGGGTTTCGTCCCTACGTATTCTTCCTACAAAAACCTCATCCCTGTCGGCACTTGTCCGGGGCATAGGGTAAAGATTTTTAGAAGGATCATCCTGCAAAACAATGCCAGGCGACTCAGCCAGAATCTTGCGAACATCCGCAAGGTCAAACTCGTGCTCGAACTCAACATTTACCGATTCGGAATGCCCGCCGCTTACAGGAACCCTTACGGCAGTTGCCGTTACCCGGATTGAGTCGTCGCCAATAATTTTTTTGGTCTCATTAACCAGCTTCATTTCTTCCTTGGTGTAACCGTTTTCGGTAAACACGTCGCACTGGGGAATGCAGTTCATATCGATAACGTGAGGGTAAGCCATCGGGCCCGTAACCCCTGCCCTTTCGTTTTTAAGCTGCTCAACCGCCTTTACCCCGGTACCGGTAACCGACTGGTAGGTAGAAACCACCAAACGCTTTGCTTTGTACTTTTTATGCAAGGGAGCCAATGCCACTACCATCTGGATGGTGGAACAATTCGGGTTTGCAATGATCTTATCATCTTTCCCGAGGATATGGGCGTTGATTTCAGGAACAACCAGCTTTTTGGTGGCATCCATCCGCCAGGCCGAGCTGTTGTCGACAACAGTGATTCCTGCTTTGGCAAATTCCGGAGCCCACTCCAGCGAAGTACCTCCCCCAGCCGAAAAAATTGCAATGGCAGGCTTCAATGCAATAGCATCTTTCATGCTGATAACCTTGTACTTCTTACCCTTAAACTCGATTTCCTTACCCACAGATTTTTCAGAAGCAACAGGATACAGCTCCGTTACAGGAAAATTTCTTTCCGCCAGAACTTTAAGCATTACCTGACCTACCAGCCCGGTTGCACCAACAACAGCAACTTTCATAATTTTTTCAGTTTATTAGTAAAGGTTTGAAAATATTTATTATTTTTATGTCTCCCACCCAATTCTCCTTCCGATTCATAAGCCGCAAAAATCGCAAAAATAATCCGGATGTGAAAAAAATGTACCTGATTTTTTCATTCTGGCCGCTTTTTGCTACAGGGCAGGTATCTACCGGCTTTGAAAGCGGCCTTGGCGACGAATGGGAACAGTTCCCTGAAAGCCGCTGGGAATCTTCCCCCGATAAAGCTTTATCGGGTTCATACTCTCTCTTTCATGCCTACGACAATCCCGAGGCCGGAACCGACCGGATTTCCTTCAATGCAGGAGTCTTTGACCGCGACTCCTGCATCAGCTGGAAATTTTCACTGCGCCATGGGTATTCGCCCTCCTCGTCCAACAAATGGCAGGTTTTCCTTGCCACCGACAAGCCCGCTTCCCTCTCGAACGGGTCGCAATCGCTCAACGGATATGTAATCGGCGTGAATGTTACCGGAAGCGATGACAGCCTGCGCGTTTACCTTTTGCGGGAGGGAAAGTACTCTGTGCTTTGCAAAACCTCCGTGAATTTCGAAAAAGACATTGGCACAGAGGTTTTTCATTGTTTTGTTAAACGGAGTGCCGACCGACAATGGGAAATCTTTACAGGTCTTTCGGACTCGGTTATGCAAAAGACCGGATTTTCTCCGGAGCCCAAACAAGTTATGCCGGCATTGAGCCATTTCATGCTATCATACAGCTATACATCTGCAAAAGATCGACTGCTTTGGTTCGACGATTTGCAAATTCAAGCCTCATTTATAGTGGATACGGTTCCGCCACAGATAACCGGATTTACGATCCCAAACCGAAATAGCGTTTCACTTGCATTTTCGGAAGTGTTGGATTGCAGTCGCCTTCAGAAGGATCAGTTTAGACTTGTACCCGGAAATACAACACCCGAGAACATAAAAACTGAGGGACTCTCGGTCTATTGCACATTTGGGGAAGACTTCCGGCAAAAAACCGAATACTTTCTGATTGCAACTAGCCTGAAAGACAATGAGGGGAACCTCATGAGCCGCGACAGCATTCGCTTTTTTGTGAATGATGCGGAGAAAAACGATCTGGTAATCACCGAGATTATGGCCGATCCCTCCCCGCCGGTGTACCTCCGCGAAAGCGAATATGTTGAATTGTTCAACCGCTCCGGCTTTCCGGTCCGGCTCGACTCTTTCGCTCTTCAAACCGGAACCAGGGAGTGGCTCCTTCCTCCGTATGAGATTAATCCGGGAGAATATCTGGTTGTCACAAGCGGACACGACACCGGCAGCAATGTGATTCCCTTGTTCACTTCTTCGTCGGTAATAACGAACGACGGTCAGCTGATTCTGCTGAGAAACCGATATGGGGAGATGATCACCGCTGCGGAGTTCTACGTCGGCTGGTACGGAGATGCATTCAAATCGCAGGGCGGATGGTCGCTGGAGCGGATTGATGCGGAAAACCTCTGTGGCGGACAGGAAAACTGGACAGCCTCGATAGAACACCTGGGAGGAACTCCCGGTTGGCATAACTCGGTGCAGGCTGAAACATCCGACTTAAAACCTCCTAATATTGAAAGGCTGGAGTTCGTGAAAGAAAACTCGATCCGCCTGGTTTTCAGCGAGAACGTCGACCCAACGACTGTTCCCGGGCCGGAAACCTTTAGGCTTGCTTCCGGATTGCTGGTTGCCGATTCGGTATTGGTCCCCGAATATTTTTGCAGTAATGCTGAAATCGTTTTTAAAGAAAGTTTTGTTAAAGGCACAATCTATGAAATGGAAGTCCCCGGGGGAATCGCTGATTGCGCAGGAAACCAGCTTGTGACGAAAGGCCCGCTCAGGTTCGGCTTACCCTCAAGCACCGGCCTTGCGGATATCATAATTACAGAGCTGCTTTTCTCAAGTATTCCCGGCTGCGTAGAGTATCTGGAACTTTATAACCGGTCGGATCAGCTGTTGGAACTTTCCGACCTGAGGATCGTGGTCAGCCAGGAAGGCGAGGCCGGGAAACCATCAATCCCGCTAACTACTCCGGTATTGTTTTTCCCGGGGGAATATCGGGTACTGTGCAAGGACAAAAATACGCTGATCTCCTGTCACGATATCCAAAACCCGGAATCGATCGTCGAAGCGAAAGAACTTCCATCGTTGCCTGACCTCGGGGCATGCATAAAGCTGCTGAACCGCTCCCTTGAGTCGGTTGATATGTTTTGCTATGCGCCGGAAGATGAATTCCCCATGCTCTCCGACTCTCATGGAGTGTCGCTGGAGAGACTCTCGCTGGATAAAAAAACTGGCGATCAGTCGTTCTGGCATTCCGCCTCTTCGGTATCGGGCTTTGGTACCCCCGGAATGGAAAACTCACAATGCCTTTCGGGCATTTTAGGACAGAAAAAATTCGAAATATCCCCCGAAATTTTCTCCCCCGATAACAATGGGAAAGATGACATGCTTGAAATAAGCTATTCAATGGATAAAGAAGGATTTATTGGGACAGTAGCCGTTTTCGATCCCTCGGGCAGACTTGTTCGCTATATCGGAACTAACGAAATTCTGGGCACTTCCGGACTTTTTTTATGGGACGGAAGGGATGAGTTTGGAAAGGTGTGCGCTACAGGTTTGTATTTGATTTATGCCGAAATATGGAACCTTGAGGGTGAGAAGGAAAAGTTCAAAAAACCTGCGGTTCTGGTAAGGGAATAACTCAACCGGCCAGACAAAAGGAGTATATAAACACCTTATGTCTGGCCGATGGGGAAAGGATAGCGCCCGATTCTACAGGCTTTCAATAAGTTTTTCCATAATCAGGGTCATCTTTGGAGCTGAAGCAGCGGCTGCCCGTTGAACGTCTTCAACGCTCACTTCAACAATCCGTCCGGGAACTCCGAGATCGGTGATGATTGAGATGGCAAAGCAAGGCATTCCCATTTGGTGAGCCACGATAACTTCCGGTACTGTAGACATTCCAACGGCGTCGCCACCGATTATCCTGAAATACTCGTATTCTTTAGGTGTTTCGAGAGTGGGCCCTGTTACGCCAACGTAACAGCCCTGCTGCACCTTAATGTCGTTTTCAAGGGCAATAATCACTGCCTGCTTGATGAGGTTTTTGTCATAACTCTCGCTCATGTCGGGAAAACGATCGCCGAATTCAGGGTAGTGTTTTCCAATCAAGGGGTTTGGCAGAAGGTTGATGTGATCGGTCTGAATCATCAGATCCCCGATTTCAAAGTTGGGGTTCATGCCTCCGCTGGCGTTTGAGACAAACAGGTATTTGACTCCCATAAATTTCATAACCCTTATTGGAAAAGTTACCTCCTGCATGCTGTAGCCTTCGTAGAAGTGAAACCGTCCCTGCATGGCCATAACTTTTTTCCCTCCCAGGGTACCAAAAATAAGCTTGCCATGGTGTCCCGGGGCTGTGCTTACCGGGAAATTGGGGATTTCTTCATAATCGAGCGACATATAAATGTCGATATCATTTACCATTCCCCCGAGACCGGTTCCCAGAATAATCGCTACTTCAGGCTGGAACTTGGTTTTTTCCTGAATGAAGGATACTGTTTCTCTTATTGTTTCTAACATAATTTAATATCTGAATATTGAAGTTTTCCTCATCATCGTTGAGAAATTCAATCGCTATGGGGATATAGAACATAATGGCCTTAAAATCGGCGGGAAGATCGGAAAATTTTTGTAAACGAACGGCATCTTTTTCCGTTGTGATGAGAATTTTTTCTGATTTCGGGATATTCTCAAATTCCGAGCGTATAGCTGAAAGATCCATGTCCGTAAAATCATGATGATCAGGAAAATGCATTTCGGTAATCTCCCTCGAGAGCGTGCTTGCGAATTGCAGCAAGGCCTGAGGGTTGGCAATTCCGGAAACGAGCAGTACGGAAGGCTTCAATAACGGCAGATTGGAAACATCACCTGTCTCAATGTTCTTAAAAACAGGGAGAAGCCCTTTTTGCTTCACCGTGGTAAAATAAAGGTATTGCAGGTTGTTAAGCCGCATATTCCTGACAATAATTCTTCTTTCGATTGGCTTAAGGTTTTCGGGGGATTTTGTAACGAGAATCATGTTAGCCCGTTTCTTTCCGGATGCAGGTTCTCGGAGGCGGCCAAAAGGAAGTAGGTAGTCGTCCGAAATGGGCCGGTTATAGTCGATGAGCAAAACGGAGAGTCCGGGTTTCACATACCGGTGCTGAAAAGCATCATCGAGCAGGACAACCCCAATATCCTTCGAATATTCGAGGATCTTACGTATTCCGTCCCGTCGGTTTTCGTCAACGGCGACAATGATTTCCGGGAATTTTCTCTTGATCTGGCAGGGCTCGTCGCCAATGGTTTCAGCATCGCTGAACTCATCTGCCAGGATAAATCCCTTTGTTTTTCGTTTGTATCCCCGACTAAGAACGGCCACCTTAAACTCATTTTTCAGGAGGTTCACCAGGTATTCCGTATGAGGCGTTTTGCCTGTCCCTCCAACGGTAATATTTCCAATGGATATAAGAGGCACATTGAAACTCTCTTCCCTGAGAATACCAAGGTCGAAGGATTTATTGCGCAGAAAAACGATTATCCAATAAAGCCCGCTGAAAGGAAGTAATAAATATGAAAGTATGCTCTTCTTTGTCAAGGGATTAAAGTTTAGAAAAGAAAATGAAGCTTCGACCCGGGGCGCAGATCCCTTTTCTGCGGCCACGGGTCAATCGCTTTCCCTCAAAACAGATCGATTTCAAAAGGCATGATTGCCTGAATTCCCTGCATGGATTTAACAGCCTGGAACTGTTTGTAGTATTTGTATTCAACTCCGAGCTCCCGCTGAATCATTTTAACGTGCACATCCCCTGAAATTTGCCTTACGATAGCCTCGAAAGGATCTTCAAGCTTGGGATACTCAACGGTTCTGAAATCTACCAGGTTGGCTTCAGCGGCGGCCATCTCAATTGCTTTGTTCAAGCCACCGAAATCATCCACAAGACCCAGTTCTTTAGCGTCTGCAGCGCTGTAGACATGACCCCGGCCGATTTTGTCGACCTGTTCCACGCTGAGATTTCTGCCTTCGGCAACACGACTGGTAAAAACTTTATAGGTGTTCAGCACCTCGTTTTGGATTACAGCCATTTCTTCCGGCTTAAGAGGGCGGAAGAACGAGCCAAGGTCGGAATGCGTATTTGTGTTTACCACATCGGTGGTGATGCCCAACTTGTCGTTCATGAATTGCTTGGTGTTGGGCAGTATGCCGATTACTCCGATAGAGCCGGTGATGGTGTTGGGGCTGGCAACAATTTTACGGGCAGGGGCAACGATATAATATCCGCCGGAAGCAGCTACATCGCCCAAAGAAGCAATAAGGGGCTTGGTTTCCGAAGCAAGTTTGACTTCTCTCCAAATGATTTCTGATGCGAGTGCACTTCCCCCACCCGAATTGACCCTGAGAACAATTGCTTTAACACTGCTGTCGCGACGAGCTTCACGTATCGTTTTAGCTAGCTTGTCGGCACCCATATTGTCGGCCGTTCCATCTCCAAGAACGATGTTACCTCCTGCATAGATCACGGCGATTTTATCCTTTACCAGACCTTTTTTCTCAGTCCTGACTTTGGGGGCTTTGGTATATTTCTTAAGGGTAATGGAGTTTAGGTTTTTCTTCTCTTCGGTTGAGGTAAGAGTTTTGAGTCCGGAGAGAATCTCATCGAAATACTTAAGTTCGTCAACCATCTTGTATTCGAGAGCTGTGTTCGCATTGGTAATGAGCATCTGATCGGCATAGCGGTTCAGATCTGCTGTGCTGATTTCCCTGGAGCTGGAGATATTACTTACCATCGTACCCCAAATGGATGAAATATAAGCATTGATCTGCTCCCGGTTTTCATTGCTGAGCTTTTCGTACATGAAAGGTTCGGCGGCTGCTTTGTATTCGCCTGCGCGGATGATCTGCGCATCGATGCCCAGTTTGTCGAGCGCCCGCTTGAAGAAAAGTGGTTCTGCGCTTAATCCCAGCCACATAAGTCCCCCTTCAGGAGTAAGGTAAACGCTGTCGGCTACCGATGCAAGATAATAAGAACCCTGAGTGTAGTAGTCGGCGTGCGCAATAATGAACTTTCCGGATTCTTTGAATTTTATGAGGGAATTCCGTATTTCCTCAATGCTGGCGATGCCTGCAGAAACTAACGAAAGGTCCATGAAGATGCCATCGATGTTTTCATCAGAGGCAGCCTTTTCGATATTACTCAGGATATGGTTCAATCCCATTTTCCCTTCCCCTGCGAAACTCATAAAATCGAGGGAGCCGTAAGGATTTTCCGGATCGCGATCCACAACCGGCAAATCGAAATTCGCAAGCAAAACCGTATGAGGCTCAACAACCAGCGGCTTTTCACTGGAAGCGGCAGATACAATGCCTATAATTATTAAAAAAACGAGAAAGAACGCAAGTAGCACGCCAAGTATGGAGGCGAAGGTAAATTTTAAGAAAGATTTCATGTCATTTATTGTTAAGAGAATGAAAAAATTGTAAGAATTAAAAGTACGGAAAAAGTCCCTATAAAATTAAAAAATTATTCAGTACTTTGAAATTCTATTTTTGAAGTAAGCAGGATAATGGAAATGAACCGGGTTTTTTTACTAACGGGCAGCAACAGAGGCGAAAGTCTGCATCTGATGAACACAGCCGCTAGGCTTATCGGTGAGGAGTTGGGACCGATTGTCAGGGAATCGCGGATTTACTGCACGGAGCCTTGGGGGTACGACAGTTCCTCCCTTTTTTATAATCAAGGCCTTGAAATCAAAACCCGGTTAAGTGCCGAAGATATTCTGGAGAAAATTCTGGAAATAGAAGCAAGAATGGGCCGTATTCGTTTGGGCGAGGGTTATTCCGATCGGGAAATGGATATCGATATTCTGTTTTACGGGGATGAAATCATTGAAGTGGAAAACCTTGCAATACCTCATCCCAGAATGCACCTGCGACGTTTTGCCCTTGTGCCGATGGAAGAAATAGCACCGGACCTAATCCATCCCGTATTCAACAAGTCAATTTCCGAATTGCTTACCGCTTGTGCCGACTCTTCTGCGGTTGTTGAGATCCCTTGAAATTTTCAAAACAAAAGCCGGAATGCTTCATAGCAGAATAGGTAAAACCCGCTGTATATCACCGACCAGAAAAGGTTCGCCGCCAAGAGCCAAAAAACAATTGAGCCCTTTTTTTTAAAGTACCTTGTTGCGATGAATGCCCCAACCGGAATAGAAAGCAAAAGGGGCGTCATTATCGCGATTCCCTTCAGCCCATAACTGCTTTTCACACGGACTATCCTGCGGCTCTTTGTGCTGAACAGCTTTCCTTCCCTTTTTTTGGGTATACCGATTTTTGCCGAGAACGGTACTGCAACAAAAGTCCTCCAAAGCCTGATTAGTATTTCTGAAAGAAAAGTGAAAAAGCAAATCCCCACCATTCCCCCCAGATTCGTCAGGAAAAGCGTTTTGAAGAATCCAAAACCAAACTCGAGAATCGCAACGGGAAAAGTCATTGCAAACTTAAAGCTACTGAGAATAACAACGATGAATTCGTTCATTCACAAGTTGATCGTATTAAGGGTAATATTTAAAGATTAAATCGTTCCTTCATTTTAGATCTTACTATATCACGGTTTAGATACCCGCCCCGGTCCAATTGATCGAGCCCGTCCTCAATTGCCTTTTGATAATTAGGGTTGACATTTTCCTTTTAATCAAGAATAAGATAAACAATAGGTTGCGTGTGGACAACCTATTGTTCATTTTTCAGATTTTAGCTCTTCTTTTCTAATAGCCCCTTGATTATTGCAATATTGCTTTTATTCTTGTTATAGTCAATTATTGTTGTCTTAACTTTTGGCTTACTGGATACTTTTACATAAAAAGCATCATCTTCTTTTAAAAAATTAATTGTAATTATCTCTCCAAAGGATAACAAAGAAATATTTGTATTTATAGTAATTTCATTATTATCAAAATGAAGATCCCATTTTTTTTCTGCACAAAGATTTTTTAGCCCTTCAATAAAAGCGTCTTTATTTACTAGCGAAAACAATAATGACTCATTAATATGCCATTTGGTTTTATCGTTTCGAAAATACCAAATAATGATTAGAAAAAAAGGCAAAATCATTAATGTAATTAAAGCTATTTGTTTCATTCGAAAGTAGTTTATTTAATTGTTATCATGGAACTTCCATGCGACTTGCTTCCTGAGTTTTGCGCAATTTTATTCACTTCGTTCATGAGATCGCTCCGCTAAGTGCATGTCCTTTTGTGCCTCCTTCATCTGAAATAAAAATTGTAGCATGGAAGTTTCACTTTTTAAATTTCCCCAAGTAAATACGCACTACAAGATCCAATTAGCGCACCATTTACGCCTATAACAACAGCTCCCAAAGGACCAGCGACAGCACCGCCCCATAATGCGCCTTCTCCCCCATTTATAGCATCTGCCAATGCAATTGCAAACCATTTTTGACTACTCTTAAGTCCAGAATGCCAATAACTTTCCGAGTATTTTAGTACACTACTCATAACTAAAACAGGAACCAGTTCATTTTCTACAGAAATTTCAACTGTTGCTTCTGCAACAATTTTATCAATTTCTTTTGCTAATTCAAGAGTTTCATTTGATTTATTGTAATATGCCGTTTCTAAAAGATTAAAATATTTTAATTGTAATTCAGATACTATTTCATTATCATAAATAGTATTACAAAAACTTAATAATTGCTCATTGGTAAAGATATAATTTTCAATATTTATTACATTGCCATTATAGGTTAATGGATTATTTAAGATAAACTCTTTAGATTTCACATCTAAAAACTTAAGAATCACCAATTTTTCTTCATCAGTCAATTCTTCATTCGTACTTTTCTTTTTATTATAAACTGAAGCAATCTCACTCTTTTCAAATTCACCCAGAATATAATCAATACCATCATTGTGCCTTTGTCCAACAAGCTCAATATCTTCATTCGTGTAATTTTTCTCTTTATGAGTTTCTTTTTTACAACTCATAAAAGCAGTAATTCCAAACATAACCATTACCGCAACAATTAACTTACCTTTTAATTTAAACATGTCCTTAAGTTTTAGTTTGCCTACTTTCAGATAAATTTTTTAGGTCGCTGTTTCGGCTAGCCCGACCGTTTTTGAGCATTAATTCTTTGTAACATATTTCTGACCTTAAATTTTATTCCGATTAAGTCGGTGACTTTTGTCAGTGGCTGTTTCTTTGTAAAATTGCCCATAACTAGTTTAAAAGAGAAAAAGGATTAAGTCCAGCAGAATTAGCTTTGACTAATATTTATTTGCCTTATAAAATCCCTTCATCAGCAAATGAAAAAAAAGATTTGTCGGCAATGATGATATGATCCAGCAAATTGATTTCCATAAAATTTGCTGCGTTCTGGATTTTCTCGGTAATTTTTTTGTCCGGCTCACTGGGCTGTGTGTTTCCCGAGGGATGGTTGTGGCAAAGGATCAGGCCGGAAGCAAGCTTTTCGATGGCGTTTCTCAGGATCAGCCGGGTATCGATAACCGTTCCTGAGATTCCGCCCTGACTGATTCTAACCTTGTCGACCACCTGATTGGAGCGGTTAAGAATCAGAATCCAGAATTCCTCATGAGGAAGGTCGCCCAACAAGGGTTGAAACAGATAAAACACATCTTTGCTTGATGAGATTTTCTGCCGGGCAAGTGTGTCGGTATGACTCCTCCGCCGGCCCAGCTCAAAAGCCGACATCAACATAAGGGCCTTGGTTTGGCCAACGCCTTTAATTTGTTTCAGTTCACCCACACTCGACTTCCCGAGTTGATGAAGATTGTTACCAGCCGACTCGAGAACCTGTCGCGCCAGATCAACCGCAGAGGCGTTTCGCGTTCCCGAGCCAATTAAAATGGCCAAAAGTTCGGTATCACTTAGACTTTGGATGCCATGGCAAAGAAGTTTTTCACGCGGACGATCTTCCAATGCCCAGTTTTTGATGATCGATTTTTTGTATTCCACCTTGTCTTTACCCCTTAATGTCGCAAATCTTAAAAAATCAGCAGGGTGAAGGGTACTTTTTTTTGGAACGATGGAAAAAAAAGAAGCGATGTAAGATCCCTAAGTTTCTCTGAGGGATTTTCAAAGGGTCGGAAATTGGGATTTTCCTTAGAAAACCGCCAGAAAAGAGAAGTGTAAAGGCCTAAAAACAAAAAAGCCGCCCAAAAGGACAGCTTTAGAGTTTTTTAGGTTTGAAGCTATTATGACAAACTGGAAACGTGCTTCTGAAGTTTTGATTTCAGGTTTCCTGCTTTGTTTTTGTGAATAACGTTGGTTTTGGCAAGTTTGTCAAGCATGGAAGTTACTTTAGGTAAAAGTTCTGCAGCAGCAGCTTTGTCGCTTGTGTTGCGAAGTTCCTTAAGAGCGTTGCGCATTCCACGAGCATGGTATTTATTGCTTACCCGCTTGTTCTCGTCCTGTCTGATTCTCTTTTGTGCCGACTTATGGTGTGCCATTCTGTTATAATATTATTTGAAAACGATATTTTTACCTGATAAAATTGGCTTGCAAAAGTAAGGAATATTTTGAATTAAAAAAATTTTTGTTGGAATTAATCGCCAGACCAAAAAAAATGCAATCGTCCTTTGCTGAATCTATTGTAGGGCGGGGGATCGACTGGTCCCGACAAATCTGCTTTACCCTCCCCCGAAGAGAAAAGAGAAGCGAAGCGATAAAAATTCCGAATAATTTTCGATATTGGCTTCTGAAATTGGTTTTTTCAGGCAGAGAAGTTTTAAAGCCCAAAACAAAAAAATAAAGCCGATGCCAATCATAATAGTAATCTTTGGGATATGCCTGCTTCTTATCCTGATTATGGTGTTTAAGTTCAATTCGTTCATTTCGTTTATCATTGTTGCACTCGCCATAGCTCTTGCTGAGGGAATGCCCGTTGACAAGGCGGTTCTTTCTATAGAAAAGGGGATTGGAAGCACGATGGGCTATATCGTAATGATACTGGGCTTCGGCGCCATGCTTGGCAAACTGGTTTCGGAAAGCGGTGCCGCTCAAAAAATCACTTCCGGGATGATCCGTGTTTTTGGGATAAAAAGAATCCAGCTTGCCTTGATGGTTACGGGCTTTATCGTTGGAATTTCTTTGTTTTACGATGTTGGGTTTTTCATCATGATTCCTCTGGTATTCACCGTTGCCGCTTCAACCGGGCTCCCCCTCCTGTATGTGGGACTTCCCATGCTTGCCTCGCTCTCCGTTACCCACGGGTTCCTGCCGCCCCACCCCGCTCCGTCGGCCATCGCCGTCATGTTTAATGCCGATATCGGAAAAACCCTGGTCTATGGGATTATCCTGGCTATTCCGGTAATCTTTGTTTCCGGACCGATTTTGGTACGAGCCCTGAGCAAAATTGAAGCAAAACCGCTTCAGGAATTTATAAATCCAAAGCTGTTGAAAGAGGATGATATGCCCGGCCTCATGGTGAGTCTGGTAAGCGCCCTGCTGCCAATGATATTGATAAGCACCTCCACCCTCGCCACTTTTTTTCTTCCCGTGGGAAATGCATTCCGAACCTTTGCAGGCTATTTTGGAAACCCCGTTATCGCCATGCTGATTTCCGTTCTCTTTGCAGTTTATACCCTGGGGTTGGCAAGGGGTAGGAAAATTAAAGAGCTTATGGACTCGCTCACCCATTCGGTGGTGAGTATTACAACCATCATGCTGCTTATTGCAGGGGCTGGAGCGCTGAAACAGGTTCTGGTTGACAGCGGCGTTAGCATTTATATTGGAGAACTTCTGAAAGATTCGACGCTTTCGCCACTTTTCCTGGGCTGGCTTATTGCAAGCGTTTTGCGATTTTGCGTAGGATCGGCTACGGTTGCCGGAATAACAACTGCCGGGATTATTCTTCCTTTTGTTGAAGCAGCCTCCGTAAGCCCCGAATTGATGGTGCTTGCAATCGGTTCGGGAAGCCTTATGGTGGGACACGTGAACGACGGCGGGTTCTGGCTCTTCAAGGAATATTTCAATTTAAGCGTAAAAGACACCCTGAAAACCTGGACCGTAATGGAGACCTCCATTGGGCTTGCGGGATTAGCTGGGGTTTTGGTACTGGACCTTTTTGTGTCCTAATGCGCTACCAAGTCTGTATCGTTCACAAAAAAGCGCCATTGCACCTTGCTCCAATATTCCCCTGCATAGTCAATGCCAATTCTTTCGGCAGTGTGGATAACCGGGATTTTGACTCCCTCCTCAATCCCAATTCGTGCCGATTCGAGAATATTCTCACCGTAAAAGCTCCCGTCAAGCCCCAGTTCCCTCGACACCCTTCCCGGGCCCCGAAATCCTTTGAGCCCTCGGATCAGGATGGCTTGTGGGTTGTCAAGAGGGCCGGTTACTATATTAAACATCCAGTGCATACCATAAACAAAATACATATAAATATAGCCGCCCGAATGGTACATAATCTCGGTCCGTTTTGTGCGGCCCTTGTTCGCATGGCATGCCCGATCCTCTATCCCTCTATAAGCTTCCACCTCGGTAATCAGGTATTCCTTTCTCTCCCCGAAAACTGTTCTGACAATCTTTTTACCGGGAAGCTCAGGTGCGACTTCAAGCACATCCCTCGAAAAAAAACTCTTGTCCATAACATCAATACCTCTCTTTCGCAGGAAATTTTATCCATTTCTCAAACCCCGCCACGGCCTTTTCCCTTAGAAGGCTAACCATCTTAATTTTACGATTGCCTGGATCTGCGGCTATTTCATCATAAATCTCTGAATCGTCAAATCCGGCGTTTTTGGCATCTTCACGGTTAGCTGCAAAGTAAATTACAGGGATATGAGCCCAATAGATAGCCCCCAGGCACATCGGACAGGGTTCGCATGAACTGTAGATTTCGCAATCGGAAAGATCCCATCTTCCCAAAATTTGCGCAGCTTCGCGAATGGCCAGCACTTCGGCATGAGCGGTTGGATCATTGTCCTGGGTCACACGGTTTCCCCTACAGGAGATAATTTTGCCGTCTTTTACCACTGCGGCACCAAAGGGCCCTCCTCCCCTGTCGATGTTAAGGGCGGCTTCATCAATGGCAATCTTCATAAAATTCTCAATCATTCTAAACTGTTTTTTCGGTAACAGGCAATTTTTTCAAACTGCCAATTTACTAATGTTTTTAGTGAAATGGTACATTTCGGATGCTGTGCTGCAAATAAGCACAAAGCAACTTTTTGATACTCTGTTTCAGAAAGACCTATTCTTGCTTGATTTCAGCCTTCACAGCACTTTCGATTCTATTTCTTCCAAAGAGCAATAAGGAATAAAAGAATAAAAAGAATGATACCCCTGTTTGAGTTTCAAGGGTATCCTCATTCAGCATCGACATGAACCCAATTATCGCGAAGCACAAAAATAAAAAATCCGGCCAACGTTTCTCCATAAAAACGGGGGTAAACAGCGCGAACACACAAATCACAAATCCGAGTATTCCAAATGTTATCAGGAAAGTGTAAAACTGATTGTGGGCTCGTCTTCTTGACTCGATTTTAAGCGGGTTTTCCGAATTCTCATAGTAATGGTTAAAAGCCAGCTGCACATCCCCTGTTCCCACTCCGAAAACAAAGTTGTTCTTGATTATATAGGTAGAGGCATTAATATAAGCTAATCTCTGGGCCACGGAGTGCCCGCTTGGGTCATTTCCCTGTCGGTAGTTTTCCAATTCCCAAATAATCTGGTAAATACGTGGATAAAGACTGTATTTGTTCAGAAAGATATAGTTTGCCACTCCGTTTTCCACGGCTTGAATATCTATGGCTTCGAGTTGTCTCATCCCATCGGCATCCTTGCGAAAACCCTTGGAGGTTAAATAGCGGATGAGGGTAAACCTTAAATTTTGGCCCAGCTTGTCTTTCCCATCATAATCCAGGCTGCTTAGGTTATTCCATTCCTGTCGCAGCTCGTGTTCGCAAACATATATCCAAACATAATGGCCATTTTCGACCCACTTCGAACCAGGGTCATGGAAGTAGGGATTTCCCGAAGGGGTATAAGTTTCCAGAGTTTGAAAATTCACATCTTCCCGGAAATAAAACTTTGCAACATCGTGAGAAAGCCTTGAAGCAATGATAAGAGGCGCGGTTATAATAAGGACCCTGATAATAAATCTCGGTGCGACCTCGCCGATTCGGGAAGAATACTTCCAGCCAAAAAAGAGCGCGAGTATTAAAAATATCAATATTCCCGTTATTGATTTAAGGATTATCAGAAATCCGATCATCCAGAGGGCCACAACAAAAAACGCTATTCTCAAAGTCCGGTTTTGAAGCGGCGAGGCATCTCCCCCGAAACCATAATACAAAAAAATAAAAATTGCCATATTCACCATAAGTGAAAGCCGGATATGACTGATGAAAATCGAAATATCCCTGAAATCGTAGTATTCATAGTCGTAGAGGCCAAAAAAGATCGATGCTGAAATCAAGGTGGAAGCCAGAACCGCGGCTGAAAACCATAATAAAACGATGCGAATCTTTTTTTCTGTCAAGGCAGGAGAAGAACCGATAATGAGGGGCAGAAACAAAATCGGCAGTTTGATTTTAAGATCATGGAAGGCATAATTGAAGTCGGTTGTATAAATAAGGCCGACCAAATGGAGCATGAAAAGCAGAGAAATAACAAGTGGGCCCTTTCTTTCCTTAAGGGCCTGCATCTTGGCTCGAAACTTACCTTCGGCAAGCCAGTTAACCAGCAAAAGGATTTCGGCCACGCTGGTTGTAAAAATAGAAAGCGGCAAGCTTGCAGCGAGCAGAATCAGAATAATGAAGTAGTTCCTTTCCGCATCGGAAAAGAAACTCTTTACAGAGTTGGGCATACTAGTAGAAATAAATCTGAAAATTATACTTTTTTACTTAATTTCCGGGGAAATAATGCTTGCTTTGCAAAGATTTTTTAAACACAAGGAGAATCGATTACGCTTTATTTTCAAGGATTTTATGTTTTCAATAAATTTATTGTTGATATTTTATTGATTTATTGAAATTAGTTGTACTTTTGCAATCCATATTTTTCAGGATTGAAACTGAGTGGGATAGGGAACAAAAATCAATATACAGTGGATACATTAAGTTACAAAACCGTTTCAGCAAATAAAGCAACCGTTCGTAAAGAGTGGATTGTCATTGATGCCAACGATGAGATTCTGGGGCGTCTCGCTTCAAAAGTTGCATATGTTTTACGAGGTAAACATAAAACCAACTTCACACCGCATGTTGATTGTGGTGACAATGTAATTGTGATCAACGCTGAGAAGATCAAGTTGAGCGGCAAGAAAATGGAAGACCGTCAGATTTTCCGTCATACCGGCCATCCCGGTGGACAGAGGATTGAGAGTCCGGCCAGCATGATTGCCAAGAAACCTGCATCAGTAATTGAGCACGCGGTTAGGGGTATGCTTCCGAAAAATCGTTTAGGGAGTGATCTTTTCCGCAACTTATATGTTTATGCAGGCGAAAATCATCCTCACGAGGCTCAACAACCGAAATCAGTTAAATTAACCGATATTAAAGAATAATCATGGAAGTAATCAATTCGATAGGAAGAAGAAAAGCAGCTGTCGCCCGTGTATACCTTAGCGAAGGCAAAGGCAAGATTACTATTAACAACAGGGACTACAAAGCGTATTTCCCTGGAGAGCATTTGCACTACATCGTTCTGCAGCCCCTTACCCTTATGCAGTCTTTGGAAAAATTCGATGTGAATGTGAATTTAAACGGTGGCGGAATAAAAGGACAGGCAGAAGCCGTTCGTCTTGGAATTTCGAGAGCACTTGTAAAATTAGATGCAGAAAACAAACCGGCGCTTAAAGCAGCAGGCTTCATGACCAGGGATCCACGCGAAGTGGAACGTAAAAAACCAGGTCAGCCAAAAGCAAGGAAGAGATTCCAGTTCAGTAAACGTTAATCGTTTGCCTACCTGCTAGTTTAGTATCTAAATCAAAAGGATTTCCGGGCATTCCCGCGCTTTTAGCGCCCGGAACTACCATTTGATTGCAAATAAGAATGTAAACAAATCATAAATTATCATGCCAAAAACAAATTTCGACGAGTTATTGAATGCAGGTGTACACTTTGGTCACCTCAAGAGAAAATGGAATCCCAATATGGCTCCTTATATTTTCATGGAGAAAAACGGAATCCACATTATTGACCTTCACAAAACTATTGTTAAATTGGACGAAGCAGCTGTTGCGATCAAACAAATTGCAAAATCGGGCCGCAAAATCCTTTTCGTTGCCACCAAGAAACAAGCCAAAGACATTGTTGCCGAGCGTATCAAAGCCGTTAACATGCCATACGTTACTGAGAGATGGCCGGGTGGTATGCTTACAAACTTCCCAACGATCCGCAAGGCTGTTAAGAAAATGTCGACTATCGACAAAATGGCAACCGACGGAACCTTTGATGTTCTTTCGAAACGCGAAAAACTCCAGGTTGCCCGTCAGAGAGCCAAACTGGAAAAAAACCTTGGAAGTATTGTAGACCTGACCCGATTGCCCGCAGCTATGTTCGTTGTTGACATTGTAAAAGAAAATATCGCAGTTAGAGAAGCGACCCGCCTGAACATCCCTGTTTTTGCAATCGTCGATACAAATTCAAATCCAAATCTGGTTGATTTCCCCATTCCCGCTAACGATGACGCATCAAAATCAATCGATCTTATCGTAAGCTATCTTGCTGAAGCCATAGAAGAAGGTTTATCGGAAAGAAAACTTGAAAAAGATAAAGAGTCCAACGCCAAAGACAAAAAAGTAAAGGATGCCAAAGACGCCAAAGAGGCTAAAGAAGCTGCGGCTCTTAGAAAACTGAAACTTGAAGATCTCGACGAGGAAGAAGAAGATGAAGATCTTGAAGATGAGGATGAGGACGATGATGATGAGGTTGTTGCAAAACCTAAACCGCTGAGCCTTCAAGGTATCGTTGACGATGAAGACGAGGTGAAAGTGGTTGAAGAAGTCAAAAAACCCAGAATTGTAAAAAAAGTGGTTCGTAAAAAGGAAGACTAGTTCAAACTGAATTCCTTCACTTCAATTTACAATATTTCCCCGCAAAACGTCCGGGACTTAAAATTATTTACATACCATAAAATTTAATCACATGGCTGAAATTAGCGCTGCTGATGTAATGAAATTGAGAAAAGCAACGGGAGCCGGCATGATGGACTGCAAAGCAGCTTTGCAGGAATCCAACGGCGATTTTGAGGTTGCAATTGATACTATTCGTAAAAAAGGACAATTGGTTGCCAGTAAACGTGCAGACCGCGAAGCTTCTGAAGGAGCCGTTATCGCAAAAGCTGCTGGTAGCAAAGGTGTCGTTGTAATTTTAAATTGCGAAACCGACTTTGTGGCAAAAAACGAGAAATTCGTAGCTTTTGCTCACTCTATCCTTGACCTTGCAATGGATAATCTTCCTTCAAATCTTGAAGCTTTGAAGGCTCTGAAAATAGGTAACAAAACTGTTGAAGAGACAATTATCGAGGAGGTAGGGATCATTGGGGAAAAGCTTGAACTCAGCTTCTACGGCAAAATTGAAGCGGGTGAGGTTGTTGCCTACATCCATCCGGGAAATAAGCTTGCAACTTTGGTTGGTTTCAACAAGAAAGTTGCAACTCAGGTAGGAAAAGACATCGCGATGCAAATTGCAGCTATGTCGCCTGTTGCTGTTGACAAAGAAAATGTTTCCGAGGAAATGATCGCCAAAGAAAAAGAAATCGGTCGCGAACAGGCACGTTTGGAAGGCAAAGCAGAAAACATGCTCGACAAAATCGCTGAAGGTAAGGTAAACAAGTTCTTCAAGGAATTTACCCTGCTGAACCAGGATTTCACCAAAGACAGCAAGAAAACAGTTCGCCAGTATCTCAAAGAAAGCGATTCTGATCTTACTGTTACTGAATTCTTCAGACAATCACTGAAATAGGAATACGGCTTTCTGAAAATACCAAAGGTGTTCGTTTTACGGACACCTTTTTTCATTTAACCTGTTCATCCGCTTCCAATCGCAAAAGCTTTGTTCTGTGGCAAGAAAAGCCCCACAACAGTAAAATTTTTCTACAACCCTACGGTAAAAAAGTATATTTTTATAGCATTAATCAAATACACAATGAAAAAATTCAATCGCATCCTATTAAAACTAAGCGGTGAATCCCTCATGGGAGAGCAGAAATATGGCATCGAACCGGCTATTCTGAATTCCTATGCACGTCAGATTCATGAAATTGCCCTCATGGGCGTTGAAATTGGAATCGTTATTGGCGGAGGAAATATTTTCAGGGGAGTATCGGGACTAAGCAAAGGCTTCGATCGTGTTAAAGGCGACTATATGGGCATGCTTGCCACCGTAATCAACAGCCTGGCCCTGCAGTCGGCAATCGAGTCGGCCGGAACACCCTGCCATGTGCTTACGGCTGTAAGAATGGAGCCTTTTGCCGAATTCTACAGCAAAAACAATGCTTTGGAATCGCTCCGCAAAAAGGAAGTTGTGATTTTTGCTGCCGGTACAGGCAATCCCTTTTTCACAACCGACACCGCCTCTGCTCTCAGAGCGGTAGAAATTGAAGCCGATGTGCTGCTGAAAGGCACCCGGGTAGATGGCGTGTACACCGCTGATCCCGAAAAAGATCCCGATGCTGTTAAATTTGATGAGGTAAGTTTCGATGAAGCCATAGCGAAACAACTTCATATCATGGATCTGACAGCCTTTACGCTGTGCAAGGAAAACAAGCTCCCCCTCATAGTCTTCGACATGAATACGGAGGGAAACCTGAAAAAGCTTATTTCAGGCGAAAAAATTGGTACTTTCGTTAAAAATTGAATATTTTTATCTCCCGATATCAAAACACAAACTAAAGGATTTCAGATATGAACGAAGACGCCCTAATGGTCATAGAACTCGCAAGAGAAAAAATGGAAAAAGTTTTGGTTTTCCTGGAAACAGACCTCAGTCGTATCCGCGCAGGCAAGGCAAACACACATATTCTTGATGGAATTCTTGTTGAATATTACGGCAACCCTGTTCCCCTGGCCCAGGTGTCGAATATAAGCACGCCGGATCCCAAAACCATTGCCATACAGCCTTGGGAGAAAACTATGATCAATCCCATTGAAAAAGCGATTATGGCATCAAACCTGGGCATCACCCCTGTGAACAATGGAGAGTTAATCCGGATAAATATCCCCATGCTTACCGAGGATCGCAGGAAAGAACTTGTAAAACAAGTCAAACATGAAGGTGAAGTAGCAAAAGTTAGTTTAAGAAACGCCCGCAGGGACGCCAATGAGGAACTCAAGAAAATGCATAAGGATGGCTTGCCCGAAGATGAAATGAAAAAAGGTGAACTCGACATCCAGAAGATGATCGATGACTATTCAGTAAGAGTCGATAAGATTGTCGATGCAAAAGACAGGGAAATACTTACGGTCTGAGATCCCCTAAAAAAAGTCAGCCTCGTCTATTCTTTTTCATGTTCCCGGGAAGACA
>JFJP01018640.1_pt1 | contig 25927 bp, 25 predicted proteins | sample 431651 | NCBI WGS metagenome assembly JFJP01 (sample SAMN02602958, study PRJNA72255) | Microbial mat metagenome, whole genome shotgun sequencing project. | biome: fresh water; feature: sink hole; material: water; isolation source: purple microbial (photo- and chemosynthetic) mats found in...
GCGGGGATTTCCGTAGGGGGGATGCTGTTCCTGGAGCGGAGAGACCAGGTTGATGTTACCGAGTACCGCCTGCTGATGCGCGATTGGCCGGAAATGCATTGCCGTGCAGTGGCCACGGCAATGACCTTCGCACCGGGACGTGCGGAATGGACGCTACCGCCCGAAGCGGTTGTTTACCGGTCGTCGCACGATGCCCTCGACGGGTTCTGGAAACGGCAGGAAAGCACACATTCCGCAGATTCATTCCGGCTGCGCATGCCGCGGCAGATGTCCGGAACGCTGCTCCAGCTTGAGGCGGGGTGGTTTGCCCCGGCGCACTCGCCGATTACGTTGCAACTGCCGGAATCCAAGGATGGTGTAGGCAATGATCGTGCTGTCCATGCCACGGAGGATCTGGATGGTGTCTATGTGTTGCATGATGGCCAGTGGTTCGGGCTGGGAGCCATGAAGGCCGGAGAGAAAAGGAGCCTCTTGCAGGGACCCACGCAACGGCTTGCCACGTTGCATGGCTTGCCACAAGCACTGCATGACGTCGTTCATCCATGGACCATGGGACGTGGATGTCAGGATCCCTCGCATAACCATCAACTTCATGCCGTTCCGCTAACCGATTCGATCGTCGTGGCTTGGCGGCGTGGCGAGGTTCCGCAGGTGCGTCCGGTCTGGGATAATGCCGTAACGAAGGGACGGATAATATGGGTGATGCAATGTCCGCGATAACGGGAACAACTGTCCATGCCGGCGAGGTGCTGCTGACGCTGGACCGTCTGCACAAGCGCTATCCGAACGGGGTGGAGGCGGTTCGTTCTATCTCGATGGAGGTTCGGCGGGGCGAAGTCTTCGGACTGGTCGGGCCGAACGGGGCAGGCAAATCAACGCTGCTGAAGCTCATTGCGGGGCTGTTGCGTCCTGAGCAGGGGACCGTCCTGATGGAAGGGGTGGATGTGACAGGGCGCCCGGTCGAGGCCGCCCGGCGAATCGGCCTGATGCCTGATCCGCTTGGGGTCTATACCGATGTCAGTTGCCGCGAGTATCTGGTGTTCTTCGCCCTCGCCAGCGTTCAAGCGTGTGGTGGATCTGCTCGGGTTGTTGCCCTGGTTGGATGCGGAGGTGGAGTCCCTTTCTGCCGGGTGGCAGCGCCGGCTGGCACTGGGGCGTATGCTGCTGCTGGATGCTCCGCTGCTCTTGCTCGATGAACCAGCCGCCGGGCTGGATATCCAGGCACGATCCGCGCTGCTTGAGATTGTACGCAATCTGCGAGAACTGGGGCGTACGGTGGTGATCTCGTCGCATATTCTGCCTGAACTTGAATCCCTGGCCGACCGCTTCGGTATCATGAATGCCGGTCAATGGGTCGATATTCTTCCGGGGCAGTCGTTCATTGGACGGCAGGCCTTGAAACAGGGACTAGGCGGATGCCGCTGCCGATGCCGCGCTCGGGGTCTTGACGAAAGCCGGGATTCGTGCGGCGGTGCTGGCGGATGGGGGTATCGAGTTCAGTGCAGCGTGCGAACGCCTCGCCAGCGATATCTTGCGTGATCTGCTGTTGGCGGGAATTCGCGTCAATGATTTCAGGCGTTTGGATACAGGACTGGCAGACGTGGCGCTGAGTGTTTTGAAGGGAGGGCAGCCTGTATGATCAACCCATTATTGTGGCTGGATTTACGAGTGAGGGTCCGGGAACGGCGGTTGTGGGCGATCGCCTTCTTCTTCCTGGCTATTCCTATGTTGATTACCCTCCTGTCGATCACCTCCTCGCTGGATGACGGCGGCAACAACGAACCCGGTGAAGTCGGCACCTTGACGGCCATGTGCGCCATATTCTGCCAGGCTGGGCTGCTGGTGATCCTCTCGCCACTGGCGGCAGCCCAGCGCATCTCCCAGGAGCGCGAGCAGCGCACCTATGCAGCATTGGTGAACTCGCCGTTAAGCCCGGCTACCATTGCGCGAGGCAAACTATGGGGGGCCTGGATTTTTACCTTATGGTTGGGTGTCTTGACGCTACCCTTTGTGGCAGTGGCCGGACTCTGGGGCGGATTGGCGCCCTGGGTCATGCCCCTATGCTTTGTGCTGAACATCCTGGCGGGTTTTACGCTGTCCTCACTGGCGCTGGGATTGTCTGGGTTGCTGGGCCGGTCGATGAGCGCGTATCTGGCCAGTGGGGCACTGCTCTGCCTGTGGGGAATGGCGATGCCGATCATCGGGATGTTGTCGCTTGGCATCCTCGATAATGGGAATGTCGCGAAGGCAGAAACCAAGGCGCTGTTCTGCGGGTTTCTGCTGCATCATCCGCTGGCGCCGCAGGTGTGGCTGGCGATGCGAGGCTGTGGATCAACGGAAACGTTCACCGATTGGGGACTCTGGGTACCACTGTATGGCGTGGGGATCTGGGGCTTGCTGACGCTGCTTGGCTTCAAACTGGCGGTTCGGGGGCTGCAACGCGAGGTGTATTAATCGCCTGGACCGAACAGCGGTTTGCGTGTTTACCTACGGCGGCAAACAGTAACTCGAAATCGGTTTGCTCATCCGGCTGTGGGATGAAGGGCGCAATCGGTGTGAAAAGGGGCGAGGCCAAAAAAACAGGGGTGGCGGCGGCGAAATAGTCCAGATCGTCGGTGGCAAAATGAACATGCCCATCGGGGCGCAGCTTGCGATGGAGCAGCACCAGGAACTCAGCGTTGATCAGTCGTCGGCAATGATGCCGCCGTTTCGGCCAGGGATCCGGGTAGAAGATATAGAACGTCTGTACGGAAGCTCAACAGGCGGAGGTTGTCGAGACCGGCACGTTGCGCCTTGGCGGAGACCTTGTCCGCCCGCCGTCGTTGCCGTTCGATCCCGATAAAGTTTACCAATGGGAAAGCGGCTGCTCGCGCCAGCAGAAACCGGCCTTTACCGCTGCCGATATCGACCTCAAGCGGATGGGTATGATCGAAAACGTCCTGAGTCTGACTCACCATCCCGAATGCCTAACGTCCAAATAATCGGCTGAAGAAACCGGACTTCTTGCCATCCATTTCGGCTTCGATAAAGGGCAGGGCGAAGATCTGGAACCGATCAGCGCTGGTTCCGGGCTTGAATTTCTTGATTGCCGTGGCAATCCCGGCCTTGCCGTGTTCGATCATATCGTTGATCGAGGAGACATCGCTGGCCCGCTTCTTGGCCATCGTCGTCAGTACTGGCATCAGGTTGCGCTCAACGCGGTGCTTGGCTTCCCAGTCACCCCGCCGGGCGGCATTGATATCCTTCTCGAGGGCCTTCGTCTTGGCGGCAGGGCCGCTCAAGGGTACTTCTGTCATCGTTCCTGAAATTTTCATGAGGAATGAATACCAGACAGGTGGCCCGGTGCCAAGCTATTTATCGTAATGAGTGACACGGTACACGATGCTTTCAGTGCGCGCCGGGGCGCACTGAAAGCCTCTTACTGTTGTAGTATCATTTGTTGCGAGCCAAATTCTGATCGTATTTCTTGCCGATTTGTCCTCGTAAAGTTTTGCCTCTGCTTGCCGTGATCTGATCGCAAAAGGTTGCCTTATTGCCGCGCTTCGATCATAGCGCTACGAGGGTTGCAGCATGATTCGGGGTGCGTTCGGGGTGAGGAAGCCAGCGCTGAACAAGTGATTTCCTGCCGGGTTGCCGCGCTCTGGTCGCAGGCCTGCGACCGGCACGGCCGGTCGCGATGCCGGAATGTCAGTGTGTGATGGCCGCCATGGCCTGGTTGAAGATCATGCCCAGCACGGTCTCGAAGAAGTCGATGGTGTTGCCGCCCCGCTCCGTGTCGGGATCCCGCCAGTACGACTGCTTGATGACGATGCCGGGATGCTCGCTGATACGGTAGTTTCCCGCACCGCTCTCGCGCAGATGGAGGCCTCTGTTATGCAGCAGCGCCGGCAGCGGGGCACGCCGGGCCGCCTGGATCTGCTCGCGTGTCCATGGTGTCCTACAAGTTTGGCAGGTCATAGTCCTTCCTCCAGTGCGGTTGTAGCAGCACGCGGTTGACCTGCTTGATGTCGACGGTGCAGGTCTGGTCGCGGACGGTTTCGATCAGTGCCGATATGCACAGGTTGCGTGCGTACCTGAGCAGCCCCCCGGAGGAGCGTACCAGCAGGGCCAGGGCCTCTTGCGTGAAGGTGTTGTGCCCCAGTCCGGCTCGATCGAACTGCGCGAGCAGGAAGGCCTCCAGGTCTTCTGGCGCGAGCCTGGGCAGCAGGACCGAGTAGGTGACGCGCGAGCGGATCTCCTCGTTGATGGACAGCGAGAGGGTCTGCAGCAGGGTGGGCTGGCCCATGAGCACCAGGTTGTGGCTGGCGGGGAAGTCCTCGAAGAGCAGGCGCAGCTTGCGCAGCACCTCCGGGGGCATCAGGTGCGCATCGTCGATGACCGGCACGAGCATCTTGCCGTTGCGGTGCAGCCGGAAGGCTTCCTGGACGAGCAGCTTCTCGCAGCGCTGGTCCCGGCCCTCGTGCTGGATCTCGAAGGCATCGCAGAGGATCCGCAGCGTGTTGCCGTAGGTGTGGAGCGTGCGGTTGACCACCGGGGCGATCATGCGCTTGGGCTGATGGGAGACCAGGGGTTGCTTGATGACGCTCTTGCCCGTGCCGGGCTCGCCGAGCACCAGGCACAGGACGCCTTGCTGGGCATGCACGAGCAGCGTGTCCAGGACCGCCTGCTGATGGGCCAGCAGCGTGGTCTCCTGCATATCGAAAGGCATCCGTGAGAGGCCGAAGTGTGAACGGATCATGGTTTATTTCTCCTTTTTATGGTTGGATTTGCGGCTGGCCTGCCCGGTGGTCGCCGGGCGGTCATTGGCCACCGGGTCGAGCGCACGGGCCTCGCCCATGCGCTCGGCCTTGTAGTAGACCACCACGCGGCGGTGGGGTCACTTGCGCTGGTAGCGCACCTGGATGGTGCGGCTGGGCAGGTGGCGGGGGGCCTCATAGCGCACGTTCATCAGCGGGAAGGTGTTGTCGGCCTTCACGACTCGGTCCTCCTCGGCGAAGAAGAGCTCCTCGTTGACCTCGTTGGGCGGCAGGTAGCGGATACGGCGGCGGTCGAGCGCGAAGCGGTCCAGCGGGCGGCAGAGGAACTGCTCGCGCACGGTCCGGAAGAAGCGCTCGATCTTGCCCTTTGCCGCCCCGTCGCGCACCGGCGTATGGGTCAGGATGCAGCCGAGGCGGGCACAGATCTGCACGATCTCCCTGGAGGTGTAGATCGAACCGTTGTCGACATACATCGACTCGGGCACGCCGCGCTTGTAGAAGACGCAGGAGAGTGCCTCGATCAGGCTGTCGACATCCTCGCGGGCGAAGAACGCCCCATTGACGCAGACGCGGGAGGCATCGTCCACAAAGGCGATCAGCTTGCTCTGCGCCATCCCCCCGCCAACGCGCACATGGGGACCGAACATCGTGTCTCCCTGCCACATCTCGTTGGCGTGGGCCTTGGCGAAAGCCAGACGGTGCTTGTCCTGGGTCTCGGCGTCGGGCTTGAGCATCTCGTGGCTCGTGACGAGGCGGCTGAATGTGTTGGGTGCGATGCGCTCGCGCTGGAGCAGTCCCTGCTCGATGCAGAGGCGGTAGACGGCCTGCTTTTGCGGATGCGCACTGTGGAAGGCAGGCCGCACGGTGCGTACCGCTTCCATGATCTCCTCCAGGGTCACCTTGCGCAGCTTGCCCTTGTCCGAGCGGCCCTGCGCGGCAAGGGCCGTTAGCCCGTGCTTGTTATAGCGCATCAGCCACGTCTCAATGGTGCGCCAGGTGAACTGCCGGGGATTGCCGTCCTCGTCGGTAAAGGTCATGGCCGCCACAGCCCTGATCCGATCGCGTTGCGTGTCGCCCTCGGCCATGTCGATGGCCCCGAGCACACGCACCTTCAGTAATCGCTTGGATTCCTCATCTGTCTTGCTCCTTTTGCGTGCATGGAGGCCCGCCCCGGTGGCAGATCCTTTTGGCCATGCATGGAAAGCAGCCTACGACAAGAGCCCGGTAGAGGAGGAAGCACCATGTTCTGTTGCCGGGTGGGGGCCGCGAGGGGGCGGTGGCCCCCGGCACGATAATTCGGCCAGCATCAGGGGCCGCGAGGAGGTTATTTCACCGGAAAAAGGCCATCGCTTAGCCCATGATCGGGGCTGGAAGGCGTACTGGTAGGCCGCCACGGGGCATTTTTCCGAGGGAAAGGCACAACGCAGGTGTTCAGCGGTCTGCAGGAGCGGGTCGGAAGGCGGCGGGCAGCGCGCAAGCAACGCGCTGCGCACGGCTCTCCAAGCCGCTCCCGGAAACGATGTACAAGCTGATAGATGCTTTGCAGCGGCAGCCTGCTCTTCTCCCATGCGCTTTTGATCGATCCGCCAGCGCCGAGGTGTTTCAACGGCCAGGCAAGCAACCTTCATCCAATACGCACGTGATCTGGACGCACTGAGCAACCACGCCAATGACCTGATATGCGCGCAGCGCTGGCCGGAGGCCGAAGCGGCCTGTCGTGAGCTTCTCGATCGGTTCCCTGACGAGATAGACGGACATTGGCGCTACTACGAGTGCTTCAAGGCCAAGGGCGACGCCCGAAGTGCCATGCCCCATGCACGAGCCACCCTTGAAATGGCAGAAGCGTACGGCGGGTTCGATCCCGCTTTCCCTGCCAAAATCAAGAAGGATATCGCCCACTTCGAGCAGTCCATCACAACAACATCCCCGGAAAACTCAACGGCGCAGCTCACTCATGCAGCAAGAGGACATACGTCCACAGACGGCACTCCATCCTCACCGCATTCCCATCGTATCGACACTCTACACCACAATCCAAATACGGCACAATAACGGCACTACATACGAACCCAATCCGGCCCGCAACAGATAGCTTGAATTTGCGTTATAGCTAGCATTGGCGCTATAAAAACCAATAAAAAAGGGATTTTCCGAAGAAAAGCCCTTTAAAAGAGTGGTAGGCGGCGAGGGACTCGAACCCCCGACCCCATGGGTGTAAACCAAGTGCTCTAACCAACTGAGCTAGCCGCCCTACATGTAACCAGCCTAGCGAAATGAAATGAAAAGTCAAGGTCCTGATCACACAAATAGTAAAAAACGTCTCCTGTTTAACCTGGTGTTATAAAATAGCGACTACGGAGGCGGATTAAAAAACGTTGTTGCGCGTTGCGAATTGGCCTTGCATGCGGTATGAATTATACGAGTGCTGACTTGGGTTTGCTCAAGTCGCAGGAACTTTAAACGAGGAGATGGATAATGTGGTTTATGAATAGTATCGGTGTGTGCGTCACGCTTTCATTGATGATGCTAGGTATGGTCGTGGTACGGGAAGTGCGGGGAGAAGAAAAAACGGGCCATGGTTTGGTGGGGTTGCGACCTCTGCCCAGAACCGTTGCAGACAACAGTGGCAATCATGGCGGCCCATGGACGGACATGCCAACGTTTGATGTGCAGACGGGCAAATACCCTTTCGTGGCGGCCCATCTGGACGTGGTTAAAGGCTGGCTGGACGGGGACTTCGAGACCAAACGCATGTTCTTCGAATATTACTGGGGCATTGATCAAAAGCGCGATGATCTCGATCCGGAAAAGAACGGCCTCATCAAGACTATTCGCGATTGGGAATCCAAGGGCGGGGTCATCGAGCACATCCTGATCTGCCGTGAATACGACCTGGCTATCCATCGAGGCCACAAGGACGCAAAGCCTGGTCCGTTCAAGGAAGACACCCGGATTCTTTACGAACAGGATGTTGACGACATCCGGGCGATGTTCAAGATCGCCCACAAGCAGGGCGTCCTAAAAAACGAGCATTATAAACTGATCCAGATGGTGCAGGATCCGTCTTTCTTTGCCGACGATAAGAGGGTGCATCCGATCATCGCCAAGATGGATGGGGTCTGTCTAGAGGTCCACCAGTTCAACCGTCACTGGCCGCTCGAAACCGGCTGGGTAAAGCCGGAGCCGGTAGTGCGTGGTGCGAAATGGACGCTTTCACAAGGCAAGGAGTATGTTTTCTACTACGGTCCTATAACCTGGAAGTCAAAGAAATACACCGAATTCATCGAACGCGACTGGCTAATGACATATTGGAAAGCAGGCCTTCCCAAACATGATCCGAAGATGCACTACTATCTGAACACCTTTCCAAATGAAGAGGGCCGCGGGCGGCCTGTCGGCCCCGAAACCGACCCCCACTCTATTTTGGGATTCACCAAGTGGCTGATCGAGGAAATCAAATTCAAAAGGGCGGATAAGTAAAGCCAATCCACATTCACACGCCCGCTTTCCGTCGGCGGCCAAAAGAAGTAAATCCCCCCCCGGGGGCAACGGTCTCCCACAAACCATTGGCTTTCGGATATGGGCTGTGGTAGGGTTCTGGCAGTGCAACCGTTGCAACCCTCGTGGAGAGTCGATGACCTTGAAGTGTTTAACAGGCGTTTTGATGCTGGGGCTCTTGCTCTGGTCGGTGCCGAAGACCGAGGCGGCCGACGCAAAGTGGCGGACGCTCAAGGATTGTGTTCTTGTCGAGAATCCGTCTAATGATGGGGATAGTTTCCATATCCGCCATGGCCGGAAGACCTATTTTATCAGACTCTATTTCGTTGATGCGCCGGAAACCGATCTGCGCTTTCCTGACCGTGTAAAGGATCAGGCTGAGGCGTTCGGCACGACGACGAATGTGGCCCTGCGCTACGCCGCCGTGGCGACGGAAACGGTGGCTGGATTGCTACGTAGGCCCTTCACGGTCTATACCAAGTTCATTGATGCCCGCGGGTCGAGCCGTACCCCGCGTTACTATGCCATGGTCAGCGTGGATGACGTGTTCCTGTGTGAACAGCTTGTGGCACAAGGCCTGGTTCGCATTTACGGGTATCGGTCGGTCTTGCCCGACGGTACCGCAAGTCGTGATCATATAAAACATCTGCAAACGATTGAACGCGATGCCAAACGACGCAAGGTCGGGGCCTGGAGTGGACGATAAGGGGAGAATGATGCAATTTCCAACCTTGGAGCTGGCGCTTCCCATCTGGGTCGAGGCGTTTTGTGCGCACTGGCTGGGCGGTTTTGCAACAGCGCTGCAACGGGCATCCTTCGTGGTGGCGCTGTCGCGGGAGAATGTGCAACGCCAAACCGGCGGACCGTTTGCGGCGGCGGTATTTGATATTGAGCGAGGAATGCTGGTGGCCCCGGGGCTGAATCGCGTGGTGCCCTGCGCGTGCTCATCGGCGCATGCGGAGATTGTGGCGCTGTCGCTGGCCCAGCAGGTGATGGGATCGCACGATCTGGGTTCTGCAGGATTCCCGATGCTTGAACTGGTCAGTAGTACCGAGCCCTGTGCCATGTGCCTCGGGGCGGTGTCTTGGTCAGGGGTCTGGCGTTTGGTGTGCTGCGCGCGCGGCGAGGATGCCGAAGCCATCGGCATGGATGAGGGGGATAAACCCGAGAACTGGGTGGCGGCGCTGGAGGCAAGGGGCATCGCGGTGAAGCGGGATGTGTGCCGTGATGAAGCTGCTGCTGTGTTGCGTGATTATGCAGCCTGTGGAGGACTGATCTATAACGGACGGGGCGGTGGCCGCTCAATGTGAGCAGGCCGCCATCACGTCGTCGCAGGCGGCCAGCCAGTCGGAGGACACGCGGGCACCTCGCACAGGGCGGACGAAGAGACGGCGCGCGGCCAGTATGCGTTGGCCGGGCGGAGCAAGCAGGCGGTCAAGCCAGTGCGAGGGCTGGCGACGCAGGACCGCCAGTAGTTCATCCAGCAGATCCAGAGGCTCCTCCTGAAACGGTTCGAGCACGAACTGCCACAGGATATCGGGCTCTGATTTGATGGCCTGGTACAGGATTGCGGAAATTTTCGCCCGCTGCTGGAATAGGTCATGCCCGCGCAGGAACAACGTCTGCCGGTTGACTGCCGCCGTTGGTATTTCTGTCATCTCAAACGGCTCGGCACAACGTATTTGGGCGGTAAATAAATCCGGGAGCTTTCGACCGGCAAAAATCTCGGTCGGGGCATCGAACGCACCTAGGCGTTCGGCCGCCTCGGTCTCGATCATCCGCAGGTCACGGGACGTCATCATGTCGGTTGACAAGACGCGGTAGGGCGGCAGGGCCTGCGCTTTCAGTTTCAGGGTGGCCGCCCGGTCGCGCAGCTCGGTGCCCGGCAGCAACAGAAGCGGGAGAAATTGCGGATGGGCTTCAGGAAACTGCTCCAGCCAATGCAGGGAGCGCTCGATATCGTGGCGATCCTGGTGCGGTAATCCGTACATGAAATCGATTGTGGGTCGGATGCCATGCTGCCGAAGGTAGCCGATGCCTCGCAACACCCGGTCGGTATTCGTACCGCGTTGCAGGGTACGTAGCACGACAGGATCGGTGCTCTGGATGCCGACTTCCGCCTCGGATACCCCAGCCTGCGCCAGCTTGCGGGCCTGCTGAACGGTCAGGGTATCGGCTCGAATCTCGACAAAAAAGGAAATTCTTCGGTCGCGATTGGACTGTGCCAGGATGTCGACGACGGCATCGAATTGCGGGTGGGCATTGAAGGTTGGATCCACCAGTCGGATTTCGCGGGCTCCCCGTCGTTTGAGGATTCGGAGTCGTCGCAAGATGTTTTCGGGAGGTAGCGATGTGCTGCCAGCCCGGCGGAGATTATAGCAGCAGAAGGCACAGCGTAGGGGGCATCCCCGGTTGGTTTCAAGGTAGGCCATGCCCTGTGCATCCGGGCGGTTGACGGGGGCTTCCGGTGGTGGCAGGATGTCGATCAATGCGGGCAGCGTTCGCGGCTGGGTTCCCCATTGCCAGCGTGGTGGTTGGCTTCGGTCCGTTGTCGCCAGGCGGGTGGCCACGGTGTTGATATCGGCGGGTTCACCGGTGCGCAGGGCCTTCAGCATGGCGGGGAATACCGTTTCACCTTCACCGATGGCAATCCCGTCGCATGGGGAGTCGGCGCGGAAGATCAACGGGTGTTCGCGGGCGGCCTCGGGGCCGCCTAGCACGACGCGCAGGGAGGGGCAGAGGCGCTTGAGATGAGTCAGTAATCGCAGAGTCCGCTCCACGTTCCATAAATAGCAGGTGGCGGCGATGCAATCCGGTTGAAGATAGGCCAACGTCGCCAGCAGGGGCGTATCGGCCAAGCTATCCTGTGCCACGGTAGCATCCACAATCCGCCAGTGGTTGGCTTCCGGTGTCCGCCGCAGGGCGTAGGTCAGGCAGGCGGCGGCCAGCATGACGTTCTCCCCCGCGTCGGATACCTCAGGGTCGAGTCTAGGCAATTGCAGGAATAAAAGGTGTAGTCGGTGGCGTTTCATGTTAGTTCTGCGTTGTCTTCATGGCGCTGAAAAGCTGCGCGAATGCCGCCTCAAGGTCCGGTAGTCGTTTTTGCATGGTTGCCAGATCGCCTGCCTTGCCCGCCTCTTCAATCGCAAACGCCGCATTGCGCATGATTTCTCCCCCGATATTCGAGGATGCCCCCTTAATGGTATGTGCCTGGCGCGCTGCGTCGTCGATGCATCCATCCTGTAAAAATGAGCGGAGCGTGTCCATCTGCCTGGGCATTTCGCCCAGGAAACTTAGTTCGATCTTGCGGGCCAGAACTTCCGATCCCCTAAGTCGGGTCAGTAGACCGCTACGATTCCAAACCTCCAGTGGGTTGGCAGATGTCGCTTTCGGAATGGGTAGGTCGGGGCTGATGTGGCATGCGGCGGTCGGCTGATGGACCCACTTTTGAATCATCGCGGCGACCCCCTCGGAGGAGATCGGCTTGGTCATGTAATCATTCATGCCTGCGTGGAGGCAGGTTTCCCGGTCCCCCTGCATGGCATAGGCCGTCATTGCGACGATGGGCGTCTTGCGCGATGTCGATGGCCCTTCTCGAATGGTGCGTGTGGCCTCGATTCCGTTCATTATTGGCATCTGAATATCCATTAGTATCAGGTCGTAGGATCGTGCGTTGACCGCATCAATCGCTTCCATTCCGTTCTCAGCAATGTCGGACGCAATCCCCAGTTGTTCAAGAATGCCGTGGGCTACCACCTGGTTTGTCTGGTTATCCTCAACCACCAGGACTCGTATTTCGTTATTTTTATGAGGCGTCGATTCGATCGGCAGCAGTGTGGTTGGAGGTACAATCGCTTGGCGTGCGGCGTCCATCTCGATAGTGAACCAGAACACCGCCCCGTTGGTGTCCGAGTTCTCGCTACCCATCTGGCCGTTCATCATCGCGACCAGTTGTTTTGAAAGCGCCAGTCCCAATCCGCTACCGCTGTTTATGCGCGTATAGGATCCATCCATCCGGGTATAACGCTGGAATATCTGGTCATGCTTGCTGGCGGTGATCCCGATGCCAGTATCCTTGACCGTAAAACGCAGGGTGACCTTTCCTTCGGAGGGCTGCTTTGCTGGTTCATGCGTTGCGTTGTCGGTGTCAGCAGAGACATTGTCCGTCCGAACCGTCAGGTCGACGGTTATCTCAATGTTGCCCTTTTCCGTGTATCTGATGGCATTCTCGACGAGGTTATGCAGAACTTGCTGTAGGCGAGCCGGATCCCCATGCAAGGCAGTGGGGGTGCCAAGGGCGATCACCGTGGCCAGTTCTAGCCCCTTTGCCTTGGTCTTGCGTTGCATCGTTATCGCCAGCTCAGTCATAAGGTGGCGGAGGTCGAAGTCAATCGCGTCAAACTGGAATTTGCGTGCTTCGATACTGGCGAAATCCAGGATGTCATTGATCAGCGTCCGCAATGTGGAGCCGCTGCTGTGGATTAGTTCGATGTAGTGGCGCTGGTTCTCCGAAAGCGGTGTATTAAGCAGCAGTTCGGTGATGCCGACAACGCCATTGAGAGGGGTGCGAATTTCATGGCTCATACTCGCCATGAATTCACTCTTGGCCATATTGGCAGAACGTGCTTCCGCCGCCATGGTGTTGGCGCGTACCGTGGTCGCTTTGAGCCGCTCGTTCATCGCCAGCAGTTTTTCCTCGCTGCGCTTGCGCTCTGTGATGTCGGTAGAGATATTCCCCGTGCCGATTAATTCGTCCTGATGATTGAAGATCGGATATTTCTTGGTCAGCACATAACGCACCGATCCATCCACAGCTGGTACTGCCTCTTCCCGCAGGATGAATTCCCCCCGCTTAAGCGTCTGAGCGCGGCGCTCATCGTCCATGTAGGTTTGGATCGGCTCGGTATCGGGCGATACCCCGAAGATCTCCGCGTCGGTCTTCCCAATCATCGCTTCGGGGGCCTGGTGTCCGGTGATTCTTGCAAATGCCGCGTTCGTGGCTTTGACCTTCAGGTCCAAGTCCTTGACGACGATGATATCATTACTATTCTCGGCGGCCGATTGGATCTCCGAGAGACGGGCAAACAGCCTGTCCTTTTCCTGAACCTCCTTGCGGATCACGGCTTCAGCACGTAGTCGGCTACGCTCATAGACAAATGCAATGGCCCCGCTCATGATATAGGCCCCGACAAAACGTCCGAATAACGCCACAGGTATTTGTGCCGATGAAGGGTAGTAGGCAGGCCACGCGTAGGCGCCGAGGAGCAGGGCCAGATAGGTGACGGAGGTGATGGCGCCAACTTTTGCGCCAAGGTAAAGCATCGAGGCCGTAGGAATCAGGATGCTCCAGATGTAGCCGCTGGTCCTGGATGCTTCGCTAAGGAACAGGAAGTAGAAGAAGGCCATGGCGGTGAATATCAGGCCGTAGCGCTGCAACGGCATGCCAGGTCTTTTCAAGATCCATAACGCGAATCCGGCAAAAATGAAGCCGGTTGCAAAATCTGCTGTCGCCAGTGTGGCCTGTGCATTCCTGAGCGCAAGCATGCCGTAGGTCATACCGTAGAAAAAAGCCAGCAAGCAGATCACAAGCGAGAGGTGATCCCGTAGGCTGCGTGCCGATGCGTTCATGATGCGGGCTTCGCTGTTTGTCTCGTTTTGGCGCTGCACGGCGGTTCCCTTTTTGTCCCAGTTCATCCTTCGTGCTAGAATTGATACGCATCAGGGGGTGTTGGAAGGGCGTATTGCGGCGGTCGTCCCGCCTGTGCGTCGGCATACCCTTGTCGTACGAGCGCCATGAGTTCGGGGTGGACGTAGGCGGCGGCAATGACATCAAGATTGCTGTTTCCTGGACTTGTGGCTGACTCCATCTGTGCCGTCTGGTAGCCGTGCCAATAGGCGACGGCACGGGCGGCATCATTGATCTGCGGTTTGGGCGTCAAGGCCTCGATCACCTGCTTGATCCGTTCGGCATCGCCGCTGATCAGGGCATCGCGTAGTCCATCCCAAGCTAGGGGCTCGTTCGCCCTGAGGGCTTTGTGGCGCTCTTCAGCGGTCATTGCATCCCACGCTTTGCCGGTCGTCATTGGCGTGGGGGGCGGCAGGTTGGCGATGGCGATGTTGGTTGCCCCGTCCGTGACATTCGAGCAGGCCACGATTGACGTTACCAGGGCTTGCCCGTTGGTGTCGGTGCCGAATACATCGCGGCAGAAACCGGACCACGCCTCGGGCCGGTTCTCCATCAATGCCCGCCGCCGTTCCTCTGGTGTCATCTGATCCCACGGCTTGACGAAGCCGATGTTCTCTGTTTGAATCTCCTCATCAATCTCAGGCGTTTCGGGGGCAGGAACTGCGGGTGGGGGTGGGGCGTCATGGATGACCTGCTCGGTCTCCGAGGATGTCGATGACGACGGCGTTGCTGTCGCGGGCGGGATATTCGTAGGCCATACGCTGTTAATCTCGAAGGTTACATAATCCACAAGATTGGATCGGATGGGAGAGGGGAATACGCTATGGTCTTCCTTGTCCAGATAGACGTACCAGATCGTGCGTCCGTAGCCATCGTTCAAATCGCGTCCGATCCGCGCGGCAAACCCCTCGTCACGCCAGGCCGCTTCCAGTTTCTGTAGCTCTTCCCGGATGGGGACCGCACGGGCCTCGAGATCCTGCAGCAGCGGCCAATCGATCTTCCATTCCTGATCCCCCCATAAGACCGAGTCTGCCCAAGGCCTGTTGGTCCGGAAAAGCTTGGCTCGTAATACGGCAATCTTCGCGTTGAGCCCTTTTTCAGGATCGGGATTCTCGAGCCTATCCCGTCGCATACGGTATTTGTTGTAGATCTCCTCTGCCCTCAACCGTTCCGGGGAGATGCTGCGCATGGGGGGGGGATTCCTGCCGGTCTTCCTGTCTTCAGTTGATGTCCCGGTGCGGAAACGTTCAAATGCCTCACGGTCGCGTTTCTGGAATTCGCTGAAAGCGGTTACGGAGTCGTTCGAACTGGCGGCTAGCTCCGCGATTGTTGCCACTAGGGTAGCCACGGTGATAACCATTGATGCAACGCTGCGCATGGAAGGCTCCTTCTCTTTGCTCGTCATTTAATTTTTAACATTTTACCACCCTGAGTCAGTTTATCAAATATATTCAACGGATTTTGATTGATGTTTTGTGTCTAAACCCGAGAATCTGAAGGTTATGAGTTGGTGTGTTCTATATGTTAGGTCGTGTTGCGAGAAAAAAGTGGCGCAAGTCTGCCGGACGCACGGGGTGGCGCATTATCTGCCCCTGCGTCAGGAGACGAAAATTTACCAGCGGCGCAAGGTGACGGTTCAGCTCCCGTTGTTCAAGGGGTATGTCTTTGTTGATGATGATCCAGAGCAGCGGATTCACCTTCATCGGACAAATCAGATTATCCGCTGGATGCAGCCAGAGAATGAATCCGTGTTACGCGACCAGCTCGAGCAGATACGGTTGGCTCTGTTGGCTGATCCCCGGCTGGAGGGACCGGTTGCCTTTCGTCCGGGACGGCGTGTACGGATCAAGGGCGGCGTATTCATGGGTATCGAGGGTGTGTTGGGATTGCGCAAGGGTAAGTCGAAGGTCCGCCTGAATGTGGAGATGATCGCGCAATCGGTCGCGCTGGATGTAGATGCCGATCTCATCGAGTTTATCGACGACTGATTTTTTTGTGGCGTTACAATAATCGGATCATGCTTACGTTCTATGGGTAACGACGCTGCACAGGGGGTGTGGCGATAAGGTGCGGATGACGGTAATCCTAACGTATGGAGGTTGTGATGAAGGCAGGATTGAGAATCGGTGGAACGGGGGTATTGGCAATCGGGTTATTGGCGGGGCATGCGATGGTGTCGTTTGCCGAGGGGCAGGAAGAAGGCAAGGCGGAGCGCAAGCAGCAGCGCGCAGAGGCATGCGATAAGGTCGACAAGGATGGCAAACGGGGCAAAGAAGGCTGTTCCGCCGAGCGCGAGCAGGAAAGAGAGCAGATGAAGCAGCGCATGGAGAAGCACCAGCAGGCACGTCGCCAGGCGATGGAGACCATGGCGAAAGAGGAGGATCCATATAGGGCGCTGGCAATATGGCGTGATTATGAGGTTGCCCAGCATGGCGAACGGGCGGCGATGCATGAAGCGATGGTTGAGAAGCGGTTGAGCGAAGCAGGAGAGCGCTTTGAGAAGAACAATGTGCCGGTTGAAAAACGTGAGGAAATTCTAAAGAATATGATTGCCGGGATGGAGAAACGCAAGGCGATGGGAGAGGCGCATTACACGGAGATGCTGGCCAAGCTTGATGCGCTGGCTGCCAAGGAGGGGCTGACGAAGGAGGATGTCCGCGAGGCGGTGAAAGAGAGGCGTAAGGATCGGCCCGGCATGCGTGGCGGTGAGGAAGGTAAGCAGAAGAAGCATCACCGCAAAGGGTGTGAGGAAGGGGAAGAGGCCCCACAGAATCCTGAAAAGCCCGCACCTGATGCATAATCGGTATGGCGTTTAGGTGGAAGTAGCACGCGGACGGGAACCCGTCCGCGTGTTTTTTTATTCAATCTGGATTTATTTTGATCTTCAGGTCGGATCCATCTACAATCCGCATCCATGCAAAAACAAGTTATCAATCCGATGCGCGTGCAGGATATTATAGAGTTTCCCGCTGAGCATGGGCTTTTACTCTCGGGGGGCATCGACGATTTGCAGGCGCCGCTACCCCCCGGCGAGGCGCTCAGTGTCGCCCATGCCGTGGCCAAGCGTCAACGTGAGTTCTGTGCTGGGCGTACGCTGGCGCGTGAGGCGTTGCGGCGTCTTGGGGTGGCAGGCGATGTGGTCCTGCCTGCGGCGGCGGGGGGGGGGCGCATGCCCGTCTGGCCGGAGGGGTTTGTCGGATCCATCACCCACACGGACGCCCATTGTGCCTGTGCCATGGCACGGTCACCCGAGGTTAGGTCGGTCGGGATCGATATGGAACGGTGCGGACGAGTCCGTCAGAGTCTATGGTCGCAAGTCTTTACGGAATCGGAAGTTGCGATGCTATCGCATGCTGATTCGTCGTGCCAGGATAGGCTTGCTACGGTCATGTTCTGCGCCAAGGAAGCCTTCTACAAGGTGCAGTATCCGTTGACCGGGGCTTGGCTGGGGTTTCACGATGTGGTCGTTACCCCCGATCCCGATGGATCCTTCCGGTTGGAGGTGATATCAGACGAAACCCCTGCAGCGCGGATCGTTCCCGTGCTTGACGGCGTCTGCCATTTGCCTTATGAGGGTACGGTACTTTGCGAATGCTGGGTCTTTAAATAAGAAAAGACTAGCTATGTGTGAACCGTTCAGTTATAGATACGAATCGAATATATATGAGTAAGTTGACCGATTTTGTTATGTATACGGAGGTCGGAGTAAATGAGCGATACTAAGCGCAATACGTTGGACATATTGGAAGCCGAGGCAATCTACGTTATCCGGGAGGTGGCGGCGCAATTCGAGCGGCCGGTCATGCTGTTTTCCGGGGGCAAGGATTCGATTGTCATGAGCTATCTGGCAGTGAAAGCCTTTTATCCGGGCAAGATCCCGTTCCCGATGATGCATATCGACACAGGGCATAATTTCGCGGAGACGCTGACTTATCGTGATGCATGGATGAAGCAGGTCGATGCACGGTTGATTGTACGTTACGTCGCCGAATCCATTCGGCAGGGGCGGGTGGCAGAAGAAGTGGGCATCAACCCGAGCAGGAACGGGGCACAGACGGTCACGTTACTGGATGCGCTGACCGAGTTCAAGTTCGACTGCGCCTTGGGCGGTGCCCGTCGTGATGAAGAGAAGGCACGGGCCAAGGAACGCTTTTTCAGTTTTCGTGATCGGTTTGGGCAGTGGGATCCAAAGAATCAGCGACCGGAGCTCTGGAATCTATACAACGGCCTGAAACGACCGGGTGAACACATGCGTGTCTTCCCGATCAGCAATTGGACGGAGCTGGATGTCTGGCAATATATTCAGCGTGAGCAGATCGCCCTTCCCAGTCTTTATTTCACGCATCAGCGCGACATCGTTCGGCGGGACGGCTCGATTCTTGCGCTAGGTGAGCATAACCGGTTGCTGGCCGGAGAAACGGCTGAACGGGCGCAGGTGCGGTTCCGCACCATCGGTGATATGACCTGTACCGGTGCTACGGAGAGCCGGGCCGAGACGTTGGATGATATTGTCAATGAGATTGCCGCCACCCGCGTGACCGAACGTGGCGGGCGGACGGATGATCGGCGCAGTGAAGCGGCGATGGAAGACCGCAAGAAAAGAGGATATTTCTAAAATGAGTACTTCTGAAGATGTACCGATGACAACGCTGGTTCATGAACGTGACCTGCTGCGCTTTACGACGGCGGGCAGCGTCGATGACGGCAAGAGCACATTGATCGGTCGTATGCTGTTCGACAGCAAGCAGATTTTCCAGGATCAACTGGAGCAGCTTGAAATGGTCAGTCGTTTGCGAGGCGAGGAGAATGTCAATCTCGCGCTCCTGACCGACGGGCTGCGGGCCGAGCGCGAGCAGGGCATTACGATCGATGTGGCCTATCGCTATTTCTCCACGGCGAAACGGAAGTTCATTATTGCCGATACCCCTGGTCATGAGCAGTATACCCGTAATATGGTCACGGGGGCGTCGCTGGCTGATCTGGCGATTATCCTGATCGATGCCCGCCACGGTGTACTGACGCAGAGTCGTCGGCATGGCATCATCGCCAGCCTGCTGGCGATCCCCCATGTGGTTGTCTGCATCAATAAGATGGATCTGGTGGATTATTCCAAGGCACGGTTTGACGAGATCGCCGCGACCTACCGTGACTTTGCCAAGAAACTGAACATCCATGATATCACCTTTATCCCAGTTTCCGCCTTGCTGGGGGATAATGTGGTTAATCGCAGCGAGAAGACGTCTTGGTATCAGGGACCGCCGCTGCTGCAGTTCCTTGAGGATGTCACGATCAGCGCCGACCGGAATCTGGTCGATTTCCGTTTCCCGGTGCAATACGTTGTTCGTCCTCACCAGGATTTCAGGGGGTTTTCGGGGCAGGTTGCCTCGGGGACGGTAAGGGTGGGGGATGAGGTGATCGCTTTGCCCGGGATGCAGCGATCGACAATCAAAAGCATCACCTTTTACAAGGACACCTTGCCGCAGGCGGAAGAGGGGCAGTCGGTGATTCTCTCGCTGGATCATGAGATCGACATCAGCCGTGGTGACATGATCGTACGGCGGCACAATATCCCAGAGGTGGAGAACGAATTTGAAGCCACGATTTGCTGGATGGACGAACGTCATGAGTTGCTACCCAGTGTGAAATATATCCTGAGGCATACTACACAGACAACCCAGGCGGTGGTCGATGAGATTGTTTACCGGCTCGATGTGAACACGCTGCATCGCTCTCCGGCGGAAAGCCTCAAACTGAATGAGATCGGACGCCTGAAAATAACGGCAGCCCGTCCGATCTTCTTCGACCCCTATGATCGCAACCGGGCGACCGGAGGGTTTGTGCTGATTGATCCGAATGATTACCGCACGGTGGGGGCGGGGATGATCCGCCACAGTTCGCGCAGTACCATCAATGAGCTCAAACGTGACGCGCGAGCGCAGAGTCTGCAAGCGCTGCCGTCGGCGGCAGACATCCAGTGGACGCCCGGCTTCGTGGCGCTCACCGACCGCGTCGTGAGGCAACGTCATCAGCCGCTGTGCGTCTGGCTATATGGTGGTGAGCCCGTGACCTGTCATGCGATTGCCTCGATTCTAGAGAAACAATTGTTCGATAGCGGGGTACAGGTGGTGCGCCTGACCGATGAGAATACCCGCAGCGGACTGAATGCCGACCTGCGCGACAATGTCCCGGATATACAGGAAGCCGACCGTCGGCACATGCATCTTGCGCGATTGCTGACCGATTTGGGGCATGTGGTGATTTGCGGTTTTCACGGTGGCGTTTCCGCGAGTTTGAGTCAGCGGTTCATGCCGAACCGGCTGCTCGTCGTCTCGTTGGATGGGGGCGCTGCAATTGCCGGCGTTGTTGTCATGGATACCACAGCAACCGACACGGCCGTCTGCGCGTCAACCTTGCAGAAACTCGTTGCAGATCGGATCTTCTGACATGATGATGGTGCCATGAGTGGTTTTATTCCCGAACGAATCCTTGATGAGATCCGGTTCCGCAATGATATTGTGGAATTGATCGGCTCGTATGTGCCGCTCAAGCGAACCGGGGCAACGTACAAGGCGTGCTGTCCATTCCATAAGGAACGGACGCCATCGTTCAATGTCAACCCGAACCTGCAGATTTTCAAGTGCTTCGGATGTGGTGAAGGCGGGGATGTGATCACTTTCCTGATGAAGCATCAGGGCATGGATTTCATCACGGCCGCCCGAGTGTTGGCGGAACGGGCGGGGGTCGAGATCGAAGTCCAGTCGGACGGAGGCGAAGCCGGGCAACGCAAGGCGTTATATGCCATTCATCATGGCATCGCCCAGTTCTACCGCCGCTGCCTTGAGCAGTATGCAGGGGCGCAGGCGGCACGGGACTACATCGCCCAGCGGGGGATTGGCGATGAGGCGTCCGAGACGTTCCAGGTCGGATATGCGCCGCTGGGAGGGCAGAATTCGATCACCTGGGGGGCCAAGCATGGGTATTCTCCCGATATCCTTGAAATGGCAGGACTGGTGCTGCGCTCCGATGCCCCGAACCGGCGTGGGGAGTTCTACGACCGGTTCCGCGATCGCCTAATGTTTCCCATCCACGATGCGCAGGGGCGGATCGTGGCTTTCAGCGCCCGGCTATTGGTCAAGGATTCCAAACGGCCCAAGTATGTGAACAGTCCCGAAAGCCCGATCTTCAGTAAAGGGAGGGTCTTGTACGGATTGGATAAGGCTCGTCGGCACATTGTCAACGCCCCGTCGAGGGAGGCCTTGGTATGTGAGGGACAGATTGATGTGATCCGCTGCCACCTTAGCGGATTCCCGACGGCCGTGGCGGCGCAGGGGACCGCTTTTACCGAGTCACATGTTCAGCTTCTTAAGAATTATGCGGATAGCGTGGTATTGATTTTCGACGGCGATTCGGCGGGACAGGCGGCAACGGTGAAAACCGCCCATCTTTTAATGAGGTCTGGTGTGCTGGTCCGGGTGGCCGAGCTGCCTGCTGGCGAGGATCCGGATTCCTTCCTGCAGTCGCAGGGGGCGGATGCGTTTCGCGAGCGCTTGCAGCAGGCCGATTCGCTGGTTGCGTATCAACTCAGGGTATTGACACGTGGCGAATCCGATGCACGGGGTATTGCGGCAACGGCTAGGCTTGCCAACGCCGTGCTGGAGTCGATCATTTGTTGTTCGAATGCCGTCTTGCGTGAGCGCATGCTGCAGGAGGCCGCCCGGTTGCTGGATGTGCCTCAACGGGCGCTGGAGACGGATCTGTCTACGCTGGAGGCGGCCCGCAAAGCGCAAACCGACCGCTACCGCCGGAGCGAGGAGGATCGCCCTGTCAGCAGGGTTGCGGAGCATGCTGACGGGGCTCCTGATGATGCGCTTCTCCCAGTGGCCGACCCAGTCAGCGATGATGTTGCCTACGAGGAGGTCTTGCCGGAGGATGTCATGGATATCCTGCGTCAGTCGGAGGGGGGCGGCGTCCCGATCGAACCTAGCAGTCCTCCTCCTCGTCGAGCAACGTCAAAGCCACCATTCCCGCTCCGTCCCGCCATGATTTCTCCAGACGATCGCTCCCTTTGCGAAGTGCTGGTGCAGGGGGAAATGGATCGGCACATTGCGCTGTTGGTGGAGGAGAGTCTCCCTTTGCAGATGGTGCAGGATCCGACGTGCCGCGAGTTGGTGGAGGTGGCGCTCGCCGGTGCCCGACAGCCTGGTGGATTGGCCGCATTGATGGAGGGGCGCGAGGATCCGGTGCAGGTCCTGTGGTCCGTGCTGCAACAGCAGCCGGGAAAGATCAAGGGAGGCGACTATACCTATCAGGATGCCGCAAAGGATGTTATCCTCGGCTTCTGGAGGCGCTATCTGCTGATGGAAAAGAAGAAGCTGGAATTGCCTGCGGCTGACAAGAAGGCACAGGCTGCCGCTCGCCGTGCCCAGATCACGATGGATCTGAACGCCCTGAAACAATGGAGCACTGGCCAGGATGTGATTATGATCGAGCGGGCTATGCTTGAGGAGCGGGAGGCTGCTGCTGGGGCTTGATCAACGCCGCCTGCAGGGGATAGCGTATCTTGAGCTTACCGTCCAGCAGGATCTCGGTCCAATAGATCCCCGGGGCATCGAGCTTCACGTTCAGGAAGATCTCCACACAGGTTGCCGAGGCGTTGCTGTCGTTCAGCTTAACGGTCACCGGTTTGCCTTCCGACAGGACTGACAGGCCGTCCGGCTTCAACAATCGGCTTTGCTGCAGGAACTGCCCCACGCCACAGCACCAGCGGTTGACGATGCACAGGCGTTGAAAAACCGAGGGATACTGGGGAACGGCAATCGCATCGAACAGTCCGATCAGTATGAACTTTCCGTTGCGCTCCTGGCGCACGTCATCACAAATCAAGCTGGACTGAAGATCGGGTAGCATCGTGTTATTCATCGCGGGATGATTCCTTTCCAGGAATGGATATTCCTTCGTGTTGGAGGGCTTCCTCGACCGTGGGGACGTAGCGGATGACGAAACGTCCGAAACTGGACGTTTCGCCGAAAAGTTGGTTAAGGCTTTCGGCAGGGAGCAGGTTCATGGCGATAAAGAATAGGCATACGAACAGGATCATACGAAGCAATCCAGCCATGACCCCGGTGGTCTTGTCAAAGCCAGGGGTGAACACCAGAGTGATGATTTTCTTCAACAGCATCCGGACCAGGATCATGATCCCGATGGCTAGAAGCACGGTAATGATGAACGCCATCGCCTGGGCGGGCCGTTCCTCCAAGCGGGTATGGGTACTGATCCATAGTCCTGCCGGCTCATGCAGCAGCATGCCGGCAACGAACGCGATGACGGTACCGGCCAGTCTCGCCAGTTCACCGGATAATCCTCGAAAATAGCCTTGAACCCCGCCGATGCCAATCACGGCAAACGCGACCATGTCCACGATCGAAAGTTCCGCGAATACGTCCATGTCAATTACCTCCGGGGTTGCGTAAGCCATTTTCGGACCTGCGGTGCGGCAATGTCATCGGGTGTCAGCAGCAGAAACCGTTCAAAATGAACAATGGCCATGTCGGCCCGGTTCTCGGACTGGTAGATATTACCCAGCAACAGGTGTGCCTTGGCGAAATCCGGCTCGATCCGGATGAGTTTGTTCAAATGCGCGAGGGCATCGGCATTGCGTTTCCGCTGATTCTCGGTCAGCCCCAGCATGTAGAGCGCCTTTACCATTTCCGGATCAATGTTGAGGGCGTGCCGGAACGATTCCGCCGCTGCATTCAGATCCTCCTTGGCCTTGTATGACAGGCCGAGATTATAGGCGCAACTGGCGGATTTGGGGTCTTGCGACAGCGCCTTGCGGTAGGCGACAATCGCTTCATCCCATCGCTTGTGTTTGTAATGGTCAAGGCCGTCGTTGAAAAAGTTTGCTTCCGGCGGTTTCGGTTTTGGCTTGGATGCAGCGGCTTCTGCCGCCGCTTGCCGCTTTCGCGCGACGGCCCTCGGGTCATCCGGGAACATGTCGACGAAGGTTTTGTAGAGCCCGTCGGCTCGCTCCTTGATCCCGGCATGGCGATCGTAAAAAACGGCCAGCGACCAGACGGCGTCTGCGTTGTCGGGATAGGTTTGCACGGCATTCTTAAGTGTCAGCAGTGCCCGGTCGTGATCGCCGGATTCGATCTCGCTGTTGGCTTTTCGAATCATCGCCTGTACGGAAGCCTTCGGCGCGGAGGCTGGGGGGGCTTGTTTGGCAACATCCGGTGGTGGCGTGGTGGCGGTTTGTGAGGCCGTTGTGGCGGATTGTTCCTGACCTATCGGTGCGGGCTGTTCAATCAGGATTTGCGAATCCTGCGGTGGCGGAGTGATGATCGGTTGATCGATGTTTTCCTGGGTCTTTTTTTGCTGCAGGAGTGTTTTGGTGTGTTGCGCTGGCGCATACCCCGGATTGATGGCCAGGGCCTTTTCAATTAACTGGAAGGCCAGCGCTGGATTCTCGGCGTTCTGCAGGGCGATGGCGCGGAGCGTTAGCACCACTTCGTCCTGTTGCTTGATATTGGCCAGTACTTCGGTTGCGCCGTCGTAGTTGGCGTCAGCGATCAAGAGCTGCCCCAGCATCCGCCAGGCAAGCGGATGCTCCGGTGCGATCTCCGTCGCCCGGTAGAATGCGGCGGTGGCGGCGGTCAGGTCGCCGAGCCGCCAATGCGCCATGCCGAGGTTAATGTGCGCTGTCAGGCTTTGCGGCTGGTCGGTGATAACCTGCTGTAAAAGCTCCCTTGCTTTTACATAATCCGACTGTTGCATGGCAACCTGAGCCTCCGCCAGCCGTCCCTTGGGAACGCCCACCGGTTGCCTGCAGCCCGTTAGCAATCCAAACAGCACGCCAACGCCAATCCAACCCATTGTTCGACTGGGTGTATATGCAATCATTCTCATAATTCCTCCATTGATGCCCGATACTATGAACTGGCAGGGCTTATCTGTAAAGCACTATGCGGAATCTGGCGCGTGTGGATCAAAAAAAATACCCCGCAGGAATCCCTGCGGGGTATAAAAGACAAAACCAATAGGCTTACTTCGAGTAGTACTCGACAATGAGCTGCTCATCGGCAATCGTCGGGATCTCCGCGCGTTCCGGCAACCGCAGAACCATTCCCGCGCTGGCCTTGGCATCCACCATTAGCCAGGACGGAACCTCGCGATGATTCGCTTCGAGCGCATCATGAACCATGGTCTGGCTCGCCTTACGTTCCTTGACGGTGATCTTATCGCCAGCCTTCACGAGCTGGGACGGCGTCGCCGCCTTGCGCCCATTGATGGCCAGATGACCATGACGAACCAACTGACGGGACTGCGCACGGGTGGCCGCCATGCCCATGCGGTACGCCACGTTATCGAGACGCCGTTCGAGCAGGATCAGCATATTGTCACCTGTAATGCCGCCCATGTTCTTCGCCTTGGCAAACACCGTGGCAAACTGTCGTTCCGCCAAACCATAGTGGAAGCGTAGTTTCTGTTTCTCAACGAGCTGCGTCCCGTAATCCGATAGGCGACCGCGCCGACGTGCATGCATTCCAGGCGGATTGGGGCGTTTTTCGAGCAGTCTCTCGTACTTTGGATTCCCGAAGATATTGACGCCTAGTCGGCGCACAATCTTGCCTTTTGCCTTTCTTGAACTGTTCCTTGCCATCTTCTGCAACACCTCCTGTAATGCTTCTGCACTAACAAAAACAACATCAACCTCCCGCAGCGCCACGGCCGAAGCGCACCGTCACCAGCGCAATCGCGAAAGGCAGCGAGACAAGCATCCACTTGCCCCATATTGTTAACGAGTCCAGAATACTCCCATATCCGAGGTACGAATGCAAGCGATTTTGTACGACATTTTGTACGACATAAAAAATATGGGTGTATGTCAGAAAAGTGACATGATTTTCTAGAAAACCGATTTTTTCCTTGAAATCTGGGTTTTATGCCGCTATATTGTACATATATTATATACAACTACTGGAGGTGA
>JFJP01005585.1_pt1 | contig 25925 bp, 16 predicted proteins | sample 431651 | NCBI WGS metagenome assembly JFJP01 (sample SAMN02602958, study PRJNA72255) | Microbial mat metagenome, whole genome shotgun sequencing project. | biome: fresh water; feature: sink hole; material: water; isolation source: purple microbial (photo- and chemosynthetic) mats found in...
GTGCAGTGATGAACTCCCCCGTGAGCAGCATTTCCATGGCCAGTTTTTGCGGTATGTTGCGCGACAACGGCACGCTGGGCGTGGCACAGAACAGGCCCACATCAATGCCATTCACGCCAAATGTGGCCGTGTCGGCGGCCACCGCCAAATCACACTGCGCCACCAACTGGCAGCCTGCCGCCGTGGCCAGCCCCTGAACCCGCGCAATCACCGGCACCGGCAGGGCTTGGATGGCCAGCATGACCTTGCTGCACTGTGCAAACAACTGCTGGTAGTAACCCAGCTCTGGTGTGGCCAGCATTTCTTTCAGGTTGTGGCCGGCACAGAATGCCTTGCCGTGGGCCGCCAGCACCACGGCGCGGGCGCCACCGTCCTGTGCCACCTCCGCCAAGGCGGCTTGCAGCGCTGCCAGCATGGATTCGCCCAGCACATTGAAGGCTCGCGGGTTGTTCAGCGTGAGGGTGTGTACGCCGCGCTCGTCGCGCGTGTGGATGAGTTCAGGCGTGATCTCGGTCATGGGGGAAATTACGGTAATGCAAGCACCAACAGCCCCACAAGCCAGCCCAAATGACGCCGTGCAACGGCTCTTGAACCAGCTTAACACGGTGCTGGTCGGCAAGCAGACGCAGGTGCACGATGCCGTGGCCTGCCTGCTGGCCGGGGGACATTTGCTGATAGAAGACGTGCCCGGTGTGGGCAAAACCACCTTGGCCCATGCGCTGGCACGGTCCTTTGGGCTGCAGTTTTCGCGCGTGCAGTTCACCGCCGACCTGATGCCCTCCGACCTCAGCGGGATTTCGGTATACGAGCGTGGCTCCGAGTCGTTTGTGTTCCACCCTGGCCCCGTGTTTGCCCAGGTACTGCTGGCCGACGAAATCAACCGTGCCAGCCCCCGCACCCAGAGCGCGCTGCTGGAGGCCATGGAAGAACGCCAGGTGACCGTCGAAGGAGCCACCCGACCGCTGCCCCAGCCCTTTTTTGTGATCGCCACACAAAACCCTCAAGACCAATTGGGCACCTATGCGCTGCCCGAGTCGCAACTCGACCGCTTCCACATGCGCCTGAGCCTGGGCTACCCCGATCGCAGCGCAGAGCGGGCCCTGCTGCACGGCCAGGACCGTCGCCAGTTGCTCGACACACTGCCCTCTGTGATCACACCCGCACAACTGGCCACCCTGCAAGCCGAGGTGAACGCCATTCACCTGGCAGAACCCGTGCTGGACTACCTTCAAGACCTGGTGGCTGCCACCCGTGACGGCCGCTGGTTTGTGCAAGGCCTCAGCCCCCGCGCCGCCATTGCGGTGGTGCGCGCCGCCAAGGCACAGGCCTTTCTGGCCGGGCGAGGCTATGTGGCGCCAGACGACATCGCCGACGTATTGCCCCAGACCGTCGCCCACCGACTGAGCCCGCTGCACAACGCGGGCCGGGGTGCCGTGGAGCAGGTGCGGGCCATGCTCGCCGCCACTCCGCTTCCCTGAAGCGACCAAACACAAGCACCCCCATGCGTTCACTCAAGCAGCGCTTCAACGCTTGGCTGACGGCACGCCTGCCAGCCACCGACAGTCTGCTGCTGACCCAGCGCAACGTCTACATCCTGCCCACCCGGCCTGGCTGGATGCTGGCGCTCACCCTGCTGGTGATGCTGGTGGGCAGCATCAATTACCAACTCAACCTGGGCTACCTGCTCACGTTTTTGTTGGCGGGCAGCGCGGTGGTGGGCATGCACGTCTGCCACGGCACGCTGCGCGGCCTTACCTTGCACCTGGCCCCGCCCGCACCGTGTTTCGCTGGTACAGCAGCACAACTGCACATCACGCTGAGCAGCGCGCAAGCGGGCACCCGCTACGGCGTTGGAGTGGCCGTCAGCGGACAGGCTGACTGGGCGCATGTGGATGTCCCCCCCCTGGGCAGCGCCACTTCCACCGTGGGTTGGGTGCCGCCCGGGCGCGGGCGGCACGGCCTGCCCGCCCTCAGCGCTGAAACCCGGTTTCCTCTGGGCACCTTCAGGGTGTGGACGGTGTGGCGGCCTGCTGCCACCTTGTTGGTGTACCCCTCGCCCGAAACCACACCGCCTCCCTTGCCTCCTGGCACCCCCAAAGCAGGCACGGCGGCCACCGCGCCATCGGCCCCCAATGGCGAGTTCGACGGTGTGAGGGTTTACCGCCGTGGCGACCCCCTCAAGTCCGTGGTCTGGAAACGCGTGGCCCAGGCCGTGGCCCGTGGCTCAAACGACCTCGTCAGTCGCGACCAAGCCAGCGCGCAACACACCCATGAGTTGTGGCTCGACTGGGTGCACACCGGCACCGCAGACACCGAATTGCGCGCCTCTCGGCTCACGGCCTGGTTGCTGCAAGCTGAGCGACTGGGCCAGATCTATGGCCTGCGGCTGCCGGGGCGGGAATTCCCGCCGGGCCAAGGCGGCGCCCACCGCTTGCAATGCCTGGAGGCCTTGGCCCTGTGCTGAACACCGCTGCAACCACTCCATGGCGCGCTGGCCTGCGAAAACGCCTGGCCGCGCTCCCACGCGATGCCCGAGACACCCTTTTCCTGCTGACCCTCATCGGCTGGGTTGTGGTGTTGCAGGCCGAACACTTGCCCCTGTGGTGCACCGCACTCACCGCCACCGTGCTGGTGTGGCGCGGGGCACTGTCGTGGCAGGGTCAGCCACTGCCCTCACGGTGGTGGCGCCTCGGCTTGCTGGCGCTCACCATCGGTGCCACCCTGCTCACACATCGCACCATTTTTGGGCGAGACGCAGGGGTAACGCTCATCGTGGTGCTGCTGGCCCTCAAAACGTTGGAGCTGCGTGCCCGGCGCGACGCGTTTGTGGTGTTTTTTCTGGCGCTGTTCACTCTGCTCACGCACTTCTTCTATTCGCAAAGCCTGCTCACCGCGCTGGGCATATTGCTGGCGCTTTGGGGCCTGCTGACCGCGCTGGTGAACACCCACATGCCCAACGGCAAACCCCCGCTCTGGCAAGCAGCCCGCGTGGCGGGTGGCATGGCACTGCTGGGGGCACCCATCATGCTGGTGCTGTTTGCGCTGTTCCCGCGCATGGCACCGCTATGGGGTGTCCCGAGTGATGCCATGACAGGTCGCACCGGCCTGTCAGGCCAGATGCAAGTGGGGAACATCGCCAGCCTGGCCCAGGACACGCGCATTGCGCTGCGCGTGCGGTTTGAAGGCGCCCCCCCCTCAACCAGCGACATGTACTTTCGAGGCCCAGTGCTCAGCCGCTTTGACGGCAGCACCTGGCGCGGCCCCCGCTCCCTGTTTCCCAGCCCGCTGCAACTCGGCCACGATCTGCAGGTCGCAGCTCCCGCGATCCGTTATGAGGTGACACTGGAACCCAGCCAGCAGCCCTGGGTGATGGTGTTGGACGCCACGCCGCAGGCCCCGGTCATTCCCGGACATGTGCTGACCCTCACGCCTACGTTGCAATGGGTATCGCAAAAACCATTCACCGACCTGGTGCGGTACAACGCCACCAGCCACACCCAGTTTCGGCACGGCCCGCTCACCGCCGAGCTGGGCCTGCAAGACTATTTGGAACTGCCACCCGGCTTCAACCCCCGGCTGATGGCCTTGGCGCAAAGCTGGCGACAGACCTTCGGCCACGGGCCAGACGCTGCCCCCGCACTGGTAAAACAGGCGCTGAACACCCTGCGCACCGGCGACTACCTCTACACATTGGAACCAGGCCCTTACGGCACCCACAGCGCCGACGAATTCTGGTTTGACCGCAAGCTGGGCTTTTGCGAACACATCGCATCGGCGTTTGTGGTTCTGATGCGTTCCCTCGACATCCCGGCGCGCGTGGTGACAGGCTACCAGGGCGGCGAACGCAACCCGGTGGATGGACACTACGCCGTGCGCCAGAGCGACGCCCATGCCTGGACCGAAGTCTGGTTAAAAGGCCAGGGCTGGGTGCGCGTGGACCCCACCGCTGCCGTGGCCCCCAGCCGCACCGCTGGTTTCGAACGCCTGGCCGTGACGGGCGGCCTGGTGGGACAAGCTCTGGGCACGCTGAGCCCGGCACTCACCGAGCACCTGCGCGCCACCTGGGAAGCCATCAACAACAGTTGGAACCACTGGGTGCTGAACTACTCCCAGGGCCGCCAACTCGATTTGCTCAAAAACCTCGGCTTTGATGCCCCGCGCTGGGAAGACCTGGGTTATGTGCTGGCTGGATTGCTGGCTGCTGTCAGCCTGACCGGTGCAGGCTGGGCGCTGTGGGAGCGCCGCCAGCACGACCCCTGGCTGCGCCTGCTGCAACAGGCCCGACGGCAGGCACTTGCGCTGGGGCTGGATGCTGGGCCAGACACCACCCCCCGCCAACTGGCGCAGCGCCTGCAAGCACAGTTCGCCCAGCACCCCGAAACCCCCGCGCTGGCCTCTTGGCTGTTGCAACTCGAAACCCTGCGCTACGCCCCATCGGCGGACGCGTCCAACGCCAGCGTCTCCTCCCAACTGGCCGCTTTGCGGCACACCTACAACACCCTGCGCTGGCCCACGCCAGCCGCCTGACACCATGACCGCGACCCCCCACCATTTGGCAGCCCCAACCAAGCAACCCCGCTCACGGGCAGCCTGGGCAGCAGCCCTTATGTTTTTTTGTGTAGCTGCAATCCTTTATTCCACAACCGCAGAGGCCAAAAAAAGCACAAAGAAAGAAGCACCGATACAAACCTATGCTGAACACGCCACCGCCATGCGGTTTGCCGATGACGTGGCCCAGCGCCGCAACCTCGATGCGGCCTGGGTCCGTGCCACGCTGGCACAGGCACGCAAGCTGCCATCGGTGCAAAAAGCCATGCTCCCCGCGCCCAAAGCCACAGCGAAAAACTGGGGTGCCTACCGCGCCCGCTTCATCGAGCCCATCCGCCTGAAGGCGGGCCAGGCATTTTGGGAAAAACACAAACGCTGGCTCGACAAGGCTGAGGTCGACACCGGCGTACCCGCCAGCCTCATTGTTGGCGTCATTGGAGTGGAAACGCTGTATGGCCAGCACATGGGCAACTTCCGCGTCATCGACGCACTGGCCACGCTGGCGTTCGATTTCCCGGCCACCCACCCCCGCGCCACCGTCCGCACCGAGTACTTTTTGGGCGAGCTGGAGCAGTACCTCAGCCTCACCCACCGCGCCAACATAGACCCCAACAGCCTGCGCGGCAGCTACGCTGGGGCCATGGGCATGCCCCAGTTCATGCCCACCAGCTGGGCCAAGTACGCCGTCGATTTCGACGGCGACGGCAAGGTGGACCTGTTTGGCACCCCGGCCGATGCCATCGGTTCGGTGGCCCACTACTTCAAAGCCTTTGGCTGGAAACCCGGCATGCCGACTCACTACCCAGTGAGTTTTGACGCCACGAGACTCGACATGGACACCCTGCTGGCCCCCGACATCCTGCCCAGCTTCCATGTGCCCAGCTTTGAGGCCAAGGGCGCTGTGCTGACCGACACCGGCAGAGCCCACATCGGCCCGCTGGCCCTCATTGAACTGCACAACGGCGACCCGGCCCAAGGCGGTTTGCCCCCCAGCTACGTGGCCGGCACCGAAAACTTCTATACCATGACGCGCTACAACTGGAGCAGCTACTACGCCCTGGCTGTGATTGAACTGGGCGAGGCCATTGCAGCCAGAATGAAACCCTGAACACCCGGGCTTACCACCATGCCACACACCCCTTCGGATTTCGAGCAAATGTTCGACCTGGCCCCAGTATCCCTCTGGCTGGAGGACTACAGCGGCCTCAAAACCCTGTTCGACTGCTGGCGCGCTGATGGCGTAGCCGACCTGGCCGCCTTCCTGCGCGAAGACGTGGCACGGGTGCAGGCCTGCACCCGCGAGCTGAAGATCATCCGCGTCAACCAGCACACGCTGAACCTCTTCCACGCGGAAAACCTGCAAACCCTGCAATCTCGCCTGGGCGACGTGTTCAAAGACGACATGCACACCAGCGTCATTGAAGAACTGGTGCAACTCTGGAACGGCCAGCTTGAAATCACCAACCAGACATGCAACTACACGCTCGACGGTCAACGGCTTGACATCAAGTTGCGCGCCGGCATCCTCAAAGGTCATGAAGACACCTGGGGCCGCGTGCTGCTGACACTTGAAAACATCACCCCCGAAGAAAACGCCCGCAAGCTGCTGACCCAGCGCGAAACCTATGCGCGCAACCTGTTCGAGCTGTCGCCAGTGTCTTTGTGGGTGGAAGACTTCAGCACCATCAGGGTGCTGATGAACGAGGTGCGCGAAAGCGGCATTCAAGACTTCTCCACCTTCATGCGCGTGCACCCCGACTTCGTGACCCGCTGCATGGAAGAAATACGCGTCATCGACGTGAACCAGCACACCCTCCAAATGTTTGGCGCAGAAAGCAAACAGGCCCTGATGCGGCAGCTGGACAAAGTGTTTCGGGACGAAATGATCGACTCGTTTCAGGAACAACTGCTGGACCTGTGGAACGGCAAAACCTATCAGCAGCGCGAAGTGGTCAACCACCGGCTCAACGGCGAGGCGCTGCACATCCACATGCAGTTTGACGTGATGCCCGGCCACGAATCCCGCTGGGACATGGTGCTGGTGTCACTGGTGGACATCACCGCCCGCAAAAAAGCCGAGGCCTATCTGGAATACCTGGGCAAGCACGACGTGCTGACCAAACTGCGCAACCGCGCCTTCTTTGCAGAAGAAGTCAACCGCCTGGCCCGCAAAGGGCCATGGCCCATCAGCGTGGTGGCCGTTGACGTGAACGGCTTGAAACGCATCAACGACGAACAAGGCCACGCTGCTGGCGACGCGCTGCTGCGCCGCGCGGGCGAGGTGCTGGCCAAGTCGATTGACGCCCCCACTTGCGCCGCACGCATCGGCGGCGATGAGTTTGTGGTGCTGATGCCAGCCACCGATGAACGGGGCGTGCAGGCGCTTGTGCAACGCCTGCAGACGGTGCTGGAGTTGAACAACCAGTTCTACCCCGGCAACGAACTGTCCATGGCCATGGGCACAGCCACCTGCGTGGCCGGTGGCTCCATGGACATGACACTGCAAGCCGCCGACCACGCCATGTACCAGACCAAAGCCGCGTACTACGAAGCGCACCACATCGAGCGGCGTTCAGGTGTTGAAAATTTGTAGCTTCCAGCACTTTCCAGTAAAGCGTTAAAGCGGTTTTTCTTCAATTTTTCATAACAGACCAGCGAGCTGGCTGAATGAATGGGCGGTATCGACCCTCTGGAGCCAGTCAGGACTCGGCAGCAAGCATAGGTGGTGCTGCCTCTGAGTCCAACCGAACGGTCATTGATGTTTCGAGACGGCCCCCGTGCCAATTGGGTCATGAACTCGCATTCGGGGACTGCTGGCCAGGGGAAAGATAAAACTGCACCCCATTGCGCCCCGCATCCTTGGCCTGGTACATGGCTGCGTCAGCCCATTTCATCAAGTCGGTCCGACTGGCGTCATGATTGAAGAACATGACAACACCAATGCTCGCGCTGCAGCGGTGCTCGACGGTCTTTTCGGGCTCTCCCTGCTGCGCCACGGTCAGCAGGTAGGACTCGGCCAAGCTGACGCGAGTTTTCTCGGCCACATTGGCGGCCTGTTGGGTGGCCTGGTCTTTATCGGCACCCAGGTCCCCGATCAACACCACAAACTCATCACCGCCCAGACGGGCCACAGTGTCCACTCCGCGTACGCAGGCGCTCAGACGTTTGGCAACCTCGATCAACAGCAGATCACCCACACTGTGCCCGTGTAGGTCATTCAGTGGCTTGAAGTTATCCAGGTCCAGAAACATCAACGCCCCGTGCTGCGCGTTGCGCTTGCTGCTTGCCATGGCCTGACTCAACCGGTCATCGAGCATCCGGCGGTTGGGCAGGCCGGTGAGTGCATCAAAGTAGGCCAATTGGCGGATCTCGGCCTCCATGGCCTTGCGAGCGGTGATGTCAGAGTGCGTTCCGGCCAACCATTCGGGAAGCCCGTCGTGGGTGCGACTGACCAGTTTGCCCCGGTCAAGCACCCAAATCCAGTGCCCATCCTTGTGCAGCATGCGCGACTCGCATTCGTAATGCTCGGTTTCACCGGCAAAGTGCTTTTCCAGCACCGCAGTAGAGGCGACGAGGTCGTCAGGGTGGACATGCTTCATCCAGGTAGCGATGCTGACGGGTGCCAGCTCGTCTAGGGTGAAGCCAATCAGATCGGCCCAACGTTCGTTAAAGCGGGTCTCGCCGGTTTGCACATTCCACTCCCAGGTGCCCACCCCTGTTCCCCACAAAATGTTGGACATGCGCTGGCTTTGCTGTGCCATTGCTTCTTCGGCCTGGTGTCGTTTCGTCACGTCAACGACGATCGAGTAAAGCAAGTGCCGCCCTGCCACTTCGATCGGGCCGGAGTGCACTTCAACATCGCGGATGCTGCCATCGGCCAGCCGGTGACGGAAATTGAAATGCGCCCGTTGCTCACTGACAGCCAACTGCATTTCCGTGGCAATTTGTTCGGGCGTCAGGGTATTGATCTGGCCAATCTTCTTGGCCTTCAGTTCCTCATCCTGATAGCCGTAGAAACGGGCTGCCGCTGTGTTGCCTTCAAGGATTTGACCGTCGATGGGATCAAGCAACAGCATGGGCACGCGCGACCGCGCGAAAAGTGCGTTGTAGCGTTGCTCACTGACACGCAACTCGTTGGTCAGTTCATGGGCAATGGCTTCTGCACGGCTACGGGTACTGATGAGCGCAACAGACAAACCCACCACCAGCATGCCAATGACAAGCAGGGTCGCCATATCGACCCACGGCGAAGGGAACCGTTGGCTTTCGGCAAAGCCTGGCAACGCGGTGTATCGCAAAGTCCAGTAGCGTCCAAACAGTTCGAGCTTTTCGGTGACGATGAAGCCATCGGTACTCTCTGCCCCAACAACCGCACTCCCCTGCTCGCTGTCGTAGAGCAAATGCGCTTCAGATGCTTCTTCGCCATCGAATACTTGCAGCCGGATTGCATCCAGTTCTTTGGCAAGAATAGGCGTCATCAAATCATTCATGCGGTAGGGGCTGTACACCCAGCCCACCAGGGCCGCACGCCGTTGTGCCTCGGTTTGGATGAGCGCAGCATTGCGATACACCGGGAAATATGCCAGCAAGCCGGCTTGCACGTCTGCTTTGGTTTCCTGCAGCAACTTCACCTTGCCGGAAAAAATGACGTCGCCGACATCGCGAGCCCGAACCATTGCGGCGTTGCGTGTGGCCTCAGAAGACATGTCGTAACCAAAGGCGCGCAAATTGCGTCCAGCAAATGGTTCAAGGTAGATGATGCTGGTGTATTCATCGCGGTCTCCCTCAGGCTTGATGACGTAATCGGGGAAACCTTGCTCACGCATCTCGCTCAGGTGTGATGGCAGTTCTTGCTTGGGGATGTAAAAAGAAAAACCAACGCCTTGGATGCCACGATAGGACTGATCCAGATCGAGCTTCTCAACAAATGCGGCCCACTCGGCGCGTTCAACCTTACCCGACGCAGCAAACAAACCGGCAGCTGAACGCAGAATCTGCCCATAGGCCGACATACGCTCGTCTACTTTGGTCGTGATGCGGTGGGATTCATGGACAAAGATGTTGCGAACGTTTTGCTCGCGGCTCTGCTGCAACATTTGCCACACGATGGACAACCCAATCAGGGTCAACACCGTGACCACCAAAGCGGGCCAATGTTGACGCAAGCGTGGCAGACCGATGGTGGGTACGTCCTTGTTGTTATCCATATTGCAAGTGACTCGCGGCTCCTCGTACATGCAAACAGCCTAATGCGCTTGGTGGGATCGAGAACTGATGAACATCAACAACAACGACTCATTGGCTTCAACACGGCAGCGTTTTCAATGTACGGGGGGCTCCAGACGAGTCATTCGTGTGCATTTTTCAGGCGTCTGTTGATGGCCGTCAACTGCCTTCCGCACCCCAACCCCAGTGCATCCACCACCGCCAGTGACTGCCCCAAATGCACACACCCTCACATGGCAAAAATTGGTTTCCTGCCCGCCGCCGCGTCGCAGCCCTTTCACCGGGGGGCAGGTGCTGTAGTCGGTGCCCACAGCCAGGCGGGCGTGGCGCTCGTCGGTCAGGCAGGCGTGGGTGATGTCCACGCTCACCCAGCGGCGCGTGGTCGCGTCCACGCACACATCGGCCCAGGCGTGGCTGGCCAGGTCGGGTTCATTGGGGTCGAAAAAGTAGCCGCTGACGTAGCGTGCCGGCCAGCCGATGCTGCGGCACACCGCCACCATCACATGGGCTTGGTCCTGGCACACGCCCAGGCCCCAGTCGAAGGCCTCCAGCGCCACGGTGTCCACACCGGTCTGCCCCTTGCGGTAACCCACTTTCAGCCCCACGGCGGTGGCCAGTGTCAGCACCTGGTCCACGCCGGTGGGGCCGCTGGCCAGTTGGCTCAACGGCAGGCCCAGCAGCGCGCTGGCCCAGGCAGACATCCGCGGGTGCGGCTCGGTTATGTGGGTTGACCGCAAAAACAGGCTGGGGTCAGGCAGGTGGGGCGGGTCGCACCAATCGGCCACGTTCAGGGTGGTCAACTGGCCACTGGCCACCACCTCGGTGGCCAGCACGGGGGGGGCCGAATGGCTGATGGCAATGCTGCCGTGGTGCACATGGTTGCCCAGTGCGTCGATGCGGCCGTGCAACACGGCGAGTGACTTGAGCGACCAGAAATCCACATGCTGTGACGGGCCGCTGACAGGCCACAGGTGCAGCGACTGCACCGAGTGGCGCAAAGGGGCGCTGTAGCGATAGCGGGTGGTGTGGCAGATGCTGAGCTTCATCGGCCCCATTGTCCGGCCCTGAGCGGGTGTACGAGGGTCAGGCTGTGACAGACGGCATCAAATAGTCTTGGCTGATGCGGCCACCGAGGTCGTTCACGCGGTCCAAGAACTGCGTGAGGTAGGCGTGCAGGCCAGTGGCCAGGATTTCGTCGATGCGGCCGTATTGCAGGTCTGACTTGAGTTTGCCCGCTCGGCGGTGGGTTTCGCTGCTGTGGTCGCTGGCCACCATGCTGAGGTTGTTGACCACCTCATTCATGCTGGCCGCCAGGCTGCGGGGCATGTCGGGGCGGAGAATGAGAAGCTCGGCCACGCGCTCTGGCTTGATGACGTCGCGGTAGACCTTGCGGTACACCTCAAACGCGCTCACGCTGCGCAAAATGGCGCTCCAGTGGTAGAAATCGTACTCTTGATCCATCTCACTGGCAGCACCGTAAAAGTCGCTTTCCACGGCGTGAAACTTCACGTCCAGCAAACGGGCGGTGTTGTCAGATCGCTCCAAAAAGGTGCCCATGCGGTAGAAGTGGAAAGACTCGTCTTGCAGCATGGTGCCAATGGCCACACCACGCGACAGGTGCGAGCGATGCTTGACCCACTCGAAAAACGCGGCCGGGTCGCGCTCAAAGTCTTTGGTCTTGAGGTAGCTCGCCAGTTTCAGCCAGGTGGCGTTCTGGGTTTCCCACACCTCTGTGGTGAGCGTGCCACGCACGGCACGGGCGTTTTCGCGGGCGGCCAGCAGGCAGCTGGCAATGCTGGAGGGGTTGGCCTCGTCGCGCACCATGAAATCCATCACATTCTTGGGCGTGACAGCGCCGTACTTGGCTTTGTAGGCGGGCATGAGTTCGCTGATGGACAGCAGCCCTTCCCAACCCACTTGCGCCACAGCGGCTGACTGGGGCAACAGGCTGGTCTGGTAGTTCACATCCAGCATGCGGGCGGTGTTTTCGGCCCGCTCGGTGTAGCGGGACATCCAAAACAAATGATCTGCGGTTCTGGAGAGCATCTGGCGCTTTCTGTATCTCGTTTGTTTGCTATCGTTCTTCTGAAACTCAGGCTTCCAGAATCCACGTGTCCTTGGTGCCCCCGCCTTGCGACGAGTTGACCACCAGCGAACCCTCTTTGAGCGCCACTCGGGTGAGGCCGCCGGGCACCATCTGCACGGTTTTGCCGCTCAGAACAAAGGGGCGCAAGTCGATATGGCGCGGCGCAATGCCTTTTTCCACATACGTGGGGCAGGTAGACAGGCTGAGCGTGGGCTGGGCGATGTATCCACTGGGGTTGGCCAGCACGGCCTGGCGGAAATCTTCAATCTCGGCCTTGGTTGCTGCTGGCCCCACCAGCATGCCGTAGCCGCCCGCGCCGTGCACCTCTTTCACCACCAACTCTTTGAGGTTAGCGAGGATGTACTTCAGGTCGTCGGCGTTGCGGCCCATGAAGGTGGGCACATTGTTCAGGATGGGCTTTTCGCCCAGGTAGAACTCAATCATCTTCGGCACGTACGGGTAGATGGACTTGTCGTCCGCCACACCGGTGCCAATGGCGTTGCACAGGGTCACGTTGCCGCTGCGGTACACGTCGAGCAGGCCTGCGCAACCCAGGGTGGAGGTGGGGCGGAAGGCCAACGGGTCCAAGAAGTCATCGTCCACGCGGCGGTAAATCACGTCCACCCGCTTGGGGCCGCGTGTGGTGCGCATGTACACAAAGTTGTCCTTCACGAACAGGTCTTGCCCCTCGACCAGCTCCACGCCCATTTGCTGGGCCAGAAAGGCGTGCTCAAAGTAGGCGCTGTTGTACATACCAGGGGTCAGCACCACCACCGTGGGTTCGGCCGTGGTAGCAGGGCTGACAGTACGCAGGGTTTCCAGCAGCAGGTCGGGGTAGTGGGCCACGGGGGCCACGCGGTTTTCGGCAAACAGCTCGGGAAAGAGCCGCATCATCATCTTGCGGTCTTCCAGCATGTAACTCACGCCGCTGGGCACGCGCAGGTTATCTTCCAGCACGTAGTACTCGCCGTTGCCTTGGGCATCGGGGGCACGCACGATGTCGATGCCGCTGATGTGGCTGTACACCCCACCGGGCACGTCAACACCCATCATCTCCGGGCGGAACTGGGCGTTCTGGAAAATCTGCTCAGCGGGTACCACACCGGCCTTGATGATTTCCTGCCCGTGGTACACGTCGTGAATGAAGCGGTTGAGCGCGGTGACGCGCTGCACCAGCCCAGCCTCCATGCTTTTCCACTCGTGCGCAGGAATGACGCGGGGAATCAGGTCAAACGGGATCAGTCGCTCGGTGCCTGAACCATCTTCGTCTTTGGCCCCGTAAACGGCGAAGGTGATGCCCACGCGGCGGAAGATCATTTCCGCCTCGGCCCGGCGCGACTGCATCACGTCTTCGGGTTGCTGGGCCAGCCAGCGGGCATAGTTTTCGTAATGCGCCCGCACCTGTTCGGGCGAAGCGTTCATTTCATCGAACTTCTGGATTTGCATGTGCCATGTTCCTGGGTTTGTGCCTGTATCCAGCATAGCAATTACCGGGCCAGCGCGGGTGATATCGCACCAAATACGTGCGAACGGGTCTTTTGACGAACATCAGTTGGGGGTCAACACATCGGGTTCGGTGTCGGCTGCACTATCGCTTGTCTGCGCCTTCCAGTGCCAGTGGCGGGCACCTGTACGGCGCTGGCAATCCAACCTGTCAGGGTGGGCGCTGTGCCAGAGCGCGGCACCACATTCGGGAGTGGCCATCCAGGGCAGTGCCAAAGTGCGGTAGCGCCCCAATACCTCGGGGGCGGGGTGACCGTAGCGGTTGCGGTGCCCAGCTTGCACCAGCACCCAGCGCGGCGACACAGCCTCCAAAAAGGCCATTGACGACGAATGTTTGCTGCCGTGGTGAGGGGCCATCAGCACCGTGGCGCGCAGGTCATCGGAGTGGCGCCGCAGCAAGCTTTGCTCGTGCTCAGCATCCAGGTCACCTGTCAGCAGCGCTGACGCATGGGCGCCGCGCACCCACACCACACACGAAAGGTTGTTGTTGGAGGTGCGGGCTGCGTACAGATCAGGTGTGGGGTGCAAAACGTCAAAACGCACGCCGTCGTGCGTCCAGGTTTGCCCAGCCTCGCAGCGGGTCCACGGCCCGGGTCGGGCTTGCACGCGTTGCAACAGGGCAGCATCGCTCCAGGCAGTGCCCAGGTCGGGCCGCTCGAAAGAGGCCCACACCCGACTGCCTGGGTAGGCCGCCAGAACGGCGGGGGCACCGCCCACATGGTCGCTGTCACTGTGGCTGAGCACCACATCCGCAGGGACATCGCCCCAGGCCTGCAGCAAAGGCAACAGCACACGTTGGCCTGCGTCACCGCTGGGACCATACTGGGGGCCGGCGTCAATCAGCACGCTGGTGCTGGCGGTGCGCACCAGCACGGCACTGCCCTGCCCCACGTCGGTAGCCACCAGTTCAAACTCACCCGGGGCCGGGCGCAAGGGCACATGCAAGGCCGCAGGCAACACCAGCGCCAGCCCCACCGCACGCCACGCCCAAGGCATGCGGGACACCAGCAACAGCCCCCCGGCCAGTGCTGCGCCAGCCCACACCGAGGGCCATGCGGGCACAGACACACTGGCCCACGGCCACTTGGACAGCCACACCAACGTCTGCACAAAACCTTGCACGGCCCATGCAGCGGGTGTCCACAGCGCGGGCCACAACACGGCCACCAAAGCCAGCGGCGTGACCACAAACGTGACCCATGGAATGGCCGCCAAATTGGCCACCAGGCCCACCACCGACATCTGTCCGAACAGCACCATTGACAGGGGTGCCAGCGCCAGACCGATGTGCCACTGCGTACGCCCCAGTTGCACCAGACCACGCCACGCATGCGCCACCAGCAACTCGCAGCGGGTACCCCACGGCAGGCCAGGCGCGGTGAACAAGGGCTGACTTGGCGCGCCAGGGAACGGGCGACGCGCCGGTGGCCGGTCTGCGCTGGCCAGCAACACGCCCACGGCCACAAAGCTGAGCCAGAAACCCGGTTGCAAACCCGCCCAGGGGTCCCAGGTGAGCACCACGGCCAATGCCACCCCGGCAACGGCGTGCCAGGGCCATCGCAAGCCAAGCAGACGCAGACCCAGCACCACGGCCAACATCAGCACGGTGCGCTGGGCGGGAATGCCCCAACCTGAAAACAACGCATAACCCAATGCCAGCAACCCACCACCCCAGGCCGCCGCCACGGGTGCCGGGCAGGCCAGCAGCAGACGGCTGCCCCAAACGGGACTGAGCCGAGGCGCCCACCGCCAGCACCGCCCCACGGCCAAAGTGGCCAGCCACGCCCAGAGCGTGATGTGCAAACCGGAGATCGAAACCAAATGTGCAACGCCGGTGGCGCGGAACACATCCCAGTCGCCACGCTCAATGGCAGCCTGGTCTCCCACCACCAACGCGGCCAGCACCCCAGCGACCCGACGGTCAGGCACGCGCTCGAACACCTGAGCCCGCACCGATTCGCGCAGGGGTTCCAAGCCACCTTCGGCTGCCGACAGTCGCACGGGTGGGGGGTCGTTTTTGCCCAGGCGCACATAGCCGGTGGCACCCACGCCTTGCTCCCACAGCCACAGTTCGCTGTCAAAGCCGTGCGGGTTGGCCAACCCGTGGGGCCGCCGGAGGCGCACCGCCAATTGCCAGCGCTCACCGGCGCGGGGGGCAGCACTGTCAGGCGGGGCATACCAGCCCAGCAGCACACGCTGCGGCAGTTCAACCTGTTGACCGCTGGCCACCACAGTGGCAGAACCTTGCGGGCGGGCCGCAAACCGCCACCCGGTAGGTGTGGCGCGGGGCAGGTCATCCACCACCACCGTGGTTTGGAGGGTGATGCCCTCCAGTGTTGGGAGCAAAATGTCGGCTTGGCGTTGCACTGCGCGCCAGCCGCCACTGCTCCAAGACAAACTGGCCAGAGCCACCACCAGCACCACTGTGCGAAACAGGTGTTTGGTCGGATTGTCGATAGCACTTTTTAATATAGCTACCAACCCAATGGATACAAGCGATAGAGCCGAAATAAGCTTGTAAAAATCAAGTTCCAGCAAGGTCGCCTGTTGCCACAGCGCCACCGCGCCGGCACCCCAGCCCAGCGGCCACACCCACCACCACGGCAAGGGGGCCGACACCGAGCTGTGGCGCGCAACTTGCTTGCTGCCCGGCAAACCGTTCACACTCCACCCATTCTTTTTCTCCCAGTCGAAAGCACCGCGCATGGCCATCCACGTCGCACTCAACCACGTCACCCATTATCAATACGACCGTCTGGTCAAGCTCGGGCCACAGGTGGTTCGCCTGCGCCCCGCGCCCCACAGTCGCACCAAGGTGCTGTCGTACAGCCAACGCATCGAGCCGGCCAACCATTTCATCAACTGGCAGCAAGACCCGTTTGCCAACTACCAGGCCCGCCTGGTGTTCCCAGAGCCCACCCGCGAGTTCAAGGTCACCATCGACCTGGTGGTGGAAATGGCGGTGTACAACCCGTTTGACTTCTTCCTGGAGCCCAGCGCCGAGAAGTTTCCGTTCAGCTACGCCAAAGAGCAGACGGCTGAACTGGCCCCGTACCTGGTCACCGAGCCCAAAACCCCGCTGGTGACCGAGTACCTGAAAAAGGTCAACACCACCGAACAGCGCACCATCGACTTCCTGGTGGGCATCAACCAGCTGGTGCAAAAGGACGTGGGCTACACCATCCGCATGGAACCCGGCGTGCAAACGCCCGAAGAAACACTGACCAAAGGCACCGGTTCGTGCCGCGACTCGGGCTGGCTGCTGGTGCAGCTTCTGCGCCACCTGGGCCTGGCCGCACGCTTTGTGTCGGGCTACCTGATTCAGCTCACGTCTGACGTGAAAGCCGTGGACGGCCCCAACGGCCCTGAAAAAGACTTCACTGACCTGCACGCCTGGTGCGAGGTGTTTTTGCCCGGCGCAGGCTGGATTGGCCTGGACCCCACCAGTGGACTGCTGGCCGGCGAAGGGCATGTGCCGCTGGCCTGCACACCACAACCGTCCAGCGCCGCGCCAGTGGAAGGCGGTGTGGACAAGTGCGAGGTGACCTTTGCGCACCACATGCAGGTCACGCGCATTTACGAATCGCCCCGCGTCACCCTGCCCTACACCGACGAGCAATGGGACAAAGTGGTGGCACTGGGCCACGACGTGGACAAACGCCTGGAAGCCGGTGACGTGCGCCTGACCATGGGTGGCGAGCCCACCTACGTGGCCACCGCCGACCGCGACGCCGCAGAATGGAACACCGACGCCTTGGGCCCCACCAAACGCGGCTACGCCACTGAGCTGGTGCACCGGCTGCGCGCCGAGTACGGCGACGGCGGCTTTTTGCACTTGGGCCAGGGCAAGTGGTACCCCGGCGAGCAGTTGCCCCGCTGGGCCCTGTCCATCTTCTGGCGGGCCGATGGTCAGCCCCTATGGCACAACCCCAACCTGTTTGCCGATGAACGCGACGTGGCCAGCTACACAGCCGATGACGCCCGCCGCTTCACGCAGGCATTGGCGCGCAAACTGGGCCTGAGCACCCAATACATCACCCCCGGCTACGAGGACACCTGGTACTACCTGTGGCGCGAGCGCAAGCTGCCCGTGAACGTGGACCCGTTTGACTCGAAATTGAGCGACGAGCTGGAGCGCGTGCGCCTGCGCCGCGTGTTCCAACAAGGCCTGGAAGCCACCATTGGCTACGTGCTGCCATTGCAAGCCAACTCGCAAGGCACCTGGACTCAAAGCAACCCGCGCCTGGGCGGCAGCACCATCTGGTCCACCGGCCCATGGTTCTTCCGCGACGAACGCATGTACCTCATCCCCGGCGATTCACCCATGGGTTACCGCCTGCCTCTGGACTCCTTGCCCTGGGTGTCCGCCGCCGACTACCCGTACCACATCGAGCAAGACCCCAGCACCCCGCGCGACGCGCTGCCCGAGGGCACGGCCCTGCGACAGCAGTACGCCCCCCACCAGGTGGGTGGCGGGTTTGCAGAGGGCGGCACGGTGTCGCTGCAAAACACCAGCTACATCCCGGCGGACCCCTCGCAAGCCCCGCCTGCCATGGCGTACAACGCCGACGGCCAGGGCAACGTGGCCGCCCCCGGCCAGCCCACCAACGGCAAATACCCGCAACGCGGCGAATCGGCCGCCTGGCTGACCCGCACGGCCCTGTGTGTGGAGGCCCGCGACCCCCACCGAGCCAATGGCCCCAAAAGCGAAACCGACAACGGTGGCAAGAGCAGCCACCTGTACGTGTTCATGCCCCCCATGGCCCGACTGGAGGACTACCTCGACCTGGTGGCTGCGGTGGAAGCCACAGCAGAAAAGCTGGGCATGAAAATCGTGCTGGAAGGCTACCCGCCCCCACGCGACCCGCGCCTGAAGATGCTGCAAGTCACGCCCGACCCTGGCGTGATCGAGGTGAACATTCACCCCGCGCACAACTGGGGCGAGCTGGTCGAGCACACCGAGTTCCTGTACGAAGCCGCGCACCAGACGCGCCTGTGCGCCGAAAAGTTCATGACCGATGGCCGCCACACCGGCACCGGCGGGGGCAACCACTTTGTGATGGGGGGTGCCACGCCCACCGACAGCCCGTTTTTGCGCCGCCCAGAGCTGCTGGGCAGCCTGGTGGCCTACTGGCACAACCACCCGTCGCTCAGCTACCTGTTCAGTGGTCTGTTCATTGGCCCCACATCTCAAGCCCCACGCGTGGACGAAGCCCGCAACGACCAGCTGTACGAGCTTGAAATTGCCCTGAACCAGATCGATGCCAACCGTGCCACCTACGGCAACGCCATGCCTCCATGGCTGGTGGACCGCACGCTGCGCAACATCCTGGTGGACGTGAGTGGCAACACCCACCGCAGCGAGTTCTGCATCGACAAGCTGTATTCGCCTGACAGCAGCACAGGCCGCCTCGGCCTGCTGGAGCTGCGCGCGTTTGAAATGCCGCCCCACGCCCGCATGAGCATTGCCCAGCAACTGCTGCTGCGTGCACTGGTGGCCCGCTTCTGGGAAAACCCCTGGCGCGGCAAACTGACCCGCTGGGGCACCGAGCTGCACGACCGCTTCCTGCTGCCCACCTTTGTGCGCATGGACTTTGAAGACGTGCTGGCCGACCTGCGCCAGTGCGGCTTTGGCTTCGACATGAGCTGGTTCGAACCCCACTTCGAGTTCCGCTTCCCATTGGTGGGCCAGGTGGCCGCACGCGGCATCGAGCTGACCCTGCGCAATGCGCTGGAGCCGTGGCACGTCATGGGCGAAGAAGGGGCCACCGGCGGCACGGTGCGCTATGTGGATTCATCGCTGGAGCGGTTGGAGGTGCACGTGAGCGGCCTGAACGACAGCCGCTACGTGGTCACCTGCAATGGCCGCGCCATGGCCCTGCAGCCCACCGGCACCGTGGGCCAGTTTGTGGCCGGTGTGCGCTACAAGGCGTGGAACCCGCCGTCCAGCCTGCACCCCAGCATTGGCGCGCACGGCCCGCTGACGTTTGACATCGTGGACAACTGGATGCAGCGCAGCATGGGCGGCTGCCAGTACCACGTGGTACACCCGGGTGGCCGCAACTACGACAGCTTCCCGGTGAACTCCTTCGAGGCCGAAAGCCGCCGCCTGGCGCGCTTCTTCCAGATGGGGCACACCCCGGGCCGCATGAGCGTGGAGCCCGCCATCACCAACCGCGAGTTCCCTTTCACACTCGATTTGCGCACCTGAGCACGCCCAACCCTGCGCCCCGCCACGGGTAAACCCTTGGGCGGGGCGTTCACGGCATACTCAATTTTGTGAGCGACTCATCTCTGCCTCTATTCAGCCACTCAGCCCCTGACAGTCCCACCGAGTTGGTGAAAGAGCTGGCAGCGGTGACCGCTGCGGGTCACTTTGACGAGCTGCGCAACCCCGTCACCGGTGAATTGCGCCCGCACTGGGAAGCGTTTTTCGGCCATGTCGGGATGGAAGGCGTGGGTGAGCTCAATCGCCGCGCCCAGAGCCTGGCCCGGCAAATACGCGACAACGGCGTGACCTACAACGTCTACGCCGACCAGGCACACGGCACGCAAAGGCCGTGGTCCCTTGACCTGTTTCCCATAGTCATCACCCCCGGTTGCTGGGCCGACATTGAGGCCGGGGTGTTGCAGCGCACCCGCCTGCTCAACCTGATACTGGCGGACATTTACGGTCCCTGCCGCCTGCTCAAGCGCGCCCTGCTGCCGCCCGCGCTGGTGCAGGGCCACCCAGGCTATCTGCGTGCCATGCACGGTGTAGAACCGCTGGGCGGCACGTGGCTCAACATCGCTGCCTTCGACCTGGCACGCGGCCCCGATGGCGGCTGGCGCGTCGTGTCGCAGCGCACACAGGCACCGTCCGGGCTTGGCTATTTGCTGGAAAACCGCATCGCGATTGCGCGCCAGTTTCCCAACGCCTTTGCCGGCATGAAAGTGCAGCGCCTGGCCGCCAGCTACCAGGCGCTGGTGCAAGGCATCAAAGCCATGGCACCCAACGGCCAGAACGCGCGCATCGCGCTGCTCACGCCAGGTCCGTACAACGAAACGTATTTCGAGCATGCTTACCTGGCCCGCTACCTCGGCCTGACGCTGGTCGAAGGCAGTGACCTGACGGTACGCGACCGGCACCTGTACCTGAAAACACTCAACGGCCTGGAGCCGGTGGACGCCCTCATCAAGCGCCTGGACGACCAGTGGCTTGACCCGCTGGAACTGCGCTCAGACTCCGCACTGGGAGTGCCCGGATTGCTGCAAGTCATGCGCGCAGGCAATGTGCTGGTGGCCAACGCCCCTGGCTCCGCACCACTGGAGTCCAGCGCGATGCTGGGTTTTTTGCCCGCCATCAGCCGCGAGTTGCTGGGTGAAGAGCTGTCCCTGCCCGCGCTGCCGACCTGGTGGTGCGGCGAACACGCGGCCATGCAGCGTGTGTTGCCGCAGCTCAAAACCAGCGTGATCAAGTCCACCTACCCCGGCGGAGACGTGAACACCGCCATGGGCCAGCGCCTGGGAGCCGGTGCGCTCGACCGCATGACGGGCCGCATCGTTCAGCAGCCCGACGACTTCACCGTGCAGGCCTACATGCCACTGGCCCAGACCCCCACCTGGGCGGGCGACCACATTGCGCCGCGCTCGGCCATGCTGCGCGTATACGTACTGGCAGACGGTCCCAACAGCTGGCGCGTGTTGCCCGGCGGTCTGGTGCGGCTGGCCCCGCGCGGAGAGCTGATGGCCTCCATGCAAAAAGGTGGCAGCAGCGCCGACTGCTGGGTGCTGACAGATGGCGAAGTGGACCGCACCAGCCTGCTGCAAAGTGCACCCAGCACACTGAGCATGGCGCAAAACAAACGCCCCGTGACCAGCCGCGCCGCTGAAAATCTCTTCTGGCTGGGCCGCTACACCGAGCGCGCAGAAAACAGCGTGCGCCTGGCACAAATCATCCTGCGCAACCTGCACAGCGAAGAACACGCCAGCCGAGCGCTCCAGGCCTGGATGTCGCGGCTGGCCCGCAACCACTCGCTGGTGTTGCCCGGCGTGCCCAACCTGCCACCGGCCTTGCCGAGCGCCGCAACCGCAGCGTCTGCGTCCACCACGCCGTCCGAACTGGCCGCAGCCGCCAGCAAGCCCACCGCGCCGAGCCAGGCACAGCGCGTGTTCGAGCGCTCCCTCATCGCAGCCTTGGGCGACACGGTGGGCAGCTACAGCGTAGGCTTCAACCTTCGCGCTGTGCGCCTCGCCGCAGCCAATGTGCGCGAACGGCTGTCGCAGGAACAGCGCAACCTGATAGAACGCGCAGAGTCTGAATTCCTTGACCAGTGCGGCGGGCTGGGTGCCGACACCGAATCGGCCCCGCAAGAGGCACTCAATGCCCTGGAGGCCGCCAGCGAGTGGCTGGCCGGCATCACGGGCGCGCAAACCGACCGCATGGTGCGCGACAACGGCTGGCGACTGCTGAGCATTGGCCGCCACATTGAGCGTCTGTGCACGTTGTCGGCCGCCATGCAGCAAGCGTTTGAAACGGGCAGCGTGCTTGAGTCGCACGGGTTCGAGGCGCTGGTGGCCCTGTTCGACAGCACCATCACCTTCCATGCGCACTACCAGCAGCGGCGCGACGTGGTGGCCCTGCTCGATTTGCTGCTGCTGGACCGCGAAAACCCCCGATCGCTTGCCTGGGTGCTCGACACCCTGCGCTCGCGCCTGAAAAAGCTGGAGCAAGGCGACCCCGCCTTTGCACTTGACCTCTGCGCCAACCTGCCCGACCCCGCCACCTGGGACCTGGCCAGCCTGAGTCAGCGGCATGCCCCCACCGATGTGACCGGCACCAGCGGCAAGGACACCCCGAAACCGGTGGCCCCACCCGCCGACGCCGTTGGTTTTGCCGAACTGCGGGCAGTTCTCAAGGCTTGTGACGCATCGGCCAAGGCCCTGTCAGACGCGCTGAGCCAGCGCCACTTCAGCCACGCAGACCGCGACAACCGCAGCCTGCTGACCTGACCCACTCACCAGCACACCACCCCCCATGCGCCTGCGCATCGTCCACCACACGCACTACCGCTATGCACCCGCCGTGGTGATGGCCCAGCACCTGGCGCACCTGCGCCCGCTGGTGCTGGACGACCAAGCGGTGACAGCGCACACCGTCACCATTGCGCCCGAACCCGCGCAGGTGACCGAGTCAGTGGATTCGTTCGGCAACCAGCGCTGCTTCTTTGCACTCCAAAGCCCGCACGAAGCCTTGTCCGTGCTGTCTGACTGCGAGGTGGAGACCCAGCCACCGCAATCCGTGCCAGATTCCCTCCCGTGGGAAGACGTGCGCGACCACCTGACCTACCGAGCCGGTGCGCCCTACGATCCGGCCAGCGAGTTCACCTTTGCGTCGCCCTTTGTGCCTCGCAGCCCCGTTCTGGCTGACTTTGCCAGGCCCGTCTTCGAGCCCGGTGAACCGCTGCTGGCCTGCGCCGAGGCGCTGATGGCGCGCATCCACACCGAGATGACATACGAAGGCGGCAGCACCGGCGTGAACACCCCCACGCTGTCTGCATTGGCCCAGCGCAAAGGTGTGTGCCAAGACTTTGCGCACATCATGATCGGCTGCCTGCGCAGCCTCGGGCTGCCTGCGCGCTACGTGAGCGGCTACCTGCTCACTCACCCGCCAGAGGGCCAGCCACGCATGATTGGGGCCGATGCCTCACACGCCTGGGTGCAGGTGTATTGCCCACATGCGCTGGGTAAAAACGTTGACCACCTGGGCGGCATGTGGGTGGACTTTGACCCCACCAACAACCGCAGCGGCTGGGGTCGTCCGGGCGAAGACTACGTGACCCTGGCTCTCGGCCGCGACTTTGGCGATGTGTCGCCCCTGCGCGGGGTGATACAGGGCGGAAGCAGCCACCAACTCACGGTGGCCGTGACAGTAGCCCCGCCCGACGAACTGGCCGGAGCCGACCTCTCGGCCACCGCGCCCGCAGTCATTGAGCCTGAGCCCGAAGCCGATCCAGATGCCTGAAACCAGCGCATGAAGCTGGCACATGGCGTGGCTTCAGGCTTTCTTATTCAGTAGCAAACAGCTGAATATTGAAAAGCGTCAGAAGCATAAAAAGCTTTAATCTCAAACCCAGAAGCGGGCGAGTTGCTCCACGTCTTCCGCGAACATCTGGCCTTTGTCCGCCTGCAGCACTTTGCCATCGCGCCCGAGCACGATGGTGATGGGCAAGCCTTTGGGCTTGGGCAACGCGGCCTGGAACTCCGGTGTGACCCAGGCCGCCGGGAAGCTGTAGCCCCGCTTCTGGAGGTAAGGCAAGGCGTCTTCCTTTTTGCGGTCCACCGACAGGGCCAGGAGTTCCATCCCCTGCCCCCTGTGCTTGAGCCACAGCTTTTGCATCTCAGGGCTTTGCAGGGCGCAAAACGGGCAGGTGCTTGCCCACCAGTACAACACCAGCACCTTGCCCCGCGCCTGCTCGGGTGTGAACACACTGCCATCGAACCGCGTGATGCCAGGCAGCTTCAGCAGCGTGCCCTCGTCGGGCAGGGGCGGGGCTTTGGCTTCGCTGGGCGGAGGCCCGCTCTGGCCCCAGGCCGATGTGTGCCACCAGGCAGATGCACCACCCAATGCCCATGCGGTGGCTGCATGCCGGGTGTGGTTCAACAACGTGCGACGGTCTAGCCACGTGTGTGGGGTCATGGGATGCGCTTTCATGGTGCGTATTTTCAGGCCTGCTCGTACAACGTGATCACACACGCGCCGCCCAGACCCAGGTTGTGTTGCATGGCCAAGCGGGCATTGGGCACCTGCCGCTGGCCTGATTGGCCACGAAGCTGTTGCACCAACTCAGTGCACTGCGCCAGACCGGTGGCACCCAAAGGGTGCCCTTTGCTGAGCAAACCGCCCGAGGGGTTGGTGACCACCGCACCGCCGTAGGTGTTATCTCCATCCAGCACAAACTGCTCGGCACCACCAACAGGACACAGGCCCAGTGCCTCGTAGCTGATGAGTTCGTTGTGGGCAAAGCAATCGTGCAGTTCCACCACATCAATGTCTTGTGGGCCCACACCAGACTGTTCGTACACCTGCTGCGCAGCCGCTGCCGCCATGGAAAAGCCCACCACCTCACGCATGTCGCGCGCCTCAAAGGTCACGGCGGTGTCGGTGGTCATGGCCTGGGCACGGATGCGCACGGAGGCGTTCAGCCCGTGCTGGCGGGCAAATGTCTCCGAACACACCACGGCCGCCGCCGCGCCGCAGGTGGGCGGGCAAGCCATGAGGCGGGTCATTACCCCATCCCACAGCATCGGGGCGGCCATCACGTCTTCGGTGGTGAGTTCTTTGCGCAGCAGGGCCATCGGGTTGTGGGCGGCGTGGCGGCTGGCTTTGGCGCGGATGGCGGCAAACGTCTCCAGCCGTGTGCCGTATTGCTGCATGTGGGCCAGGCCAGCGCCACCAAAGTAGCGCAGCGCCAGCGCAATGTCAGCACGGCCCACCAACTCTGCCGTGGCAGCGTCAAACGGGTCAAAGGGCGAGGGCCGGTCGGTGAACACGTTACCCAGCGTGCCGGGGTTCATGTGCTCGAAACCCAGCGCCAGCACACAGTCTGCCGCGCCGCTGGCCACGGCCTGGCGCGCCAGAAACAGCGCGGTGGAGCCAGTAGCGCAGTTGTTGTTGACGTTGAAGATGGGAATGCCGCTCATGCCCACGCCGTACAGCGCACGCTGCCCGGCGGTGGAGTCGCCATACACATAGCCCACGTAGGCCTGCTGCATGTCGGTGTAGGCCAGCCCCGCATCGGCCAGCGCGGCACGCACGGCCTGTGCCGCCATGTCGGGGTATGGCGCATGGGCACCGGGTTTGGCAAACGGTGTCATGCCGACACCGGCAATGTGAACAGACTGGGTCATGAGATGGTGGGCTGGGCGTTTCAGTCGGCCAGATTTTCCAGCTCCAGCGCGCGATTGGCGGTAGCGGACAGGACACAGTCGTTGGCCACCACGGCGGCCACACTGCCACCCTCGGGGTCGGCGTAAAACGGGCAATTGGCATCGCGAAAGGCCAGCCACGCGCGCTGGGCCGCCAGCAGTTGCTTTTTGCGCGGGGCGCTCAAAGGGGCCATGGCGGCTTTGTAAGCCTTGTTGAGCCGGGCGTCTTGCCGCTGCAACTCGGTGGTAATCCAATCGAGCATGGCCGAGGTGACGCCGCCGGACTTGTCCATGGGTGCAACGCCACTGCTCTCGTTCATTCGCTTTCCTCATGCTGATGATGCGGCGCACCTCGCCGCGCGGTGTCTACGCCATGGCAACCATACGCCCAGCCAACTGCTGCAAACCGCGGTGGCCTACTGACTGGTGCTCGGCCCGCGTGGCGGGAACCCGCACAGCGCACCCTCAGCCCAGCAACCATGCCAGACCCAGCAGGGCAAGCCAGCCTTTCAAGCCGATACGTGAGTTTTCGTCGCTCCACCATTGGTCAAAGGTGCGCAATTCAGACGGTAACTCGGCATCCAACTTCAAATTGAAGACTTGCCGCCCACCCTGGCGCGTCCAGGCGGTGGTGTTGACGTGCTGCTCTGGTTGC
>JFJP01037554.1_pt1 | contig 25924 bp, 43 predicted proteins | sample 431651 | NCBI WGS metagenome assembly JFJP01 (sample SAMN02602958, study PRJNA72255) | Microbial mat metagenome, whole genome shotgun sequencing project. | biome: fresh water; feature: sink hole; material: water; isolation source: purple microbial (photo- and chemosynthetic) mats found in...
ATTCTTTACTTATAGTTCTATAATCTTTTAAATTTAAAGATTCTCTATGTTCCATAGCATAATAATATTTTTGTAAAGCATTAAAAAAATTTGTTGCATTACCATATTTAAGATTACATAAAGCATTATAATAATCTTCTTCTGTTACATCGGGTGTTTTTTTATCAATTATTTTATTTAACTTTTTTGATTTCATTTTTTATTCTGTTTCTTTATATATTATTTCTTTTAATTTTATTTCGTTATAATCTTTTATTGCTTGTGTTAATTCTAATATTGATTTATAATTTTTTAAAACAATATCATTATCAACACTACTATAATGATAAACGCAATTATCTTCAAATAATAAATTAATAAAAATATGTTTATCTTGCCATAATTTAGCGGGATATTTACAACATAACATTAAATGAGTTCCAAATTGTTTATTTTTTAATATAAACATTTGACCATATAAAAAACCTGTACTAAAATCTTTTAATAATATCTCGTTCATTCTCTTTGCCCCTGTTCAAATCCCATATTAAACCCAATCCAATAATCATCTGTAAACTCTTCTTCACAATTTACGCACTTTCTACAATCTTGGCCGTCTTCATTTACAAAATGTGACCAATCAAAAGTTTTTAAACAAATAGGACACACCATTTTATTTTAATTTCTCCTCTATTTCTTTTATTTTTTTTATATATTCTTCTGCTTGTTCTCTAGTTTCAAAAACTAAAGGTACAAATTGCATTAAGTAATGATTTAAACTTATTTCATAACTCCAATATGGAATAAATAAAAAATATTTCTTTCTTGCTATTCTAAAACAATTTACTATACTTGGTTTTAATGGATCATTTCTTCTATAACTATCATTATATATTTTAAATTCTGTCATTTTTAATCTCCGTAATATTTATCAGGCATATTTTTTCCACTTAAATATGAATTATCTTCAATTAAAATGTCTACACTTTCCCCAATATATTTTTTAGGGACGGAGATTTTAGCCCCATTCCCAAATTTAGTAACTTTCCCTTTTATTAATCCCTTATAATTTTTATCTAATTTTATTTTCATTTTTTAATCTCCATTTATGCGTAACTGCTCGTGTAGTGACTTTTTCCCTCGTCAATTCATAGCATACCACTTGAACCGCTGTTATTACATAGTTTAATATAACCCTTTTTATTTACATTTACTTTTTTTGGAATTGAACCCTCTACAAAACTAAGAGATGGAGTCACATCTCCACACATGAAACCTTTTTCTATATATTTTCTTCCTACTTCTTGAACTATCATGTAATGATCGCTTAAAACTCTTAATACTTTGTAAAACTCAACGTTTGTTTGATCATAACCCCATGAACTATATAAAATATCGTCCTCTTTAATAGTAACGTTATTTTGAATAATACTTTTACCACTTTTACCCTTTAAACTTTCTAAATAAACTTTTAATCTGTTTAAACTTCTATCATATTCATATAATGGATATTGACAAATATAATTTTTTAAATCTTCATGATTATTTAATTTAAACATCTCAATAGTAAATTCAGTTTCTAATTTTTTAAATTCAATTACAATTAAGTTTACAAAATCTAGATAAACTCTAATTTTATCCCTATAATCTCCCTCATAAACAAAACTTAATTCTGTTAATGTTCTCCAACTATAACCAAAATCTCTTAAATAATCATATCTATTTAAGTTTTCATAATTATTTTCGTAAACTTCCCTTTTAATTAATGTTTTACTTATCTCCGCCTTTTCAATTTGTGTTTTTATTTCGTTTTCCATAGTTGCATTAGAGAAACAATCTCTTTTTATGTCTCCCCTAATATATATAGTATGTATATACTTATAAACGTTTCTATTTAGAAATAAAAGAATTAATTATTGATTAAATATTATTATCAATTGTATATACACTTATTGTTTGTACAAACTAAAATTTATTGATTTATTAGCATAACTTAAATTTAAAGTTGTTGCTTTTCTCATTTCACAACGGATCTTTATATCTAAATATTTGTATTGTTTACCATTAATATAAACAAAATCATTAATACGCTTTACTATTGGAGATTCGTTTTTATCTATCTCTATACAAATGTCTAGATTTCTACTATTATTTATTTCTTGCTTTACTCTTTGAAAATCTACGTTTAATATTTGATATAAACTTAAAATGATTATTCCCAATATTACCAAAAACCAAAATAAACCTTTCCAATCTACTAAATTTTCGCTTTGTTTTGTTTTTTTATTTAATTTTTCTAATAATTTTCTTTGTTTGCTCATTTCTTAACCTCTATTTTCTTTTTTGCACGATAAACAAAACCTGTTTTACCATTATATAAACTAAATATCTCAATATAACCCAACGCTGTTAAAGTTTGTAAGATTCCTTTTGTTGTATGGATCATAGTATTATCGTTTTGTTGATCTTCTGAAAGTAAGTCACGTAAGATAAAACCTTTATCTTTTGATAAATAAAAGTTTATTTCTTCAATTATTAAATAATAATCCTCTAAAAATTCTCTTTCTTTTTCTAGTACATCAATCATCATTTTTTTATTTCAATATATTTTACACCTTTAAACTCTATTTGTTGAAATGAAATTTGATTTGTAAATAAAAATCTTAATTTTTGATAAATAGAGGTTCTCATTATTCCATTTTCACAACTTCTTATTATTAAGTATTTTGTTTCTTTAATCATTTTTTATTATTGCATAATCATATTAGGTTGTTGATTTGTATTTTGGTTTCTTTGTGCCTTATAACTTTCTTTTAATGTCTCCATTAATTGAGTTCTGAATTGATTACTTAATCCTACTGCGTTCATTAACTTAGTTGAACACATTGTCATTATTTCAATTGTTTTTTCAGTATTACACATATCGTAAGGGATTTCTAATAAAATTTCAAAAATTTGATCTAAAATAAACATTATCATATGAGCCTGTTCGTTATCGTCTTTCTCACTTTTGAACTCGGTTTCATTAAATTTTGAAACAAAAATCCTACTTATAGCTTCTATCTTTTCGGTAGGGATTAAAGCTTTTCTTTTTTTTATGAAGATTTCCTTACTCCCTTCCGCTTTTCTCTCATAACCCTTTAAACTCATTATTAAATCATTGATTTTTGTATCTTTTAAGTAACTTTGAAAAAAGTCCTCGTTTGTATCTGCATTTTCTACCTTTAGAAACTCGTTTGAATTTAATTGATCGTCAATATTTTTCTTAATATTGTCTTCAATATCTAAAGATAAATAAGAAATAAGATTTTTTAGATTCTTTCTTAATAAGTCATCTAAAACTATCTCTTTTATTTTTACGTCTCCAACCTCTCCCTCTTGATCTATAATATTCACTAATTCCCTATTTAGTTCTTCTAAATATTCGCTTTCTTCATCTGTTAAATCTATTTCAGATTTAATTTTAAAGATTTTCTCTACTAAATTATTATTTTCTTTTGCCATTTGCTATTTAGTGACGTTAAAACCCTGCGGTTGTTGTAATGGGACAATTGAACTATTAATACCTATTAATTCACATCTCCAATCTTTCATTGTCTTTAATTCTTTTTTGTAAAGTTCTATATTTTCACTACAATAGTCCTGAACTCTTTTATCAAATAGTTCCTCTTCAAATGTCGCCATTTTCCAACTACCAAACATTAAAGCACAAAATATCACTATTGCCATTAAAGAAACTAAAATATCTTTCCAACTTTTAGTAATTCTTAAATTAATTATTTCTTCTACTTTCTTTAAAATTGTTTGACCTTTAATAGCTTTAACGCTGTTCTCTTCCGTAATATAATTATTTTCTGTTATCTTTAAATATTTATATTCTCCATTACAATACTTTAATTGATAACTAGGTTTTAAATTAAAAGGGTTTTGAATCTTGAAAATTGCACTCTTACCGAACTTAATTGAACTTAATATCCTTTCTAACCTATGTTTCTCTTCTTTTAGATCTTCAATGTCTATTAATTCATAATTCTTTTCTCCTCTTGCTATTTGGTCTTTAATGTATAATAAATATTTATTTATCTTTTCTAATTGACCTTTGGTAGTTTCTTTCTTATCATACTCGTTTTTTAAATCAATTTCTACATCAGGGGCGGAAAACATTTCCTCAATATAGATTTTACCGTTCTCAAATTTCTTATTAATATAAAACTTCTTACCCGCTATAATAATTTCTTCAAATGGAACGGGCGGACGTGACAACTCCATATTAGAATTATAAAAACAATAATAAACGTCTTCACGTGTTTTAAATGGATTATCGTTCTTAATTACTTGTTTTACATATTGTTTCTCAATCTCCTTTAAAATCTCTTCTCTAGTCATAGCATTTTGAGGTAATAAGGATTTTTTTTCTTTTTGAACTTTATTATAAAATTCATCTTCCATTTGTTTAGATTTATGACTTATCTCTACGTTTGGAGTTTCGTTTACTTTAGAATTATTTGTATTTGGTTTAAATGGATTCCATACCATAACTTAAACTAATTTTTAGAATTTATAAAGGTTTCTAAATAGAATTAAAAAATTATTGGATTTGACAACTTAAAAGAAATGTAATTTAATACATATCTCCTTTTTTACTTCCTGAACCTGTTACATCTTTAATTTGTTTTACAACAATAATTAACATGTATAGACCGATCAGAGTGAACGCAATTCCTACACCTGTGAATAACGCACTAATTTTACTGTTCATACTTGCCGTATTACTTAAGTAAGCTGTATATGACGCTAATTCTGCACTTGTGTTATAAGTTGCTGTTGCGGGATCATCACAATTTGTCAGACATACATATTTATATCTGTCTCCTAGTACGTCTTGTTCTACGATACCCTGACCATAGAATAAACCAACCATTCCGAAGTAAATACTTACGAAACCACCGATAATAAGTCCAATAGCAAAAATTAATTGCACAAGAACTCCTAAATAACCATTTTTTAAATCATTAGCCATTTTTTATTTGGATTATAGGTTTATTTCTAAACCCGTAATTATATTAGAATATAATACTTATATGTATTTCTTGTGTTATTTATGAGTAGTAAAAACTATTGAAGTTTAATTCCTTTGTGTAAATCATAATAAGCTATTAAGATTAGAGATATTAAACAACCCACTATAATAAATACGCTAATCCATTTTACAAGTAATAAGCCCCACGTGAAAAAACTATTATTCAATAATAGGTTAAAAGTTTCTAAAAATGTATTTTGTAAGTAATAATTTAGATTTGTTGAGTATGCTAACATCAAATAACTTAAAGAAAAAGTAAAAAAACTTACTAAAGACGCAAATTTAATATAATACATAAATTTAACGCTAATTATTGAACCCATAAATTATATATGAATTTGTTTATTTAAATATTTATTGATTTACTTTACTTAATTTCCATAAAATATAAACAATTATGGATATTAATAACGCTAAAGCTATCAAAATATAAAATAAACGCATTTTATTATAGTTCTTTACTATTTCCATGATCCAAAACTTAATGAAATAATATTTCTCTCTTGCGAACATATAAAAATAATTCTTCATGAAAATAAATTTCTCTATTGTAGTATATTTAATTAATTTGTAATTAAACAATATTAAACCTATTGCTAAGAATAAACCTATTATGTAAAATGTTATTAATATTTCAGATACATAACCATAAGTAAGAAATTTAAATATTTTATATTTAATAGTAAATATTAATTCGGCTATTTCCATATATATTATATTAAAATTAGTTATTTAAATATGTTTCTATTTAGAATTAAATTGAATGATTAAAAGTTATTATCTTTTATTATTTCTTTTTGACATAACTCTTTTAATCGGTTTTGAGACTACTTTTCTTTTCATTGTAGGTTTTACTACTCGTGAAACTCTTTTAATCGGTCTTTTTACTTGTAAAGTTTTGATTTTCGCTTTAATATTTATTTTAATTGGTTTCTTTTTTATTGCTTGTGCAAAACTTATCTGTTTTTTTTCTCCCGTAGTGTCAAGTCTAAATTTATTCTTTTCTACTAATGTTTCTTTAGTTGCTTTCTTTGATTTACTAAATCTAAACTTTAAACTTGAAAATGGTTTAATATCTTTAACTTTAGTTTTTCCGTAAGGAACTACTTTTACTTTTGCTTGAATACTATTATCAATACCTTTTAAAGCTAATTTCTTAGCTTTGTTTATTGGTAGGTTTGATCTAATAGTAACTAACTTCTTTGTTTTTGTGTCTTTATATTGAAATAAACCTTTTTTAGTAAATATTGGTTTTTTCTTTTCAGTAGATTTTAAGTTTGGTTTTGGGATCTTTGGCGGTATTGGTGGTGGAGAAATTATTTTTTTCCCTACTGGAATTTTTGAAATTGGTAATTTACTTACTGGAATTTTTGACTTTGGAATAACACTTTTAGGTATCGTACTCTTTGGTAATCTTGACTTTGGTAATTTACTTACTGGAATTTTTGACTTTGGAATAACACTTTTAGGTATTGTACTCTTTGGTAATTTGGATTTTGGTAATTTACTTACTGGAATTTTTGACTTTGGAATAACACTTTTAGGTATCGTACTTTTTGGTAATCTGGATTTTGGTAATTTACTTCTAGGTAAATAACTTCCTTTTAATTTACTTTTAGGTAAATAACTACTAACTTGTTTTTTAATTGATTTTTTTAATTGATTTTTTTTTAATATTGGTTTTACTTCTTTTTTAGAAATTAATTTCTTATTTACTGCTTTTTCTATTTTTTTAATCTTTTTATTACTCAATTTTTTTATTTTATTTAAAATTGGATATTCTTTAGTTATTCCTTTTACTTTACTTTCTAATAATTTAGCAAATTTTGGAGATTTTAAAATTTTTACTGACGCTTTTAAAGTTTCTAATTTATTTGTAAGTAATATTTTTTTTACTTTATTACTTGTTTTTATTTGTTTTTTTAATCCCTGTATTTGAATTTCTAAACTTTCTATAAAAGCCTGTGGATCTTTTGCTCTTCTACTACTTTTTTCAAATAAAACCTGTAATGTACCTAAAGCTTTTCTTGTAGTTTGTTCTCCAAACCCTATTAATTTAATTCCCTCAATAGTTTCTAATTTTTGAGTAGGAATAGATAATCTTTCTCTTAAAGCTTTTTCTCCTTTACTTTTTGCATAAACTGGTAATAAACCCTTACCGAAAATTGTTTGATTTGGTCTTAATCTTGAAATTCCTTTAATATCTAAAATTTTTACTCCCGTTTTTTTATTGTAAACTGCTTCTTTTCTAAATTCGTAATTTTTTCTTTGGTTTTTAGGGATATTTTGAACAAATTTACTATAAAACTCTTTTGGCGTGTCTAATGTTGCTAAATCTACGTCTTTAGGTTGTTTTGTTTTTCCTTTACTTAAAGTTCTAGCACTTAGAGAACCGAAAACAATACTTTCACTATTTTTTAATGTTTTCTTTAAAGCTTCTGCTTCTATTTTATTCAATTCTTTTACTTCTTTAAAATTAATCTTTGTAATTCTTGAAACATCATTTGGTTTTAATTTTTCTTGGATTCTTGCACTTTTTAATATCTCTCTAACAAAAATTCTTTCATTTTTAGGTATATTTAAAAGTAATAACTCTTCTTGTACTTTTCTTATCGGTGTTGTTGTTTTTGCTATTTTAACGCTTTCAGTTACTATTTTTCCACCTATTTTATAACCTAAGATTTCACTTGCTATTGTTGAAACTGCGTTTGGATCTCCCGCTCTTGCTCTTGCCCCTAATTCTCTTAAACTTGCTGTTACTTGTCCCCTTGCTTCATTACTTGTAGATAATTGATATAAACTTTTAATAACTATATCAGGTCTTACAGTTAGATATAAGAAATTTAATACAGAACTTGGAATTTTTCTAACTGTCCCTAATCCCGCCCCCGCCCCACCATAAAGAGAAACTAAAAACATTTCTTTTTTTGTTCTTTTTTCTACGGGTTTACTTGCTATTCTTTGATTTTCTAAAATTAAATAGTTTTCTAATTTTTTATATTTATTTGTTTGCTCTTTTGGTGTAACCCCATAAACGTTTAATGATTCTCTTAATTCTTTTGTTGTAGGTTCTGAAAATAAACCCTCATTTCTTCCACCTTTTCCACTACCCGCCCCTATTAAAGCACGTTTAGATATTTCTTTTTCCAAATTAGTTTTGCTTTTATCTGCGTCTATCTTCTTTATTTCAGTTTTGAATTTAACTCTTTCAACTTCTCCCTCAATCTCTTTGTCACTTACTACGCCTTTTTTTTTTTTAAATTCGTCATATTCCTTAAAAGATAAGTTTTTTTTTGCTAATTCTTCCTCATATAATCTTTGTCTTCTTTGTCTATCTTGAACTCTTCCAATCTCTGCGATTTGTTCCATATTAAAACCTTGTGATCTTAAACTTTTGTTTGTTATATCTGTTCGGTTTGGATCTTGATAAATCTTTTTAACTACTTCTTGGGTTTGGGCTTGTTGTAAAGCTTGACCGCTTGGGGTTTGTGCGTATTCTTCGGGACTTTGAATTTTTGTTCCTGAAAATGTTTTTCCTACATCTTCGGGAGAATCACTTACTATTGAAACATTTGTCCCGCCCCCACTACTTTTAACTACTTGTTGAATATTTCCTTTAGTATCAGAATAACCACCGCTTGTAATTCTGCCGTTTTCTACTGTTCTAATAACTTTCCCGCTTTTAGAATCTCTTACTGTGTATTTTACCATAAATAACTTATGATTTTATTTATTTAAATATCTATTGCTTTAAAGTATCTAATTTGATTAGCTATGAAATTAATTAAAACTGCTATTAAGAAAATACCTATAAAGTAATTAATAAATAAATTAAACATATAAACTTCGCTTAATATATCATTAAATAATACTACTAATAATTGATCTACAAATATATTAGCTAAATAATTAAATAAGATAATTAATAAGTAAAATACTAAAATTAATACTAAACTATAATTTATCATAGTATCTTTTAAATTCATTGGTCTAGAATTGAAACCCTCATAAGCACTATAAGAAAATAACATGACTAAAGCTATAAACTGACCATAGTTTAATAAAAGTATAAAAGGTTCGTTAGTAAAGATAAAATCCGCCTTTAAAGTGTTATAGTTTGCTAAACTTGTGTTTGTTGTTGCGTTCTCGTTCATGAAATTATCTTCTACGATTGTAAACATATAATCATTTCTCATTATTTCAAAAGTACCCACTAAAAATATAGCTAAACTCATTATTATTAAATTTAAGATCATAAAACCCAAAACTTTATTCATTTTTCTTTAACCTCTACTTTAGTTATGAACTCCATATTATATAAATCATTCTTTTTTGTTAGATCTACTAACCACGCAATAAACTTAATTAAATATAAAATCCCATAATTAATAAACCCATACGTTAGAATTTGTTTTATCAATTCTTGTAAAAAGCTTTCTGTGTTAGCTTGTAAGCCATTTATTAAAATAATACTAAAAACTATCAATAAACTAAATGAAACTATAAATAATATTATTTTAGTAGTTAAATAAATAAAATAATCTATTAATCCCTCTTGTGAAAAGTCTTTACTATATGTTAATAAGAAATAAGTAGATATTAATATTAAAATCCCATACTCCCATAAATTCGTACTTATTATTTCTATTGTTGTTACCATTTTTAATTACTAAACGTGTCCCTCTCTTTTTTTAGTAGACTAAATAAACATACTACTATATAACAAGTAAATAAAAATACTACTTGGTGGATCTCGTAAATTATTCTATATTGATATAAAATGAACGCTAAATCAATAATTACTAATAAACTAAATGATAATAAACTTAAATCTTGAACTAATTTCATTTCATTACGATTCTTTCGTAAAAAAAAGAAAATTGCCGTACCTATCATAATTAAAATTAATAATCCAACCCAACCCTCACTATTTGAATTAGCGTAATTGTTCGCATTTACTAAAATATCAGTAGAATTATAATCTATTTGAGAAATGTTTAAATTTTCTAACGCTGTTCCTATATCTGTAATATTAGTCATTTTATACCCTCTCTAAATACTAAGTAATACATGAACGCATAAAAGCTTATATTAGCAAAAACATTAACACTTACTATTAAAAATGAACTATTACTTACAAAATTGTAAAATATAACGTTTATTATTACGCTTGGTACAAAAAGAATCGCAAAAATAATAGCTATAATAAATTTAATACTTGCACTAATTATTTTATAAATTCCTAAAAATGTATTTAAAATTGAATCATTATAAGTATTTTCGCTTGGCATACTAGATTTAAAGCTTTGTAATAATGTTTCAGGTTCAACGTCTGCACTTCTACCACTAAAAAAGTAACTAGGGTTTGTTTGAGTTGTTAAAAAGTTTAAATATTGATCTTCATACTCCGTTAAGCTTGGATTAATATCATTTGTTATTTCTATTATACTTTGTAATGTTAATTGAAAAAATAAAAAGATTAAGAAAATCTTTATAGCTGTTTTTATGTTATATGCCATTGTTTAACTCTCCGTATTAACATACCAATATAATAAATGGTTTATTACTAAAATACTCCATATACTCATTAATACAAATTCAGTATTTAAATAACTTTGTAACATATAAATAATAGCCGTACCACCTAAAAAACCAACTGAATAAAATAGTTTATCTTTGAAACTTTCTAATAATGTTCCTATTAAAATAAAAATCACTATTAAAAAGATCCAATTTAATATACCTAAGTTTTTAATGTCCGTAATAAATTGGTTTTGGTATTTGGATTTAAAAGTTTTTAATATATATGTTTCTCCGTTTGCTGTGTACCAAAATGTATAAACTAAATATTGATCTTGGCTTAATGTATAACTTTGAACTATTTGTCCCTCATAACTTGCTAACGTTTCACTGTATGAGTTTGTTAAAGTGTCGTTTGTATATCTTGATACATTAAAACCAAATACTGAAACTATTAAGTTAGTATCTTCAAAAGTAAAAGTCATATTACTTTGATTTATGCTTTTATCTTCGTCAAAACTCCAAATAATGTTTTGGTTTACTGTAACGGGTACACTAGTATTTAATTCGGAATCGTGGATCAGTTGATAATTTGTAGTAGTTGTGTCAAATATTACCTGTTCTAAACATTTTTGAACCCCATTATAAATATTACAAATATTATAAATAAAACTATTTGGTACTACATCATAAGTTAAAGAACCCTCTACATTAGTTCTTTTAATTGATTGTAACACAAAAGTATTAGTGTTTTGTATATTTACATAGAAATAAACGTCAGTATTAGGTATTTGGATTAAATCCGCCGTTAAAATTTCAAATGTTTTAGTATATAAACTTTGGTTATTCGGATTTAAATATAAAATTATTGTTGTGTTTTCTCTCGGGCTTACGGTCTCACGTGAAATTAATAATGAATTTGTACTATTAAATAAAGAGATTTGGATAGATTTTTCAGAACTATAAAGATTACTAAAGTTTACCCCATTATTATTTGTTATTGGATATAATTGACTTATACTATCATTTAAATTTAAAAAGAAAATTGAGTAATTATTTGGAGTTATAAAAGTTCCTGTTGTAATATCATAGATTTTTATTATTATATATGCACCACCTATCACAAAACTTGTATTTATTTGGTTTGTTGTGTTTAAAGTAATAGTAAAGTTAGTATCTATAAAGCCGTCTTTACTAAATGTAAATGTTTTATTACCTAAACCATAATTATAATATGGTTCTGAAAATGAATTATTGTAATTAGTACCGTTTATAGAGAAGTTAGTTATTAAACTGCCCGTTGAGTTTAAAAATGTAATATTAAAGTATGGATTAACTAAAGTAATTCCTGAAGTAGTAACACTATTACCTGCTAAATCTAAAGCTGTAATATTATAACTTTGGTTACCATTAGTAGTAAAGTTAAATGTTTGATTTAATAATTTGTTTTGACTATTCATTGAAATATTACAACTAACTAAATTTGTATCACTACAACTTGAATTTAAATTGTTGTTTGTATAATAATTATATTCGCTTAAGATATTATTATTAATTACAGGTAAAGTTGTATCAATAGTGAATGAATAGTTTGAACTTGTTACATTAGTTTCATTATTTCTTGCATAAAATGAAATTTTATAAGTATTATCTGTTAAGTTACTAATTGTAGCTGTTCCATTTAAACTATTAGTTGCATATTGATAAATACTATATGGGGTAGTAGTATATAATGAATTAATTTCAGTAGTGTTTAATACTTTATTATATACTCTAAATTCATCAATAGAACCATTATAATAAATACCTGCATAATTACCACCAATATAACTACTTCCACTATTACTACCAGTTAAACCAGTACTAGCATCACAGTTTAATACGTTATTTATACCTATACATATATGAGTACTGTTTTTTATTGCAGTTATAAAATACCATGTATTAGGCGTAATTGTATTTGTACTTACAACAGTTGTATCACTTAAGCCATTAATACTAAACTCTATATTTCCTGTTGTTTTTGTTGTAATAATTATAGAGCCAGTACTCCAGCCAGTTTTTGATGTAAAGATTGGCTGATTATTAATAGAAGAATAATTATTAGATTTTATCCAACCAGTTATACTAAATTGGTTTGAATTATTTAAATTAGGTATAATTGGTATAGTAACATAACCATTCCCTAAAAACGAAAAAGCATTTAAATAATTATAATTAATACTTGAAGTATATAAAACATTAGTTGTAGTACCATTATAAACTCCTAACCTATCATTTGCATTATTTTCTGCTTGATAATATGCTTTTAATTCATTAGAAACAATTAAATCATTAGTAAGCCAACTATCATTATTATATTTGATTATATAACTTTGATTTACATTACCATTAGTTGAAGTGTTTAAAACACTTGTATTTATTTGGATAGTTGAAGTATTGAAATAAGTATTATTTATTAAACTTATATTACTAAATGTTAAAACTGGTGTAACTGAACTTGTAAATGCTTCACTTAAGGCAAACCTACCTTTACTTGATGCACCATAACTTATTAATAATCTATTTGCTGTTGTAAATATTTGATTTACATACTCTCCTGTGCTTGTATCAAATAAACTAGCAGAAGATATATTACCCCCAGTTAAATTAAAATTAATGCTTTTTAATGCACCTGTTGAACCGTCATTAAAAGCATAAAATAATTTATTATTATTTTCTAAAATATTATTATAGTCTGCTCTGGAATTATAGATAGTTATTTCACTTCCACAGCTTGTACCGTCAAGATTACAACTAATAAATTTACCTTTATTAGTATCTGCATCATCTCTAAACACAATTTTAAGTTTATTGTCTGAACCCTCTATCATATCAATGTATGAAGTAACTGCATTATTAATAAAACCCTCAGTTAGCCCATTACTATAATTAAAGTTATTAAAACTATCAATTAAACTATATCCTGCTGATGAGTACCAAGCTAATTTATATTTATTATCACTTCCTTTTATCACTTTTATATATGTTGGTGTTTGTGCTGTAATAAAATCTTGTTCTGTACCACAACTTGAACCATTAAGCTTACATATAACTAAAGTACCATCTGAAGTATCTGCTGTGTCTTGAAATGCAATTCCAAAATCTGTTGAGTTTATTTGTACTGCTGAAACATAGTTTGTTGAACCTGTATTGAATAAATATGGTCCACCTATTGTTGTTCCATTTAAATAAGTTCTCCAATAATGACCGTTAGTACCACTTGCTCTTATTACTATAATTTCATTAGCATTAGTATTTAGAAACATATCAGTACTCACAGCACCACCTAAATTTGTAGCTGTGTTACAACTTGTTCCATTTAATAAACAAATTTTTAGATTTATATCTGTTGCTGCAATATAATCTACTGCAATATGTGTACTATTAATTTGAATAGTCTTTGTTGCTGTTACTGCGCCATTATAAAATTCTGTGTTTGTGAAGTTTAAACAACCATTTGCTATTCTATTTTCTAAAGTATTACATACATTAGTTTGAATATTACCTGAAAAATCGTAATTACGACTTATCCACCCGGGATTTTTATAAAATGAAGTTCCATTTAAATATTGATTAGTAGCTGAATTTAGAGTGATTAAATGTACATCCGTAGTAGAAGTAGTACTATCCGAACGCTCTATCACTATACAATATTCTTGTCCTAAAGTTAAAGTATAAGGTGACATTATAGCTGTTAAGTTATTAGCTGTAGCCATTGTAGTTCCAGTAACTAATGCTTTATCTATACTTCCTGTAGATAAATAAGTAGTAGAATTAGAACAATTACCACTAATTAAAGATAAATTAATATTAGTTGTAGGAGTACCCACTTTATAATATCCAAAAGTAATCTTGTTTAATTCTTCACCATTTCCTATAATACTTTGTCCCTGTTTAGTTGATGCAACTGCAGAATAACCTATATAATCATTAGAATTATAAGTAGTTACATTATATAAAATAGTTGCATTAGCACTATACATGCCTATAATTACAAACAAGAAAGCCCAAATTAAAGAATATTTTAATGTTTTCATTTTTTTTTAACTCCACAATTAGAACATTTACTATTAAAACTATTTAATACTTGATTACAATTAGAACAATAACTTAAAGCCATAATACTTTAAGAATTTGAATATTTATAAATTTACTCTTCTTGTTCTTCATCTTGGATCAATTCAGATTCTATTTTCTCTTTAGGGTTTTTTTCTTGCTTTCTTACTATCTCCCTACATTTATTAACTAACTTAGAGACTAATAAAGCGTCTTTACGTTCTTTTTCCTTTTCTTTTCTTTCTTCTACGCTTAGATCATCTGGTACTTTAATACTTAAACCTATCTTTCCCGCTGTTAATTGTTTAGCTATGATCTCTATTAACCTATTAGATAAATAAATCTTTTCTTCTTTTAAAAATAATCTATTTTCTTCTTTTGCGTTTTTCATATATTTTTTAACATCAAAACAAAAAACATCATCTTTTCGTGTTTCTTTGTAAATAAATTTCTTATTTAGTTCTTTTGTGTATCTTTCTTTGGTTTGTTCTAGTAAAGCACTTTTAATCTCACGCTTTGTAATTTTTTCGTTTATGTTCCATGAAAACGTATATTTTCCTCTTGGAATTATAATCATTTTAACAATATCAGGAATTAAACCCTTTACTTTATCCTCTCTAAACTCATTTAATCTAATGGCGTTTACTCTAGCTAATGTAAAGTCTTTTACAAGTTCAAAAGGTTGAGGATAACATAATAAACGGATCTTTAGTTTCTTTCTATCCTTTCTCATTTCGTCCCTAAACTTCTTATTATATTCGTCCCAACGTTCCTCACTCTTTAAACCCCCCGCTTCATCACAAATAAGGATTCTAAAGATTTCATCGTTGTATTTGTCTTCTTTTTTCAAAAATGAAACTAGATTATGAGATAAACAATTCTCCTCATCAAATGGATAATAAGTTCCTAATTCTTCTGTTAATACTCCACATTCAAATAATATATAATAGAATTGTGTTCCTATTTGGCTTGCGTCCGTACTTTTACCCGTCCCCTCTTCTCCACCAAATAAAAATAAGATATCTAGGTTTTTGAAAACTAAATTATAAATATATTGCATTAATTTTCTAAAAATATCCTTATCAACGAAAAATTCGGTTTCATCTACATAATTCTTTAATCTTTCGGGTGGATTCTCAAATAATTCTTTGTATCGTTTACTATTAAACGCTTTTCTAACTAGTTTAACCTTTTCCTCTACAATTCCACTCATTTTTTATTTAATTCTTCTTTAAACTTCCTTATTTCTTCAATTGAAAACTTTTTATCGTAATTTTCTTTAATTACTTTATCGTAAAGGAATTGTTTTAAACAATCTTGCTCACTTCCTTTCATTGTCGCCCAAATTACATCAAACTTTAATTTACTTGGATTATTTTTAAATCTAGTTATCCTTACTTGTAAACAAGTCTCACTTACTTCATTATCATTTTCTAAAGTTACATATTCTATTTCTTTTGTCATTTTTTAGTTATTTTCTATATATTTATTATTCTCTCGCCAACATCTATCACACATTGTATGATGAAACCGACTAGGTTTACTTATTTCGCAAATCCTACATTTATTATATTTCTTTTTAGTTAAATTGAAATGTTTTTTATTTCTATTTCTTATTTTATATGTGTGTCCCATTTTTCTAAACTCCTGTCGGATCATAACTATATTTTTTCTTAATTGTAGGACTCATGTCCCTTTCTCCGAACTCATAACTAATATAACGTTTAATAATACTTATATTTGTTTTAAGCGGGTTTAATAACTCTTGTTCTAATTCTTTTATTGTTTCTTTTGGTATTTTGTCATAATCATTATAATTATTAAGTTTTCGCATTAATTCAATCTTTGTTTTATCTTCTAAGAACTTAAAGTTTAAATCTTGCTCTAAATCTTCATATAATCGTTTTGTTTTGAAGTATGGACTAAATATAACTAAAATACAATACATAGTTCTACGACTTATCAAACTATTACTTATATTTATGTTTGAAGTAATATCACTCGCTTTTATCTTTAAATTCTCTAAGTTTGTAAAGAATAAATCAAAATTAGCGTAACCAATACTTTTTTTACTACTCATACTCTTTACATTAGGTAGAAACCCGCACTCACTCGTAACATCTACAAACTTCTTTAATATTTGTAATAATTCTTGATAAAATAAATAGTATTCATTAATTAAGATCTCTTGTTTATTACTTGATAAACACTTTAAGTCTAGATTACCACGTATAAGCTCTTGTCTTATTTTGATATAGTCATCACTTGGATATTTGTTTAAACTTTCATAAAACTTTGAAAAGTCTTTTAATTCTTTCAATAGATCTTTTATAGTTTTCTCTTGCTCATCTTCTCCTATATATTTCTGTTTGAACAAGTAATAAGAATAACTATCTAAAAAATCTATTGTTAAGTTCTTTAACTTAAGTATATTGTATTCTCTCTCATCTATTAATATGTTTATCAAATCAAATAAACGTGTATAAAGATTACGATAGAATAAATAAAAGTTTTTGTACTCTAAGATTTCTGTATTCTCCATTGACATAGTATATCTCAAGTTACTAATTTATAAAGTTTACCTTATACTACAACTAGTAAGTTTTAATTATAAGACATTAGGAGAATTAAAGGATTTGGTGGTTTGGACGCCCTTAAGTTAGATATATGTAAATATTAGGTTGTATATGTTTATTATATTTGTATAGGGTTAAGTATAATAAATAATTTGTTTTGGTTTGGTTTTTGATTTAGAAAAGTTAATTTTGGATTTCGTAAACAAGAAGTATACGGCTTTTAGATTATAAATTATACATAGAGACCTTTTTTAACACTAATATTAAACACCTGTTCTATATTAGGTTTACTTTATATCAGACATACTTTAATTATACTACTGCACTTCTAATATAGTTCTAGATTATAATTAATATACTTAGATAGATTTATTCTTTTCTATTTTCTCTTAGTTCTAATAACTCTAAGAACTCTTTTGTATCATATAGACCGTATATGTTTTTCTTTTCATTGTAGATCTCTTGGAGTTCTTCTAATGTATATGTTTTCATTCTTCTAATTCTTGGATCAATATTTTTAACTTTGTTTGTTTATTCCAATTTAGTTTTTTTATTTGTTTGTAAGGAACAGAAATAAAAGCAAAACTTTTTTTTTCATTTATAATAGTAAACTGACTTTCATACTCTAAAAGGTTTTCTTTTAGTTTGTCTTCATTTACTTTAATTACCATATCTATATTATTCTATTTAGAATTTATAAACGTTTCTTTTAATTTTGTTATTTCTCTTTGGAATACTTCGCTTTTTAATACTCTAGTTTTTTTATATCTTGATTTGTATTCGGGTGGATTTCCTAAGATCATTTTTCTTTTAACCTCTCAATCTCTTTAATTAAAGCACTTGTTACTAATATTAATTCATTCATTCTTTCAGACGTATTTATTTGACTTTCAGTTAATTTATTTAAATTTTCTAATAAAAATGAGGGCGTAACTGAAAAATCATGTTTTTTATTATCATTCCACCAATTTTGAACTAAAATATTATTATTAAACGCTTTTTTTCCTACCGTTTCAAGTTCTCCCCCCTCTTCTAAACTATCATCAATTAAAAGCCATTCTCCCCCCTCATCACTAATACGCATTATTACACCTTTTGAATTTTGATATTTGGCTAAATCATTTTTTACTATTGCGTAATGTTCTTTTTGGAATTTTAATTTATTTTCAGATAGTTTTATATTTAATTTGTTTTCTAATACTCTAATTATACGAAAAGCCTCTAATTTTGCGTTTAATTTGCTTTCATTTGCTGTTTTTCCGTAATAACTCGCTTTTTCTATATCAAAAATTCTTAAATGATCATTACATAACCAAACTTTACGATTTAATACTTTTATTCTCGGTGTTGTCTTTAAAGCCCCTACCAAATTGAAATTTATTCCGTTCTTTTCTAATATTTTAATTCTATCTCCCCAATTTTCAGGAATACTATTTAATTCAATAGTCCAAACGTAAGCATGACCCCTTATATCATCAACATTTATTTTACTATCATACTTAGTTGAATTTTTACCAAAATTTTTACTATTTTCGGTTAATTCATACCAACCCTCGCCCTTTTGTTCTAAATAACCAAAACGCTTTAATTTAGTAATATAATAGTTTAAACTCTGTTTTGATAAATTTAATTTATTTCTTATTCTTGTAAGATTTGTGTCTTTTTCAAACTCAAATAATACAGTTAAGTAAAAATCTTTTTTTTCAAGTCGTTTTTTTACCATAAAAATACACTTATCAAAAATCTTTATATATTTTTGTTGTTTCTATTTAGAAAATACAATAAAGATTAAATATAATTGTCAAAAATAATTAATTTGTAAAATAAAATTAGTTTTATAGAAATATTTGTCACTTGTAAGAAATTTGTAAATAAAAATAACGTTTTCCTAACGTTAGGAAATTGATATAAAAGACTTGTATTAGTATTATAATTAAGAATAAGACTATTTTAGTCTTACTTTCCCTTTTATTCCTCTGTGTTAAATTGTTCTGCATAAATATAACCATTAGTTATAATTATAAAACCAATACCTACATAATAAAAATTTTTATTCCATAGCCCATAACAAAAATATAAACTCCCTAAAAACCAAATTAATAAATTAAATATTTGTTGTGATAAATTTGCTTCTTGTTTCATTTTTATTCCTCTTTGCTCTTCTTATTTGTAAAATCATAATCTGTAATAACTCTACCTATTAATTCACAAGTTTCATCTTGAGTTAAATTATATTTTTCCATAACATTAAACATAATAATTTTTAAAGTAGCACCAGGTTTTAACTTTCCTGCTTTATTTGATTTTTTTAATAAATTAAAAACATATTCTTTTCTATCTATCCATAATTGATTTTTATTTTCCATTTTATTCCTACAAGAAACACCCCCCATTTATTGCATCGCAACTTTTTTCAGTATCTAAGAACACAGATAAATCTTTTTGTTCTTTAAAATTTCTTTCTAATACTTCTAAAGCATATTGTGGGTTTATTGTTATTTTTGGGTATCTTGTATTACTCATCTCCAATAACTTCCATTTAGCAAATTCTTTTGGATTTTCTTTTAACATTATTAACCACTCTGCTTTTTTATTATAAATACAACCAACACAACCACTTTTACTTGCTTTAAAGTTATATTGCTCTAATATTTTTATATTTCCTTTTCTATCTATTTTATTATCACAAAAAGGATAAATATGAGTAATATATTTTAATCTACTCGGTTTCATCCTATGCCACTCTTCCCACGCAATACCAATATACATATTAAAATGTGTTTGTTTTCCAAATCTTAACCTTAAATGATTATTTATAGGGCTTATCTTAAATTTACTTGTGCAATCTCGTTTCATTATAGACATTACAGCTTTTTTACTTAAATAATGGTCATATAAATTACCATAACTACTTTGGACTTTTTGAAATGGGATTTTTTTATCTAAACAAAGTAACATCATATTATTAACAGTTTGATAAGTTTGTTTGCTTTCTACTCCTGTATCACTAAAGATAACTAAATCTAAAGGCATTTTATTTTCTAATATATAGAAAAATAAAGCAGAACTATTAATTCCACCACCATAACTTAATATATGTTTAATTTGTTTTTCCATTTGCTTTACTTCCTATTCCTCTTTGAAATAATTTTTAATACCATATTCTAATATTACCCAAATTATAGGTGCTATTATTAATATAGTCCAATCTAATTTAAATAATATTCCTAAACCAAAACCAAACCATAATCCTATATAAATCTGATTTGTAAATACATATTTTATTGTTTCTTTTAGTGTTACCATTTTTCCTCTCTATTCCTCTTTGCTCTTCTTTTTTGTTAATAAATAATAAGTTATGACAGAACCTAAAGCATAACCTATTAAAGCCCATGTAAAAGGATCTCTCATTTTCTAATAATACTCTAAATCTTTAATTGTTAAAGGTCTAGCTTTACTTAAACAATCTTTACAGATATATAAAGTAAAAAATGTTTTACTTGCTAAACCCTTAGGATTTTCTTTTAATTTTAATATCATTAATTCACTTATTTTCTTTCTTTGCTTACATATTCCGTCACAATTTATAGTTAATTCATCTTTATTCATTTTTTACAACCTTTAAATATATTAAATAATGTTTCACATTGTTTTTTATTATAATAACTTGCTTGGCTCGGTCTTCTATCATTATCATCTTTAAAAAATCCTAAAGTTTGTTGATCTAATGAGATCATACAATCTAAACCATTAAAGTTATAATCTTTAAATCCTTTTAATTCAATTGAATTATTTTGAGTTAAATCTTTACAATATTGAATTAGATATTTTGTTTCTACTGTCGGTTCTTTGTAAATATCTATTAATCTTAAATCTATTAATAATCTTTCGGCTTCTTTTTCATTGATTCTTACTTCAACGTATTTCATTTCGTGTTTTATTTCACTTCGTTTCATCTTTTATTTAATAATAATATAGTTCTTTCGTAATTTTGTTTATCTAAATGACATAAATCTAATATTAAGCCCTGTAAAGTCTCTTTTTCTTCTCTTTCTATTAGTTTTATTAAATTATAGTCTTTCATCTTGTAATTTCATACTTCTTTTCTCATAACTTCCCTGTTCTGCACGTCTTGAACAAATAGAAGTTTTCAAATTATCTAAAAACTTTTTTCTTAAGTATGGATATTTATTTAACATACCCTTAGTATTTTCTAAGCCCATTATTTCATTTATTATCTCAATATTTGACTTATCTTTCCTCTTTGTAATAAAAGACGTTAAACTTTCGTTTAAAATCCCCTTATAATCAAATCTATAAATAGTTGAAGTTGTTATCTTTTCCTTTACAAAATCCCAATTGTTATTTTGATTAAGATATAAATCTAAAGTTTGTGTCATTTTTCTAACTCCGAATAGTGTTTATAACATTTCTCAAAATCTTCTTTCTTAATTGTAATTATTTGGTTTTTAAACTCAAAAGTTACATACTTGCCATTAATCTTAAACTTTGTAAACCCGTCATTTATTGTTAAGATCTTAGATTCTCGTTCATAAATTGAGATATTACAACCCATAACGTCCCTTTGTTCGCCTGTAATTGCTAAGATTTCACAATCAAAACTTAAACCGTTATCCATATCTAAACTTAATTTCATATTAATTGTATTATTAATATAACCTAATAATGAATTTAATTTAGTATAAATAGCTATTGCGTTAGGGCTAAACTTATTATTTGGTTCTCTAACTAGTTTTAGTTTATCTCCCACTTTACAAGTCTTTAATACTTCTTGATAGTGACTTATTCCGCTTATTTTTGTTTTTAATTCTACCATTTTTAATTTAAATCGTACTTCCTACGATAATATTTATATTCTTCTAAAGTTAATTTTGAATTACATTTATTACAGATATAATAAACCGCCCCTTTCTCCCTTTCTATTAGAAAAATATGAGGTTCACAACTCTTTTTAGATAATTCTTTTAGTTTTGCATTAAGTAACCTTAATTTTATTCTTATTTCTAAGTTTTCTCTTTCTTTAGGATCTAACAAAAACGCTTTTACTAAATCCATATGTTTACAATTAAGTTTAGGATTACGTTTATATTTAATTGAACAGGAACACTGCCAATCTCCCCTATGTTCTGAAACTATATAATCTTTTACTAACCATTGTGAAATATTATTACCTACATAAATAATTTCAGTTTTTACCTTTTCCATTCTCTTTTATTTCCTTTTCTACGTTTTTCCAATATTCTAAACCGTCTTCATATTCGCTTAACATGGCTTTTAATTCACATACCATTTTAGAATATAACTTAATAAATTCATCTGCTCGTGTTTTCTGTAATTCATACGCTTTTTCTATCATTTCCCTTTCTTTTTGGTTCATATTCTGTTTCTCCTTAAACTATTTCTTCTTTTTATTGAGGTTTCTTGTTTTATTTGATTCTCGCTTTTGAAGTCTAATAATTCTTCTGCGTGTAACATTTGTTGAATATAATTATTATCTCTAAAATCTTTAACGGATAAAATTTCTTCCTCTGTCGGTTTTCCAAAATACCTCATTCTTCTTCTTCCTCGTACTCTTCTTCTTTTAGTTCTTCTTCATACTTTAAAGAATAATCATCATTAATAGGTTTTTCTAAATAAACTAAATAATCTTCTATTAAGTCCTTTGCTCTTATTAATTCGTCTTTACTTGAATTAAACAACTCTTCCTTTACTATATCGTCTATACTCATTTTTCTTGTTTTAGTAGGTAAATATAACAATTTTAAGATTTTATTTAAACTTTTGTCGTTTCTATTTAGAAATGAATTTATTTATTATTATTTATTAGAAATTGATTAAAAATTATTAGTAATTATTAATTTATCTTACTTCTCTAAAAGTTAAACTACTATGAACATTCATGTTACTAGTTAAGGGGATTATTGCTAAATACATAACGTCAGTAGTCCCATTAATATAAGTACCTAATCTTAAAGCACTTGTTATCGTTTTTTCTGTTGCTTCTAATTGTGTTACGTAACCACTAGATAAAACCGTCCCACCTGTTAAAGTTGTTGTCCCTGTACCTATAAAATATTGAATAGTTGAATCGTTTAAACTAGTAAAATTTAAAGGATTTGTTACACTAGGATTTAAAATTAATTCATAATAATAATTATCGTTTGTTGTAGATAGTAAAGTTAAATCTAAAATATCTATTACACTATGAGTTTTATTCGGATTTAATCTTATTCCTAAACTTGCGTATTTTGTACCGACTACATTCGCAGGAATTGGATTTCCGTTTGTGTTTACGCTTCTTTCAGTTCCTAAAGTGTTTAAACTTCCCTCTGTCCCAACACTTGCACAAACATGAGTAAAATTACCCGTACCCGTACCCTTTTGTCTAATTTCCCACCTTAAAGGTTGATTTGGATATTGCATATAAACACCTTTAATATTATTAGCATGATTTGACTCATGAAATGGAACAATTATTCCGTTTACTACCAATCCCCACCTTAGACGTCCCACCCCTAGCCATTCCATATCAATAACTAAAATTTGATCTTGACTCCAATCAACATTTAAACCACTTGTACCACTTCCGTTTAAAGTATCTAAATTAAATTGTGATTGTGGGATTGAACTAATAACGCCATTCTTACCAACGTTTAAAGAAATTACACCGTTTGAACTTTCTAAATATAAACCGTCAAATGAAGTATTATACGGACTAATTTTAGAACTTGAGAAATAACCCACTCGTTTAATTATATTAGTTTGGGGTTGTAAACCGTAAAATGTCATAAATATTTGATGACTCTTTCCACTTTGATAATTTGTTACTTGTTTTGTTTGTCTTATTACATAATCTCCACTTGATACGGTTTTTATAGTTGTTGAACTATCCCCATTATTATAAGTACTTGTTCCACTTCCTGAAACTACTTCATCAATAAATAAGGGATCTTTATCGTATAATTGTTTAATATCAAGTAAGCTCGTAACTTCTGAAACTCTTAAACGACCAAAAGCGTCTATCTGACTTGCGTCACTTAAGATTACGTTTAGATTTTCATTAGTAATATTAGCAGGTATTGATTCATTTAATATAATTTCTTTATTAGAACTACAACCACTAAATATAAAAATAAATAAAAATAAACTAATTAATAATGATTTTTGCATTTTTTAACTCCTTGATTAATTTATTTGTTTCTTTCATATCTTCGGTAGAAAAATTATTATTCCATAAAAATAAATTTACTTCCTCTTTTACTACTTCTAAAATTTTTTCGTCTATCTTTATTTCCATATATAGACTAAGAATTTAAATATTTATAAACATTTCTTTAAAAAAAGTAGGAGTAACCTTAAACTTTCTACTCCTAAAGTGTTTAAGGGACGAATGACCGTCGTCATTCTCGTATTTCAAAGAATACGGCTCACAAGAAGACTCAAAACGTTTAAGGTTCGCCAACCAATTAATATATAATCATTATTATTTATTAATCTTTTGATTCTTGGATTATTTTTAATATTGTGTTTATACTTATTCTTTCTTTAATTCCTTTCTTTACTTGAAATATGTCGTTTTGTTCTGAAATTTCTTTAGCTGTGAACCGTTTAAATCTATCTTTAATCCTTTTTCTCATTTCGTCACTAATTGTCTTTTCTACGCCCCATTTATTACCCGTTTTAGTAGAAATTGTTACATCTCCCGACTTATCTACACGTTTTTTAATTTTATGGCTTAAATCCTCACTGTGTTTACTTGCCATACTTGAAAACATCATTAATTGAAACACAAACATTGTTTGTTCTAGGTTTTCTGCATTTTTTACACATTTATTACGTAGTTCAAACGTTTTTTCCTCTTCAAGTATAGTAAAAATGTTAATATTACGCATTTTTCTTAATAATTGAAATGTTAAACTATAAAAAAAAACTCTGCTCAATCTGTCAAAACTAGAAATATATAAATTCTTTTCTTCTTTGATCTCTTTTTCTTCTAGAATATCTTTTACGCTTTTAATGTCATTGAATAAATAATTATCATATAAATTGATAAATTCATCTCTTGTAGAATTTTTATAAGCACTTTTGACCTCTACAAATAATTTAAAACCATTTTCTTTTAAGTTTGAATATAATTCTAGTAATTTGTTAAAATCTGCTTTTAATTTATCTATCGTGTCCTTTATTCTTAAAGTTTCATCTTCTATTGAGTTGTCTAAAGTACTTAACCTTAAATATATAAAATTTTGATTAGAATCTTTATAATTCTTCTTTATATCTTCTCTAAATTTAATTAATTCTTGATCTAGATTCATTTCTTAGATCTTTTAACTACTACTCTTCTAATCGGTTTTGAGACTACTTTTCTTTTCATAGCGGGTTTTACTACTCGTGAAACTCTTTTAACTGCTGTTCTCGGTTTTGCTTTATTCATAATAGCTATTTTATTAATAGCTTTTTTCAAATCAGGTTTAGAAATGTTTTTACTTAAAATTAAAGTAGGTCTTCTTTTTGTTGTGTTTATTATAACTGAACTTTTATTTATTTTATTTTCTTTATATTCTTTACTTATAGTTCTATAATCTTTTAAATTTAAAGATTCTCTATGTTCCATAGCATAATAATATTTTTGTAAAGCATTAAAAAAATT
>JFJP01027075.1_pt1 | contig 25904 bp, 18 predicted proteins | sample 431651 | NCBI WGS metagenome assembly JFJP01 (sample SAMN02602958, study PRJNA72255) | Microbial mat metagenome, whole genome shotgun sequencing project. | biome: fresh water; feature: sink hole; material: water; isolation source: purple microbial (photo- and chemosynthetic) mats found in...
CTTTGATTTTTTAGATTTTTCAGAGGACTGCTTTTGCTTTTAGAGAGATTCTTGGATAAGTTTTCGCTTTTATTTATTATTATAATGGATTTTTTTTTAATAATTTTTTCAATCCTATTAAGAATTTTACTATGCACTTCTTTCTTCATCTCTAGCAGTAAAATATTTCCTGGAAACTCGTCGAAAAGCAATTTCTTATAAATCTTCCCATTATCGATCTCATTTGATCGTATTTTTTTTTTTTTCAAATTATGCTGACTATTGATGTATATTGATAGAACGTAGCCGCAACCCATCAAAAATCCATTGAGGCAAGACATCTCATACTCTTCTGGTGGATTTCTGATCAAATAATAAAGAGCCAAAAGAGGGATACGCAAAGAATGAAGCCAAATAAGAGGGTCTTCTACGATCATGATATTGAAGAGACAGAAATTCCATAGGACAAAACTGTTGTTTCTTTGCTTAAAACCCATTAATTCAAGATAACTAATTGTTAAACTGAATGAAAAAATCACTTTTAAAATTTGTGCATAATGCTTGGAAAGGAATCTCAAGGCAATGACTATTAAGAAAAATACTAAAAATACCATAAGTATATAATATTTGGCGAAAGGAGCTTCAAAGAATTCATTTTGAGTCATAATCAAAAGAATTATAAAAAATGTTATAAGCAGAAATGAAAGGTTGTGTGGAAGGTGTTGTGGAGTAGAATTGTGTGAAGACATGCATGGTCGTTTACAACCAAACAGGAAAGATTCCATTGTTTTATGAAAATTATTAAAAATGATCGTGTTAATAAGTATTTAATGCGAATGGATTCACAATTTGATATTTTAATCATAAAGATTTTTAAAAAAAAACATTTGCTTTTTAAAATTCTGTGAGTTTTAATAATTTGTGAAGTTATTATGTATAGAAAACTCTTTTTTTATGAAAAAAATCAATGGGTTGAGAGATTTAATATTAAAAAACAAATGGAATAAAGCTTTTTAAGCAAAAAATTTAAAATTTTGTGTAAATTTTTTTTAAAATTAAAAAAAAATTTTTGTAAAACAGTTTTTTTTTTTATTGAAATGCTTTTGATTTTCTGAAAAAAAAAATTAGAAAATGAATTTTTACACTCTCAAAATTTTAAAATATCTTTTTATATATTTTCACCTACAAAATTATGAGTCTTTATGACTTCATCATCTTTTGTTGCTAAGAATTTTTAGACACTCTCATCAAAGGATTTATCCATTCTAATGTTCTCTGTTGGGCCATTTTTCAATAAATTCCCAATCGTTTATCAGTCAAATTACAAAGAAAATGGTTACGAAAAGGTGACTTTAAATAACGAGTTGAAATAATAAAAATATAAAACTCTAAGAGGAGGGGCGGTGGTCTTTAATGGTTTTTAAAAAATTAATGTGTTTTTTGAGTTCATTATAAAATCTATTATTTTACGAAAGTTTTCTAATGCACTACTGCAAAAACTCTTATCCAATCGAATTTTTTCATATTCCTATAATATTTTATTTAGATCAAAAGATTGTTGTTTTTTCCATTTCTCATAGAAAATATAGAAAAGGTTTATTTCTTTGGAGAAAGGAATGCTGTTTGCCACCAAAAACTATAAGAGGTTATCAAGCTTTAAATTTTAAAGATGACTATTTTAAAAATGGCTTTTAATTTATTAGTAAAATTTGAATTTTTTTTTCAATAATGGAAAAACTAAAAAAATGAACGGTATATTTTTTTTTGATGAAAAACGAAAAAAGTAATCACAAATAAATATAAGTGATTCTAACAAAGCACTTATTTTATAGATTTTAAAAAAAATTCCTTGCATATGAGCTGAACATTAAGTAAAATTTAAACTCATCACATTTTCTTCAAATATTAGAAATTTTAAAACTTTTTTCATAATTTTCTTTTTAATTTAAAGAAAACTTCCAAATTTATACAGCACCGTCAAAATCGCTAATTTAATTTTATTTATAAAACAATCCCATTTAAACCCCCCCGTGATTTAAAAAAAAATTCATTTCAAAATCTATCGCTCAAACTCATTAAATATAAATTTCCAATGAATTTTTTCACACTTATGTACAAAAACCCCGAATTTGAGTCTTCATATCAAAAATCCATCAGTATATCGCCTCTTTTGGACTTTTTCCTTCTAAACTCAGCCCTAATCCTCACTATCTCAATCCAGCAAGCCTTTTCTCAAAGTTCTTTTTCCAGCTATTATCTCATGGCGCTTTTCTTGTTATTTATCCTCGCAACCATCAGTTTAAAAGTATTACCAAAAGCTTTTTACTTTTACATGAAGCCGATTTTTTCTTTTATTTTGACAATTTCCTATTCAGAAATATTTGGGCTTTTTCAAATCGGCACAAATTTCTTTCAATACTGGACTTTCGGACTCTTTCACATCTTGATTTCTGATGATCCAGGTCATTGGCTAGCTTCTTTAGAAATTCCTATATTGAATTTCTATTATATGATGAGAATTTCAGTCGACAAAGAAAACGAAGTTTTCAAAATAAGCAGCTTTTTTTTCGCATTTTTTTTTCTCTTATTACGATATTACCGTAATTTTCGAGAAAAAAAGTGGATTCGCCCGATTTTGAAAGAAAATGATGATCTAAAGTCTTTGAAAGATGTGCTTTGTGAAGAATTCAATGGGAATTTCTTGCAGCTCTGCTTTAAAAAAAAACCGGAAAAAAGCTATTTCAAAAAAGTAAAAGATAAAATCCTTCATATAGTTCACAAGAAACCTCCCCAAAAAAAAGTTTTTACTAATAAAAGCATGTCAACTGCTGCCAAAACCATTAATTCAACTCACGATAATCTTAGTGTGATTGTGAAGGAAATGAGCCGAATCGCTAGAAATGCCTATGGAGATTTAAAGGGTTCTAATGAACTTCTCATGGATTTTCTCAGCAATTTCTCAATAAATCTTGATCAAAAACTTCCGAAAAACATGGAAAAAAGCAATAGAAATCCTTTAAATCGGCAATTATCCACGATTAAAATTTTGGATTTTCAAGAGACTGAAAAACCACTTATTGGTCTTCTTTCGAATATGATGAAGAATCAAACAAATAAAGAGGCGAAATCCATATCTGTCACTTGCAACAGTGAAATGAAATCACAAATAAAGCTCATTCCTTTACAAAAAAGCCTAATTTTCATTTTAATACCCCAGACTTCAATCCCGGAATTTCCTCAAAAACCCTCGCTTCTTCTGTTAGAAGAGCTCGAATTCCTGAAGAAAAACGATCTAATTAAAGACCGATTACTGGCTTCAGTCTCGCACGATATGCGATCTCCTTTAAACGGGATAATTTTCTATTTGAAATCCGCAAAAGAAACCGAAAATCTCTTCCTTCGGACACAAAAACTCGATTACGCATTGATAAACTCACAATTATTGCTATTTTTGATCAATGATCTATTGGATTTCTCCTTATATAAGAACAATTCGAAACTGAACCTAAATCTCACGAAATTCTCTTTACAAACAGTTCTCGAGGAAATCTTTAATTGTATGCGAATAGAAGCTGTGAATAAAGGCATCACCCTTCTCATACAAAACGAATGCAAGAAGAACCTATATCTTATTTCAGATGAAGGCCGTTTGAAACAAGTATTGATAAACCTATTGACAAATGCGATAAAATTCACCTTTCATGGATATGTGAAGATTAAAATTTCGCCAATTAGCAATTTCGATAATGTGATAAAATTTGAGATCATTGACACTGGTTTAGGCATTCAACCAGAACTTATCCCACTTTTAATGAAGCCTTTTGCTACTTTCGACCTTCCAGATCATAAAATCAATAGAAATGGCATAGGCTTAGGCCTTTATATTTGTAAGACGATAGTCGGAATTTTAGGACCGAATGAGGGGTTATTTATACATTCAGAACCCGATAGAGGCTCGAAATTCGGTTTTTTAGCATATATAATCAACGAAAGAGAGAAAAATAACCAAGAAACTCCATCAATAATCTTCAAAAACATACCTATGCAATTTGAGCGTGAAATTGACATTTTTCAGGAAGAAAACGCCTTGGATAGCGATATGCGAGATTTCCAGATAAAAATCCGGAATATCTCCAATAAATCCTTCTATACACGTACCTTAATGTCTTATAATGTGATAAATACAGCCACTTCTTACAGCAAAAAATCTGTGAGTTCCTATAAAAGTAAGAATTCAAAAAGCTCGAGAATGCCGTTTAGACTTCCTAACAATCCTTTTGCCTCCCCGAAAGTTCTTTCCGATTGCCTCCCCGAAAGTTCTTTCCGAATATGCATTAGATTCTAGCTATTTCCGCAGTACCCATATTATGCATAATATCCTTATTGTAGATGATCAGGTGTTTAATCTGATGATTCTTTACGAAATGCTGACTTCTTTCAAGGAATATAACCTTTGTATTGATAAAGCGACGAATGGATTAATGGCAATTGAGCTGTTTTCTCTGAAGAATTCACCAGATTCGGAAGAAGACCCTTACGAAATTATCTTTATGGATTGTGAAATGCCACTGTTAAATGGGGTTGAAGCCACTACGATCATAAGAAGCAAGATATATAAAGAGGGGTATAAAGAAGTGAAAGTGATTGGATGTACTGGGGATTATGAAATGGCTGGGATTCAGGAAAGACAGAAATTAAAAGCCAATGAACTTACAGGAATGGATGATTGCTTTGTAAAACCGATTAGCTCGGAGACTGTCTTTAAGTGTCTGAAGAAATACATTTAAATTAAAGAAATTATAGTTTTTTTTAAATTTGATATATAATACAATATAAAATTTTGATCTGTCAAAAAATGTTTGGTTTTTTAATAAAAAAATAGAGGTTCTAGTTAGAAAAAAGTTAATGAAATAATAAAGGTTTTGTTGAGTCGTTTATGCAATTCATCGTAATTTCATTCTGAAAGGAGTTATTTTGAATTTTCTCTTTGTTTTTTTCTTCTTCTTTGTTTTTTTCTTCTTCTTTGTTTTTTTCTTCTTCTTCTTTTTCTTTGTTTTTTCGTGTGAAAATTCTTTTGATTTTATCAGAGATCAAGAATTTTATTCGAGGATTTATCGCATAAAGGACCATATTCGTGAACCCGTAAGAACTTTCAAAGAAAACATGTATTGCAGCTAAAATAAAGGAATCTTCTTCATAAATTATTTGATATAATCGATGGATTGTTGGAAAAGTCCACCAAAGTGTTAAAATTAAAGGAAAATATTTGATTTTTTCATAGAAATTGTCTTTTTGAATGATGTTAAATTGAGACAAATAGCTTAAATATCTTCGGATATATAACATGATAATGGTATTATACACCATTGCGAACCATAGAAACATGTAATATAGAAGAATTATTAACAGATTCATTTGTAAAGGAGACTGATCTTCTCTAATCCAGCAAAAAGCACCAGAATCTCCATATCCATCACTAAAAAAAGGACTATTTTATACGGAAATTAAGGAAAAAAACGATGAAAAAAAAAAAGAGAGAAAAAGAAAAGAAAAAAACAATGAAAAATCAATGAAAAATCAATAAAAAATCAATAAAAAATAAAATAACATGATCGAAATAAAGCCTGGGAAAAAAAATCCTAGAAAAACAAGTGTTTTTTCGTAAGATTCGAGAGTTTTAATGCTTTGATTCAATGAAAGTCCCATCATTGTCGTAATGATCATCGCCCAGATTATAGTGCTTAATGCTCCGTATTGGGTAAGATAGGCTTGTAATTGGCAAAGGAAAAAATCATCGTCTCCTGATCTATAATTCTTCATGAACATATTCAAAAATAGTCCAAAAGACATAATTAAATCAGAAATCTGAAGATAAACAATGAGTCTAAAGGGGAAAATTTGCAATTGTTTGTGAAAAAGATATAAACAAATGACAAAAGAAGTTGCGAATAATGAAAGAAAACTTAAAGGAATTCCTAAATATATAATGATGATTTCTTTTGTTTCGTCATCCATTTATACAGAGTTTTCTATTAAATTGATTTAATTGCTTTGGATTTGAAATTAATTTTTTAATTTTTTTTTAATTTATATTTGGTATTTCTCCATAGAAAACTCCATTAATTCGGTGATCATTTCGAATAAAAACTCCTTTTCTCTTCCTTTTTCCACTGTTAAAACAGTTTCTTTCCTTTTTTTCATCTTTTTCGTCGGCTCAAACACCTTTATCCTGATCCCTTCTTCACAATGTTCAATTCTTTGTATATTATTGATCTTTATGTCAAAAACCAGCTTTGGAAACTCAAATAAAAGCAGCATTTCTGTCGTAACAATTAAAAACTGCATTAAACCTTCCTTCTCCCCGAATCTCAGCTCGAACGTCTCAATCATCGCTAAATTATGCAGTTTTTCCTTCTTATAATTCGTCAAAAACGACATAATCTCCGAATCTCTTTTCGAGTAGCTCCTGAAGAATTTCTCTTTATTATAAAAAACCCTCAAAAATCTCACTCTTTTATCACAAGGTTTCTCGTCGAAATGTGTGGCAGTATTCTTAATCCCTTCAGCAGTTTTTGAAGTCGCATCGAAAATCCCCGCAACAGGCTTTACCACTAATCCAGCGATCCCCTGTACACTACCTTTTAAAATTCCTCCAAATCCACTTTTCTTATATCCTTCAACGGGTTTGGAAAAAAGTCCAAATAGCCCCTTTTGGATCCCATTGTAAATAGACATAGCACCTTGTCCTAAGCCATCAATCGCATGTTTAGGCTTTGTCATTTTGCTCTTTTCACGCTGGGCGAGATATTCATCGTCCAGTGAAAGACTTGATATTCCTGTGGCAAATGAGCCAGTGATCTTCTGTACTGAATTAAATGTCCCAGCTACTGTATTCTTTAGGAAAGAACCAGCACCTCTCGCTATTCCGAACCCCCCTTCTAAAGGTCCTTTTACAAAACCTTCTATAGGTTTATCAATTAGATCGAAGACTCCTACAGCGAGATGCTTCATTAAACCCATAGGATTTCCGAGAATATCAATAGAACCGATCACTTGGAAAAGAGAGTTCAGTAAGGCCTCTTTATAATGAATAGCGAGTTTGGTGACGATACCATCAGTTGTGTCAAAGAAATTTCGCAGTTGTATACCGTTTAAATTAATTGGAGCATCATCAATATTCGTTAAGGCAATACCTAAAGCATTCAGGAAGGTCATCACGAAGAAAGGGTCACTTTTCTGGGATTTTGGCTTACGTTGAAAGGAGGAATTTAGAAAAATAGGAGAGAAAACTATCTCGCTTATATAGATATAACGGATATTTGCTGGAAGTTCCATTGTTTCCCATTCATATTTCTCAGAAAAATGCGATAAATTACTAAGAGATTCTGCTTCAAAAAACTGCCTTTCAACAGGGAAATCTCCGTAAATAACCTGGACTATTCCACTGGCCGTTTTTAAATGTCCGCCAGTAAAGAAGATTTCTGAGAAATCTTTGAAAAATTCGACAAGGATTTCGATCAATTCATCATTAACTCGTATGGTGCAAGGCAGGAGATCAGCTCTTATCGATTTCAATAAAAGGATGTTTTTAGCTAGAATGTTCTGTTCGACAACGATATCCAAATGAAATTTATTATCTTTTTTCTTGATATATTCGAGTTTCGTGGGGGTAAACGCCACAGGAAATATCGTGTTTTCAAAGGTATTGTTATCAACACAGAAGTATTTAACCCTTAATTGATAAGTCCTTATCAATTGTGTCTCTAATACAATGAATTCTATCGAATTGAAATAAAGGAAAAGAATTTCCAAGCGTTTCTTATTATAATCACCAATGAGCGATACCCCGATTTCCTTCAGATTTATCTGTAATTGCAAGTTGATTTTATCTTCTTTTCTCAGTTTTTCGTTTAAAAGATCTTCTTTGAAAAAACGCAGTTTTTTAGTCGATCCTTCAATAAAAGCGTTTACAAAGAAGCGATAGCAAGGGAAAACCTGTCCTTGTTTCGACTGTACATAGAACTCTCTTCCGACATCAGCTGTATCCATTTTATCGAAGTTTATTGTGATTACATCCGCTTCATATTGTGTGGACTCGAAACGTAAATCGATCTTTATATCCTTTGGATATATTGGGTAATCCCAACCATAAATCATAGAGGAATTCCTTTTGATTAATAGCCCTTTTTCTGAAGGACAAGAGCTCTGATAAGCGAGAATATCAACATCATTTAACTCATTTACTATCAGATAATTCGCGTTTTTCTCATGACTTTCTGTGAAAATCACATAGAGAATATGATTATCTATACGAATATCGCCTTGTAAAAATCGGATATTATTGGGGTTTTCAGCGTTTCTTAAAGAAAAACTCATGACTCCCACATAGGAGATATCAAGCGATCCAGACCATCCCCATGACTCTTGATTCAGTCCTTCATTTCTTGCGATTTTCAGCTTCAAAAGCTTTGCTTTGTTCTCATCAGTCCAATAAAACGCTAATCGAGTGTCTGGTGCAAGAATCTTCACATCCTTTAAACAATTTTCCTGTATTAATTGTATATCAAAAGAGGTCCTATTCACGATAATATACCTCGGTGATATTCGAAGTATCTTTGAATAGATATAATTTGAGCGATCTACACATAAATTACTGAGATTTATGCCAAATTCGTATAATCCTTCTATACCTCGCGATAATTCAACAGAAGTGCACCCTACCCCGTTTAAATTAATCTCTTTACTAGAAATCGACAGGTTGCTTTTAAAGGCGATCATGAGGTTTTTACTATGAACCCCACCTAATAAAACGACTTTTTTATTGATATTCTGTTTGTTTTTTTCTTCGAAAATACTCTCTAAAACCTGTTTTGAGTTCTCTTGAGCCTGTAATTGTCCAGGGACTAGATATTTCTTTTTTTCATAATTATAGAGAAAAGTCAAGTCATAATTCGTCTCATTCACTATAAACATCTTTGAATATAGGAAGAACTTCTTCGAAGTCCCAGGGATCTCATTCTCTTGCATAAAAACCTCGATAATTCCTTTACCAGTCCTATAGTCTTCAAGGGCGATAAGATTGCATTTTGCGTTGTTCAATGCTGAGTTATAGATTATATGTTTCTCGCTTAATTTGAAGCCTTGGAGCTTCAATTTTACATAGAGTTTCGAGCCTATTGATATACTATGTTCCTGATATACCCCTTGTACAGGCAAATTCACGATAAGAGGCTTCAGCCTATCTTCATAAACCATATATAAAGAAATTTCTAAGGGCAAACAGTTCTTTATCATATAAGGAGCTTCGAAATATACGATACAGCGATAATTCTCCTTTAAAATCCTCAGTAAAGTGTAAAAATTATCATGAGAAAGCTCATAGCATTTCGAGCTTTGGGCTGATAATTTCTCTAAAGCGAGTAAATCAGACCATTTCCCGATAAAACCCCCTTCTAGGTCTTCTTTCACGAATCGAAAGGCCATGTTCTTATGGATTTTGTCGAAAGGAACCACAAAAGACTCATTGGGATTTATGAACAAAAGATCACTTTCTAACGAATCTATCAGTTTTATTTGTATTTTATGATCAGTAGTATTTATAAAAGAAAGCTCGGATGATATTGTCAGTAACTTCCCTGAGCCCAGGAAGGAAATATTAGTGAGAATCGTGAAGGATTTATCGCTATTTCTTATAGAAGCATCTATTTTTCGAGTACGAAGATAGTCTAAATCGATTTTTTCTATAGGTTCTATCACGAATTTAGGGTGGATTATCCGTATTTTGATTTTTTTATGGTTTCGAGACCTTCCTTCTTTATTGAAAATTGAGTCAAAATCAGTCTCAAATTGGAAGTTCATTGTATGGGAGTTCTGTAACATATATCTTAGTTTCTTATTCTGTAGATTCTGATCAATGCCTAATAAGCCATAATCCCTCTCTATTTCTATCGTATAGCCAGTCTCGTTCTTTATCGTATATGGAGAGACATATTCTACAACGTTTTCCTCCTCGATTAGCATTACAGAGGTTTTTCTGTTGATATTCTCCGAACTTTCACGATTTTTAGGCAAACTCTTCGATTCTACTGTAGAACAAGCGATTTCTCTAAAGCCAGACTCACGGATCTCATTGTTTTTTGCCTCTTCAAAGACCTTTATTTCCTTTGAAAAAATTGAGTTTGAATCATTCAGCCATACTTTAAAAGTTTTATTGAGAATTTTCACCATATCTAGTGAGAAATTAACGTTCATTACTTCAGCGACCTTCTCATTCATTTGTATGACTGCGTATATGCGAGGATTGCCTTTTTCTGAATAATTGATATCGACCATAAAACCCACGCTTTCTATAAAGGGTTCCCAATGACTGACATAAGGATTATAATAGAAAATAGAGACAGTGATCATCGCAGATAAAACGGTTTTATTGCGCTTTAGAATAGTGATTTGACCTTCATATATCGTAATATCCAGCACTGGCACAAAAGAGTCTTCTGAATCGTTGATTATGCAGGTCTGTAGGCCTCGTATCGTGAAATTGTAGGTTTTGTCGTTATCAATACAATCAGCTTTTGGCTCTTTGTCTAAGGATTCGTCTATAGCGATTTTCCAGTTCTCGATCTTACTGAACTCGTCTTGCTGATAGGTTAGGGCATCGTAGAAAAGAAGAAGGTCTTTGAAAGAAAAACGCAAAATTGTCTGTTCTAAATTAAAATCGTTCTCACAAATGTAATAAAGGCAGTCTTTTTTGGAACAAAGGAGAGAAATGAAGTTCTTTGAACCGTAAAAAAGAGTGAAAGGAAGGATCATGTTGCGCTTACGCACTTGGTTGAATTTCAAGCGGATCAGCTCCGAAAGCTCACAGAGGAAAATCTCCACCTTTTGGAACTCGATGGAATAGGAGTAGGAGTCAAGCTTCTCACGGTTGTTTGGGTTGTTTTTCTCTTTGTAGAAATTCTTTTGGAAAATTGGGAAAATATGATTTTTATGAGAAAAAAATTGAAATTTGAATTTTTTTTTCTTCAAATAATCAAATATTGTCAAAAGATCGAAATTTTGTTATAAAATCGAAATTTTATCATAAATTCGAAATTTTGTAAAAAATTTGCAAAAAAAAATAAATCAAAAAAAATCAATTTATCAATAAAAATTCAAAAATTACCTCCAAAATCACTGGAAAACTCTGCATTCTATATCTATAGTACCTCATATTGATATCCCCTTTGGTGACGAGCACATGTCTGTTCTTCTTAGTTGGTATGCAAACCATCGCGTTCTTAATCTCCCAAATGATGGACATCGGCAGAATATCATAGCCTTTAATAAGTAAAAAACGGTAATTTTTAACAAAAACTCAAAAAAAAAACTGTCAATTGATGGATAAACCGAATCATCCAATTGTGCAAAATAGAACAAATTCATATAAACCGACGTTTGAGCGAGTAATTTTACATCCGAAAACACTATTAAAATGCTTTTTTCCCCTCTAGGCGTCATCAAAACCTTCAGATTAAACTCGACTTTTTCTTCATTAAACCCTTCAATTTCAAAGGCAAACGCTCTTTTATTATCGACCCCTTCTATCAAATATCGTTTATATATACCTTTATTGAGATCGAAGCTATAAGTCCTTGAGTTTTGTGCTCCTAAAATATCATGGATTTCTCCTTTTCCGATATTCCCGATAAAGCTTTTTTCTGCTAATTGATCAGTAAAACTCTCGAAATAGTTACTGGAGAAGCTTTGGCCCAATAATATGACATCAACGTTAAATTCCTTATCCCTTACCCATTTGAGCCTCATATTCTGCATCGTTATACTCGAAAAAGGCATATTAGTCCTTGAATGCATTCCAAAAAGCGTTATGTTGTGGAAATCGAGCTGAAAAGTGATAGGATTAGGGTCATAATGTGATACTATGTCGAAATCGTAAATGAACCATTGGTCGTGAGTATCGTCGAAAGTGATGTTATGGAAAAGGAATTTGAGGATAAAGAGGTATTCATCACGATAAAGCTTCAGAATTATAGGAGAAATCAGGCCTTTTATGATGTAATTATTGTTTATTGACAGACTTTTCTCAAGACCTTTCTGCATCAAAAGCCAATTTAGCTCTTCTTTTAGAAGAATTTTCTCAATTTTTAGGTTTAAAAGCACAGGTATCGCTAATTCTGCTTTTTTTTCCTCTTTTTTATTGAGATATATATGCAAATCTGACGCAAAAATACAATAATCTTCACACCAAAAAGCCGGAAATTCCACATTTTTCATTGGTTTTTTCCCTTCGATGAGCCTTAAAGGGTTAATGCATTGATCGTTTTCTAAAGCGATTTGACTCATTGTCAACTCAATGAAATGTTGAGAATCAGGTGTCGGTTTTAGCAGAATAACCGGTTGTTCAAAGGCGATTTTCAAGAAAAGAAACGTAGGATATTTCACTCTATGAAGGACTTCTTCATTATCACCAACGAATTTCTTCGGCTCAAATTCCTTTTGATTTTTCGGTTTTTTCTGATAGAATTCTTCATTAAGTGTTAGGTATTTAGGGTCGGTTATCAAGGAAACTACCTGGATTAAGGCGTAATCTACGATCCGCATTATAGGCTGATGATGGTATTTACAGGTTATTGAAGAAATATCCATTTGAAATATTGTGGTTATGTTACCTTTGATCTCTATACAAGCGTTTTCAAAGGAAATTATGCGAATATTTAACCGAGATTTCTTTGTGTTGTCAGGCCCTAAGCCTAGTAATTCGTAGGGTTTTATGTCTTTATAAGCCAATTTATCATTAGAATTCAACGTTTTCGGGTAATTTGTCATGTCAAATATCTGTAAATTACTCAGATTCCCGTCTATTTGGAACATAAGGTCCCTTAGGATAATATCTACTGAAGAATTCGATAAATGGCCTTGTGCTAAACAGCAATGAGTCTGTTTATGGATGAAATTTATCGTGATTTCCTCTATTTCAAACCGCGCCTTCAACAGAATTTTCTCTTTATCTTCAATGAAATTCAGCCTTTTTAGCAGTTTTGAACCCTTTATTCCTTCAGGAAATTCGGCGATTAATTCCTCAGAACTCTTCAAATTACCGATGCCAAGTTCTAAAGGATTTGTGATAATTTCGGCTTCCGCTTTGAATTTCTGATATTCTCGAAGGATTCTTATGTATTCACCCAGTTTTAACAGGGTTTCTGGCTTCCAGTTTATGTATAAATTCTGAGAATTTATTGATAAATCGAGGTCGATATTGCAGTAATTCGGATGTTTATTCTCTAAAGACTTTAGGCGGATTATTAATGAACATTTCTCGCCGTTTTTCTCAATAAAAACAAGCTTTTGAAACTCAGGGTTTGTGTATAATACCACGGTATCACAGATCAGAAGAGACTTGATCTCACAAACCAATGAGAAATCAAAGGCTTTTTGTTCAAAATTCACCTCGAAATGACGTAAACTCAAGGTAATCCAGGCAGATTTTTTCGAATTATTCCCGATTTTCGAATTATCACAACTTATAAAATTATCATAATTATCGTGATTTTTCGAGTTTTTCTCATTTGGGGAGTTTTCCGAGGAATTTTCCTCAATTATCGCTAAATCGAACTCTTTTATGTGAAACTGAGTCCTTAGAGAAATTTCCTGAAGAATCTCAGCGTTTTTCGAGTACTTCTCGACCAATGAAGCTCTTTTCTTCTTATTTACTGGGATTTCCTCAACAACCAGTGAGAAATCCTCTATTTTCTTCTTTAAAACCTCAATCCAATTCTGTAAATCTTCTTTATTTTCACATGCTAAATAGCATTCCTCGTTCTTATTCTTGATAATAAACGCATAATTCTCTTCTGAAAACTCAAGAATTTCGGCTTTTTTGATATAAATATAGAAAACTGGGCTTAAATCCTTTTGATTATTAAAGAAATACAGATAACCCCCTGAAAAAATCACATAGTAAGGCTTCCAGGATTTTATAGTATTTCCTCGTTTTTTGATAGAACCACTTTTTATCTCTGAATTCAAAAGGGCCATTTTCTCGTTTTGTAAAAGCTCAAGACTGCCGATATCTGAGAAATGTAAGGTATCTGATAGATTTATCAGGTTTTTATATATGGTTTTATTCAGAGAAATCTGGAATTTCGGCAGTTCGATCTTTAAAACCATCGCTGGTAAATGGTTTTTTAAACGAATCGGGTCTTTTAAAAGCCCAGGTTTCAGCTTCAGAAGCTCGATTTCTATCGTATATTCCTCAATAACGTTGAAAATCCTGGAGAATTCCTTTTGGTTTTCTTGTTGGGAAAAAAAGGAGTTTTCTTCTTTATTTTCTTCATTTTCTTGCTTGATTTCTTCGAAATTCTTTGATTTTCGCTGATATTTCAAAAGAACTGAAGGAATTAGCTTCCTTTTAGGGAAATACTGCATTTTCATATCAGCCAATTTAAGTCGAAAAACCTCATAAAATTCTTCTTTTTTTTCATCATCAGAGCGTAATTCAAAGGATCCCAGATCAATAACCCAGCATTGAGACTCCTGATCATTATTATGAATAAAAGGAATTATGATAATCGGGGCATCTATTTGAAAATCCACCTTTAATTTCAACGAATTAGACAGTAAATCCTGTACTCTTTCATGCGAAATATCCGATAATTTCTCGATTTGCTCCCATGCCGCGGTTTTAAAAGCTTCATCCTTCGTTTTTACCTCAAAAAACCCGAAAAGCCTATTAAACGCCAAAGGGTGGTATACGAGTTCAATCGAGTCGATTCCACAGGAAAAAGCCTGATCTTCAAAGCGATTTATCGGGTTTTTCTCATATAAAAATCTGAAGAAATTCTGTCGAGAGACTTTATTTCCTTTATAAAGTATGGGGGTTATTATTGGCGTTTTATTCCCCACATACTCTGTGATCATATCAATGCCAATTTCCTCAAGAATTATCTTTAATTTCAAGCCATTAGTAAAATTTAATAAATTCAATAGAAAACCATGCCAATGCAATTTAACACCTTCCTGATCATTACTCTGGTTTTTCTTGCTCAGATAGATAGAACCCCCTTCTAAATAAAAGGAAAGCTCGAAACAAGGCTTGTCAGCTGGTCGAATAAAGCGTTTTGCCTCAGAAGACACAGACTCAGATTCCCCGAAATTTTTCTCAATAAAGTCCTCGATTTCTTTCTCTTCCACAGAAGTCAGCTGAAAACCTGAAGAATAATCAATATTCGAAGAGGAATCGCCCCATTTGAACCATTTATCGCCTTTTTTCTTTATTTTCTCCAATTCTTGCACTTTTACGCTTTTTTGCATCTCTTTTAAGGATTTTCGAGCCCATTGGCATAGTTCCTCGCAGGAAATGCTATTAAGTATCGTTTTAAAGAATTCGCAGGTATCAACGTCTAAAGAATCAAGATTTTTCAGCTCAGAACGCTGGATTAATGGAAAAACTCTCATGAAGAACTCACGATATTCTAAACGTTTTTCTTCAGTAATTTGATTGATTTTTTTACGTTCGAGCATTAGCATTTTATTGTATTGTATATAAGTTTCAAAATTTCTGATGATTTGTTCAAATTGTTCGTTTTTTAAATGCAGTTCAATAGCCTGTAAATTGATGGAAAACTTGTATTCAGGAAGCTCAAAATTAGATGAATGGTTCTGAATCAGCTTGGCTTCTGCAGAAATAGAGATAATATACTCTAAACTAGCGTTAATCCCACTGTTTTCCTTTAAAATCATACGGTTTAATTTCTCAATTATCACGAATTTATCCAGATTTACTAAGAAATTCACTTCTTTTGAGTTCCAATAAACCCCGAAATTCCTTAATCGGAGGAGTTTATTCATAGGTTTTTCTTTGTTTTTTTCTTCAGTTCTGTCAATAAAACTGCGATTCCAGGCTTCATCAGTGGTTATCATGATGATCTCGTCTAAAGTTATTCCGAAACTCAGATTTGAGCTTTCATCCTCAAAACGAACATGGATATTACGTATTGTCAATTGAAGATTATCTAAGACTTTCATTGATAATTTATCAAGAAAACCCTCTTTTTCATCAGATTTCTTCGATTTTGTTTTCTGTTTGGAAAGGAAATTCTTGATACAATTCTTCGCGTATTCATTCAACATCTTCATTTTACGAGAAACCGTGTTATAATCAATGAATTTCCAGTCTTTTTGGTGCTTAGGAGTGGCGATTATCAAGATTTTATCAAGGATTATCTCAACTGGAGTCTTTGATAATGAAGACCAGGGGATTTGAAGCTGTAATTTGCCTAATGAGGAGAATCGAAGGTTTATTGGGATATTAAAGAAGTCCAGGATTTCAGGCTTGAGGTTCAAATCTTCGATCACGATATTGCCAGACCAGATCGCGAGGTGCAGCTTATTACGGTCGAGACCGGAGATGTATTGACCGAAGTGGTTAATGATCAGCTTCTCGAGAAAAGACTCGAACATTGGGTTTTTAGTGGTTTATTTAATTGAAATTAGGAGATTTTAAAAAAAATTATTGATAATTTTTTTTAATTTTTGATTTGATTTGATATTTTATTTTTTTTTAAAAGAAAAATTAAAAATCATTCGATTTTTTTACTTCGAGAATAAAAGCGAAAAAACTCGAAAGAAACTCGGTTTTTCAGCCTTTTTATTTATTTAGAAGTAAAAAAATCGGAAAAAAAAAACAAAAGAAACTGTACAGGACGAATCTAAACAAATTACTTCAATTTTTTATTCGTAGAACAGTTTCTTATATTATAAATGTATATCCTACTTTAATTTCTTAGTAAAAACTTTAATTTTTCCACAAATCCCCTCACAATCGACAAAATCCCATTCCCCTCCCAGTGGTTTCATTTAAAAAAATAACTAAAAAACCCATTTTTTTGAATTTTTTACAATTTTTCAAATAAAAAAAAAAAAAACTGAATTTTTATTTTTTTTACTTTATTTTTTCAAAACCCCCATGAAAAAAACTTCACTTAAAGATAAATCTAACTCACAACGCACGATCCTTTCTTCGCAGCCTTCGTCCTCTGACTCCGAAACTTTCGAAGACTACGAAGAAGATCAAAACATTGAAGAAGAAAAACACTCTTTAAACGGCGAAAGCCAAATAAGTTCTCAAGAAAAAATCCGAAAAAAATCAAAGCAAATTCCTTTGAAAAACCCCACAAAAAAACTTCGAAATCAAAAGAAACCTCGGATAGTATTCAATGTTTCTGGTAATATTTTTTGAATTTCCTTTATATTTCCTTTATATTTCCTTTATATTTATCCTTTATATTTCCATTATATTTCCTTTATATTTATCCTTTATATTTCCTTTATATTTCCTTTATATTTTCTTTTAACAGATACAAAATACGAGGTAGTCCGTTATGTTGCGAAAAAGCTGTTCAAATGGAAGCTTTCTTACGATCCTAACGAAGAATGGGACCTTTTTTGGACCGATAATTCCGTTGAGCCTGAACACTTGGCCAAAATGCAGCTTTTTCAAAAAATCAACCATTTTCCAGGCATGTATTCACTGGCTCGAAAAAACCATTTAGGTCGAAATCTGATGAGAATGCGTAAGAATTTCCCTGAAGATTACAAGTTTTTTCCACCAACTTGGCTTCTTCCTGCTGAATATTCTGATTTCAAGGCTCAATTCAATAAGAAATTATCAAAGACTTTTATCTTGAAACCTGAAGCTGGATGCCAGGGAACAGGGATATTTTTAACAAGAAATTCTGAGAATGTGGACCCTTGTGATCATTATGTCGCACAAAGGTATTTACATAAGCCTTATTTGATAGATGGGCTGAAGTTCGATCTGAGGATATATGTGCTGTTGGCAGGAAGCGATCCACTGAGGATTTATCTGTATAATGATGGGTTGGGAAGATTCGCCACTGAACAGTATGTAACGCCGAATAAGGAGAATTTAGATGATGTTTGCATGCATTTGACTAATTATGCAATTAATAAGGATAATCCGAATTTCGTTTTTAATGAAAACGCCGAAAAAGACGATGTAGGACATAAAAGGAGCTTTATTTCGGTTTTACAGGTAAAAATGATGAAATTTAATGGTTTTTTTATAGAAAATTATATTTTATGAAGTTTTTGTGTTTTTTTTTGAGTTTCTATTGATTTTTTTTCTTTTGAAGACTATGAAAGAAAAGGGCGTAGATGTGGAGAAGTTATTAAAAGAGATAAAGGATATGATTGTGAAAACTTTCTGCAGTGTGCAGCCTATTCTTTCGCATAATTACAAATCCTGCCAACCAGACAGTTTCTACAATAACATGTGCTTTGAAGTCCTAGGGTTACTTTTTTAATAAAAAACTATGAATTTCTGTTTTTCTTAAAAAACTTAAAAAATCTCAATTTTTTAATAAATTACCTGTTTTTTTATCAAAAAGAGTCGATATTCTCATTGATCATAAATTAAAGCCTTGGCTTCTTGAAGTAAATCACACTCCTAGCTTCACAACTGATACTCCTTTTGACAGAAAGATCAAGAAAAACGTGATAAGAGACTCTTTAGTCCTTATGAACGTTTCAATAGAAAATCGCATTAAATACAAGAATTTGAAGAAAATCGAACTTCAAAAACGTGTTTTAACAGGAAAAAAACTCAAACTTACACAAGAAGAAAAGAATAAATTCATCGAAGAAGCACAGAAGGAAAGAGATATGTATGAAAACAGGAATCTTGGCAATTTTGTGAAGGTTTATCCTTTGGGAACTCCAGAGGAGAAAAACTATGAAGAATTCATCAAGTATTCTACAAAAATGTGGGAAGAATGGACTGGAGCAAGTTTTTATATATAATTTTATCGTTTTTTTAAAGTTTTTTCAATTAAATCGTTTTTTTAACTGTTTTTTGGCTAGATATCAGGCGAAATACAAAGAAAACGACGATAGAGGAAAAGATGTTGAAAGAGAAAGGAACGCCCAATTCAATAATTTCTTCTAAGAAACCTCCTTTCTCTGTTGATAAACTTCTTCATAAGCAAATTTCGAAGGTTAATCAGCATCAAAAACAGAGTTCTCAGACGAATATCAAGGCTTTTCCTTCAGAAAATCCGAATTTTCAAACACAAATGCAAAGCTTGCCGAATATCGCACAAAAAGCCATAGATTTTAAAGAGAATTTATCAGAAAACTCTGCAGAAAACTCGAAAAATACACTACAAAGCACTGAGATTCTATTGAATAAAGCCTTGGATTTAAAGAAAGAAAATGAGGTTTTTATCATAAAAACTCGTTTTTATTGACTTTTTTATAGGAAAATGTTGAAAATGAAGAGAAAAAAGAAGAAATTGACGAAAAACAAGGACAAAAAATCAATGGATTTCGCATTAAAACCAAGGTTTTTGGAAATAAACAAAGCCCAAATAAACTGGCTTCTGAAGAAAAAAACGAGGAAATTGTGAACTCATTGAACAATTTAATCGTGATTTCAGAGACTTTAGAAAGTGAAAATAACAAGAAAAACACGTTTTTCACAAAAAATCGACAAATTCTTCGCAAGTTTATTTTTTTCTGAAAAAAATCTTGATTTTTTTTGGATTTTTTAAAAGAAATCGAAAATTTTATTTATAATAAAAAAAAGAAGATATAATTTAAAATTTTAGTGCTGAGAACAAACTAACTAAACCCTTTGAAAAACCCATCGAAAAACCAAGAAAAACAATACAAAACAAGTGCCATTTTTTTATCTTTTATTACCAATTGTTTTATTTTATTTTTAAGCTTTTTTAATGGTTTTTTTCGAAGTTTTTTTATAGTAATTTTTCATTTGATTTTACCAATTTTTATCCAGTTTTTCGAATTCTGGGAATTATGTGACTCCAAAAGTGATGGAATTTGCATTCAACAAGCTTTTGCGTCCGGAAGAAGAAAAAGGGCTTTATACTCGAGGTAAATCCTATGTGAATAAGCAGAAAACAATGAAGATTGCTATGGAATTCGGAACTTTTGGCAGCAATTTGAATATGTTCAATGTTCAGAAACACATCAGTTATTTCCAGAACCCAAAACACTGAATTGTTATATAAATTAAAAGAAAAAACGCGTTTTTATTTGCTTTTTAACATAAAACACAAAGAAATTTAATTTACCATATAAAAATCTCTTTTTTTTTTGATTTTTCATTAAAAAAACTAATAAAAACTCAGAAAAACACGAAAAATGTATTCAGAAATCCATCAAAGTGGTGAAGAAGAGCATAAAAACGAGCTGTTTTACCAAGAGAAAGCCGTTAGACTGAATAAATCGAAGCATTTACACATACCCTGGCTTGAGCAATACCTTCCTGTTGAGTATAAAGGCCTGAAAATGCCAGATTTCATCTCTGTGTTTCGAGATAGGGCGATTATCGCATGTTTTTTCCATATAATATCCTCGATTGCTGGATTTTCTTTTTATTTTATTAGAAGAGTAAATTGAAAATATCGGCTTTTTTCATTGTTTTTTTTCATTGTTTTTTTTCATTGTTTTTTTTCTTATTAATTTTTTTTTTTTTTAGAATAAATTGTATTTGATTATCAATGTTTTCTCACTGATTATGGCAGGGATTGGAAGTTTTGGGGTTCTAACGCTCAGGAAATGGTTCATCACTGCACATGCGATGATCACACTCGCGATCTTCGGTAGTGTCTGCGCTTATTCTGTAATCGAGTCGTTTTTCAATGAAAATAACGATGTTAATGTGAGTTTTTATTTGATAAAATTGATTTTTTTGAGATTTCGCTATTTTTATGAAAAATCGAGTTTTTTGCGATTTTTTGAAAAATCTAAAAAGTCCTTTGTTATTTAGGTGAAGAACTACTCGGAACCCCACATAATCCTTCTATTAGCAATCCCGTATCTTATCGATTTTCTTACAGGTTTGATGACATTTTTCCTTGCTGCAAAGGTGATAAAGCTCGATGAAGAGCGTAATCCTCCTCACAAGGTAAATTTCTCAAGAATTTTCTGAATAAAACCCAATTTTTTAAAAGAATCAGGATATTTTGGAATTCGAGCTTCCTGTTAACGTGAATTTTACTGATAAAAAGTGCTTAATTTGTGCAATAAAGGAGAAAAATGCAGTGTTTTATAACTGTGGACATAAAATGGCTTGTGTGGAGTGCGCGAGGGATATAAAGGAGAAATTTCAGCCAAAATGCCCGTTATGTCGTGCGAAAATCATTGATATTATACAGGAATTCGAGTAGAAAACGTTTTTTATAACAGGATAATTTTATCATTGAAATTTCGTTTTTTAAGAGAAAAACATAAAAAAAATTAATTAAATTAAAAAGAAATTCATTTGATTTTTTGCGTTTTTTATAAAGAAAATTCATTTGATTTTTTTTTGGAAAATACAAAAGAAATATGCAGCTAAAACTTGAAATTGACAAGTATTGAAAAAAATAAAGAGAAATTTCCTTTAAAAAACCTTTAAGTAAGGCTATGGACCTCGAAAAACCAACAGAAAACAGGTTTTCTCTTTTGATTTTTCAATGAAAAATCAATAAAGCATGATTTTTTTAGCGAAAATCTCAAAAAAGCAATTTTTTTGCAAAAAAGATTGCAAATTTCTGAGAAATTCGAGATAAAACAGCCGATTTTCTTCGAATTGAGCCATTCTTTGTAAAATTCGCTTGAAAACCAAAAGAAATTCGAGTTTTAGTTATGAAGAAATTCGTGGGGAGATCCAGGATCTGAAGAAAATCGCTGAGAGCCTCTATAAACAGGACATGCCTCCAAACGTCAAAAGGAAAGTCAAGCCTTTGGCGAGGGCCGATCTCAACAAAATACAGCATATTTCGCCCTATGAAGCCAATTTACAGAATCTTAACGAAATGCGAAAAATTTTCGAACTTACACGAATCGTAAAAAAAACCATAAAATTTCTCTTTTTTTCAGTTTTTTATCGTTTTTTCAATGTTTTTTTAAGGTTTTTTTATCGTTTTTATCGTTTTTTATCGTAGTTCATTTATAGTGGTTCGTTTTTTTTAGTTTTTTATCACCTTTTTAATAGATGCTTAAGGAAAACCTTGAGAAATTCGAGGAGAATATGGGTAAAATGAAGGAAATGAGTGCTATTGAGAACGAGAAGCTCTTGAAATTGGACGTTTTGAAGCGTAATTTCAACGTTCAAAGCGCGAAAGAATTGGGTTTTTCTCGTATAAATTGCTTTCCTTTCGAATGCGAAGATTCTGAGATTTTTTTGAATTTTCGCATTGGGAAAGAAAAAAGCCTTGTGGACCCTTGTTTGCTGTATATCCCTTTAACCGTAAATCATTGAAATTATTGACAAATTTCCTGATTTTTTTGTAAAGGAAGATATGAATTATGACCTTAATTTCTTCGAATATAAGGACCAGAATGAGATTCTCAAAGAAGTTTTAGTGCTGAAATTCTTCGAATTTCACCCAAATAAAGGCTTTCACCTCAAATACCTGTCGTTTCGAATAAACGTGCCATTTTTATTGATTTTTTCTCTGATTTCAGCTCTTTTTTTTTGAAATTTTCATTTGTTTTTCCTTTAATTTTTCCTTTAATTTTCCCTGTTTTTCCTTTAATTTTTCATTTGAAATTTCATTTTAATTTAGGAAGAAAAAGAGTTTTTACCTGAAGAAAAGGACTATCAGCAGCTTCCTCAGAACGTGGTGGAACACATGAAATTCCTAGAGAAAAAGCTGATAAATCTTCAGCTTTTTGCTCGTTTCCAGCACTTCTTGGAATCTTTCCCGGAAAAATCCATTTATCAGCCTTCCTTTTCGCAGAAACGCGAGATTATCTTGAATATTTCCCATGAAATCGCCTTATCGATTTCCTTTGAAAAAAGGGAAGTTCTTTCAAACGCCAATAATAAGAATCTTCCTGAATTTTATGAGGTTTTTCATTGATTTTTCATTTATTTTTCATTTGATTTTTCATTTGATTTTTCATTTGATTTTTCATTTGATTTTTCATTGATTTTTTAGAAATTTGTGGATATTTTAAGTGGGGAAAACGACTTTCATTGGAACAGGAAAGGAGTGATAAAAAGCATAAAAACCGCCTATAGAACTCCAGATTCTTTGAACTTTTTCTTGGCAAAATATCATTTTATTTGATTTTTTCTGAAATTTTATATAAAAAAGCTAACATTAGATAAAAATCGAGGAATTGAACGAGAAATCCTTTTGAAAAATTTCAAATTCTTCGAAAAAGACGAAAAAGGTTGATTTTTTCATTAAATAATGCAAGAAATTCTAATAATTTCGCGGTTTTTTAATAGGAGAAAACTTTAAACCTACATCTATAAGACAACTAAAGCGGATTTTAACAAGAAGATGAGAAAAACATGATAAAAACCAAAAGAAAAAAAAATTAAAGAATTTCTTCTCATTTTTTTCCTTAAAAGACCCCTCTTTTTGTTTTTCCTTTAAAAAACCCTCGTTTTTCCTTTAATTTTTTTTTTTTGTAATAAAAAACAAACTTTGGGTTTTTTCATAATTTTTTGTTTTTTCCTTTAAAAAACCCCCTAATTTTTTAAAATTCTTTCTACATAAAAGTGCAGTAAATTTATAATTTCAAATTCTTTTGATGAAAAAGCAAAAAAAACCAATGAATTCAAGCAATAAAAATCAATTCCCTTCCTATTTAGATGCTGGCAAAACAAACTACGAAATTTACAAATACATCAATTTTGATCCGATTCCGAATAAAGGCTTTTACGATGAATATTTATTCACTCGCATTACAGAACCATCACAAAAATCACCAAATCCTGAGCCTGAGAAAAACGCCAATTTTGATGAGAATCTCTTCACAGAACTCTTCTATAAAAACACAACTTCGAAGAATTCATGCGAAATTCCTCAAGTTTATTCCCAAAATGAGGAATATTGTAAAAAAATTGAGGTTTCTCCAAACGATTTCACCAGAATTTCCGAAGAAATTGAGTATCCTTCTAAAGAAAGACTTTTGGAAGATCTTGAGAGAAAATTGAGAGAAAAGAATAGAAATTCAGGATCTCTGCAGATCCATATGAAAATTATGAAGAAAAAAATTGCTAAAAAGAAGAAATCCTATGATTATAAGAACGGGCTGAAGATTATTGGACAAAAAGTGATTTCTTTTATAGAAAAAGGCTTTTTTGAAAGAGAAAACGATAATGTTCTCGAGAGACTCATTATAGAAGCCAACAAGGATTTAACAGAGAAAATCAGCATTGATATGATGAAAAACTGGATGAATGAACAAGAAATTAAGAAGAAATACACGAAATTAACTACTTTTAGAGAAATTTGGCGAAGAAATTCAAAGGAGAATATCGATGAAAATGAAAAGAAAATCGAGGTTTATAAAGAGGTTTTAACGAAAATTACAAAGAAATTCTTAGAAGAAGACATTTATTCGATTATTATTGCGAATAATGGCTCAAAACGGATAGAGAAGATAGAATATATGATGGCTTATATGGAGGTTGTGCCGAAAATGCTGAGAGGTATCGAAAATCCTGAGGAGTTCATGAATCTTGAGTGAATTCCCATAAATAAAGTGTTAAATATGAAAAAAAAAATGAAGAAATTAAAGAAATAATTCAATGAAAAATGCGAAAAAATCGCAATTTATTATAAAAAAACTTCTAGTTATTTTTAAAGCTTTTTCGGGACCTGTCGAAAATTGAAGGATTTTATCTTCTTTTTCTCTTCTCCAAAGACGATTTTCACTGTTTTTTTCAAGAAAATCCCTCTAATCTTGTCTTTCTTCTGTTTAAAATCGAAATTCCTGATGTTTTTTACTTGTAAACTGCCATTAAAAATAATTTCCTTCATAAAACTCTCTTGTTTTTTCCTGAAATTAAAGCCTCGAATAGTGGTTTTTTCTTTGAAAAGACTGGAGTTTTCAATAGAAAGACTCCCTTTCCTTTGATTTTCCTTAGAAATTGGCGAAAAACATAAATTTTCAAGCATTTTTTATAAATAAAATTTGAAAATTATAATATAAAAAAACTGAAAAATGTCAGTTTTTATCAAGCCTTTTCGCTTAAAACATCGCGAAAACCCTCAGCCGCCTTATAAATATACATGCATAACCCCTCAAGTCACGATATCGCCTGTTAATCCCTTAAAAAAATCAGCCGAATTTCCTGTCACACCAAGTAAAAATACGATTGTTTATGTGATAAAAATGCCGCTTTTTGCAAAGAAAGAGAAGAATTTAGAGAAATAGAAGAAAATCGGCAAATATATGAGAAAAATCGAGAAAAATATCAGATAATTCATATGAAAAAGCCTTTTAATGCAAAAAAAAAAAAGTACGATTTTTTTCAGTTTTTTCCCTGAATTTCCTTTATAGAATCCTCGAATTTACGAGAAATTTGTCTTCGAATTTCTCGCTAAATATTCAAAAAGAAGTCCTTTATGGGAATTCGCTTAAATTCAAGAAAATTCTGATGAAACCTGAAGAAAATTATGAAGGAAAAATGGGGAAATTTCTAAAGAATTCACCCACGAGAAAGCAGGAGTTTATCAATGAAAAAACAATGAAAAACAGGTCTTTAGAACTTTCCTACCCGAATTTCTTCAAAGTGAGTGCCGATTTTTCCGAGAAAAAAATGATTTTAATGGAGAATTTGAAAGTTTCTCCAGCGATTTTGCTCGAAACTCGTAAGGGAAACACTGAGTTTCTCCATAAACGCAAAGAACTCTTTTCACTGAAATACAAATTAGCAAAAAAATCTCTTTTTATTTAAACAATTTTTCTCAATTTTCTCCTTGTTTCAATAAAAATCTAGATTTTCGTTTTTTTCAATTTTTCAGTTTTTCATTTTTCAATTTTTTGATTTTTTCAATTTTTCAATTTTTTTAAATTTTTTAAATTTTTTCAATTTTTTCATTTTTTTCATTTTTTTCTATTTTTTCCAATTTTTCATTCATTTTTACTTGAATTTTTTA
>JFJP01010930.1_pt1 | contig 25895 bp, 26 predicted proteins | sample 431651 | NCBI WGS metagenome assembly JFJP01 (sample SAMN02602958, study PRJNA72255) | Microbial mat metagenome, whole genome shotgun sequencing project. | biome: fresh water; feature: sink hole; material: water; isolation source: purple microbial (photo- and chemosynthetic) mats found in...
GTGTTATTCCAAGTTTTTAGAAATGCTGAAAATCTCTAAATTTGTTAATAAATTTTAAGCTAAACAGAAAAATGGTTAATTAAGCGACAATTAAAAAATTCAAACTCCCCGCCTTTCAAAACACTAGGGTCACTTACCATCAACACATAATCCAGCTGAACTGAATCAGTGTGCCAGCCATCTACAAGCCAACAATAATTTCTTGGGAGCAAAGTTGGTCTGTCCGAGCATATTTGGCAAAATGTGTGGCTTAATTTTACACTCAAAAATTTCTTCCAAAAAACCACTAACTACTTGGCAATTACAAAAATCTTGCACAAATTGTTATAAATACACTGCCCCTCGCAAGACCGATGGAAATCTACCGCTTTTGCCTTCCGAACGATATGAAAGCAAATCTTGGTTTAGTATTTTGTAGGAATTTCGGGCAAAAAATTATTTTCACTACTACTTTTTAGATAAACTAATTTTTCATTCTTATATTGACAAATAGTTGATTTTTTAAAATAGTATTCCTATGTTCTCAAATTTTGATTTCGATTTACTCAACTCACCAGTTTTCAAAGAAGATTCTGTTCGTGAGGCTTTGATAATGCCAATTTTAAACAAACTTGGTTATTCTCACTCTACTCCAGAAGCTCAAATTGTTGGAGAAAAACAGCTGGTTAATCCGTTTTATAAAGTTGGCTCAAAAAAGGCAAAAATCAATCATTATCCAGATTATCTTTTGCAAACCAACGATCTTTCTATTTGTGTACTGGATGCCAAATCACCAGTTCAAAAATTAGAAGACGACGGACAAGTTTATGGCTATGCAATTCATCCAGAAATTCGAGCAAAATATTTTGCGATGTGTAACGGACGAGAATTTGTGCTTTGGGAAAAAGAAAGTAGTCAAAGTTTATTAAGATTTGATTTGCAAGAAATTGATTATTATTGGGAAAAACTTGAAAAATACCTTTCACCAAAAAACTTTTTGAAACCACAACACCAAATCTCTGAAAACATAATTCCTAAATCTGATTTTGATTATCTAAACCGACCGTTATTAAAAGAGATAGTAGTTAAAAAAAGGGCTACTAGAAGGCATTTTGGGGTTCATGGATATTTTACCAAACAATCGTGGGACGTTGTGCAAATGCATATTAAACACTTTACCCAGCCTGGAGATTTGGTATTAGACCCGTTTGTGGGAAGTGGAGTTACAACTATTGAATCTTTGATACTTGGTCGTAAAACTATTGGAATTGATCTAAATCCATTACCAGTTTTTATAATCAACAATCTTTGTGAACCTACTGACATTGCTAAATTACATGAAGAGTTTTTAAAAATTAAGACAAAATTTGAAAATGAAACAGACAAAATCAAAAAAAATACTCAAGAATATCTTGAAAAATATAAAACTGAATGGCAAAACCTAAAAAATATCAAACTTGATAAAACTGCCGATGTTAGAACTGTAGTGGAATTATTTAGTAAAGAACAGATTGCCGAACTAGCTTTTCTAAAGCATTTAATCAAAAAAGTAAAAAATCAAAGTATTCAAAAATCGCTTTTACTGGCTTTCTCAAGCTTAATTACCAAACAAAATTTGACTTATCACAACTCTAAAGTTGGTGGTGGAGATGCTGCTGCTTTTAGATATTATCGCTATAGAATAGCAAAAGAACCTAATAAATGGGATTGTTGGAAAGCTTTTGGTATTAAAGTTAAAAAAATAATTTCAGCCAAGCAAGAAATTGCACCGTTTATTAACCAAAAAACTATTCATAATTTACAAGTTTATAAAGGCGATGCTACAGATTTGACAAAAATTCCACTTTTCTCAAAAGTGGTGGCAAACCGAAGGTTTGACGGGGTATTTATTAATTCTCAAAGAAATAATATTTCAATTTTGAACGAGTTTCAAGCGAAATTGGATTTAGCGTCTTTTATAAAAAAGGAACTGGATGTAATAAACAAATTGTTTCCCAAACTTGAATTACCCAAAAATCCAAAGCTGAAAGAAAAAGCCAAAGAATTAAGGCAAGGTGGCAATTTATCAGAGGTGCTTTTTTGGAATAAAGTAAAAAATAAGCAGTTTTTGGAGCTAGATTTTAGCAGGCAATTTATTATTGGTAATTATATTGTAGATTTTTATTGTAGCAAGCTAAATTTGGTAATAGAAATTGATGGAGAAAGTCATAATTTTAAAGGTGAATATGACGAGCAGAGAGAAAATTATCTTAAAGACTTAGACTTGAATGTTATCCATTTTGAAGACATAAGGATAAAAAAGGATTTAGATAATGTAATGCAAGAATTGTATGGTTGGATTAACAAAATAATAAAAAATACCCCGTCTGGCTTTTGCCAGCCACCCCTTTTAGAAAAAGGGGAATTAAGCTTCGTAAAAAACAACTCTTTAGAAAAAGGGGAATTTAGTTTGGTAGAAAACGACTCTTTAAAGAAAGGGGAATTAGAAAATATTCCTAATTTTTTAAAATTATCTGAAGATAAAAAATACATAGAAATCCCAAACGAATCTGTGGACTACATTTATACCGATCCGCCTTACGGAGCCAAAATTGCCTATTTGGATTTGTCGGCGATGTGGAATGCTTGGCTGGATTTACCTGTTACTGAAGAAGATTTTGAAAAAGAGGTTATTGAAGGAGGTAGTAGAAATAAAAGCAAAAATAGTTATTCTGATTTGATAGCCAAGAGTATTGAAGAAATGTATCGGGTTTTGAAGTTTGATCGCTGGATGAGTTTTGTTTTTGCTCACAAAGATCCGCATTATTGGCATATTATCGTAGAAACCGCTGAAAAGGTAGGTTTTGAATATGCAGGAGCAGTCAAGCAAGCAAATGGGCAAACCAGCTTCAAAAAACGACAAAATCCTTTTACGGTAATTGCTGGGCAACTGATTATTAATTTCAAAAAAGTTCGTAGTCCAAAAAATATTCTCAAAGCAAATTTGGGTATAGATATTGCAGCTCTTGTTTTGGAAACCATTGAAGGAATTATTGCCAAAAATCACGGGGCAACTTTGGAGGAAATTAACGATGCTTTGGTTATTCAAGGCTTGGAACTTGGTTTTTTGGATATTTTGAGCAAAGAATATTCTGATTTGACACCGATTTTGAAAAATAATTTTGACTACGACTTTAAAACTCAAAAATACTTTATCAAAGAGAACAAAAAGTTTAGAACTCATATTCCGCTAGAACTTAGGATAAAATACTATCTAATCAGTTTTTTGAAACGAAAAGAACGAGAGCAAAATTTGCCGACTTTTGATGAGATTTGTTGGGAAATTATTCCACTACTCAAAAACGGAATTACTCCAGACAATCAAGATATTTTGAACATTTTGGAAACTTTAGCCGAAAGAACTGAAGATGATAGATGGAAAATTAAAAAAGAAGGGCAACAAGAATTATTTAAATAATGTTTCAAATTAATGTTTCAAATTAATGTTTCAAATTTTTTGGTAATTTTGTTTGAAATAAAACATTAAGAAAAATAATCTATTTTAATTAATAATTTTTATTTTTCAGTTATTTCCAAAATTCTATGCTCACAACTACCCAAATTGTCCGCCAAATTGTTCAAAAATCACCTTTTGTCAGTGAAATTATTCAAAAAGATTGTCTAAATCTGTCGCAATACGCTCAAAGTATTAAAACTGAAGTTGAAAAGCAACTTTACAAAAAAGTTCAGCTTGGCTCAATTATTACAGCACTTGGTAGGATTAGAAGTGAGATTAAGGAAAAGTTCGAGATTAAAATTAAAATTCTTGATTTGTCACTTAAAGTTCCTATTACTGAAATAAACTTTGCCAAAAACCTTGATCATTCCATCAAGATTAGTCAGCTTTACGAGTATTTAGCTGATTTTGAAAGTAATTTTCTCAACATTATTAGCGGGAACACCGAAACCGGAATTTTTGTTAATTCTCGCTACCAAAGTGAAGTTCTGCAAATTTTTAAAACCCAAAAACCTAATCTTTTTTTGGAAAATCTTGGAGCGATTAGCATCAAATTTGACCCAGATTACCTTGATAATATCGGTAGTGTTTATCAGATTTTAAAGCTTTTGGTTTGGGAAAATGTGAATCTTTTGGAAGTAATTTCTACTTTTACAGAGTTAACTTTGATTGTGGAGCGTACCAAATCACAACAAGTTTTTGAAATTTTGGAAAAATATTTTAGTTAATTCTAATTTTTTTGTTTTAAATCAAACATTTTTGAAAAAGGAATTTTCACGATAAATTTTATCTAATTTGAAATAAAATTGGTCAAAAAATTTGGCGGAAGTTTTGCAAGATTATCAGGTTTTGGAAAAAACTTTTTCAACACAAAAGGTCTGGTATAATTTATTGGTTTATACAAGATAATTTTTAGATAAATTTTTGTTTTAAATTTAGTTTAAATTTTCTGCTTGATTTTTGGCTGTTATTTGCTCGTTGTAATCTAGAGAATCCTTATAAAAAAAGTAGTGAAACATTGAAATAATAATAGATGGAATTACCCAAACAATGGTGAAGACTAATGAGGTCAGATACCATTTTGGCTCCAAAGTTGCGATGAATTTGGCAATTGATATAACATTACGAAGATAGAAAAAAACCATTCCCAGAAGCAAAAAATTACTTGAATTTTTGATAATTAGCCGCTTTTTGACACTTCGTCCAATTTCTAAAGACAAAAAAATCAAAGCCATTCCAGTGATAAAACTCGTGATAATTCCAGCCAAATCAAACCAAAAAGAGCGAGACAGAGTAGAATTCCAGAAGCCTGAGTCATTGGCGGAGCTTGATGTGTAAAATAGCAAAATACAGCCGTCAATAAAGATCCAAAGTCCAATCCAAATTATCAAAAAAGTTGGATAAGATTGATTGATAGAAAGTTTGGTTTTATTATTATTCATAGTTTTTTTTAAAAAATTGAAGTAAATTTGACTGGAAAATTAGATAAAGACTTGATGGAAGTTCAAAATCGTAAAATAAATTAGAATTAAAATCGCAAGAGTTGAATGGATAATTTTTAGATTAGATTTTGAGATATTTTAAATAGTTTTTGAAATTAATTTAGATTTTTTTTGAATTTATTTTTTTGGGTAAAATTTACAAATCTTCTTGAGTTGCAGTGTCTTCAAGTTTGCCGTAGTCGTTCTCACCCTCGTCGCTCGGTGTGCAAAACCAAACCAGAAGCACAATCGAACCAATAATCGGAATTAAAACTATAAGTTGCAACCAGCCACTTTTGCCAATATCGTGAAGTCTCCGAGTTGTCAAAGCAATATTTGGAATAAATGTCGCTAAACCATAAATCAAACTAGCTAGAAAAATTACAGAAATTATATCAGAAAAACTATTAATCGGCAAATCTGCTGTATTCGCACTGCTGGAAACTGATTCACCAACATAACCCAAAATAACTGATGTTAAAGTAAAAAAACATCTAATTAATAGGTCAAATAGGATAAACATCCAGTATTCGGTGCGAGTGGCACGACCGCTGAATTGTGCGTATTTTTGGAAAGCCAGGAGATAATATTGCATAGATTTGGCGAGTTTTTGGAAAAAGGTTTTAAAAAGTTTGAATAAATAAGTTTGATTTGAATGGGAATTTCTTGAAAACTAGCTGGGAAATTTTTGTCGAGAATTTTAGAAACTTGATTAACCTAACTAAATAAAAAAAGTGTTTTTGGAACTTTGTCAAGTTAATTAATTAGCCAAATAAAAAAATTGTCAAAAATGAAAATTCAGAAATGAAACAAATTGGAAGGAAATTAAAGAGAAAAAATCAGATAGTCAAAAGTTAGTTTGTAATGATTTTAGTTTGAAATTTTAATTTAGTCCAAAATTCAGTCCAAAGAAAAGTCCTATTTTAATTGTATTCTTTTGTAAAGATTTGGCTTTTTGTTTTTTCAGCTTCTATTTTTTTGCTTGTAGTAGCGGGAACTTGAATTTGCCCAACTAAATCTGGAGTGTAAGCTTAAACTTGAGAATTTACAAAAACCGGAGCGAATTGAATTTGGTAAAAAGGTTCGTCATCTTTTATAGATTTAACGATAATCAGCTTCACTTTTTGGCTCAAATCAACTCCAATTTTGATTTTTTGGATCAAAACTCTGTTCATTTCACTCACTAATTTTTCAGCTTTTCCTTTATCACGGCTGCCAACAAAACCTTGTCCATTTTTTTGGCAATGTCCGTCTTCAGTTACTCTTCTAAGTCTCTCATTGAGTATATTAGCTACAATTTGCGGACTCAAAGTATTCAGTAATTGTTCCATCAATAGTAGCTTTTGACTAGCTGGTATTTTTAGGTAATTTTCTTTTTCGTGCATCGCCATCAAAGTTTTGACCAAACTTAGCCAATTGGAAAGTCTTTGGGATTGTCAATAAAGTCTTGCATATCTCCAATGAAACTACTGATTGTCCAGGTATGCAGCTGAATATCCATTATTAAATTGATCAACCTCTTCCAGATTCATACCTTCTTTTAGTAAAAATAACTGAATAACTGGCTCCCACAAGATCGTTATGCATTCCTAAAATAGTTAACTGTGTCAAAGTTCTCGGATTAAATGCTAGACCTCTTACGTTAATTCAAAAAATTGTTTAAAATTGCAATATGCTCAGCCCTTCGGTTTGTGCCAAATGAACTATAAAATTTCACAACAAATTTCACAACATCTAACGCAAAAAAGATTTAAAAGACTCGCCGAAGCCCGTAAAAAAGATTTTGCTTTAAAAAATTATTATTTTCTTTTTGACAGAAAGTCTTGGCAAACTTAGTCCTAAATTAACTCAATCTATGATGGAAAATTTGCCACCAAATTACACTAAAGAAGGCATTCAAAACCAAAAACCCAAAAATGAGGAAATTCTAAAAAGAAAATTCTAAAAAGAAACAATCTGAACTCAAATTTGGTCACTGGAGTTTTGCAATACGCCGAAAATTTGCGTTGTTTTCAAAGAGCAATGGAAGTCTGGTAAAAAAGCCGAGCAACTTAAAAATTTATTTTTTGACAAAATTACGAATTTCTACAATTTTTAGAAAATGTCTGCGCAAATGCTTTTTTGGCTAATTTTGGTTAGCTTGGTTTATTTTTTGCCGCTGTTTTTGGTTTGGTTTTTGGAAAATAAATTTGGGAAAACTCCGAATAAGAACACTCCGAATAATTCTGTTTTTGACAATTCTGAAAATTCTCAGTCAAGTGTTGAAAATTTTAAACTCAAGTTAAAAAAGTTTTTAAAGTTTCAAAAAGTTACTAAAAGTTGGATTTTGGGATTTGCAGTCCTGACGATTTTCATCGCTTACTGGCTTTTTCACAAAGGAATTTGGAATTTTAGTTGGAATAATTTTGGTTTGCATTTTGCTGGAGGAATGTCTGTTGGCTTGATTTTTGAATATTTTTTGGCTAATTTGAATGAAAAAACCGAAACGGAAAACTTAACTTTGAGAGAAAATTTGGAAACAGAAAATTCAATTTGGAAAGAAAATGGCTTTGAAACAGAAATCTTGTCAGCGGAAAATTTGGAGACTTTTTGGGAAATTAAAAATCTAATTGATTCAAAAAATAATTTACAGCCAGAAATTTCAGATTTGAAGCAAAATAATCACGATAAATCAAGCAAAAATTGGCAAAAAAATTACGAAAACAATTTGGAAAAAAGAAAAACAGAAAATCAAAAAACTTTGGAAGTCCAAGCTGAAATGCAAACTGAAATTCAAGACAAAATCAACTCCCAAGAAAATTTCCAAAATACCCAAAATTTGGTTTCCAGTTTGCAAAATAGTTTTTGGTTGCAGTTTCTCATGCTTTATTTTTTGGTCAGCGGACTCGGTGTTGGCAACGAAATTCTTGAAATGATTTTGGACAGATTTTCTAAATTACCGTTTTCAAGCGACCGATACGATACTTGGTTTGACTTGACTGCCAACACTTGTGGTGCTTTTTCACTTTGGCTACTACTTTATTTTGCCAGAATTTTGTGGAAAAACTTCAAATCTTAGAATAGCTTTAATTAAACAAAAAATCTAAAAGCAAATTGGAAAAATGCAAAAACTAATAAATAAGTATAGATTATTGCTAGTTTGTCATTGAATTTATAATTAAATCTATAATTAGAACACAACATATTTTACACTAATTATTCTAACACTAATTATTCTAAAATTCCCCAATAAAACAATTTTAAAAATATGAACGCACAAATTCTTCAAAACCTCAAAAATAAATTGGAAAAAAGTTATAACACTTTTCATAATTACGATCATCACACTTTAATCAGGAGTTTAAATAATTTTTGGGGATTATTGCAAGACAAAAAAACTCTAAATTCAATTTTACAAAAAATAGATTCAGAATCAGAAAGTGCATCAGAAAAAATTAGTAGTAAAATATTTAACCGAAGTTATTCTTGTGCAAATCAAAGACCAGAATTTGAAAATGAAAAAGAACAAATTGAAATTGCTTATATTGTAATTTTCAGTTTAATGCGAGATAAAACAAAAATAGATTTTTTGCAGACTATTTATGGTAATGATAAATATGACGAAAATACTTGCAAATTTATTGAAGATTTTGTTGAACCTCTTTATAATTTTGTTATAGAAAGCCTTGATAATAATGTCGTTTCGCTAGGTGTTTTTCAAAAATACAAGCAAAAATGTGAATGGTTTTTAGGAGAAATTTTGCAAGAAAAAATACAAAATCACAAAGAAAAGATAAATTCTCGAATTGAAGAACAGGTTTTGGCACCGCATTTGTATGAATATTTGCACAATCAAGGTTTGGAAATAACTAGCAAAGAAGGACAATTAGGAAACGGAAAATATGACTTTCGTGGTGTTGATTTTATCGGAGAAGTCAAAATTTTTGGCGATAAAGATGCAATTATTCAAGGTTTTGTAGAAGTTTTGAGACATTTGGACTCTGCAAATCTGAGTTTGGGATATTTAGTTATTTTTAATAATGCCAAAAAATTTCTAAAAACTCCAGAAAGTTTGCAAATTCACGACAAAAGTATTTTTGTAATTACAGTAGATATTCGTGGGGACAAAAAAACTCCGTCAAAAGATAAGGTTAATTCAATAGAAATTACAGTAGATGAGATTTTGACTAAATGGAATTCGAATAACTTAAATAATTAGAAAAAATTTTCACCATTCTAGCACACAAAATTACTTTTGGCAAATAAAAAGACTTGGCAAATTTCACAAAAGGAAATTATGAACTAAATTTCAAATAAGTTTCAAACTAATTTCTATTTTTTGAACCAAAAAACTAACTTTTAAAAATCAATTCTCAAAAACAAACTTGACAAAAAACTCACTTTTCATTTGAGTTAATCAGAGCTTAATTGTGGTTTAATTTTCGAAACTTAAATTCAAATTATTAGCAAATTTTCAAAGTTAAATTGAACAAAATTACAAAATTAAAATTGGCGGCATAGCTCAGTTGGTTAGAGCGTAGGACTCATAAGCCTAAGGTCGCAGGTTCGATCCCCGCTGCCGCTACCAAATTTACAAACTTAATTTTAATTTAAACATTGAGATTAAATATTGAGACAAAATTTTAAAGCAAAAAATAAAACAAAAATCCCAAACTTCAACTTAGTTTTTTGTTCATATTTATCAAAAAAATATAATAATACAATATAATTAATTAGAGTCTAATTTATTTTAAAAATATGAAATTATTTTAACATGTCACTTTTTGGATTGATTGAATTTCTCAAAGATTTTATAGACAAAACTGGTTATATTGGGATTTTTTTTGGAACTTTTATAGAATCGTTTATTGTCCCAATTCCAAGCGAAATTTTGATGGGATTTGCAGGTTTTTTGATTAGCGAAGGTAGGTTATCTTGGTTTGGAGTAATTTTGGCAGCGGTTTTGGGCAATGCAGTTTCTTCTATTTTGATTTGGTGGCTTGGGCGTAAATACGGCAAAAATTTTGTCCTCAAGTGGGGACACTACATTGGTTTTGACCAAAAAGAATTTGAAAAAAGTGAGAAATTATTTGGTAAGTATGGTTATGCGGCGATTTTTATCTGCCAACTTCTTCCAGCATTCCGCTCACTAATTTCTATTCCGGCTGGGGTTCTCAAAACAAAACTTTGGCCGTTTATTCTTTGCACGGTTGCTGGAGCCACTATTTGGTTGACTTTTTTGACTTATTTGGGATATATTCTTGGCAAGAATTGGGAAACCATTGAAAACATAATCAAACCTTTTGAAAGATGGATTTTGTATGGATTAATTGCGGTTGTAATTGGTGGAATTGCTTGGTGGATTTATTATGTAACCCAAAAGAAAAAATTGACAAAATAAACTGGAAATCAAAGTAAATCAGCTATTATCAAAAATTTTCCAGCTAAATTCCCAAAAACCGACTCTGTATTATGCCCAAACTTTCTCAAAAAACGATTTTTATTATTTCTGGAATTACATTTTTCCTTGTAATTGCAATACTTTTTGTTTTTTTCTACAATGATTCCCAAAACAAATGGGTAAATTCTTCCAATTCGTCTCAAAGCTCAAGCTCAAATAATTCCAATTCGTCTGCAAATTCAAATTCTAACTCCAATTTTCAAAGTTCAAATTCCCAAAATTCAAGTTTTGACTCAAATCAAAATTCCTTGCAAACATCAGTTTTTGATAGTTCAGTTTCTCCAATTTTAAACAATTCTACAATTTCTGTTCAAGATCAAAAGACAATTTCAAATCCAACGGAAAATAAAACAAATACAATGCAAAGTACAATTTCAAATAATCCAAGAAATAGCTCAAATTTACAAACCTATACCAACCCAAGTTACCCTAATTTGAAAATAAACTATGACGATAGTTGGAAGATGGAAAGAAGCAACAACAAAGCTGGTCTTCCTGAATCTGATACTAATTTGCTAAATGGTAGTCTAAAATTAAGTAAAGGCGATACTGTTTTGAGTTTTTCATTTATGGTGCCGACTCTATTAGGCTGCGGTGGTTTGGGTATTTTTAATAAAAATGTTGGGCAATTAAACAGGTATCAAGGTTATAATAAAGGCGGAACTGAAGAAACCAATAAACAAAGCACTCACTATGGTTATCATGACACTGGAGAAGGTTGCGGCATCTTGAGTATTACTACAAATATTGATAAATCTGAATTAACTAAATACGATATAGAAAGATTGTCAAGATTAAACGGCATTTGGGAAAATAATAAATTAAAATATTGGCTGGCAGTTACAATGGGTTCATCTAATCCAGAACATATTGCTCAAGCTGACGAAATTATCAAAAATAGTATTTTAGAGTAGTTTAGACTTGAATCGATTTAAAATTGAAAAAAATTTCCAAAAACACATTGAAAAATAATCTGAAAAATAATCACAGTTTTTGGCTAGAAAACATAACCAAAATGAAGATATGATGAGTCAATTCTTAAAGCAGTTTTTTAATCCTTCTCGGATTTTTTTGTTTTTGTTAATTTTTTGACTCTTTTGAAGTGCTTTTTAAGTTTGGAGGCTCGCAAGACAGTTACCGTACCAAAAACTTCACTTTTGAGACAATTAAAAAATTTGATACCTGAATTAGAAAAAGAAGTTAGTAAAAAAATAAAAAAGTATTTTTGGTGATTAACTTTCAAAATTTGGTATTGTTATTTTAGAAATGAGTTCTGATTTGATATTTAAGCTTAAAAGTACCTCAAAACCGTTTAATTTTGAATTTAGACTTTTGGAGCTGACTTTTGCTTAATTTTAAGCTGTGAAGTGGTAATTTGAATCGTTAATTGAGTAGCAATACCAACATTTTTTTAATAAGTCCTTAATTTATTTCATTTTAATTATTTTTGCCAAGTTTTGCCAAGTTTTGCCAAGTTTTCCAAAGTTATTCCATCTCAAAATCCGCAACCAAATCTTCCCAATCGATTTTTGGTGGTTCAATAATAGTTGAGATAATTGGTACTTTTTGTAGATTATACGGAGCTTTTTGACCTTTCCAAAACAAACTATAAAAAACAGATTTTGGATTTTCAGAATTATTTGAATTATTTTCTACTTTTGTCTCAACTTTTGCTTCTTTTGGTTTCTCAGTTTTTGCCAAATTTTGATTTTCCAATTGATTCGGAGTTTGATTTCCTGAATTTGATGAGATATTTGGTGAAACTGACTGCGGAATTGACTGCGAAACTGAATTTTTAGAATTTGCTTTTGGGTTTTCTGAATTTTTGGCAACAATTAAAGTTTCGGTATTTTCAAATAAAATGGTTTTAGATTCTCGCTGTTCCGCTTTGAGATGTAGTTTCCAGCCAAATTCAGTTTCCAAGACATTAGCAATCCAATCCAAACTTTTTTTAGTTTTCAAAAAATTGAGCAAAGCACCCGAAGACAAGGTCAAAATTCCAATTTGATGCTCTAAATCAATCTTTCCAATAGACAAATCACTGACCAAAAGTTTGAGCGACATTTCGTTGCTGCTGCCAATTTGACGAATCAAAAAGCGATGAACTTCAGATAAACTAACATTTTGAAAGGTTTCCTGAGTTTTTTCCAGACTTTTTTGCAAATCTTCCTTTTGAGAATTGTAGTTTTTTTCAGAAAGTTGAGAATTATTTTGGTTAAAATCGTCAGAATTAGTAGAAATGTCCAAATTGGTTTTGGCAAAGTCTGCTTGATTTTGACTTGAACTAGAATTTGCCGAATTTGAGTTTTGAGAAATTTGAGAATTATTTAGTTCCGATTTTTGATTTTGAGCTGAGTTTTGAATTAAATTTTGGGCTGGAAAAGTTTGATCTGAATTTTGAAAACCACCCTGAGAATTATTAATTGCAATTTTATTTTGGCGAATTGTGGCTTGTAAGAGGGCAAAACTAGCTGTTACGGTTGTAATTGGCAAACGCAGATCCAAAACTTTGGCAACCATCGGAATCAAAGGCTCAAAACGCACATCATTTTCCAAACTCCTGTCCAGCAAAAATTCCAAAAACTGTGCCAAAAAAGCCTCGCCGTCAAGGCTCAAATTTTCCAAATCTTGCAAAAATTGTAAGTTCACAAAAAATTTTAATAAGTTTTAATAAGTCAAAAATAAGTCAAAAATTTATTCCAATGTTTATCAAGAATTTGTGGTGATTTTGTTTAGATTTAAAATTGTAAAAAACAGAAAATAAAGAAAAATAGGAAATAAAGCTTATTTTTGGAGTTTTTAATTTTGTTTGTTTTAATTTTGGCTAATTTTATTGATTATAACAAAGTAATTAGAAAATTATTTGGAAATCTGAATTTTTTTTGCAAACTAAATTGAGTTTTTTGAATTAAGCTTTTTGTCAAATTTTTACAAAATAACTTTAGTAAAATAACTAAGTTCAGTTTTTGGTTTTTTGTCAAATTAGTTGAATTCAAAGTCAGTTTTTGATAAAGCTTTTGAAAACTTATTGCATTATTGTGATTTATTTATGTAATTTTAAAATTAGATTGTCCAAACTTTTTAGAATTTTTTGGTTTATTTTTCACTTTTTTGGTTTTCTGGCAATTCTTAATTTATTTTTCACTTTTTCCTTTTTAGTTTCCCAAGACTTTTCTCAACTTAGAATATTTCAACTTTTTATTCCATTTTTTTGTTTTCATAATTTTCCAAACTTTTCCCAATTTTCACTTTTTTTTATTGACATTTTTGCTTAATTAGTTTTGATTTATTTCAATTTCTTGTCCAATTCCTCGAAAGTTTAATTTTTCCAACAATTGCTAATTTAGTTTAATTTTTGTGAATTTATTTTTTAGAATTTTACCCAAAGCTAGTTTCCAAACTTAATTTCCAGATTAAATTTCAAGGTTTTTTTATAAAAGTTTAACAAAAACTCAAGAAAACCATTCCCAAAACCATTTCTAAAATTACTTTTATGTTTCCCAAAATTTTCAAAATTTCTTGCATTGTCATAGCTTCCATTATTACTTTTTGGTTAATTGGCAGTTTTTATCTTGGCGGACAAGCTGGAAGTCTCGTTTTTGACAACAAAACTAGCTGGGCGTCAATTCCGCCGTATTTCAATTCCAAGCAAGAATTTGTGCGATTACCAAATGGCTTAAATATGGAAGTTTTATCTTTTGAAAACCCGCAAAACGACGAATACATCATCTATTTTCACGGAAATGCCGGACGCCTCTTGCAGTTTATTCCAGAGCTTAATAAAAAAGCCAATGTGATTTCTCCAGCTTACCCTGGCTATCATAGCTCTGAAGGCAAACCGAGCGTTGAGAACACTTACCAAGCTGCAATTACAACTTATGAAAACCTGGTCAAAAAAGGAATTCCCGAAAACAAAATCATGATTCTTGGACATTCTATGGGCGGATCTCCAGCGACTTATCTTGCTAAGCTCAAACCCAATGCCAAAAAATTGGTTCTTGTCAACACTTTTAGCAGTATTCAAAGTATGTGTTTTGCTGACTTTTCCATTTTTTGTATTTTTACGACCACGATTTTTAACTCGGCAGAAAATGCCAAGAGTGTCAGGATTCCCGTCCGTCAATTCGGCTACGAAAAAGACACCACGGTGCCGTTTGGGGAAAGTCAAAAACTTTATAAATACTTTGAAAAAACTACTGACAAAAAATTTATTTCAATGAGCAACTTTACTCATTCCAATCCTGATTTTGCGATGATTTTGGCAGAATTATAATTTTCAAACTAGCCACCAATTTCATGATTATTAACATTACTCTGAATCCCTCTTATTTCTTTATTTAAATAATTTTTTGCACTTGAATCCATTACGCTTTTATTGTTTGCTAAAAAATTTGATAATAATGCCAAAGTTCTGTAGATTTTATCTTTTCTCCATTTATTAAACTCAGGCAATTCTGTATTAGAATTAGGCATTGTAGTTCTAAACTCATTTTCTACAATTTGATAAACTTCATCTCTAAGTCTTGAGCGAATAGTTGTTGCGTTTTCCATAATAAATATAATTTTGTTAATAAAAGTGTATTGTAAAAAAATACAATATTACTGTAGCACAAAAAAACTTTCTTGACAAGAATAAAAATTTCTGTTATAAACTTATCTTTGCTCAAGTTATTCCAAATCTTTGCAAATTGAAAAAAGTCAAAAAATCTTCAAAGTCGAAAAACCCAAAAATAAAACCCAAAAACAGGTTCAAAAATCTTGGTAAAAAATTTCTAGACAAAACAAAAAATTTATCGTATAATTAGTTTATCAGTTAGTTCAAATTTTGAATTCACTCCAAAAACAAAAAACTTACAAAAAATCACTCTATTTATTCCTCGCAATATGCATTCTATTCTACCCCAAATCTACCGAGTTTTTTCGATTTTCGCAACCCTAATTCTCTCACTTTCCCTAGCCTTCACTTTGGCCAGTTCCGTTAGTGGCTTTAGCGTTCCTCTGAAAGGTCTGCCAGATGCTGGCGAAGTTTGCAAAGGTGGTAAACAAGCTGGGTGTGGTTTTATTCAAAAAAGTGATAATCCAGCAGCACTTGCAGCTAATATTGCCCAAATTCTTACTTATATTATTGGAGCTATTGCGATTGTCTTTATGCTTTACGGAGCTTTCCAATATATGACTGGAGGAGACAAAGGCCCAGAAGTTGGAAAGAAGATGATTATCAACTCAATTATTGCTCTTGTAATTTCGGTTGCAGCTTACGGTGTTGTTTCTACGATTATCTACTTCTTAACAACTACAACTGTAGGTGGGCCCGAACAACAACAATAAAAATAAAATTTTCACTTTTCACAATTTAGACTTGCTTTCGGGTAGGTTTTTTTGTTGGTAATTTATTTTGTGGTCTCTTTAATAATTTATTGGTTCCAAATTCGTTTGACAAAAGTCTGATTTTGGGTTAAATTTCTGTTATTCACTTTTTACCAAAATTATTCTTATGTCCATTTTAGAAATGCAAAAAATCGCTGTCAAATATATCTTACAGATTCAAGATGAAAGCACTTTAGAAGCAGTTTTAAATTTTTTAAAAATAGAGGTTTTGAGTGATCAAGATAGCATAAAAGTTGAAAATAGTTTGAAAGAAATAGAAAATTCTAAAAAAAATGGAAAGTCCAAACCTTTGGCTTTGGCAGAAACCCTAGCTTTTCTCAAATCCTAAATTTATTTTAAGATGTTTCAATTTAATCCAAGTCCCAGCTACAAAAAAAGCTATCAAAAGATAATCAAGAAAAATATTCTTTTAGGTAAAAGGATTGATAAATCTCTTGTTTTAATGGCAGAAAATCCTTATCATCCGTCTTTGAAAACTCACAAAGTATTAACTAAAAATGGGATTATTGCTCAAAGTAGTTGGGCAGCTCCCGATTTGAGAATAATTTGGCAATTTGATAATGATGTTATTCAAGTCATTGATTTGTTAAACATAGGCAGTCACGATGAGGTTTATTAGATTTTAGTTTTCATTCCCAGTTTTGAGGAGGTTTTTTGTTGAGAGTTTAGTTGACAGAAATTCAGATTTTGATTAGAATAGGAGTATATTTAATTTTTATCATTAAATAATTGTTTTTTCTATGCCTAATTTACAAGCTGTAAAAACTAAAACCAAGCGACCTTTTCAAACTGATAAGGTTCAAAACCAAATTTTAGAAAATTTAACTTTAGAAGAAGTTTTAGAATTTATTCAAGAATTAAGCAAAAAAACCTTAGAAAAGAAAAAAGCTCAGGATTTAAAAGTTCAAAATACCACTTTACCGCCCGATATTAGAAAGGGAATTGGTGAAAGTTTGGAAGCGTATAAAAAAGGAAAGTTTGTTACTTTAAATACAAAAACGGAGCTACTTGATCATTTTGAAAAATTATCTCATTAGTTTTATGTTCACGATTGAATCAACCGAACCTTTTGATAAAAAGTTTAATAAATTAGTTAAAAACAATCCTATTCTTAAAAAAAGAATTTTCAAATCTTTAGATTTTTTGTCTGATAATCCCAAGCGCCCGGGACTTCGCACTCACCAAATTGAGGATCCAGAGTTTGGTAAGATTTGGTCAAGTTGGGTCGCTCCAGATTTAAGAATTTTTTGGCAATATGACGGCGATAAAATTATAATTCTACTTTTGGATATTGGCAGCTACGACGAAGTTTATTAGATTTTTTTTGAATAAATTTTGCTTTTGACAATTTTGACTTTTTGTTTTAAATTTTTCCTAATTTCTTTTTCACAATTTTCCTCATTTTTACTTTTATGTCCACACTACAACTCCAAGAAATCCAAAAGACCTTACTTTTACTTAATTTAAAAGACCTTACAAAATTTGTGTCAGAAATATTACTTCAAAAAACCAACACAATATCTCCTAAAAAAATCAAAAAAAATCAAAAAATTACTTGGGAAAATTGCAATTCTCCACTGCGTGAAATGACCAAAGAAGAAGCTAAAATTATTGACGAATTTGAAAAAAATCCACAAATTGTTACACAAGAAGAGGTTTTGGAATTAGAAAAAAAACTGGGAATAAAATTACTTTTTAATTAAATCTGGTATGTATAAAATTGAATATGACAAAAAAGCTCTCAAACATATTGACAAACTGCAAAACCAACCTAAAGTTTTAAAAAAATTAAGTGAAATTCTTGAAGATATTTCTACCAATCCATATTCTCCAAACTTCAAATTTGAAGGACTGAAAAGTAATTTTTCGGGATATTGCTCCAAAAGATTAGACAAAGAAAATAGAATTATTTACCAAGTTCTTCAAAAAGAAATTGTAGTTCTTGTGGTTTCCGTTTTGGGACATTATGAGGATTGAAACAAAGATTGAAGTCAGTCAAATTCGTGATTTTTAATTGACAAAATTTCTACTTTAGACTTAGTTAAATTACTTTGTCTTGAATTACTTTGCCTTGATAAATTCACTTTAAAATTTCTTTTATTCTCAAATTTATGTCTACATTGCAACTTCAAAAAATTGAAAAAACCTTACTCGCTTTGAGTTTGGAAGATTTGCAAAATTTTATTGCGGAATTAATGAGTAAAGCTCAAACTAAAAATAAAATTCCAGAACGAGACGCAACTCCAGAAGAAGCGAGACTTATTCAGGAAAGTTTGGACAGTGGGTTGGCGTCAGCTGAAGAGGTTGAAGAAATGGAAAATTTTTTGCAAATTAAATTGAGATAATATGTTTGAAATTATTTACCAAAAACAGGCTTTAAAAGATCTAAAAAAACTTCACAAGAATCAAAAATTATTATTAAAATACAGGGAAATTCTAAATGATATCAAGCAAAATCCATATTCCCAAGCTTTCAAAATGGAAAAACTCAAATACAATTTTCAAGACCATTTCTCCAAAAGACTAGATCAGAAAAACCGAGTAATTTATCAAGTTTTAGACCAAAAAGTCATAGTCAATGTAATTTCCGTTTTGGGACATTATGAGGATTAAAAATGAACAGCTTTGTGATTTTAACTGATTAAGATGAGAATTATAGTTTTTGTGTCTTGACAATTTTTAATTTTTCCAACTTTAATTTTTCCAGTTTCAATTTAGCTTAGTTTTATTTTGCCAAATTTTCCAGTTTTTAACTTGTAATTAAATTATTAAAACAAATCAACTTTATGAAAATTCTTATCACTGGTGGTGCTGGTTATATCGGCTCTCAAACCAATCTTTTTTTATTGGAAAATGGCTTTGAAACAGTGGTTTTTGACAACCTCATTTACGGACATCACCACAACATTCCAACTAATCCAAATTGTCAATTCGCGCAAGGAAATTTACTCAATTTAGCTGACTTAGAAACGGTTTTTGCCAAAAATAAGATTGACGGCGTAATTCATTTTGCAGCCTTTGCCTACGTTGGGGAAAGTGTCACAAACCCTGCCAAGTATTACCAAAATAATGTTTTGGGCAGTTTTAATTTGTTGGAAACAATGCGGAAATTTGATTGTCAGAAATTGGTTTTTTCAAGCACTTGTGCAACCTACGGGACACCTGAAATCCTGCCAATTACCGAAAAAGAATCCCAAAAACCGATCAATCCTTACGGCTGGAGCAAATTGATGATTGAGCAAATGATCAAAGATTATCACCACGCTTACGGCTTGAACGCGGTAGTTTTTCGGTATTTTAACGCAGCTGGAGCAGACAAATTTTTGCGGACTGGCGAAGAACATAACCCAGAAACTCATTTAATTCCGCTGATTCTGGAAGTTGCTAGTGGCAAACGAGACCAGATTATGATTTTTGGTAATGACTATGAGACTCCAGACGGCACTTGTATTCGTGATTATGTTCACACTCAAGATTTGGCGTCGGCGCACTTTTTGGGAATGGAAAAATTGGAAAATGGGAAAAGTGGAAAAATTTGTGAATTTATAAATCTGGCAAGTGGAAATGGTTTTTCGGTGCTGGAAATTATCCAAATGTGCGAGAAAATTACGGGAAAATCAATCAAAACCCAAATTGCTCCACGCCGCGAAGGCGATCCTGCGATGCTCACTGCTGATAATTCCAAAGCTCGAGAATTTTTGGGCTGGGATCCAACCAATTCAACTCTTGAAAACATAATTCAAACTGCTTGGAATTGGGAGAGTGGAAAATAGTGTTTAAAAAATAAACTAAAAATCGTCTAAATTTGCAAAAAAAGAATTGTCGCAACAATTTTCCAAAAAAGTTTTGATTTCTTTGTATTCTTCCGAGCTCAAATCATATTTTTCACTTTTAAAATAAAAATCACAAACCAGTTTATTTTCAAGTTTATTTTCAGCTACAATAATACGATAATCACCATAAGAAGAAGTGCAGTATATTTTATAAACTTGCCATTGTTTATAACTTAAAATACTTGGATTAGTTAATTTCAGCTTTTTAAACTCTTCCTCTTCTAACTTAGTTTTAATTACTTTACGAATTCCTTTTCTATTTTTTTCCAGGGATTTTATTTCTTTGTGACATTTTTTAATTATTTTGATCATATTTTTTTAAATATTAATAATCTGTTCAGTGATATTTTTTGTATAACTTTGTTTAGTTTCTCGCCAAAAAACATAATCATAATCAATAATTTCGCCATTTTCGGTCATTTTCCAAGGCATATCTTGATGTGATAAAGATACTAAATCAAAACTTTTTAGTTTGCCATAAGTATCCATTATTTGATCAATTACTTCATTTTCAGCTAGATTAAAGCCACTCAATTTTAGTGCTTTTTTAGAGTCAATTTTTATTATATTATCCTCAATAGTCCATAATTTTTCTATAATCCCTTTATCTAATAAATTGTCTTTACGGTAATTTTGTTGATTCGCGGATGGCACAGGTCCATACTCACAATTATAATAAAATTGCTCTGAAATAGATTTTTTATATTGACTATAGAATTCAAAATCAATAAAATACATCAATTTATAAATTTTAAGTTTATCAACTTTTTGCCCCATATCAATTAACTTTTGGGAGATGAAATAAATTAAAGTTAAAGCTTTGATCATACAAGTATTTTAAAATATAAAAATAAAATATAAAAACTTAACAAAAGATTATATGAATTTATTTATCTTGTCAATTATTTTACATTGTCAAAAAAATTAAAAACAAAGCTAAATTCTCAAATTGACAAATTTGCAAAAAAATTATAAGACTAAAACAACTTTCCAAAAATTTAAAACAAAAATATGAATCCTAAAACTTGGCAAAATAAACTAAATCAGGCAGATTTTGAATCACTGAAGGAATTTTTGTGGCCAATTCGTTGGCAGATTTTTAGGCCTTCTAGGAATCTTTTTTTGGCTTTTTGGGAAACGAAACGCTTTCTGAGACTGGCTTTGGTAATTGTTTTGATTGGTTTTTTGGGTAGTTTTTATTTTTTGAGCCTTGGGGTTTTTGTACTGACGACCAAAGAAGTGGCTGATAACGGCGGAACTTTTTATGAGTCAGTTTTGCAAACTAATTTGACACATCTAAATCCAGTTTTGGAACCAACGGGAGATATGGAAACCAAAATTATAGATTTGCTTTACGAGCCGCTTTACCGTGTCAAACTCCCAGACTTTTTGCAGTCCAAAAAAATTGAAATAACACCTGTTTTATTGACCAAAGAGCCAACTTGGCAAGATCTGGAAAATCCAAACCCTCAAGAAAGATACAAAATTCTCCGCTTTAGCCTGCGAGAAAATCTCAAATGGTCAGACGGAAGTAGCCTCAATTTACGTGATATTCGCTACACTTTCGAGCGTCTCAAAGAGCCAAGTGGCAATAGTCAATTTCGCCAAAGTCTTGAGAATGTGGAAATGGTTAGTTTGGGCAATAACGAATTTGACCTTCGTGCCAGTAGTAGTAGTCCGCAACTGATTTTTGGAGCCAATTTTGTGCCAATTTCCGAAACTTATTTTGCGAGTTCTAAAAACGACCAAATCCAAGCTGGAAAAAATTTTAACGGGGTAGTAACGAGTGGCCCAATGATACTTCCCATCAATTACACTGACAATTTGCAAACCAAACCAAACCCAACAATTTTGCCAACTGGGCGTTTTGACAAGCTAATTCTAAACAAAAATCCCAATTCACTGGGACGCAAAGTTTTTTTGGACAAAATAGTTTTTCAAAATTCAGAGACCTTAGAAGAAACTAATAACAAAAGCCTGGAAAGTGCCGCCAAAACGGAAACCCTGGATCTTTTTAGTAGGTTTTTACCGAGCAGTTCCCTTAAGTCCGAGCAAGTTTTGGAAAAATTAAATCCCAAAAAAGAAAATTCCAAATATTCCATCAACCAAAAAATCGTACCAACCAACATTTATTACTCTATTTTTCTCAATCTCAAAAAAAGTAATGATGGCTATTTTATCAACCAAAACCTCCGCAGATACCTGATTTGCAGTCTCCTTAATTGGCAAAATTCCAAGCTTGACAGTTATCTTGAAAAAATTCCCAAAAATCGCCAAGTTTTACCAGTTCAGCTCAATACCGAAACCATTCCCGATTGCCCCAGCAGTCAAGAAGAGATAGAAAATAACCTCAAAGAAGCCTTGAGTCTGGACAAACTCAAAATTTACAGTTTTGGTAAAGACAAAGAAGTGTTGATTTTTGGCAAACCTTTTGAGCTCAAAATGGCAACCACTTTAGACCTTGAAAATCCACTTTTGCAAGAAGTTGTTCAGTTTTTTAAAACCATTGGTCTGCCGCTCAAAATCGTTAATGATTCCAGTCAAATCAAAAATATCTTGGAAAGCCAAAACAAAGATTTCAATCTAAGTTTCCTGCCGCTCAATATCACCGCAAGTGATCCGTATCCACTTTTGGGTCTCAAAGGCAAGGATTTATTGCAAACAAGTCTCAACGAAAGGGTCAAAGATTACAATTTTGAAGACAATCTCAAAAAATATTCCGAAAGTAACTTTGGCGACCAAAATAGTCTCAAAATTCTGACTGATTTTTTTGGCAAAGAGTTCGCGATGTTCAATCTGGGCAGAGGTCTTCAAGAAATCAACTATTCGAACCGAATTCAAAAACTAGATTTTGAAAATTTGGGAATTTACAATTTTGGCAGCGATCTTTACCAAAAACTGCCCGAGTGGCACTGGCAAACCAAACGTGTTTTCTAGTATTTTCTAAAATAAAAATAAATTTTACAATTCAGAATGCTAAATTCCCCTTTGGAAAAGTGTATTTCTCCCCAAAACTGGTTGTTTAAACTCAGCTAAATTCCCCTTTTTTAAAGGGGTGGCAACGCAGTTGACGGGGTATTTTTCAACTCAAACCAAGAAAAACCCAAAATTCCAAACTGTGATAAAAAATAATTCTAATAAAAATCTAAAATTCCAAAAAATCTTGTTATTTTCCCAAAATTACTTTCCAAAAATCAAAAAAATTGCCAAAAAATTGCCAAAAAATAAAATTCACTAGACTTCTTGCGTTGAATTAATTTTACAAAAAAATCAGTCAAAAAATTTGGAGAAAGTTTTACAATTTAACAGTTATTAAGGCAAAAATACCCCATCACTTCGTTCAATAAATTTTATTCTAAAATATACGTCCGCTTGAGCGTCCACCCCTTTAAAAAAGGGGAATTTGGGAAAAAATATTTTCAACAGAAGGGTTCTGCTCTTTTTCCAACTTTTACAACTGTCCCAAAAATGCCTCAAACCACACCAAAATTTTATTAGACAAAACTTGGAAAGTAAAATATACTTGCACAAAATGACAAAATGTGTTAGAGTATTTTCTTGGTTTATTTTATGTCACAAATCCCCTTTTGGCTCAATAAAGTCTTCAAAAATTTCAAATTCCTGCCAAATTTTATTTGGGTTTTGGGTTTATTTTGTCTCTTTTTGGGAACTCTCGGAATGGGGGGTGTGGAAGTGAGAGCTGTGGTTGAAGAAGGGTATATTATTTCTGATTGTGAGTTTGAAAATGGAAAATGCTCTTATACTTCTTCTACTTATGATGGAATATCATATACTGCAACAACATTAGAAACTGGCTCAGGTTGTACACTTGTAAGTGGCAAAAACTATTTTTGTAAGCAAAAAGTTAATCGGCAACCAAGTGATGCTGTATCTTTTAAATTAGCCAGTTGTACAACCACCACTTGCAAAGATAGTGGAATAACTTATACAGGCTGTGTTAATGGCGTTTGTAAAAACACCCAAGTAGGAACTGCCAGTGCTTTGACTTATAAAGATCCAGTTAGTGGTTTTAATTGTGGGGTAACAGATTTAGGTAAGACTGACAATGGAGATGATAAATATAGTTTAAATTGTACTGATAGTAGTGGAAATAAAGCTAATAATAATAATCCAGTTTGTATTGCTTATAGACCAGGAGAAAATGAAACTGATGAACTTAAAGTCAGTTGCAAACCTAGTGCTATTGCTTTTAGGGGGAATAATGCAACCGAATCAGCTGCAATTTGGGAAGTAGATGGTGGTGTAGTTTTTATGACCAAAACTGGAAGTATTTTTATTACAAAAGATTGGTGGGGAAACGGTATAAACGGGGCGTGTGGTAACTCTGGCTTTGGTATCTTTTCACCTAATGCTAATTTTTTGGGAGCTAATACCTTTTTTGCCTCAGTCAACAAATATTATGATTGTCCTATTGATAATTTGGAAACATTAATTAAAAATCTTAAAGAAAAAGATTGGAAAGGTAGATTTAAACCTGCGGCTTTTGATGGAATTATCTCTAATATTGGCTTGAGAGAAGCTACAATTACAGAAATTAAAGAATGTAAAGATGTACCAACCGCTGACGCTACTTCTTACAAGCAAAAAAAAGATAAATTAGATGCAGAACTCAAAAAAGCTGGTAAAGAGATTCCTACTGACGGAACTTTGCAGGAATGTAAAGGTGGTCTTTTAACATACAAAAAAAAAGATGGAACAAGCGTTGCCGTTGGTGCTGATGGTAAAGTAGCAGAATATTCAGCCACAGGTCAGATTATATCAACAACATCAACAGCTACAGGTGATGGCGATCCTCTTAAGAAAGCTGGAGCAGGACTTGGATTTTTAGTCAACATACTTCTTCTTTTTATTTCTGCAGTGGTTTTTGTTTTGGCTTACTTGTTTGGTTGGTTGGGCTTGACTGTTTTGTGGCTTTTTGGATATATTTTTTTGACAGTTTTGAGGATTAACCCTGTTGGCGCTAACTTTATCAATGTTGCCGCTGACCCTTGGCGAATTGTCGTTGGAATTGCTAATATGCTGGTTCTCAGTACTTTTATTTTTGTCGGTTTTGGCTACATTCTAGATATCGCCAAGCTCAAAGTCAAGCTGGAAGAATTTTTTCTCAACATCGTTATTTTTACTTTGGTTCTCAACTTTACTCTTCTTGGCAGTGCCGCAATCGTCAACGTCACCCAAGGAATTGGCGAAGTAATGGTTGGCTCTTACGCTATCGGTGAGCCTGACCCTGAGAAAGCTAATTTTGCTTTAATTGGTGGGCTAATTCAAGGGATTAGTCGAGTTTCAGCTGTTCGGTGTGGTAATGTAACTTCGTTGATTGGAAGTGGTGCCAATGCGATTAATGAAAAAATGGGTAGTGCGGATGGTCTTAAAGAAATCGCCGAACAAACTCGAGAATGTAACGGAGGTCTTGTAGCAGCTGCTGGTCAAACTAGCAACTTACTCCAAGCATATGACCCAACTCAGCTTTTTGGAGCCAATCTGACAATCAACGGAAGGGCTGGAAATTTGATTACTTTGACGATGCTTGAAATAGTTTTTTGTCTTCTCGTTTTTTTTGCCATAATGAATTTTTGGAAAGCGATTTACTTGGTTATAGGAAGAACGACTGGTTTGTGGCTCTTGATTGTTTTGTCGCCACTTGCTCTCGCTGCTTACATTTCACCTATCCAAAGTCTCAAAAAATACGGTAGTCAGTGGCTGGATCACTTTTGGAAATGGTGTTTGTTTTATCCAGCTTTTATTTTTGGTTTGATTCTAATCAATGTAATGAGTAAAAGTTTTTCTGACGCTTTCACCGAACAAGTTACAACTTTGATTGCTAATGAAAACGGGGGAGTCAAAGCTAACGCTTTTTTTGGACAAATTGCTGGAGGCAGTAGTACCGCTTTTTTGATTTTTGCCGTCATAGGTTTTGCTTTGCCGATGGCTGTTTTTGGGATAATGATCGAGTGGTTTGCCAAGTCCTTTGAGGCAATTGCCAAGGCGGCTCTCGGGGCTGTCAAGCAAGGTTGGGACGTCATCAAAGGAGGTAGCGGTGCGATCGGAGCTGGAATGGGCGGAGTTGCTAAGTTGATTGGTAAAACTGAGGCTGGAAAAGCCGCTGGAGAAAGGCTAAAAAGTATTAGACAAACTTTTGACAATATCAAACCTGTTGGTGGAATTAAATCCGTAGAAAATAAAATCGCTGCTCAGGACACTATTATAGGCCGTACAGGAAGTACTCCAGCCGAAATAGCAGCAGCTGAAAAAGAAAA
>JFJP01001826.1_pt1 | contig 25887 bp, 25 predicted proteins | sample 431651 | NCBI WGS metagenome assembly JFJP01 (sample SAMN02602958, study PRJNA72255) | Microbial mat metagenome, whole genome shotgun sequencing project. | biome: fresh water; feature: sink hole; material: water; isolation source: purple microbial (photo- and chemosynthetic) mats found in...
GTCGGCCACCGCCGCCGCTTACCCACTCGATTTCACCAAGAGCCAAGAATATTGCCATGAGAGATGCTTTGTGGCTCTATATGAAATCGAGTGGGTACAGTGTCCCCAGGGTGGGGGATACGTCTGGCAAGGAGCCCCCTGCCAGACCGCACGCGCCCAAGGCGAGCAAAGGCATCTCTTGCCAAACAAGAACGTGCTCGCTTGCTGTGCAGTTCTTTATTACCATTGATAATCATATGCTTATCGTTGACTCCAGTGCATCTAATAGTACTAATAAACCCGACATGGCCGTTGCTCACAGCGAACTTCCCGAACTGACGTCGGCCGTTGATTGGTCTTGCCTGCATCGGCCACCGCCGCCACTTACCCACTCGATTTCACCAAGAGCCAAAAAACCTTATGTAATTCGTTGTAGCCTATCAATAATTAATTAAATATTTCAAAGCATAAAAAATGATGACTATTGTTATAGTTACAGTTTTAATTTATTTGATTACCTCTTTTGTATTGACAGCCCCCGCATATGTTTTTTCTCTTTGAGCGTGGTTTAGGGGTGTTTTGAAAAAGTGATGACTGTTGCAATAATCAAAAAAATAACAACAAAACATGACTTGTTGATCGCTACGTTGTGAAAATGAACTGTTATGGAGACTTGAAATGGCCAACGTTGACGTAGTAGTTGATACAGGATGGGCTGCTGTCGTTGCATCGGACAAGAGTATCGGAACCGAAGGCGCGTTCGGTACTTGCGTCGCGGTTGCTGGGTTAATGACAGATAGTCGGCACTTTGTTGCGCATATCTCGTTCGGCCGGAGTGCCACTGAAGAATTGTGCAATGTGTTTTGGAATGGATTGGAGAAGGCAGGAATCCGATTCAGAGAATTAAGGTGGAGCGCACCAAGTCATCTTGCCAAAAGGCCGCCCACTTCCATCATGATCGCAGTAATGACGAAAAGATTTCCACATCGATTGAAAGAAATTACCGATGGCGAAGCGGGAAGCCTTTATATAACCAGCGATGGTGAGTTCAAACAACTCATTAACTTCAACGACTCGCTTACGGGAGAAAGCGACAGTCATTCCATTCGCGCGCAAATCGGTCATTAATCGAAACCTGTCCATGGGCTTTCCACAGCAGTCCTTGATGAACTGACTCGCCATATCAACCGACCCTTCCTGCATGCACAACGTCAGTCTTTGCTGGCTTGACTCATCAGTAACGGAATAAATTTTCAGCATGCTTCCGCCACGATCAGCCAGTCAGCGAGAAGAGCCGATTGCCTGATTCTTTGCTCATCGGCGGTAGCGCCTCGTGCCGCATTTTCGCGCCAACAGCAAGCGCCCCATCAAGCAAACCCAGCGGCGGATCAGGCTTGGTTCTTCTCCACCCAGCCTATTGCGTTGATGCTGATGAACTCCGCATCCCTTGCTTCATTCCCCTCCGGGGTCGAGACGAATTTCTCGATCCTTCCGCGCCCAGGGTATAGCTGAAATGGGTATTGCGAAACTCGGCGGGGCCGATGCGTTTCTGCTGTTCCTTGGCACGGCGGCGGACTTCCAGCGCCAGGCGAACCGCCCATTCCAGGTCTTCGTCACTCACGTCCGCATCCTGACCCGGATAGATCAGCTTCAACAACCCGCTAATGGTCTTGTTGACGCCATTGATGTCGCGCCCGGATAACGCACCATCAACACCGGGGAAGAAAATCACCATTCGGCCCGGAATATGGGCTTCGATGCGCTCAACCAACGTGGGAACGCTATGCAGACCAAACAGCCCGCCGCCACCGATCAGGGCAAGCACGTCGTTCTTCGTCATGTTCGTTGCGGATGCGGCAATCTGTCCGACCAGATGCTCCTCCAGGCCACGCACATTGCCGGCATCGTCCCATAGCCGCTCCGGCCGGTTGAGATAGCGGTCGCGGTATTCATAATTCACGACACCAGCCAGCGAGAAAACTCGGGGGCCAGATCGTGCTCCACCCAGCCATGGCCGGTTGTGGCGATCTCGCGTGAGAATTCACCGGACTCGATCAGGCGGCGAAGCTTGCGCTCATCGCTAGGCGGGTAGACCACCATCACCACTCTTTCGCGGGGTGAAACATTGTCGGGCCAGGGCAGTGCCAGGTGTTCCTTGAGGCGTTCAAGGATGCCGTGTGCCAGTGTCATGGGATGAGCCTCGCTTCATTATTTTTCAGGAAGCCGGGGAAGCCCAGTTCCAGGACACCACCTGAATAGGCCGCTTTGAGCAGCCCTCGGCGTCCCGCCGTCTGAAGCAGCGCAATATGCTCATCGCTGCCGAGATCGAGCGCAAGAGAATACTCGCCCTGCAATAGCGAGACCCCGCTCATCCCGCCCAACCAGTCCAGGAATGCGGCATACGTGGCGGAAGCAATACCCGATTCAGGACGGATTCGAGTGCGGGCTTTGCCTACCGCTGTGCCAAGAAAACCGAACTGATGGAAGGATGCATAAAGGTTGTGGCTGAAACTACAGAACATGGAGTAGGAATACTGGCCGGGCGCATGCGTGGTATCCAAGCCTCGAACTGGGCGCGGCCCAGGCTATCGCCGACAGGCGTCTTCAGGACCATACCCAGACAAGCGCGCAAGACAGGTTCGCGCGCCATCGCAAGCAAGCCCATCAGCAATTTCGAGTCATCGGCGGCAAATTGATGCAGGCGACGCATTTCCCGAAACAGGCAGACTTGCGGATCGAGTGCGTACAACCGCCGCAGGTATTGAAGGTTTTCTCGCGGTTGGAAGCGGTTTTCTTGTGCAGTTGATTGTCTTCAAGGACCGCCTGACGGTAAGCCTGAGTATCTGCTTCGGCCGGGATGACCGAGAGCAAGGCTGCTAGCTCTTCGAGCATTGCGGTCCTGGAACTGATGGCGCCGCCGGTGGAGAAACCAAGCATCTTCGAAGTATGAAGCAACAAGCCATTTGACGGGATACCGCGAAGTTCAACGTTCCTGATCCAGACTGCGATTTAGCGGTGCTTCCCTAAAAAAATGAATCGACATCACTACGCCGCCTTCCAAGCGCCATTATCAACTGGCAAACATGACGGCGAATGACAAATAATCTACCGCTCAGAATGGCCTATATTCGACAATGTCAGGCTAGCAGCCAGGAGCAAAGATCATGTTGAAACGTCTCGAAGTCACCGTGCTGGTGGAAAACCAGGCGGGCGGGCGCGGCCTGCTCGGCGAACATGGCGTTGCCTTCCACCTCCGCGCCGATGCTCACGTCGTCCTGTTCGACACCGGGCAAGGTCTGACTCTGATCCATAACGCGGATGCCTTGGGCCTCGATCTGGCGGAAATCGAGGCCATCGTCCTCAGTCATGGTCACTACGACCACACCGGCGGCCTGGCCCAGGCTTTGCAATATTGCGGCGGCGCAGAAATTCATTTGCACCCTGAGGCGCTGCGGCCCAAATTTAACCGCGACGGCAACGATATCGGTGCGCCGGCAATTTCTGTCTCGGCACTCGCTCCAGGCGCACGACTGCACACCACCGACCAACCCAGCGAAGTTGTTCCTGGTCTATTCGCCACTGGAACCATTCCGCGCCGGCATGCCTTTGAGGACACTGGCGGGCCGTTTTTCCGCGATGCGCAGAAAGCTCATGAGGATCTGGTTCCCGACGATCAGGCGCTGTTTGCACTGCTCCCGGAAGGGGTGGTGGTGTTGCTGGGCTGCTGTCACGCTGGCGTGGTGAACACCCTCGAATACATCGGCGTATTGACCGGCGGGCGGCCCATCCATGCGGTGATCGGCGGCACCCACCTGCTGCGCGCGGATGACGAACGCCTGGCGCATACCGCCGCGCTGATCGACAGCCTGGATATCCGTGTGCTGGCGCCCAACCACTGTACCGGGTTGAATGCCCAGTGCTACCTGCGTACCCGGTTTCCGGATCGCTATTTCGAAGCGCCGGCGGGCAAGCATTTTTTGTTTGGCGATAACAGGTGAAGCGCAAATGGCCGCAATACCGCAGACGGTGATCGGGCTTACCTGGAACATCGAGGCTGGGTGAAAATTAGCCCATGAAAGCGCTTAATCATGACAATTGGTTATTGGCGGATGCCGGAAGACCAGGCCAGATCGCCGACGCCCGCGCCTGGCGTCAGGCGTTTCTGAGCATCAACCTCGATCCCGGCGTGCCCGCGGAGGTCGTTCGACAGTTTGAAGCGGCTCGCGGAGGCATGTTGTATAGCTATTTTTTCCGCCCGCTCCTGGCCATGGGCGTAGAGCAGTGCTATCGAATCCTGGAGAGTGGCGCCCGGATCCGCTGCGCGCAGATGGGTTTGCCGGTTTATCTTGCCGACAGCCAAGGCAAGCCGCATCCCCTCTCCTTTGGCCATAACCTGGGCGTTCTGGCCAAGCAAGGCTTGATCGAGGACACAGACCTGACCCTCTGGAGACAAGCGCGCGAACTTCGTGATTGGGTCGCGGCCCCCGAGCATCTTGAAATTCTCAACCTGAATCACGGCGTAACCGCCTTGTCGCGGGCGGCGGAATTGCTGGGAAAGTTGTTTCGCGGTTGACTGTTGGCTAACGGTCAATCAGCCAGACCTGTGGCGACGTATAGAATGGCTGCCCAACCAAGCGGAAGCCCTGTCATAGACATGGAAAAATACAAAGACGAACTCTCCAGCCATCTCGTCAACCCTGAACTCGCCTTACTGGTCGCGCGCGGCAATGATTTGCTGTCCAGGCTGGAGGCCTGGCTACCATCGGCGCCGCAGCGTATCGACTGGAAAACCACTTGGGCTTGTCGTTGGCGGCGACAAACCAGCTTGCAAATTGGGATGCTGCTTCCGGTTACGACGCTGAACTGCCCGCCGTGGTCGGCGCTATCCGCTGTTGATGAACAGAAAGCGTCGCTGGATCGCAACTTCCGCCAGTTTCTCAAGGGCTTGCCCGCCAACAATGTATTGCTGGCGGGGAGCCGCGGCTGCGGCAAGTCATCGCTGGTGAAAGCCTTGCTGCCGCGTTATGCCAGCAAGGGTCTGCGGCTGGTGGAAGTGGACCGGGAAGATCTCATCGATCTGCCTGAAATCACCGCGCAACTGGAGAAGCATCCGGAAAAATTCATCTTGTTCGCCGACGATCTTTCCTTCGAACCAGGCGATGCCGCATACAAGCCGTTGAAAGCCGCGCTTGATGGTTCCGTCGCTGGACTACCGGCGAATGTTCTGATCTGCGCTACCTCTAACCGGCGTCACCTGATGCCGGAGTTTTTCGACGAGAACGCCGCCGCGCAACATCTCGGGGGTGAGGTAAGACCGGGCGAAAGTACCGAGGAAAAGATTTCCTTGTCCGACCGCTTTGGCTTGATCCTGACTTTTTATCCCTTCGATCAAGCTGCTTATCTGACCATCGTTGCAAGCTGGATTACCGCGCTGGGCGGTTCGAGCCGAGATGAAACCCGTAGCGAAGCCTTGCAATGGGCGATTCAGCGCGGTGGTCGATCCGGCCGTGTGGCGCAGCAATTCGCGCGCGACTGGGTCGGCCGGCAAGGTTTGAAACGGCGCTGATGCAATGTGCCTGATCCGCTGGAATACATTTACTCCGCTTTTCGACCGCCTTGGCGCCAAGCAACTCGCCGCTGCGCTTGACGAGGAGTCGGCATGACCCTGGCGGTCGTCAGAAGTCGCGCGCTAGCCGGAATGGACGCCCCAGAGGTGATTGTGGAAGCGCATCTGGGCAACGGTTTGCCCGCTTTTACACTAGTTGGCCTGGCCGAGGCGGAGGTCAAGGAATCGCGTGATCGGGTGCGCGCCGCCTTGCTGCAATCCGGCTTTGAATTTCCCCAGCGACGCATCACCGTCAACCTGGCGCCGGCGGATCTGCCGAAGGAATCCGGCCGTTTCGATCTTCCCATTGCGTTGGGTTTGCTGGCCGCCTCCGGTCAATTGCCCAGCAACCCATTGATGAATTATGAGTTCGCCGGCGAACTGGCTCTGACCGGAGCGCTGCGGCCGATACGCGGCGCGCTGGCGATGATGCTGGGCGCCGCCAGCAGCGGCCGCGCCTTCATCCTGCCTCGCGCCAGCGCGGAAGAAGCCGCGCTGGCGGAAGGCGCCGAAGTGTATGCCGCCGATACCCTGCTGGCGGTCTGCGCGCACCTTGCCGGACGCGCGCTGTTGCCGCGCGTTGTTCCACGTGAAACATTGACGTCACCCGACTATGCCGATCTGGCCGATGTAAAGGGCCAGCAAAGTGCGCGCCGAGCTCTTGAAATCGCCGCCGCTGGCGGCCATTCGTTATTGATGAGTGGCCCACCAGGAACCGGAAAATCGATGTTGGCCAGTCGTCTGCCCGGCATTCTGCCGCCAATGACTCAGGCCGAGGCGCTCGAATCCGCCGCCGTATTGTCTTTGACCGGCAGTTTTCGTAGTGAAAATTGGCGCGTTCGACCGTATCGATCACCCCATCACACCGCATCCGGCGTCGCCTTGGTCGGAGGCGGAAATCCACCTCGGCCAGGTGAAATCAGCCAGGCGACGCACGGCGTTTTGTTTCTCGACGAACTTCCTGAGTTTGACCGCAAAGCGCTGGAAGTCTTGCGCGAACCGATGGAGGCCGGACGCATCACCATCTCGCGTGCCGCCCGGCAAGCCGACTTTCCAGCCCGTTTCCAGTTCATCGCTGCAATGAATCCGTGCCCATGCGGTTATCTGGGACATCCCGGCGGCCAATGCCGCTGTACGCCAGAGCAGGTGGCGCGATACCGCAGCAAAATTTCCGGCCCTTTGCTCGACCGCATTGATCTGCATATTGAAGTGGCGGCGCTACCTGAGGCGGAAATGACTTCAGTCAGCGCGGGCGAAGCTTCGTCGCTGGTAAGAAACCGCGTCGCCCTGGCGAGGGCGCGCCAAATAGCGCGCCAGGGCAAACCCAATGCGCAACTGGCCGGCCAGGAAATAGACCTGCATTGCAAACCGAACGATGCCGCCATGGCATTGTTGAAGCAGGCTATCGCTCGGCTTAACTTGTCCGCGCGCGCCTACCATCGTATTTTGCGGGTTGCGCGCAGCATCTCCGACTTGGCAGGCGATGATGGAATAGGCGTCAGCCAGATTGCCGAAGCGGTGCAATATCGTCGCGGTCTTAATTCTCAGAGGTAAACGCCATGCAGACCAATCCCGCTCAGGCGCTAGCAAGTTGGCGCGAGGAAAAGCGCTCAGCCTGGTTGTATCGCATCGTCTCGGACGCCGAGTCTGGCTCGACGCGGCAAATTTTATTTCTTGAATTGGCGCAAGCAGCGGATGGCCAGGCCAAGCTTTGGGAGGCGGAAATGCTCAAATTGGGAATGCCGATTCCCTCGCATTTCAACCCAGGTCTGCGCGCTCGTCTGGTAGCCCAACTGATTCCGCGGATGGGAGTGCGGCCATTGAAAGGCATATTGGCCGCCATGAAAGTGCGCGGCATGAGTCTTTATCACGGCGCCCAACCGCACAAGACGCCCACCAGCCTGGAGCAAATGCGCGCGGAAAAACACAAGAATGTCGGCAACGGAAACTTGCGCGCAGCGGTATTTGGCGTCAATGACGGTCTTATCTCCAATGCCAGCCTGATCCTCGGCGTTGCCGGCGCCGGCGCGAGTGCCGAGATGATTCTGCTGTCCGGCGTCGCGGGTCTGCTCGCCGGCGCGTTTTCGATGGCGGCGGGCGAGTATGTTTCGATGCGCTCACAACGTGAATTTCATGAATATCAGATCGCGCTGGAACGCGAGGAACTCGATCAATATCCGCAAGAAGAAGCAGCTGAGTTGGCGCTGATCTATCAGGCCAAGGGGGTGGGCGAGGAAGAATCCCGGCGTCTGGCGCAGTCTTTGATCGCCGACCCCGATCGAGCGCTGGATACCCTGGCGCGAGAGGAACTGGGGCTGAATCCCGACGAACTCGGCTCGCCATGGGGCGCGGCTATCAGTTCATTTGCCGCCTTTTCCATCGGCGCATTCATCCCTGTACTGCCGTATTTGCTGCTGGGTGGAGCAAGCGCGTTCTCCGCTGTTCTGCTCACCACCGGCATCAGCCTGTTCGGGGTCGGCGCAGCTCTCAGTTTGTTCACCGGGCTCAGTGCGCTCGCTGGCGGCATGCGCATGTTAATAATTGGTGCGGGCGCAGGGGCGGCAACCTGGTTTATTGGCAAGGGCCTCGGCATCATGTTGACGTAACACCCGGTAGAATCCATGCCGAATTTTCCTTTCCAGATGAAATCACATGACCCAACGTACCTTCAGCCTCGAATTCTTCCCGCCCAAAACGCCCGAAGGCATGGCCAAACTCCGCGAAACCCGCGAACAGCTGGCGCAACTCAAACCCGAGTTTTTTTCCGTCACCTTTGGCGCCGGCGGCTCGACCCGCGATCGAACATTGGAAACCGTGCTCGATATCCAGGCCGCCGGCCTGGCCGCCGCACCGCATCTGTCCTGCGTCGCTTCGACGCGGGAAAGCATTCGTGAAATTCTGCACACTTATCACGCCAATGGCATACGCCACATCGTCGCGCTGCGTGGTGATCTGCCGTCGGGCATGGCCGAACCGGGGGAATTCCGCTATGCCAACGAACTGGTCAGCTTCATTCGCGAAGAGACCGGCGACTGGTTTCAGATCGAGGTTGCGGCTTATCCTGAAACCCACCCGCAAGCGCGCGGATATCGCGACGATCTGCTTAATTTCAAACGTAAAACCGAAGCGGGGGCAAACGCTGCAATCACCCAGTACTTTTTCAATCCGGACGCCTATTTCAATTTTGTCGACGATTGCGCGGCGTTGAACGTCACCTTGCCGATCGTGCCCGGCATCATGCCGATTTCCAATTTCAGCCAGTTGTCACGTTTCTCCGCCGCCTGTGGCGCGGAAATCCCGCGCTGGCTGACTAGCAAGATGGAGAGCTACCTGGACGACACCGCATCGATCAAGGCTTTCGGTCTCGATTTCGTCACCGGGATGTGCGAAAAACTGCTGCAAGGCGGCGCGCCAGGGCTGCATTTCTATACCCTGAATCAAGCCGGCTTGACCTCGACCATCTGGCGACGGCTCGGCCTCTGAAGCGGCATCCATCTGTTATGCAAAACTCCGTTTTTTTAACTTGTTGGATAGCGCATGAAAATTTTGCTGGCTGACGATCACCCGCTGTTTCGTGAAGGTGTAAAGCCTGTTCTCCTCAAACTGGCTAGATACGTCGATCTGATTGAAGCCGTCGATTACCCATCCGCTTTTATCGCCATGCATCAAGAGGGCAGTGTCGATCTTGCCTTGCTCGACCTTTACATGCCGGGCATGTCAGGGCTGGAAGGCATTATTCGATTTCGCGCCGCATTCCCGGAAATCCCCGTGGTGGTGTTATCCGCCGCCGAGCAAGTTGAAGATATTCAGCAACTGTTTTCGGCTGGGGCGCTTGGCTATATCACCAAATCCTCGCCCAGCGATGTCATCCTGGGCGCACTTCACCAGGTGCTGGCTGGAGACATTTATATCCCTCCCACACTGCTGGAACATCCTACCGCGCAGGTACCCGCTCCGCTGCATGACATTTACCAGAACGCATTGACCACCCGCCAGATGGAAGTGCTGCGCGAGTTGGCCAAAGGGTTGACCAATCGGCAGATTGGCGACCTCCTGCAAGTCACCGAAGGTACCGTGAAGGTGCACATTGCAGCCATCTTTCGCCTACTCAAAGTCAACAACCGCACCGAATTGGTGTTGATGACCCAGAAAATGGGTTTGCATAATATCTAGCCGGGATGTTTCATAAATGCTCGCGCGCCCTCGCTGGTCTCTTGTCTACACTGGAAAGTATCACTCAGGCGGGCGGATCAATAACTACGTCGCTCCTTCGCGAAATTTCAAGTGCAAACAATGGCCTGCGCGATCATCACGCGAATTTATGAAATATTCGGCTTAGGTGACTATTTCGCATTCCGCAATGACCTTGCGGCTGCGCATTTTGGCGGTCGCCTTGATACCGCTGTTATTGGCAGTTGGGTTGTTTGCCGCCTATCTGATCCACCGCAGCACAAGCGAGGTGCGGTTATCACTTGATCGACAAGGTCTGGTAAGCGCTAAACACCTCGCCAACAGCACCGCCCATGACCTGTTTTCCGGCAATCTGCCGCAAGTCAAACGCCTGCTCGATTACGAACTCGGATTGAATCGGATGGAGGCGGCGGCGATCACCGATGGGGCGAATTGGCTGCTGGTCAGCGGCAACTTGAGTACCTTGCCGAAGCTGACCGGCGGTCAATTGCCACCTCGCTGGCAAAAGGGGGCTTTTCTGTTGTTTGCACACGCCATCCGTCTGCCGCCGGCAGATGACATGGACCCCTACATCACCCCGCTCGATGCAAGCGCGCCCACACACTATCTGATCGTCAGCCTGAGCCAGGCCCCGATCGCCACCAGCCGCTCAAGCGCTGTACTAGCCGCATCCGGCACGGCGCTGATAGCCATCGTGTTCGCCATGCTGCTTGCCTGGCGCTTGTCCGGCCACTTGAGTCGCCCGCTGCACCGCATCATCAACACCGTGGCACATCTAGCCAGCGGCGAACTGACTGAACGCACTGCGGAAACGTCACGCGGTGAAATCGGCCTGCTCGAACAGGGCGTCAACCAAATGGCGCAGGCTCTAGAAGAAAATCAACGCAATCTGACCTTGCGGGTACAGGAAGCCACCGCCGAATTACTTGGCCAGAAACTCGCAGCGGAAGCCGCTGTGCTGGCAAAGTCGCGTTTTCTGGCGGCTGCAAGCCACGACTTGCGGCAACCATTGCACGCACTGACTTTGCTGGTAGCGGCGTTACGCGAACAGGTTTCGGATGGTGAAGCGGCACGCTTGGCACGCCATATAGAGTCATCGGCCAGCGCCATGGAGAGCCTGCTCAACGCGCTTCTGGATTTATCCAAACTTGATGCCGGAGTGGTCGTGGCGCAGCCGAGATGCTTTCGCATCGATCTGGCTTTGCAACAGGTAGCCAGCCAGTTTCTGCCGGTTGCTGAGGCGCGCGGCATTCGCCTGAAATTCGCGGCTACGAACTTGTGCTGCCAATCCGATCCAATCCTGGTCGAACGCATCCTCGCCAATCTGGTCTCCAACGCACTCCGCTACACCGATCACGGCCAGGTGCTGGTGGCCGCTCGGCGGGCAGGACAAGATTGGGTACGTTTTGAAGTCCGGGATACTGGTAAAGGCATTCCGGCAGAATTTCAGGCAAAGATTTTCGAGGAGTACTTTCAGCTTGATAACACCGAACGCGATCGCGATAAAGGACTTGGTCTTGGACTATCCATTGTTACCCGACTTGCCAGCCTGCTTGGCAGCAAAATGCAGGTCCGCTCGGCACCCGGAAATGGATCCTGTTTCTCATTCCAGCTTGCGCGTTGCCAGGCCGCAACAGACCAGATCGATATCAGCAAGGTGGCAAACAGCTTCACGTTACCGCTGGATAATGCGTTGGTTGCTTTTATCGACGATGATGAATCGATTCTGACCGCAATGCTGGAAGTCTTCGATCAGTGGAATGTCGCGCTGGCGGCGGGCGAAGACGCCACACAGGTATGCGCTGAATTAAAAGCGCTTGGCCGTGCGCCTGACTTGATCCTGTGCGATTACCGCTTGCGTGATGGCCAAACCGGGGTTGAAGCGGTGCAACTCTTGCGTGCTGCCTTTGGCGCTGACATTCCCGCAGCTTTGATCACAGGGGATACCGCCTCGGATACCATTCAGTCAATTCAGTCGTTTAATTTGCCAGTACTGCACAAACCCATCAAACCAGCCAGACTGCGCGCCTTTATGTCCCATTTGTTGTCAAAAAGTTCGACCAGCCCCTCTTCCACCCACCGCCCCGATTTATGAAAACCATTTCTGTGCTCCTCCTCATCGCCGGCCTGATCCTTGCCCCTGCCTATTGGATCTATGCCAAGTTCTACACTGGCAAACAAACTGCCATGCTGACCTTGGCAAAAGTTGAAAGCAGCGATAAATCGAACCCGAACTGGCGCTCGCCTCCCTTTGAACTGCAAGCGGATATGGCGCCAGTAGGTTTGGTTCTACATGTAAACGCCAGTTTCACGCCCAATATGGACGAACATAAACCACCGCACGACCGTTACAACATCATTCTTTCCAGAGAGGGCGAGATAGCCAAACCGCTGCTGATCAATCTGAAAACCTCCAGCACCTCAAACAGCAATCCCGCTTTCAAGGAGCACTTGCTGTTTATGCAGGCCGTTCAAGCCGGCGCATATCAGCTAGAAGTTGCGCCCGCTTCCGTCCCCAGCATGAAAGTCGATCAAATGCGTCTTGAAATTCGCCAGAACCTGCGCGAACCCGACAGCAACATCGTCACTGGCGGCATCGTTCTACTGGTTCTGGGCTTGCTTGGCTTGATCGCGATTTAGGCTCTGGGCGCCTGTCACCCTCATCTTGCTCAAAAGCGGGTGAGGATATTTTCCTCTCCCGCCAGCACCTGAGCGCCGGAACCGACCAACAAATTGTCCGGTTGATGCGCAACATGCAGATCCTTGTCCGGATAAGGCAAGGTATGCAGAAAATGACGCATGCAATTCAATCGGGCGCGTTTCTTGTCGTCCGATTTGATGATTACCCAGGGCGCATCCGCCGTGTCGGTGTGGAAGAACATCGCATTCTTCGCTTCCGTGTAGTCATCCCACATATCGAGCGATTTGATATCGATGGGAGACAGCTTCCAGTGCTTGAGCGGGTCATCGCGACGAGAAATAAAACGACGCAATTGCTCTTCACGGCTGACCGAAAACCAGTATTTGAACAGTGACACACCACTGTTCGCCAACATCCGTTCGAATTGAGGCGTCTGCCGCATGAACTCCAGATATTCGTGTGGCGAACAGAAACCCATCACTCGCTCTACGCCGGCGCGGTTGTACCAGGAGCGGTCGAAGAAAACCATTTCTCCGGCGGTGGGCAAATGCTGCACGTAGCGCTGAAAATACCACTGACCGCGCTCACGCTCAGAGGGCTTGTCCAACGCAACGACACGTGCGCCACGCGGATTCAGATGTTCCATGTAGCGCTTGATGGTGCCGCCTTTACCCGCCGCGTCACGACCTTCGAACAACACAACAATTTTTTGTCCGCTATCGCGGACCCAGCTTTGTACTTTCAGCAGTTCAATCTGCAGTTTCTCTTTCTGTGCTTCGTAGTCGACCCGACGGATGCGCGTACGGTAAGGATAACTGGCCGGCAAAGCGGCGTAGTCGCTATCTTCACTGCTCCCGTGGGGTGCATTCGCCACCGCCATGGCAACCGGATTTTGGCTAACCGCTTCAATTTCAGCTGCCGCTGCGGGATTTGGTTTTTTGGCTGGCTTGATGCCAATATCTTTGCTTGCATTGCTTTCCGCTTCGCCAGCGGCAGCAAACCCCAGGACCGGGTTGTTCGCTTCGGCATCGATAGTTGCGGATTTGGCTTTAGCCGCGGTCGGGCGCCGACGACGCACTTGAGCCGCCTCGCCTTTTACATTGCTGTTTTCAATACTGCTGGATTCGGAGTCTGGTTTTTCGCTGCGCTTGCTATCGTCCATGAGAGCCTCTCTTTGCGACAAAAAAGTTTAATTATGATGCTGCCAAGGTCTTCAGGTTATGCATTGTTCTTATAACCTCGGCCCCGATTTTCCGGCCCTTGCAGACGTTTTCATACCCACAATCAGCTTTGCTACGGCGTTAACATGCAAACTTTATCGTTGTAAATTCCGATTGGCCCAATACGTCCCCTGATTCCGATTTTTTAACCATTCGATAGAACATACCTATGCAGGCTTATCGCATTCTGCAATCACAGGGTTTAGGCAGCAGGCGAGATTGCCAACAGTTGATTCAGCATCACCATGTCCTCTTCAACGACACTTCGGTGATCGATCCGGAGCAGGAATTAGCGGTTGATAATCTGAGCTTCAGCGTCGATGGAGAACCCTATCGCTATCGAATCAAGGCCTATCTGGCGCTGCACAAACCCGCTGGTTATGAGTGCTCGCGGCAACCGCGCGACCACCCAAGCATCTTTTCTCTGCTCCCGGATTCCCTGTTGCGTCGAGGAGTGCAATGTGTCGGCCGGTTGGATCAGGACACCACCGGCTTGCTCCTGTTATCCGACGATGGGGACTTCATCCATCAGCACACCTCACCCAAAAAACAGATCGGTAAAACCTATCAAATCACCTGCAAACATCTGTTCTCATCCGAACTGGTCGAAAAGTTGCAGACCGGTGTTCAACTGCATGATGAACCCGAACCGCTGCGGGCGCGGCAATGCCATGCACTGACTGAAAAATCGTTGCAGATGGTCATCAACGAAGGCAAATATCATCAGGTCAAACGCATGATCGCGGCTGCCGGTAATCGGGTCGTATCCTTGCATCGTTACGCTATCGGAGACTACTCGTTGCCTGAAGATCTATTACCCGGGGCATGGAAATGGCTGGAAGAAAATGATCTTGCTCGGCTACGATCCGCCACCACGTTCTTATCAATGTCATAAAAAGGAGTTATCGATGCGCCGATATTTTTCTATTCTGCTGAGCGTGTTTTTTGCCGCAGCATCGCTGAAGGTGTGGGCGGATTCTTTGCCGGCACCGAAGATCGTCAAAGTAAATGAACGCATCCATGCTTTGCTGGGCCCGATGGAAATGCCGACCAGGATGAACCAGGGTTACATGGTCAACAGTGTTCTGATTGTCGGTGACACCGGCGCAATCGTCGTGGATACCGGCTTTACCGATGAAATTGGCGCCATGCTCGCCAAACAGTTCGCCAAACTCACCGACAAGCCGATTCGCTATGTCATCAACACCCACCATCACGGCGACCACACTTTAGGCAATGTTGCCTTTCCCGACGCGCGAATTCTGAGTTCTGAAGAATGCCGAAAACTGGCGCTGCAGTATGGCCCAGACTGGCTTGCCATCATCGAAGGAATTGCCGGACGTAAATTTCCGAATACCCAGGTGCTCACCGCCAGCATCACCTACCCGCAAAACAGCAAAAGCGCATTGACGATCGAAGGTATAAAAATGTTGTTCTGGGTTCCGCAGGCCGCCCACACGCTTGGTGACATGATGATCTGGCTGCCGGATGATCAGGTTCTGCTCTCCGGTGACGTGATGGTCCATCAGGTCACCCCCAGTTTCCGCGACGCCAGGTTGAAGGAGTGGATACAAACTTTGCACGAAGTACAGGGTTTGCCGGTTAAAACGATCGTGCCCGGACACGGCCCGTTAATGAGCAAACAAGATGCCGCCGCGATGCATCAACGCATGGCCGGCCTGTATGACGGCATCGCGGCGGGTGTCAAAGAAGGTTTGACCGATAGCGAGATTCGCCAAAAGCTCGATCTGACCGAATGGAAGAAACTTCACAATTTCGATGAGCAGATGGGCGCAAACATCAACAAGGCCTATCTTGAAATCGAAGCAGACAGTTTCTGAACATATTTTCAAACCTGTGCCAACATACTCAAAGCCAGCGCCTCGGCGACCTTGATGCCGTCTACAGCGGCAGACAGGATGCCGCCGGCATAGCCCGCCCCCTCTCCCGCCGGGTATAAACCGCGCGTATTCAAACTTTGGCAATTCTCGCCGCGGCTGATACGAATTGGTGCTGATGTGCGCGTTTCTACCCCGGTCAACACCGCGTCGTGCATTGCAAATCCTTTGATTTGTTTATCGAACTGGGGTAGCGCTTCGCGTATCGTGGCAATCACATAGTCGGGCAAACAGGTGGATAAATCGGTCCAGTGCACACCCGGCGTGTAAGAAGGAATAACCGTTCCCGGACCAGTTGAGGGTCGTCCGGCAAGAAAATCACCGACTTTCTGCGCTGGCGCTAAATAACCGCCGCCGCCGGCCTCAAAAGCGCGTGACTCCCACACTCTTTGAAAATCCATTCCTGCCAACGGGTTGCCGTCGACGCTGCCGCCAAAGTCTTTTGCTTCGATACCCACTACGATGGCGGCGTTGGCGTTGCGCTCGTTGCGCGAATATTGGCTCATACCGTTAGTAACCACCCGCCCCGGTTCTGAAGTGGCGGCAACTACTGTGCCACCCGGACACATGCAGAAGCTATAGGCGGAACGACCGTTAGCGGCGTGATAAACCAGTTTGTAATCGGCCGCTCCGAGTATCGGATTACCAGCGTAGTCGCCAAATCGACACTCATCGATCAACGACTGCGGATGCTCGATGCGAAATCCCACCGAGAATGGCTTCGGTTCGATATAGACACCGCGTTCATGCAGCATCTTGAAGGTATCGCGCGCGCTATGGCCGAGCGCCAGCACAACATGATCAGCGGCCATACGCTCACCACTGGCCAGTACAACACCGCAAACTTGACCATCAATGATGTCGATATCCACGACACGGCTCTGAAAACGTATTTCGCCGCCCAGGTTGGTAATACTCTGACGCATATGTTCAACCATCGAAACCAGTTTGAAGGTACCGATATGGGGCTTGCTGACGTAAAGAATTTCTTCTGGCGCTCCCGCTTTGACGAATTCTTCCAGCACCTTGCGGCCGTGATGTTGCGGATCTTTGATCTGACTATAAAGTTTTCCGTCGGAGAAGGTGCCGGCGCCACCCTCACCGAATTGCACGTTGGATTCAGGATTCAATTCGCCCTTGCGCCAGAGTCCCCAGGTATCCTTGGTACGTTCTCGTACCGCTTTGCCTCGTTCGAGCAAAATTGGTTTGAAGCCCATTTGAGCCAGCACCAGCGCGGCCAATAAACCGCAAGGCCCGGCGCCAATCACCACTGGCCGTGAAGGCAATGTTTCAGGCGCGCGTGCAACAAAGCGGTAAGCCATATCAGGCGTTAAGGACACATGCTTATCAGCGCGCAAACGCTTCAATATTGCGGCCTCGTTTTTCACCTCAATATCCAGCGTGTATATCAAAGCGATTTCGGATCGCTTGCGCGCGTCATAACTACGCTTGTGAATTTGGTATCCAGACAGGAGTGCAGGCGGAATATCCAGCTTCTTCAGAATAGCGCTTCGGATAGATTCCTCTGGATGGTCGAGGGGTAGTTTGACTTCAGTTAAGCGCAGCATGAGGTATTACCTGGCAAGGCGTATCAGGATGATCTGCTAGATCCGGATTTTATCCCGCCTCGGCTTAGAATTCGGCCTGTCCGCAACTTGGAATAATCACCATGAATAACCCTATTGGGCATGAACTCAGTCAGAACATCGCCGCGCTGAATCAGGTTCAGATGACCGCTATCGAACTGGGATTGAAATTTGGTCCCAAACTGCTGGTCGCTTGCCTGATCCTTTTAGCCGGCTATTTCGTCGGCCGCTGGGTAGGTCGCTTCATGGAAAGCATGCTGCTGAAGCTGGAACTTGATGTCACCATCCGCATTTTGCTGGTTCGGCTGGTTCGAATTCTGGTGCTCGGCATGTTCGGGGTGCTGGCTTTGCAGAATCTAGGCATCGAGTTGTTACCACTGATCGCCGGACTGGGGGTTGCCGGCGCTGGACTCGCACTGGCCATGCAAGGCGTCCTCTCCAACCTGGCGGCTGGACTCACTATCGTCTTCACGCGTCCGTTCAAAGTAGGTGAATACATCTCCATCGTCGGCGAAGAAGGCCAGGTTGAGGTTATCAGTTTGTTCAATACTGTTTTGAGTCACCCGGATTTATCGCGCGTGATCATTCCGAATCGCAAAATAGCCGGGGAAATATTGCACAACTACGGCCAGGTTCGTCAGGTCAACCTCAGCGTCAGCGTGGCCTACGATGCTGATCTGAGCACTGCACTGACGTGCATCAATGCACTGCTGGCGGCCAACCCAAAGGTGTTGCGCGAGCCGGTGCCGCTGGTGCAGGTTGCCACATTGGCCGACTCGTCGGTAAACATTGGCATCCGGCCCTGGGTCTCGATCACAGCTTTTCCCACTGCGGCGGGCGATATCAACAAGGCCATACTGGAAAGCTTCCGCGCCAATGACATTGCAATTCCATTCCCGCAACAAGAAATTCGTTTATTAGGTCAGGGCTAAACCATGTCGCCTGATTTAATCGGTTATCTCGCCGCCATTCTTACTACCGCTGCTTTCGTTCCGCAGGCGCTTAAATCCTGGAACAGCCGCGATCTTTCTGGTGTTTCATTGGGCATGTATAGCCTGTTCACACTGGGCGTGACGTTATGGCTAGTCTATGGAATCGCTTTGCCAAGTTGGCCGATCATCCTCGCCAACGGTATTACTCTGATTCTGGCCGGCTTGGTCCTGAGCTTGAAAATCAGCCACCTGAGACGCAAGTAGACGGCTAAACCGGCCATTCAAGGCTCAGCCAAGCGCAGTTGCCAAGACCGCCGCGCGCCGCCGCTTCAGTATCTCCTTCAACCAGGGCAACAGCGGCTTGAATCGGGTTTTCGTGCGAAACCGCAAGCACGATTCCTTCACGATGGCGAAGTGCGATTTCATCAAGAAAACTGACCACTCGCTGCATTTGCTGCAAAAACGACTCACCGTTCTCTGGCCTCAGATGAACAGGATTGGGCCGCACAAAATCGTTGAAAACATCAACCGGCTGACCATCCAGTCCGGAAAGGCGCTCATTCAGCCGGGCATCGACAGATAGTGGTAAATCTCGATTTGCCAGAATGATCTCAGCTGTCTGCCGTGCGCGTGGAAACTGGGAGACATAGGCGTGACTGAAACGAATATCTTTCAAAGCCTTCGCCGCTCTTGCCGCCTGCGCGCGCCCCTTTACGGTTAGCAACACAGGTCGATTCGGATCATCGTTAATGAAGCCAGCGACATTGGCTTCACTTTCACCGTGGCGGACGAGATAAATCAGCATCTCGAGTTAACAATACACAAGCGTGTTATGCAGCTAAAAGCATCCTCACACGTCCAGATTTCTGACTCCTAGCGCATTCGTCTCGATAAACTGTCGACGCGGTTCAACTTCTTCACCCATCAATGTAGTGAAAATATTGTCGGCAGCGATCGCATCTTCGATCTGTACGCGCAGCAGACGGCGGACTTGCGGGTCCATCGTGGTTTCCCAGAGTTGTTCCGGATTCATTTCACCCAGACCTTTGTAACGCTGCACACCAAGGTTCTTCTTCACCTCGTTGAGTAGCCAGTCGAGAGCTTGTTTGAAGTCGTAAGCCGGGGCGCGCGATTCACCTCTACGAATTTCCGCGCCGGGCAACAACAGGCCAAGCAGAATCTCGGCGGTGCGCCGGAGTTGATCATAATCGCCGCCTTCGACAAAGTTGTAGTCAAGGTAACTGGTGTGACCAATACCATGTTTGCTGCGAGTTATTTCAAGGCGCCAGCCAAGATCGCCCTCATATTGCAATGGAGTGATTTTTACCGGCCCGAGCTTGTTCAGTTGGGTGGCAAGCTGCTCTGCCGCTTGCCTAGATTCGGCCTCGGTATTCAAACTGATCGTTGAAATCTTGAGCAGACTGTAAAGCACGTCTGCGTCCATCCGCCGTGCCAAACGTTCGATCATGGCTTCAGCGAGCAGAAATTCGCGCGCGATGCGTTCAAAGCTTTCCTTGGAGAGCGCTTCAGAACCGGCTGCAGGGATAAGTTCCGCGCCATTCAGCGCTTCACGAAGCAGGTACTGTTTGAATTCATAATCGTCTTTTAGATAGGTCTCGCGCTTGCCTTGTTTGACCTTGTACAGCGGCGGCTGGGCAATATAGATGTGACCACGCTCAACCAGTTCCGGCATTTGCCGATAGAAAAAGGTCAGCAACAGGGTACGGATGTGTGAGCCGTCAACATCCGCGTCGGTCATGATGATGATGCGGTGGTATCTCAGATTAGCCGGGTTATAGTCATCTTTACCAAGGCCTGTGCCAATACCTGTGCCAAGAGCGGTGATCAGGGTGACAACTTCCTGCGATGACAACATCTTGTCGAAACGCGCTTTCTCGACATTGAGAATTTTGCCCTTGAGCGGCAGGATAGCCTGGAATTTACGGTCACGGCCTTGCTTGGCGGAACCGCCGGCTGAATCACCCTCGACCAGATAAAGTTCGCACAGAGCGGGATCTTTTTCTTGGCAGTCAGCTAATTTTCCAGGCAAGCCTGCCGAATCAAGCACCCCTTTTCGACGAGTCATATCGCGCGCCTTGCGAGCGGCTTCACGGGCTCTAGCCGCCTCGACGATCTTGGCGCAAATCAGCTTCGCATCGGCGGGGCGTTCCTGTAGATATTCAGAAAGTTTCTGCGAAACAGTCTCTTCAACCGCCGGTCGCGCTTCCGATGAAACCAGTTTCATCTTTGTCTGGGAGCCAAACTTGGGGTCCGGCATCTTCACTGACAGCACACAGGCCAGGCCTTCGCGCATATCGTCTCCGGTGATTTCAACCTTGGCCTTCTTCGCGATTTCATGTTCTTCGATGTACTTGTTGATCACCCGGGTCATCGCTGCGCGCAAGCCGGTAAGGTGAGTGCCGCCATCGGACTGTGGAATATTGTTGGTGAAACAGAGCACCTGTTCCTGGTAGCCGCTGTTCCACTGCATGGCGACCTCGCTGCTGATCATCACGCCGGTGTCGCCAACCTTCGATTCTCCGGTGGCGTAGAACACATTAGGATGCAAAACAGTCTTGGCTCTGTTGATGTATTCAACAAAGCCTTTTACTCCGCCAGAGAAGGCGAAATTCTCGGTGCGGCCGTCACGTTCGTCCATCAATTCGATCTTGACACCGTTGTTCAGGAAGGAAAGTTCACGAATGCGCTTGGATAAAACGTCATAGTGAAAGTCGATAACGTTGCCGAAAATTTCCTCATCAGCGGAAAAGTGGATTTCAGTTCCTCGTCGCACGCTATCGCCTACCACTTTCAGCGGTGAGACTTCGATGCCGTTATGAACTTCAATCAAGCGGTTTACCGGTGCGCCACGATGGAATTCCATAAAGTGTTTCTTGCCATCACGGTGAATAGTGAGGCGCAACCATTTCGACAAGGCATTGACACAAGAAACACCTACTCCGTGCAGGCCTCCGGACACCTTGTAACTGTTCTGGTTGAATTTTCCCCCGGCATGCAGTACGACCATGACAATCTCGGCAGCTGAACGCTTGGGCTCGTGCTTGTCGTCCATCTTCACACCCACCGGTATACCGCGGCCGTTGTCGGAAACTGATATCGAATTGTCCGGATGAATGATGACCTTGATGTCATCGCAATAGCCGGCCAAAGCTTCGTCAATCGCATTATCCAGTACCTCGAACACCATGTGGTGCAGGCCGGAGCCATCCGAGGTGTCGCCGATGTACATACCTGGCCGTTTTCGCACCGCCTCCAGACCTTCCAGTTGCTGAATGCTGTCCTCGTCGTAGCCGCCGTTACCGCTAGGATGTTCCACGTGAAACCTTTTCTATTGATTGGTCGAGTGTCATCAGCTGCTTCACCAAACCAGCACTGACAATAAAACGAAGTTTGTTTAAATTCGCATTGGCATGACTACGTAACGGAAATTATCTTCCCCCGGTACAGTAATCAAAAGCGAACTGGTAGGATCGCCGAACGAGCAAATCACTGCTTCGACACTGACGTTGTTAAGCACGTCTTGCAAGTACTGAATATTGAAGCCGATATCCAGCGGTTCGCCGTTGTAATCGATATCGAGTTCTTCCTGCGCTTCTTCCTGTTCGTTGTTACTGCAGGCGATGCGCAAACTTCCCGAGGTCAAGGCAATACGCACGCCGCGGTATTTATCGTTGGTCAGAATCGCGGCGCGATTAAGTGATTGGGACAGACGCGGACGTTGTATCGCAAAACTCTTGTCGTGTCCGACTGGCACAACCCGCTGCCAATCAGGAAATTTTCCATCAACAACTTTACTACGCAATTCAAAATCAGGCCGACGAAAAACAACCTGGTTCTGATTCAATTGAATTTCTACGGGCTCATCTCCATCGCTTAGCAGTTTGCCCAGTTCAATAACGGTTTTGCGCGGCAAGATAACGTCGACACCTTGCTCCACCTCAGCTTCCATTGTGGTGCCATCTACCGCCAGTCGATGACCGTCGGTTGCGGCGACAATCAATCGTTTGCCCTGAATCGATAGCAGCATGCCGTTCAGGTAGTAGCGAATATCTTGTACCGCCATGGCGTATTGCACGCGGGAAATCAGTTGCTTGAGCAAACCTTGAGGCAAGCTGAAAGAAAGACCTTCTCCTTCCGGAATTTGCAACTTGGGAAAATCGCGTGACGGAAGTGTCTGTAGATTGAACCGGCTCCGGCCAGATACCACCTTGAGTTGTTCATTTTCCAGATCAAGCGCAATGGTCTCAACGTCAATCAGAGATCGGTTGATATCAAGCAGCTTTCGCGCGGAAACGGTGAATGCAGCATCTGCTGCCTCTTGATTATCGATCCAGGTACTGATTTGCATCTCTAGATCGGTGGCGATGAAGGCGACTCTTCCACCAACCACTTCCAACAGTACATTGGAAAGAATAGGCAACGTGTGCTTGCGTTCTACCACCCCGGCCACTGCTTGCAGCGGTTTGAGCAAGGCGTCCTTGGAAGTTTTAAGTACAAGCATTTATATAAATTCCTGATGATAGTAATAGGTAACGACTGTTTCTCTGGATAAGCCAACAAAGTGTATCAAAATCATTGGCTTAGGCTGTGGAAAAATGGTCAGGTAAAGCTGTGGGTAGCGTTAGGTCAGTTTGTGGGTAAGTTTTGCTTCTATGCATTCTGCATGCTTTATCCACAAACTGTTCAGACTTGATTCACATGGTTATCACCCGGTCAGAACCTGAATAAGCAAGTTGTAATCCTTGCGCAACGTCTGGTCGCTGGCTTTCAATTCTTCTATCTTGGCGCAGGCGTGCAGTACGGTGGTGTGATCTCGGCCGCCGAACGACAGACCGATTTCAGGGTACGATAGATTGGTCAACTCACGTGCAAGATACATCGCCATCTGACGCGGCCTGGCTATGATTCGTGTTCGTTTCTTGGAGTACATGTCGGCAACTTTGATCTTGAAATAGTCGGCAACAGTTTTCTGGATGTTCTCGATCGAAATTTGCCTGTTCTGAATCGCCAGCAGATCTTTCAATGCCTCCTTTGCCAGTTCGATCGAAATCTGCAATTTGTTGAAGCGGGCATAAGCAATGACGCGCTTCAAAGCACCTTCAAGTTCTCGCACGTTCGAGCGCACCTGTTTAGCGATGAAAAAAGCGGTGCCCTCGTCAAGCAAGACCTTATCGATGCGAGCTTTATCCAGCAGGATAGCAACGCGCATTTCCAGTTCTGGCGGCTCCAACATGACAGTCAGGCCCCAACTGAAGCGCGATTTCAAGCGTTCTTCGATTCCTTCCATATTCTTGGGGAAGGTATCACTGGTTATGATGACTTGTTTGTGCTCTTCGATCAGGGTATTGAAGGTGTAGAAGAACTGCTGCTGAGTACCTTCTTTGCCAGAGAAAAACTGGATATCGTCGATAAGCAGCAGATCAAGCGTGTCGTAACGACGTTTGAAGTCGTCATAGGAATTGGTGCGCACCGCGCGTACGACATCGGAAACATAGCGGTCTGCATGGATGTAGCGTACGCGCGCTTTAGGGTCCAGTTTGACGATTTGATTGCCGATTGCATGCACCAAGTGGGTTTTTCCCAGACCCACTCCACCATAGACAAAAAGTGGGTTGTATCCAGCTCCCGGGTTCTCGGCAACTTGCAAAGCTGCGGCGCGGGCCAAGTCATTGGCTTTGCCTGGAACGAAAGAATCAAAGTTGAACAGTGGATTCAGACGGCTTTCATCGAGAGGCGAGGGTTTTTCCGACTTGTTGTTTGATGTCGTTATAGTTTGCTTCGAAATGGTCGAATCCAATGTGGCATCAGGCTGTGCCAGTTGCTCCGACTTGGTTGGCATAGTGATGATTTCACGCAGTTCCTCTTGCTCAGCAGAGGCTGATTGAACGCGCGCATCAGAGACCAACAAGAGTATCGGGGGGGAAACATCGAAATAGTCGCGAGCGAGCAATTCGATGTCCTGGAGAAATTTTTCACGCACCCACTGAGCTACAAATCTGTTTGGCGCGCTAACCTGGATATGTTCCAGACTGACCTCGACAGACAAAGGTTTTATCCAGGTGTTGAGTTGTTGTGCGTTCAACGTGCGCGCGAAATGGGCGATGCAATGGCTCCAGAATTCGTGCATGAGCTGCGTGGCAACAAGCGGTGGGCGACAAGGCGCGAGATTCTAACACTGGTCACGAAAGAGCCGGAAAGTTTGACAAATCAGAGGGCTAGCAGTCTAATTCGCTGCTTTTTTGACGTCGACTCTTACCCTTTGAGGCACCCACAATGAAACGCACATATCAACCTTCCGTAGTCCGCCGCAAGCGTACCCATGGCTTTCGTGCGCGCATGAAGACCGTCGGCGGACGCGCTGTCATCAATGCACGCCGCGCCAAAGGGCGTAAGCGCCTTGCCGTCTGAGTCCAATATTTGATGTCAGACCAGGGTTTGCCATCCATCACACCAAGATGGTCAAGTACATTTGGTAAACTTAAGAAAATGAGAAAAACGGATGAATTTTCATCCGTTTTTCGTTTCAGATGTGTCCGATCCGTGTCTGGTCTGGATATCTTGGCAGCTCCCAACGGTTTGATTTACTCACGCTTGGGCTTGATTGTTCCCAAAAAAATTATCCCGACAGCGGCAGGGCGGAATCGGGTCAAGCGTTTGATACGTGAGACATTCCGGTTGAACCAAGCCGCTCTGGCGGGGCTCGATGTGGTTGCTCGAATCAAGTCTAAAGTTGATGAGGCCAATCTTCACAATGCTTTACAGCTTGGTCTGACACAATGCAAAGCGAGTGTGGATAGTCGCTTAAAGAGTGCAACTCAACCTGTCAAGCCCGCTAAGCCTTAACGGCTTGTCTCCTGTCAATAACTAGAAATCGCCGATATTATGGATACTCAACGCATTATCGCGTTCATTGTTTTTTCATTTTCAAGCCTGTTGTTATGGGATGCTTGGCAGGAATATAACAATCCGCAACCAGCCATTGAACATGTTGCAAGCAAAGAGACTCGGCAAGCTAGAGAGGCAAGTGCTGAACTTCCCCCAGTTCCTGGGAAAAAAAATGAATCTAAAACTGCGATTGCCGAAGACAATAAAATTGCAAGTGGTGCCCGAGCCAAAATTGTCACGGATGTATTAGAGGCGGAAATTGATGCGAATGGTGGTGATTTGCGCAAACTGCTGCTCACACGCTACCGTCAGAATGAGCCAGTTGATCAACCATTCTTGCTGTTTGAAGAAAGATCGGGACGTAATTATTTTGCGCAAATGGGCTTTGTAGGTGGAAGTTTACCTACTCATAAAAGCGTATTTGAGTTGGTCCCCGGAGAATATCGCCTGAAGGATGGTGAGAAAGAACTCAAAGTCAGTCTTAAGGCGAAGGTAAATGGTGCCGAGGTTATCCGTACCTACACTTTCACGCGTGGAAGTTATGTGATCGACATTAATACCAAGATTGTCAATCAAAGTGGCGCTGAATTGGAAGGTTATCCTTATTACCAAATGCTTCGGCATGGGCAAGCGCCAGAAGGTGAATCAGCGCTGATGGTCACTTTCACTGGCCCGGCAATTTATACGGATGGGGCAAAATTTCAAAAAGTAACGTTCGAAGATATCGCCAAGGGCAAAACTGACTTTGTAAAAGAAGCCAAGGATGGCTGGATTGGGTTGATTCAACATCACTTTGTTTCGGCTTGGATGACTATTGATCCCGCAGATGCCAGCCAGCGCGAGTTCTATACAAGAAAGATTGGTGAAAATGAATACAGCGCCGGCATGATATTGCCCATGGTCAAGCTTGCTCCCGGCCAGGTGAAAGA